>Ga0007809_10000825_pt1 | contig 13044 bp, 16 predicted proteins | sample CryBogCBE02Aug07_FD_60383 | JGI IMG/M metagenome (GOLD analysis project Ga0007809, IMG submission 60383) | Freshwater microbial communities from Crystal Bog, Wisconsin, USA - CBE02Aug07 | ecosystem: Environmental > Aquatic > Freshwater > Lake | place: Crystal Bog, Wisconsin, USA | collected...
TTTGGTTTGTTTGGATCTTCCCAGGCCTTAAACTTCATTCCTGGATCTCTTCCAATCGTATTTTCTTTACCTTTTGGCCTTTGATCCCTTGGGTGTTTAAACTCCATGGGAGGCTCAATATGTCCACAACTGCAGGATAAACCGTCAAAGTCACTCCCACATGATGGGCACGTTGCTAATTCGGACTTAGCCTGCTTTTTATTTGCTTCTTGTTGCTGGTAAATCTGTAATGCTTGTTCTGCCTTGGGGGCTATAAACCCACAGTACTCACAAATCTCTCCGTCATATGGCATACCACATTGTGGACAAGGAGCGTCATCTTGAGTAGTATCAACATCTGCCGGAATTCTAATCTTCTCTTCCGACAATTTTAACAATTGTTCTGAGACCTTTAGAATTGACATTTACTCTCTCAATATCGCTTTTTATCCAACAACCAGGCACTTTCATCTGCTGGTTCAAAAACATAACTTAATTCGAAAAAATTAGGCTTAATGCAATTTTCCCAAATTAATGCTTCTTTTCTTCTACCAGCCGTATGAACAACGACCGTTTGTCCCTTTAATCTAGGGATATGCTCACAAAACTCGGAAGGCTTGCTTGCATATTTACCGCAGCCGGAGCAGATTGTACCTTCGACATCTGCACCCATACTAACGGCATTTAATCTTCCCTCCATAATGGCATTTGCCAACTTTGGAAAGGTGTTTCCATCTACCTCCATGAGGCAGTAGACGGACCCGTCGGTAATCCCGGATCTTAACTTTGACTCCTTATAAATGGCGTCAAGGATAACTCCTTTTGCTTTTGTATGATCACTATTATTGTGCTCTACAAAAACTGGTCTACCGATAAACGTTCTGTAATTCTCTCTGAGTTCCTTTACGGGCCAACCATCATAGTTGGCATTTACTCTAGAAGAGATTGCTCTTGAAACTGTATAAACAAAACCAGGCTCTGGATTAAACTTAAAATCCTTGAGACCAACTTTGTGTAATTCTACAGAATCAACAGGTGCATTAAAACCCGAATGGTTTAATAATAGAGGGGCACCAAATTTTTTAAACATTTTATCACTCACTTAATATGAAGTTAGTGTTTCGTTACATTGTCACGAGAGCGGAAATCTTCAACGCCCTTATGCCAACCTAAATGTTCAATCAACATCTCTTTAGTATGCTTACCGTCTGATTTAATCTCTTCAACAGTCTCTTTAATAGCTTTAATAGTCTCTTCAGATCTAGCGGCAATATCACCAAGATTTTGGGTATTCTTACCATTTGGAGAAACCTTCTTATCAAGGCTTTTAATATCTTCAGCAATTGTCTTTACAAGAATTTTTTTGAGGAAGAAAAAAATTGAACCTACAGAGGTTAAAATAACCAGAATGTTTGCCCAAAGCCCTGAATCCGTCCAAATGGAGGTACCCAACATGTTTTAGTCCTTGTCGTAAATAGAGTCCTTGATGTTGAGCTTGTGAAGATTACGGGCTTGCCCCTGCTCTTCAAGGATTGCATACTTTTCGATATCTGCACCTAGACCAAGAAAAGACTTCTTAATAGAAGCTCTACGAGGAAGGAAAGATGGGTTGGGATCAAGTAATTTGCTCATACAATAACTCCAGTAGTAGGATTAGTTTGTTACATTATTAGTTGAGGATTTTACGAGCACAGTCTTGGCAAAGTCTCATATTAGTTTCTCTGCCATCTTTTACAATAGTAACTATTGCTCGTTCTGGGCCAGTCTTAAGACAGGAAAAACATTCTGCATCCTTCTTAAAAGCATTTGGATCATAACTCGAAGAGTAGCGTTGTTTCCAATTCATTATGTATCCATTCTATCAAAATTAGCATGCTTATGAGCATCTGGATGGTGAATGGTCAAACTACCACCAGATTTTTTACTTGCTAATAGTCTAGGCGTTCCATTAGAAGTATCCCAAAGGTGAAACTCATCTGCAAAATTCGCAACCTGGGGTATAACATCACGATTAAAATCCATTATTCCCTTGACAAGAGAGCTAGGATATTTTCTTGCATCTGTCTCTTGTCTTTTGATTCTATTGGCTTCTAATACGTTTTCTGGGGCAACATTGTAGTGAGCAACTACTTTATAACCCCTATCTTTTGCAGCTCTAAGTGTACCAAGTCTATTAATAAATTGACCTGTAGAATCATAGACAATATCTTTATGTTCTCTTAGAGACCTCTGTAAAGCTAAGTCTGCTATAACTCTTGACTCTTGATGGACTTTACTTGCCCAATCGGGATCGTTTAATTTTAACAATCTTTGTGCTTCTGGCATTTGAGGTTTAATCTCATCTGCGTCTATGTGTACAGAAGAACTCTTATCTGGAGTTCCATAAGTCCCATTTAATCTATGGTAGGTCTTGCCAGAACCAGGAGCACCTGCAATAATATAGAGAAGACCTTTACCCTTTTTAACTCCACTAACCATCCTATCAATAATGGGATTAGCGGTAGATTCTTCCCCAGGATAGTCCAAGCTATCTCCGTAAGTAGTTGTTACTTTACCAGAGTAGCGTTGGACCCAGTTCATTATTCTGGGCTGGAAACATTATCAGGAGCGGTATAGCCATCTCCTGAATTTCTATCATCTCTATGAGTATCTAAACCAGCACCAGTAGTATTGACAGGGTATTCACCATCGTCTTTGACATCCATAGGTTCGGTTCTAAAACTATCATCCTGCATTTCAGAAGCTAATCTAGATGCAAGGTGTTCCTTAAACTCATCCTCATTAAACTTTTCGTATGAATCGTCTACAATAATACTCATACCCTTAGCAAGTTTCATACGCTTACGCTTCTTAGCTTCTGCAGGAATAGCAAACTTCATACGGTCACCATATGAAACTCTCTCAAATGGTTCGTCAAATTCTTCTTCGTCATCCCAACCAATAGAAGCTGTCTTCTTCTTAGGACCAGTCTTACGCTTACTTCTTTCAGCCTTTGGTTGTTCCTTTTTCTTCTCATCAGACTGTTCAGGACGTTGTCTAGGCTGGTTAGGGTTAGGTACTGGACCAGATGGGTAAACTTCTGGGACAGGTGTAGAGTCACTACCACCACCAGGAGTTGTCATATTAGGAGCAATTGGAGGCGTAACGAGAGTTGCCATTGCACCAGGTGACATTTGAGCTGCAACTGCTGGGTCCTGGAGCATAGCAACGTAGGCCATATATTCCTGAACATACTCTGGTGGAATAGGCAATTGCAGAGTAAATAGTCTATCAAAGAGTTCCTTCTTAAACTCCTGCTCTGCAACAACTGTCTTAATCTTTTCTTCCTTACGAGCTTGAACTTCCTTCTCAAAGTCAATTGGAATATTCACTGCCAAGGTACCCAAGGATATTGGGAATCCTGAGGCCTGGAGTTGCTGTAGGAAGCCTCTCTCTACAGTTTCGTCTCTTAAGTTCATTGAACGGAAACGAACCTCAGGAATAGCAAGCTTTGGACGCTCTTCTACAAACTCTTCACCGGTCTCATCATCTACCATAAGAACAGTTTCCATAATTGGAACTCTATTACCACCAACAGACCGGTATTCATAGTGACCCTGTCTTTCGGCCACTGTTTCCATTCTTGAACGGAAGAATCTCTCGATCTTGTGTTGGTAGGTACTCAACATCTGGGTAATCAACTCACGGTTAAGAGCACCTGCAGCATATGTAGTACTATTGGCACCACCTTGGAGCAATTCTGCACCAATACCAAATACCTGCATGACATTTGTTTGAACTCTCAAGAAGTCAGCATCCAAACGTGGCATTGACTCACGACCAAATGCATTCTTAATTTCTAGACCATGGTGGTAGGTCATCAAACGGAAGTCTGAGTTAATAGCCATAGCTAAGTCATCTCTTAATGACTGTAGCTCTGTTGCATCTGGAATCCAAGGGCCGTCTTCGTCTACATTGGGAAGGCCAAGGGTTGCCAGAATAAGTGGGGAATACAAGCGGTCAGCAATTGCATCCTGGGCGGCATTGAGTGATTCTTCCAACATAAGCATTCTGAATGCTCTAAGAAGGATTGGAGTTCCATGCTCACTCCAAGGGTTGGTCTTAAACTTAATCTGTTTCATGATAACATCTGAAACAGGAATTTCCTTATCTTGACGAGCCCATTGTACAACGTCAGGATAGAGTTGCATTAACATCTGGTATTCAGCAGCAGGCTCTCTACTATCAATGAGCTTCTTAATCTCATCTGGAACCTTAATGTTGTATTGGTAGGTTCTAAGAGCTCTGTTCTTTGCTACGATAACGTCGTTGGGGTTAATGATTTCATCATCTTCCCAGGCACCAATACCATCATGCCAAGAACCCATGGCAAATACTTCACCTACGGTCCAATGCTCTCTACCCAAGTCAAAAAGGAACTCTTGGTAGTCAAGACCATCAAAGAATAATTCATTATAGAAATTAGAGATTCTTTTATCAGGGTGGATAAGCTCAATATCTAAAAGAGGATATCTAGTGTAGATATCAATAAGACTGGGAACCATATAGTGGGTTGTATAGAGAAGACGAGCCCAGTCTCTAATCTTCTTCATTTGCTCATCGGGGTCCTCCATATTGAACCACCAAGTACGCTCTCTCCAATACTCAAAAGGGTCATGGAGCTTTGGCCAGGCCCATTGAGCATCTGAACCCATTGGAGCACCCAATCTTCTATTTTGGGTATGAGCCATATCACCGAGGTCTGGGATAGTAGTAAAAGTATCTAACTTTTTTCTACCTCTAGATTCGGTATTAGCAAAGAATGATCTAACATCATTGGTCATAGAGCCATTCTTGACACTATCGACCATTTGCTTGGCAGCTACTCGACCTCTAACAGGGTTTTTGGGGAGTGTTAGGCCTTCTTTACGCATCTTAGAAAATTGAGCAGATGCACTAAAGTCTTTTTCTCGGGCCATTATTATCTTTTCTATTAAGATCTAATTAGCAGCAAAAACCGTCTTGGTATGGAGCCATTTCACTTCCACACTTTCCACAAATGCTAGGTGAGTCCATAACGTTAAGACCAGCTTGAATTCTGCCACCACTAAGAGTAAAATTATCAGCCAACTTTACTCTTGTAGCATGTCTTAGATTCTGTTGTCTTTCAATAGCCATTGTATATCCTTTATACTAGAAGATCAACCAATAAAGTCGTGATTGGCCTTAATATTTTCAAGTGGTAAATTATTCTCTGTGTAACCATTTACAACGCCACCAGAGATTGTAATAACATCATTGTCTTGAATATTAAGCTGACCAAGGTTACCATTAGCCCAAATAGCTTCCTGACCAACCTGTTGTGCACTCAAGTCGATAAAGAATCCTGGAAGTGTCCAGTCAATAATACCTACGCCACCTGATGCAACTAATCTATAGGCATTGTAGAAAATACCACTTGCAGCAGCAACCTTAATAAGTGTAGGGGTACTGGCAGCAGAAATAGTAGCTGTACCAATTGTAACCCAGTTGGAAGAACTGTAAAGGCCTGAAATAGAAGTATAATAGGCATTTGGAGTATAGCGATCAAACGTACCCTGTAACCAAACTGTAGATGTACCAGACCAACCTGTTTCTGCATTTAATACAGCAGTAACAGTTTGGATATCTTGGAGACTCTCTTGAGAACCAGGTGAGCAAATAGGACTAACATCAAGATAATTGGAAGCAGAAAGGTTAAGCCCAGGATTAACTGAACCAGGGTTTGTGTAAGTAACTGTACCAGATGTAACCATATTACCTACCTGGCCACCACTAAAGGCAGTAGGGTAAGCAACAGGTGCTGGATTAGCTGGTGCAACAGTACCAGTATTGTTTACTGAATTACCTGTCTGGTAGTTGCTGTAAACATAAGCATTATTACCATTACCGTAGATAGTAACAAATTGACCTAAAGGCCAACTTCTCTTTACTTGCTTTGGGCCCTTGCCTTCTGCTGAGTTCATTATAGCTCCATATACTCAAGATCTAGATTATTTGTTCCGAGTTCCTGTAAGACCTGTCGAGCTCTTGCAGCTAATTCATCATCTGAAGCTTCTAGCTCTTCCTCTTCTACCACTACTGGCTTTGGGGGAGCTATCTTTTCTTCGATTGGAGCTACAACTTTTTCTACAATCTTCTCAATTACTGGAACCGTAACTGGTGGTTCTTTTACAACGGGTTTTGGTGCTGGTCTTGGGGTGAAGAATCTAGTGAGATAATTTGAGGTTGACTGCCAGGTTGCCGGATGAATCTTCTCCCCGGATAATCTAGCAAGTTGAAAGTTTCTTGCATCCCATTCAAAATCATATTCAATGCCATTATAGTCAACTACTACTCCCAATATAAATTCCTTATATTGAGATTCTACAATGGCAGAACTAATGCCTACTACCTCTTCATGAGGTTCTTCAAGGGCTTCTACAGGTTCCTCTACGATGGGTTCCGGTTCTGGAACTCTAGGAGTAAAGAGAATCTGTACTCTTTTATTTTTGAACATTAGGCCTTGATTACCAGCTCGTAGTCGTTCTTACGCTCAACAGAAGCGGTCTTGTCGTCCCAAATAACAGCAAATTCACGATCACCAACGGCAACAACTGTACCAGTAACGTTAGTGCTAGCATTCTTGTAGATTACACGAGCACCGGTAAGGGTGTCACGCTCTTCAAGGTCTGCAAGAACACCCATGGTAACATTCTTACGAGCTTGCTTGTTAAGGAAACCCTGAGCTTCCTTTGCAGCGTTAACAAGCATGCCATAGGGAGCAGTCTGCTGAGCAGGGTTAGTGGGGTCTTGACCATGGGCCTGACCACTTGCATTATCACGGTCGTATTGGTTGGCTTGGTCTACTCTTTGAGCATCCTGAATAGCCTTAAACTTATCGGTGTCAACACTACCAGCATCCATAAAGTCACCTGGCATTTGCATACCTGGGGCAATAAAGTCGGCATCAATATTAGCACCCTGCATAGGGGTATTCATTTGGGTCATATCAGCTGTCTTGACCGTAAAGGCCTCAAACAGGTCTGTTGGGTCGATATTTAACTTCAGACTCATTATTATCTCTTTTCTTTGTATAAAAGAACCTCAATACTAAGTTGGGTTCTTGCTTGACTTACATTTATGATTATTCGTTTTCTGGAACTGAGCTATTTCCGTGGATACGAGAATATAAACCCAAAAGTAATGTGGGGCTATAACCAGTCAACCAGTGTTCCTTAAAACCGTGATTCTTAATCAAATGTTGCTTGATGTTATAATAGGTACTGGTACCCTGAACTCTCTTACCGGGGATATCTCCATTACCCGGTGGGTCTGGAATAGGATTATGTGGTGGTCTAGCATCAGAATTGGGGTCCATATTATTCCCATACTGTTCCATTGGAGCAGCTGGCTCTGCAGACATGGGGAATCTCTGAAGAGCTCCCTGTCCATGAGCTGGGTCAGAGTAGGGATTAGTTGTTCCACCAGCCGTTCTATACTCCAACTGGCCTCTTCCACATTCGGTGCAGGGTTCTCCAAGAACAGACCAATGATCTGTTTCATTATCATCACCAATATCATACTCTGCGTCACAGTGAGGATTATCACAGGAGAGTACAGGATAGACAGCCATCTTTTTAGAGGACTGATGAATATAAGCTTCAACTGGGTCTAAACTAAACTTTTCATCTAGTTCATGGCATTCAGCATGCTTAAAAACTTTAATCCCAATATCAGAAGTGTACTCTCTTACTCTATTTCCAGGAGTAGAGGGTTCTTCACATCTACTACAGGCTGCATCGCCTGGAATATGAAGCTTGGGATCACCGTAAGATAACTTAGAGGAGGAATGATGCTTAAAGTATTCAATCTGTCTAAGACGTTTTACAGCCTCTTCATGGGTATCGTAAGTACCTAGGATCTTCTTACCATCATGGGAAAGGACTACATACTTACCATTCCGTTTACGGATAATGGCTTCTTTAAGCATGACTTACCAATCAGAGTTCAAGTTAGAATTTTCGCCACGCCAATCATCATGAATTGTATAATGATCATTAATTTTATTAGAGCCATGGACAGGGCAATTGTTATACACAACGCCTTCTCTACAAATACAATTACCGCCACCATCTGATGGAAAAGCTGCAGGTGCACGCATTACTTGATGTTCTTCTTCATCTGGATAAAATCTATAACCAAATGGAGTGACACTAATTGGATGTGGCATTATTTGGACTGCACTACCCTCAAAAGTACGTCCTTGAACACCTGCATTTTCACAATCTCTGCAGTAAAGAGGTTGCCAGCTGGTATCTTCACCAAAACGACGTTCTACAGGAGCATCACAATTTTCACAAGTACGTTCTGCCATACCTGCAGTGTGTTGTTCATGCTTCATATTTTTATGATCATGGTTTAACTCATCATCTATTTCATGATCATCGTTGTGATAGTCAGCCAGTTCCCAGTCATTTAACTCACTTAAGTCATCTGCCTTATCTATTGAATTAGAGTGATGTTGCAAGAGATGTCTGAGTAACCCTTCCTTGGCTTTTCTAGAGCCTTCCTTGGGGCCATTACCAAAGCCCTTGGTGAACTCACGAATCTTATTTCTCATATATTCTTTTTGAGCTTCGTTTGGGTTTCCGTGTTCATCAAACCTAGGCTCTTCTTCAAAAAGAGACATCTGCTCGTTAGCTAATCTACCTTTTAAATTATTACGAGAAGACTTCTTGTTGTCAAGATACCTTTGATTGATCTCCTTCTTTTCAAGATACCTTTGATCGATCTTCTCAACTAAATGCTGGGGCCATGAAGCTTCTGTCCCACCCACAAGGTGACTGTACTTATCTGAACAGTCATCACATACTTGCGATCCATCTAGGAAGTGTGCTGGTTCACCCTGTGACCAGTTCTGGATAGTAACAGGTTTAACTTCATCACATAAGTCACAGTTGGTATAGTCATCGTAACCGCCTGGCATAGCAAACTTACGAGAAGACTGCTTGTCTGTAAAAGGAGCCTCATCCAGGAGTCTTCTACGAGAGAAACCACTGTGCCAAGCTGCACAATTAAAGCAAGGTGCCTCACCCTTTTGAGTGTGTGAATTGTACCCTGCCATTGAACCGTGACCTGTACCGGTGGGGTCCATAATACTGCTCTCACCATAACCATGTTGGGTAATACCACCACGGTCAATAGCACCATTCATTGTGGGGTCTTTCCGGAGCCTCCATCTGGAAGCACTCTTCTTCTTAAAGCAACTATCACAAAGCTCTAAGTAACCGTGAACGTCCTTGTGGGTAGCAGGATTTCTATCACATTCAGCACAGGTTGCAAGATCACCCTTAGAAGCTGTTCTGTTGGACTTACAAGTATCTTCATCTAAGCAATAGGCCATTACCCGACCTTTACCAGTATGTCTTGAGTATCCCCAAAAAGTACCTTGGGGATTTCTTTCGTTTTCAGCTAAATTTTTCCCACAATAAATGCATTCAGCTAACTTAGCTTTTGGGCCTATAGAAGAAGTAGGCTTTCTAAGACCAGGGCCACACTGGCCAGGAGGGCAGTGCCAATTCTTCTCATGGATAGAATTCATTCCACCCTTGTGTCCCGTCTCTCCACCACAGGTTGCACAAGAACCGGTCATACCGTAGAAGTTGTGTTCGTCCTTAGCAAATCTACTACTTGCTGTGGTATCACCGCGGGTATTGCCTTGGTAGTCATGGGCAGGTGTCTTAAGGCCTGACTTGCTTTCACAACCTAAACAAAGACCTGTATTACCGCCTAAACCACCTTGAGGACTCTTTGCGCCACATCCCTGGCATTGCATACCCTCACCGTGAGCGCGTCCTAATGAACTTGCTTCACCAGCAGCAAACTTACAAGTATTGCAGGAAGCATGACGAAGTTGCCATTCAGCAAAGAGTGCTCTTACAAGCTTTCCCTTTGAATCAGAAACTGTAGCCAAACGACGGTTGGCAATGGTATTAATATCGTTGTCAAACAATTGGCAACGGAGAGCAAACTCATTCTCTGAGTGAGCAAGGAAAAGGAAAGCTCCAAGCTTGGTTAAAGCTTCGTGCTTTGCTGAAATAATCTGCTTTCCAGCAGTCTTTGCTTGAAAAACAAGATCTTGAGAATTATCAAAATCAAATAATGAGGACATGGTCTCTCTCCGTAATCTGCCAAAAATGGCGCTGGACAAAAAGTACTTCAATCCTTTTATGTCTTTACGGTTACGTTACATTGGAGTTCCGGGACCTGGGTTCGAACCAGGACTCTGCAGATTCAAAGTCTGTTGTGTTGCCAATTACACTATCCCGGATTGGGAGATGGCGCAAAGTCCCGTGTGCTGCCATTACACCATCTCTCAAAGAAGGAGTCGCACCATATTGTGTACAGGTCAGTTGGCAGAGCGATATACTCACAATATGTCTGGGCCTTACGGTATCCAGCATCCTTCGCTCCCCAGCCTGGACTCGAACCAGGAACCCGCTGATTAACTCGGTTACCATACAAGGGATTTGCTCCGCCCCCGGGGGTCGAACCCAGATCGAACAAATTAACAGTTTGTTGCATTGCCATTATGCTAGAGCGGAAAGGTTGTTTTGTAAATCAAAAGCAATTAATTTGATCATTGTTAGCTCTTATAAGCTAGAATTACTTTAATAATATGTTCAATATCTTCTTCAGATAACCACCAACCACAGGGAATATTAATCTGTTGATTCGAAAAGAAGTCTACACCTGGTAACTCTTCTTCGTGGAACATAATAGTTGAGTCGTAAGTATCATTTCTAAAATGAACTGGACTAGAAGCAATACCGTTTTTTTCAAGGTAAGCTGTAAAATCATCTCTACTATTACCTTCTCTAAGAATAATAGGGAAAAACCAGTAGGAACTAGTCTCATCATATTCATCTATAAAAGCAAAAGAGACATCTTTAAGCTCGTTGGTTAATTTGCGAGCGTTCTCTCTTTGAGCGATAACCGATAACTTGGCTTCTGGAATATTAGCTAGGCCAATACTGGCACAGACATCATTCATATGATATTTAAAACCAGCTTGTTGAATATTTTGTGTACATCTAAAACTTTGATTTTTAGTTCTATCTAAGCCATACCATCTTAAAAGTCTAGCTTCCTGTTCTTTCTCTGGAGGTGTAATTAATAAACCACCATCAGAAGTAGTTAAGAACTTAATAGCTTGAAAGCTGTAGCAAATATAGTCACCACGTTCTGGCTTTTCCATGGGGAATACGTCCCAAGTATGAGCAGCATCTTCAATTACTGGGACTCCAAAAGACTTAAGGGCTTTAAAATCAGCAAATTTACCTGCCCAGTTAACAGCAATAATTGCTTTTGTCTTATTAGTAATTAGTTTTTCAACACTAACAGGGTCCATTAATCCAGTAATGGGATCAATATCAGCCCAACGGATTCTAGCATGTCTATGAATTGCTCCAACTTGAGAAGCAAAACAAGTTTGTGGGGTACTGATAACTTCATCATCTGGTCCAACATTTAATAATTCCAAAGCCAAGTCGATGGCACTTGTACAGGAATTTACTGTAATTGGTCTAACGGATGATTCTAGCTCTTTTTGAAGTTTATCCTCAAACTCTTCAACCTTTGGGCCTTGACCAATATATCCCGACTGTAAAACAGGATTAAGAATACTGGATACATTTTCTGACATTCTAACTTTAAAAAGCGGAATCATTTTATCTCCATATAGATTTTTTCTTCATCTTCTTTTATAGTACTGAACCCTAAGCTTTCATATAGCTTAAAAGCTCTAGTATTTGTTTTTAATACTTCCAGTTGTATAGGGCGTTCAAACTTTTTTGATTCTTCTATTAATGAATTAAATAGGAACTTCCCGTAACCCTTGTCTCTTTCGCTTTCGCCAAGCCCACCCGTTAAAAGTACTTTATCACTATCAACTCGTAAATAACCATAGCCGATGGGGTTATTATCCTTTTTTAAAAGAAAAAGCTTATTGGTGTCTAGATCTAAACTCCAATACCAATCTAGTTGTTGTTGGTATCCTATTTCATCTGTAAATCTAGTCATATATAGACGACACTGATTTCTTAAAATACGAACAATATTTAAATCTTCAATGGTTTTAACAGCTATAAATGTGAGATCATTCATATTCGAGCTCTAAAACCCTTCTGACCCCAAGTTGGTCAATATGTATACCTTTATACTGAGAAATTAATCCATTAAAAAGGCATGGACCAAAAACTTGTACTAATTGAAAATAAATGGCTTCATCAAGGTTAGTAGTCCTAGGAAAAGGGAACTTTATACCAGATTCTTTAACTGGAATTCTTTTCCAAGAAACTTGACTTGCATCAACTACATTTGTTGGGTTTATAGGTTCAGTATGTTCATTAAGTGGATGATTTAAGTTTGTTTCAATCTCATCCAGCCTAGGGTAACTAAGAGAATTAAAAACAGAAACATGACTGTAGGAATAGACCACAGCTGGGTTGTCTATATAAAATTGATTTAATTTTTCTAAATATTCTGGATAGAGTGCATCATCATCACAGAGCATAAGAACAATATCAGCATCAGACTCATTAATTGCTTGGTTCCAATACTCTGCAAATCTACTACCACCTTGATTATACTTTTGTTCATCGGTGTCATTAGTATTGTAGATTTTGACTCTATCGTCGTTAGACAGTTCATCGTCTAGTACAATAGGGTTTTGCGGAGAATCATCAACAATTGCTAATTCCCAATTTTGATAAGATTGAGTCTTTACAGAGTTTAAAGCCAACTGTACCATTTTAGGACGGTTATAATAACATAAAAGTATTAATATTTTCATACGATCTCCTTTAGCGACCTTGATGGGACTTGAACCCACGACATCTACCGTCTAGACCTAAATATTCTTCTATACCTTCTTGTTTGTTCTCAAACCAACTGAGCTACAAGGCCTTGGGGTGAATGACGGGATTCGAACCCGCGACAACCTGGACCACAACCAGGGGTTCTACCACTGAACTACATCCACCATGGTGCCCCCGGAGGGATTTG
>Ga0007809_10000827_pt1 | contig 13032 bp, 9 predicted proteins | sample CryBogCBE02Aug07_FD_60383 | JGI IMG/M metagenome (GOLD analysis project Ga0007809, IMG submission 60383) | Freshwater microbial communities from Crystal Bog, Wisconsin, USA - CBE02Aug07 | ecosystem: Environmental > Aquatic > Freshwater > Lake | place: Crystal Bog, Wisconsin, USA | collected...
GTATGCAGCAGCATTTGTATTGCTATAAGCACTATTAATTACCGCATTAAGAATGTTCACACCGTTTGCATAATAGTAAACAGGGCTATAACTTGCAGTGTTTGCAACAAAGTTAGCACCATATACGTTTGCAGTTTGTGCTGTAATATTACCAGTTGAATTAAGTGATGTTAGTGTTCCAACACTTGTAATATTTGGTTGACTTGGGGTAGCACTACCGATAGTACCTTCAAGAATTGTATTTGTATTACCAATTTGGAATGCGCTGATAGCATTAACACTTGCATTGCCTGTTAGGTTGATGCTTGCGCCGTTGAATACGGCACCACTATTGCCAATAGTTCCAGCATTTACTGTAGGAGCAGAAATAGTTCCCTGTGAAGTAAATGTACTCGTAGATGTAAGAGTTGTAAACGCACCACTATTTGCAGTGTTAGCACCAATTGCGCCATTGAAGTAACCAACAACCTGACCACCACCAGTAATAGTTCCCTGTGCTGTTAGCGCACCAGTTGCAGTAACAGTCGTAAATGCACCGCTATTTGCAGTATTTGCACCAATTGCACCTGTTAGATAACCACTTACCTGTCCGCCACTATTAGTTGTTAGACTACTTGGTGATAGTGTACCAGTATAAGTTGGTAGATATGAAGCAACATTACTATTGCTATATGTACCAGTGATTGTAGATGCAAGAGTTGCACCATTTGTCCAATAATATTGCGCACTTACTGCTGCTGTATTACCAATAACATATGCAGCATATACGTTGGCGGTTTGTGCTGTGATGTTACCGCTTGATGTTAATGCGCTTGCGGTGATGGTTGTAAATGCACCGCTATTAGCAGTATTAGCACCAATCGCACCGTTAAAGTAACCAATTATTTGACCAGCACCAGTGAAAGTTCCGCTTGTAGTTAATGTAGTAAAGGAACCGCTATTTGGTGTATTAGCACCAATTGCACCAGTTAAGTAACCACTGACTTGACCACCGCTCGAAGTTGTTATGCTAGTTGCAACCACTGAGTTAGGAGAATTTGCACCAAGTGCACCAGTGAAATAGCCGCTTAACTGTCCACCGCTACTTGTAGTAACACTAGTAGCAACAACGCTGTTAGGGGTATTTGCTCCTAATGCACCATTAAAATAACCTGAAATTTGACCACCATTAGTAACACTAAGTGTAGTAAATGTACCGGCAGCAGGTATAAGATTACCAATTACTGTAGCATTAATGCTTGCAGTTTGAATACCAAGCTGTAAACCATTTACATCAAGAATTTGCAGATAACCGCCGCCGTCACTTATTCCAATCCCACCGATGTATACTGTATTACCTGCTAGGTAAAGTGACTTCCATCGCAGTGTTGGGCTACCTAAATTATATGTAACATTGGCACTTGGTAAAATATTTCCAGTAATAGCAATGTTTCCACCAACTGTTAGGTTACCGGTTGTGCTTGCAGTTGTAAATGCACCTGTATTTGCAGTATTGGCACCGATAGCACCATTAAAATAACCAATAACTTGACCTGTACTAGTAATGGTTGTAAACACACCAGTATTAGGAGTTGTAGCACCGATAGTGGTGTTGTTAATTGTACCGCCCTGTACTGCTATATTTGGAAAGATTGCATTAGCAATATTAGCAGTTGTAATACTTGCAGTGCCAATAGTAGCGTTGTTTAAAGATACACCATACGCCTGTAGGTTAGCAAAACCACTGTTATTAATTGTGCCGTAGGTTGTACTTGCAGTAGATTCTGTAGTATATTGTAGTTGAAACTGTTTTGCAGTTTCTTCCCAAATGAAAGCAACATTAGTTTGGTTACCACGACCCATGATTGTACCAAGGTCATATGTAGGAGTGCCGCTTTGATTTCGGTTAATGGCAAATAGTGGGTCAGCAATAACAAGATTCGTGGTATCCAGCGTAGTTGTATTACCATTGACTGTAAGGTTACCAATGGTCATATTGCCCGTGTAGGTAAAATTATCGCTTAGTAAACCACCGGTTACACTTTTAGCAACTAATTTTGCCGATGCATAAATGTCACTATTATAAACCTGATTATTACGAACTCTTGTTAAATTTCCACCGCTCATGCTTAAAGTGCTCCCACGAAGTATTTATGGCAAGATTAAATTTTTTAAACCTGCATATTCTTTATTTGCTAGTAAGTGCTGCTACCTGAGATTTAAGCTCTTGAATTTGATTATTAAGTTCTTTTATTGCACTAGTTAGCAGTGGTATAACTTGAATATAATCAACCGTAAGTTTAATGCCTGCTGGACTAGTAAATCCATCACTATCTGTAGTTTCTTCAAGTTCACTATCTGGAACATGACCAACCATATTACCAAATCCTGATTTGATTAAATCTTGTGCGATAAATCCAAATTTATCGCCATCATCGATATGGTTTTTTATTTGATAATGGATAGGATTTATATTTGCAACAAACTGTAGACTATCAGCAGTATTGATTGTACCAATTATATTTTTAATACGAGCATCTGAATAAGCATTAAATTCAGTGGCAATAATACGATCACTAGCATAAATGCTAATTGGTGCAGTATTTCCAGCATTATATCCAGTAATACTACCGTAGATTGCAGCTTGGGTAGGATTAGCTAACCAGTCATAAGCAGGCACCACAACAGAAACATTTGCGCTCACAGTGATAGGATAGGTAGGATTATTTATAGATGAACCTACACCTATTTTTCCACGTACAATATTGTTGATTGAAGAAGTAATGTTACCTGTTACCGAAAGAGTACTGCTGCTATATGTAAGCCCACTGCTTCCAGATACAGCATTACTATTAGAATATATTGCAACCTGACCAGCGGCACCACCAGCAACACTACTGCCTGGAATTACTACATTGCCCCAACTTAAATTACCACTTCCATCCGTTGATAGATAGCTACCTGAACTTCCACCAGTAATTTGAATATAACTTACATTACCTAATATAAGTTTATTTGATGATGTAGGGTTAAATGTTACTGTGCCAGAAGTAAATCCAGTAGTTCCACTTACTTGTAATCCTGTTAATATACCTACGCTAGTAATATTTGGTTGTGCAGCAGTAACAATGTTACCAACCAGCAATGCACCATTATTACCAATTGTGCCAGCAGCAATAGTGGATGCATTTATAGCATTGACTGATAAAGTGCCGCCAGTAATAACAAGATTTCCCACTGAAAGTAATCCAGTCATTGTATTAAGAGAACCACCCGTATTGATATTTCCAATAATACCAACACCGCCTCCTACTTGAAGTGCACCACTTGTTGTAGTAGTGCTTGAAGAATTACCGTTAATAAAAGCAGTAAAACCAGACGCAATTAAATTACCAGTTATTTGGACATCTGCATTTGCTAAAACATTCAAAGCAGAAGTTTGTGTACCATTAATATTAGCACGTAATCTAATTATACTATTACTTGCAGTATTATCTAAACGAAGTTCATTACTAGTTACATTTATACTAGTTTGATTACTTGTACCAATATTGATACCACTGTTGTTTTGTACGCTCAAAACACCAATTGTGCTAGTATTTTGATCACTGCGCATAAAACTTGTTGCTTGAACGTACCCAAGAGCATCACTATTAGTTGCTGTACCAACAAAACGGTTATTGTTTACAAAAGATGCACTAGCAATATTCATGCCAGGTGAAATAGTAGAAAATCCAATAATACCAGGTACTTGAGGAGTAAATGTTTGATCACTGCTTAATATTGCAAATCTAATATTAGAAATTTTGAAACTAACTACACTGTGATTTACTAAACTTGTGTCTGTAATAACTTCTGCAACAACTGCGCCAGTATTAATTGGTCCAACTACAACCCAACTTGTACCATTATATACGTCGAGTTGTTGATTAGCTGTATCCCACCAAAAATCACCAATGTTTGGGCTAGTAGGTTGACTTACGCCGCTTGTGGCACTGCTAACATTTTTGAATGTGGTTCCATTGTAAATTTTTAATGAACTAGTTGCACTATTATACCATAACTGTCCGCTTATAGGATTTGATGGGCTGCTACTATTAGAAAAATTTTCTAACATATTCAAAAAATTTTGATCTAAGTATTGTCCATAACTTGGTGTATTTCTGCCTACCAATGCAATGCTAGTACTTGTGTCTACTGTACCTTCATTGATAACAATCGGGTTAGCTCCATTTGCATGGGTAATCGTATACGACATAAAAGCGGCTCCTGTCCAAATATTTATATTATATTAACAATAGACAAACGAACAAGAATCATTATTAGGTCCAAGTAATCTTTATACCACCTGTTCCACCATTGGTACCGCCACCACTACCTGAATTTCCAATAATATAAGTAAGCACATTTCCGAATGGTACTACATTACCATTATAGGTAATGTTTATGTATGCGCCTGCTCCGCCGCTTCCGCCAGTTGCGCTCCCATATGACGTACTTGCATCACTGCCACCACCGCCATATCCAACATTGGCATTAGTTGCACTATTGTTTTGTCTAGTAGAACCGCCAATTCCACTATTGCCATTTAAAAAAACAAATGTTTTAGGATTTGCAATACTTGGGCTTACATTTGCTCCTATTGTACCACCAATTCCACCACCGCCATCTGACATTTTTAATTTCCTACTTTATTATTCATCTGATATTTTACCTGTATCAATAGCATTTTGTACATCTTTACTGGTTGCAACTGTTATACTTCCATCTGAATTTATAAATCCAACAACTCTTCCGAGTCCAGTTGTATCAAAGAATACGCCAACAATATCAGGCACAAGGGAACCGCCTTTTCCTCCGCTTGTGCTTACATCAACAGGCGGAGGAGGAACAGGAATAGAACCAGCTTGCCCACCTTGACCGCCGCCAACAGTAATACCTAATACGCTGCTATCACCACCATTGCCACCGTCGCCGCCATTGCCGCCGCCACCGCCGCCGCCACCGCCCCAAATTTCTATTGTTAATGAATTTCTATACAGCGGAGTTGTAAAAGTTCCAGAATTTTTTACATTTCCTGTAATAACACTAGTAGCAACAGTTCCATTAGATATATTTCTTCCAATAATAGGTGAACCAACATTAATATTTGTAAAACTTTGTGTAGGAGATGTTATAAAATAATTATTACCAGTAGTGGCGGCGCTTGTTATTCCTGTTGCAACAACATTTGCATTATTTACTACAAATGTTATTGGTTGATTATTAGCTAAGTTTACTGTACTGCTCAATGTAAAAACATTATAATTTGTTACGCCATCTGTATATGTTGAAATATTAGAAATAAAAGTTCCTGCTGGAATATTATTACCGATAACTGGCATAGTATTAGCAAGTATGCCAGTTATTGACTGTGTAGCAGAATTTATATATATATTTGGACTACCAAATGTTGGCACATTTGAATATAAAATTGAAAAAATACTGCTATTTGCTGTTAAAACTGAAATACTATCACCTGAATTTACAGTATTATTTCCACTTAGAATTAAAATATTTCGAACTGGTAAAAAATCATAGTATGATCCTGAACCAGCAGGATCAGTTGCTCTTTTGCCATAAAAATCACTTACTTTTATTGTACTTCCATTAAACAACCCAGTTGTAAGATTACCATCATAGTACCATCTAACATTATGATACAATGTTAAATCTGTTCCTAAACCCCACTCTCCATTTATTGATGCTAAATCGATAGGACCACTAAAAGGTAAAGCACCACCAGGTACACCTGCTACTGATGGCATAATTAACTACCTCGTGCCTTCAATGCCTCTATCTCAGCACTAAGTTCTTTAATTGCTTCAATTAATAGAGGAACAAGTTTATCATATTGAACTGTCAAATAATTTTCACCGCTCTTACTAGTACCATCAACATTAATATCAAATGGAGCAGCTTTAATTACTTGTGGGGCAACTTGTGCAATTTCTTGTGCAAGAACGCCAAGATGTTCATTACCATCGCCAATTCCTAGAATGAAAGCTAATTCATTTGGTCGATAAGTTACACCACGAATTTTTTTAACTTTTTCTAGTGCATTTGGTATAGTATTAATATCTGTTTTTAATCGTTGATCAGAATAGTATGCTACGATATCTTGGGTAGCAAGCAATCCACCAGTGACGCTTAAATTAGAATTATCAAATGTAACTTGGCTATTTCCAGCAATGGTATTTGCACTAGTATAGATTCCAAGTTGGCCAGCCGTTGCACCGCCAGCGACTGGTGTTGGTATTGTATACCAGCTTAAATTACTACTCCCATCAGTAATAAGAGCTTGACCAGTGGTTCCACCAGAAATTTGTATGTTACCTACACTGCCTAAAATTAATTTATTTGCAGTTGTTGGGTTAAAAGTAACGGTTCCATTTGAAAAACTTGCTGCACCATTAGTTTGCAATGTAGTAAGTGTGCCCAAACTTGTAATATATGGTTGTGCATTAGTGTTGATTAAACCAACAATGTTAGAATTAGTATTACCAATTATAGCAGCATTAACATTAGATGCAATAATATTAGATGCAATAAGGGTACTAAGAGAGAGTGCGCCACTTACAATAGCAAGACTTCCAACTGATACATTGCCACTAAATGTATTCTGTGCACCGCCTACATTTAATTGACCGCCAATACCAACACCACCAACTACTTGAAAAGCACCAGTGGTTGTACTAGTACTATCTGTAACACCATTAATAATGCCACTTTCATTGCTTGTTACTACATCCAAATTACCTAAAACAAATAGATTACCATTGACTCGCACATCAGCATTACCAAGCACATCTAGTGCAGGTGTTACATTCCCACCTATGTATGTTCGTAATCTAATTATTCCATTATTTTGAGAGTTATCAAGATGAAATTCATTACTTGATATATTAAGTCTGCCTATACCAGTAGTTCCAACATTAATACCATCATTGTTTATAACACTCAAAATACCAGTTGTACTTGTATTTTGGTCACTACGCATAAAGCTACTAGCATAAACACCACCAAGTGAATCACTGTTTGTAGAAGTACCAACGAAACGATTATTGCCTACCAAAGATGTATTTGCAATATTCATACCAGGAGAAATTGTACTATAACCTAGAATACCAGGTGCTTGTGGAGTAAATGTTTGGTCTTTGCTTAGTATTGCGTAACGAACACCGCCAATTTCAAAACTAATTACGTTGTGTGTAATTGAACTTGTATCAGTTATTGTTTCAGCTACTACAGTACCTATACTTGTTGGACCAATTACTTTCCAACTTGAACCAGTATAAACATTAAGTTGTTGGTTTGCAGTGTCCCACCAAAAATCACCTATTTGTGGATTAGTTGGTTGACTTACGCCACTGGTTGCATTACTAATATTTTTGAATACACTGCCTGTGTAAACTTTTAACAAACCAGTAGAACTATTATACCAAAGCTGACCGCTTATTGGGTTCACTGGTTGACTAACATTAGAAAAATTTTCTAACATATTAAGGAAATTTTGGTCAAGATATTGACCATAGCTTGGTGTATTTCTACCTACCAGTGTAATACTGGTTGTTGTATCTATTGTCCCATCGGCAATTACGATTGGATTTGTTCCATTTGTATGGGTTATCGTATACGACATAAATCTGGTCCCTATCCAAATATTTATACAGTTATATAATTAGATATTAAAGTGGAATATATGTTGCACTTACTTTTATATTATTTGTGCTAGTAGTTGTTGCCCAGAGCGAAACATTGGAATTATATACATTTGCAGTAAGCGTAAACAACTGTGTATTAGTGCTTGTAACACCATACGTAGTAACCACCGCATTTGTTCCATCATGAACCACCAATGCTTCGCTACTTTGAAAATAATTGCTGCCATAATTTGATGCACTAATAATATACTTTGCTGTTCTATAAACAGCAGAACTGAATGAATCAATAACAGCAGTTGTAGAATTAACTGAAATATTTGGAACAGTGAAAACAACTGGAACACTATGTGTTATTTTCGTGCTATCAACTGTCATAGTTGTCAACCCATCATTGACGAACTTTGCAGTTGCAAGATTACCAACAGTAGTCATAGAAAGTGAAGCATTGCCACTTGACAAAGTTCCAACCGTTGTGCTTGGAACATATTGACGAACTTCTATAATATCAGTTGATACAGGTGCTTCATTAAGAGTTAACACATTTCCACTTACGATATAGCTTGTAGTTGGTAATTGAATTACACCATTGATTGAAACTAACGTTCCACTTGTAGTATTATTTTGACTTAAATTAAAAATTGTTGTACTACCATCACCAGTAAACACATCGCTTACTACGTTTGTTGTGCCGCCTTCAATACCAACTGCTTCCCATTTGATACCAGTATAAACTTCCAAATATCCAACTGATGTATTCCAACGAACCATACCACTTGTTGGTGTAGGTGGATAATTGCTATTTGTTCCAACAGGGAGTAGAAGTGCAGTATTACTATTAATTGCCACAATTCCACTACCAGTTGGATTTATGTTAATAGATGCATTACTGCCAAATGCACTTATACTAGTAGTGATTAAATTTGCATTTACATTATAAGCACTAATATTTCCACTGTAGGTTGGCAAATATGCTGCAACATTGGCGTTGCTATAACTGCTAACACCACTTAGTTGACTGCCATCACCATAGAATCTATATGCAGTAACATTTCCAACGGTAGACAAATTTCCAGTTGTAATATTTCCATTTACTGTCAACACATTGCTAACAATTAAATTAGCATTAGCATTAACATTACTGTTAAATGTAACCGTGTTACTATATGAGGTTTGCAACGCAATATTTGCTAAACCAGTTGCACCAGTATATCTTGCTCCACTAACAAATATGCTTTTACCAGTAAAAGACACTGCCAAACCATTAGCATAATATGGTAAGTTAGTATCTGGAAAGTTAAGAACACCACTGCTATAATCAAAATACCAACTATCATTATTACCACTACCGTCAGCAAATAACTGATAACCACTAGTTTGTGGATTAGTTGTTCCACTTTCAACAACATATACTTTTGCCTGATAGGTTGAACCAAAACTTGGATCAATCCAATTAGTTAAACCAGTTAACCAAGTACGATTTGCAGTTGCGGTACTATCAACCGTTGCCTTAACCGTATCACTCAGTGCATCACTATAAATTGTAATTACACTACTATTTGCACCAGGAATCGTTGACGGAATACTGCTACTTTGTTGCCAAATATAGTCACCACGAGTAATAAGTGGGCTTGGAATACTTTCGTTTGCAGGACTTTTTGCAGTAGCCGTATCGGTTTTAGATAGGGTATAACCAACCTTCTTAAAGAGATAATCTACTTTCTGTGTATCTGAAATAGCCATTAGTGTGACGCTGCTCCTATACTAAGAGCAGTTACGCTTTGACCACTTGTTAACTTAATACGAACATAAATTTCATTACCAGTACTGTTACTACTTGTTTCTGTACCAAATGTAGCAGTTACTGCCTTATTTGATACAGCACTGTTTAGCGTTGCAGTTCCACCAGTACTTGCTCCATTGCTACCGTTGCCACCAGCACCCGTATTTGCGCCAGGTTTACCAGCGCCGCCATAAGCCGTGCTTAAATCTAACCAACCGTTTAAGGTGCTTGTGCTGTCCAATGAAGAACCAGGCAGTGCAACCCAAAGACCTGCAATAGTCCCACTGTACACAACGTCAAATTTACTCAGTGCAGACTTAGCAAACTTAAATGTAAAGTATTGGCTAGAACCTTGTCCACTTAAATTAGGTCCAACTGGTTGATAACCTGTACTATAATTTGTTTGGTCAAATTTAAGAACAGCAGCAACGACTGTTGCATCATATGTATAAAATGGTCCAGTTTGACTATTAAACGCCGCTTCGCTGCCAGTATAGGTAGGAGTATCCGACGAACCAGGATTTGCAATACGAAATGTGCTTGGTGTACCACTAATTGAATTTGTTAAACTAGTTTCTTCAATCTGTGTAGTAGTACCAGTCTTATATAGAACATTTACGCCTGGAAAAAATGTTTGTGAAGCACTGCTATAACTATTATATGCTGTCAAACTTGGTCCAGTAGAACTACTATTGAAACCAGTTAGTCCACTCGCAGTAGTGGTAAAATATGCACTTCCACTGCTAACATAAGAATTACGTGCAAGCGGAGTTGTTACGCCCGCTTGTGTATAGGTCACACTGCTTGGTGTAGAAATTGCGCCACCTGCAGCACCAGTTATAAATGTATCACTGCTATAATAAGTATCACCGCTAAGTTTGGCAACGTTTGCTGCCAAACGCCACACACTACTACTATTAAGGTGCGGAACAGTAGAACTAAATGTTGCACTATTTGTTGTAAGTGCAATGCTGCTATTGCTCCATACGGGTGCACCTGGATTGTTAATATCATAATACCAACTTACAGCATTGGTATTTGCACCAGCCGTATCAGTTAGATAAACTTGATTCCACCCAGCAGCCGCATTACTTCCACTACCCTGTGCACTAAAGCTACTCCAAAATCCACCACTTCCACCACTTAGCACACTATAATCTTGGTTTAGGGTAATAATAAGTTGACCATAGGTACCATTGTTATTGTTACCGCTAGTCATTACACGATAACCAGTAGCAACACCATTTACAATAACTTGAACGTTACCACTATCACCTGGTCCTTGGCGAGTAAAGGTATTGGTAGTCATGGTTGCTGCACGAATACCATTAGAGAAACTGGTGCCACCAGAAATACTTAAATTGCCCCATCCACTATTATCAGTTTGTGTAAAGTTACACATACGACCTAGCGTAGATAACCCACTTAAACTTAATGCACCGCTATTTGGAAAATTGCCAGGTGAAGGTGGAACTAGTTTACCCAATACTTGGTTAAGTTTTGCAATACCGTCTGTCACATAAGTTGTAGTTGTTAGGGTTACAGCATTACTAACCAATTGTCCAGTTGTATTTGGTCCCAATGGTATTAAGTTTCCATATAAATCACTTATAATAGTATTATCAACATATGCCTTTGTAGCAGCATCATTTGTATAGATTGGTGTTGCAACATTACCAATACGTTGATTACTAGCATCAATATTACCAGCATAGGAATATAGGAACAAATTACCGCTTGTAGCAGCAATGGTATTGCCACTTATGTAAATATTACCTAGCGTAGTTGTGCCATTAACTGAAAAAGTATTGCCTGGTGTGTTGTTAAGGATACCAACACGACGATTATTGGTATCAAAATACATTAAATTGCCATCAACAATCAAATCTACGTTATAACGTAGAAGATTATCTTTGAGCATATTTCCGCCGATTTTACCGATTACAGCCATCTATGATACCTTATTAGATATTTAGGTATAACTCAGTTAGCGTCGGTTGAATTAAACTTATGGAAAACAACAACACTATAAGTTGCAGGTGGTGGGTTTGCAAATGTAATTACGGCACCACTTAATGTGAAAGCATCGCCAGGATTTTGAGCAACGTTACCAACAAACACAAGAATACTGTTTTGATCTGGTGGCGTATAACTTAGTGTAAATGATGTAGTTACACCGTCACCTGTAAATAAATCTTTCTGGATTGTAACATTGCCAAGAATAGCAATACTTTGCCACGCATTATAATATATTTCAAAACGCTGTGTATCAGTATTAAAACGAATTTGACCATTTACAGGCGTTACTGGGCGATCACTTGTAGCACCAAGTGGCAAGCGAATTGCTGTACTTCCTGTTTGCAAACTTGCGTTTTTAAGTAAACGTGCCATTAGAGTGAAATATATCCTATGGTTGCAGTAATAGAAGCACTAACATTAGCATTAGCATAAAGTGCATCACCATTGTTCATAATAATTTTTTCTGTACTAACAACCAATGTATCACTTGTTGTAATTGCATAGTTTGCATAAATCTGATTATAGGTTTGCGCACCTACACCACTCTGACTGCTTGGAACAATATAAAGATTAACAGTTTTTGTTGAACCACTTATATTGCAAAAATAAAGTAAGGTAACAACAGTTTGGTTAGTGCTAGTATATATTGCACTCGCTGATGTTCCTAAATTTGCATTAATTACTGCCATTTTATATCCTTAATATCCAAAAATAAGTGCAAGAACTGTTGCTTTTGTTTTAGTGATCAGTTCATCACCTGTTCCACTATTTACCACATATAAACCCGTACCACCACTTCCTACTGTATTTGCAAATATCTGTGTGGTACTTGCAACATTGCTTGGTGCGGTTGATTGATAACTTAATTTTAATACATCGTTAATATAAACAACGCCATTAGCAGATACAAGTGTTAAGTCTTGGCTAACACCAGTTGCAGTAACATTTCCGTTACCAATATTGGTTCCATAAACACTTAAGTTACCGCTGCTAAATGTAAAACTATTACTGCCAGCAAGTACGTTTGCATTATTATATTGAACAGAAGTATTATATCCACCAGCACTTACACCACCACTTGCAGATGCAATCTTTGAAAATGTCGTGCCATCATTGGTTAATTGCCAATAACCAAGTGACTCACTCCATTGAATAGAAACATTTGGAGATGTACCACGATCAACTGTGATGTTTGCACCCTGTGGATTAGGAGCGTTTGCACCACTTAATCCAGCATTCATAATAATAGAGTTATTGGTAATAGCAAGGTCGTTAGTGGAAGTAGTATTGGTATTACCCGTTACATACAAATTACCATAGATATAAACTGGGTCAGCAATAATTGTATAACCACCGACGCCACCACTTGTGTTTGTAACTCTTTTGACACTAGTCATTTAATAAATCCTACCAGAATATTTATGCGAAGGTGATTATATAAAAAAATAGCAGCCCGTAGGCTGCTATTGTATCATTTATTATATTAGATATTAGTTGCCTTGTAACTGAACTGTAGTAGCAGTTGGTGTATTAAATGACCACTGATACTTG
>Ga0007809_10000829_pt1 | contig 13016 bp, 11 predicted proteins | sample CryBogCBE02Aug07_FD_60383 | JGI IMG/M metagenome (GOLD analysis project Ga0007809, IMG submission 60383) | Freshwater microbial communities from Crystal Bog, Wisconsin, USA - CBE02Aug07 | ecosystem: Environmental > Aquatic > Freshwater > Lake | place: Crystal Bog, Wisconsin, USA | collected...
CCTGGCATGGGAACAATGCGAGAGATCTTTGCGCCCACACTCTCAAAATAGGAGTGCCAAAACTCCATCAACTCGTCCCCTTGGTATTGTGGGGAATTCATCAATAAGTAGAGCTCCACGTCCACATCTTTAAGCTCCAGATAGGACTTGCGTCCATATGTGCTTGTTTGAAACTCCTCAACGGTTGGGATTTTTTTATACAAACTCAACCCTTGCGTGTTGTGCAGCATATCCGAGACGATCAATAAATGGCGTTCTCCCTCAATGGGATGGCGCTGATAGGACTCCAAATTCACCATTTGAAGCATCTCTAAAATTGGTGAATATTTGGAGGATTTATCACTGATCATGGACTGAAACTGTTGACTCAAGGGAGTGATGAACTTCTTACTGTATTGGCGCTTGAGTTGCTTTAAGTTTGCCGTCAATTCGCTCTTGTCCTCTCCAGTGCCTGGGTTGCAGATTTCAACCAGAGGTTTAGAGTTAAGCGTATAGTCCTCGCCCACGACAAAGACAGACACCAAGTTGCCTTGAGGTACTTTGTGTTCAACAAAATCAGCAAACAAGGTTTGCAGTGCAGTTTTTTGTGTAAACGACAAGGGGTCGGTTTTATCGACCAAGAGGACATAGTGACCTTTGGGGCCAGACAAAGGACACAATGTCTCGGGATCATAGCCATCGGAGCGGTGAGTCAACTGATAACCCACCAGTGAGACAATAATGACCACTGTCAAAATGATCAACAGACCAAAAACAATTTCTCGTCTTTGTTGTTTTTTTGCGCGTCGACTCAGTCTAGCCATCAATGAAACCTCGTGTTCAAGGGGTCCAACTCTTCGATGGGCACAAAGGTGAGTTGTTCCAAGTGGTGGTGAAAGGTCTGATTCAATTTGTCGCGAATATCTTGTGACTGAGACGCCAGGGTTTGCATTAACCGAGTATGAAGTATGAGTTGTTGCTCATCTTGTTCAACCCAGGGTAACTCTAAAACTTTCAGTGTCGGGATGGTGTCAAAATAAGGTGGTCTCACACCGTCCGTGCGGTGAATTTCATTCTCTGTTCTGAAGTGCTGTATGAGCACTTCTAGAGTGCGAGAGGATTCACTGAGCATTTGATTGAACTGCATACGAATGGATTTCTTTTTTTCGATCAATCCACGGTACTGCAGAATCGATTGCTTGGCTTTTTCGATAGAACTGTCCAAATCCACCAAGGCTTGTATTTTGTCATCCTCAAGCTCTTGTCGAATTTCATCGAGTTCGTCCAAATAATCGTTCAAAGCAATTTGTGCCTGTCTGGCCATTTTGCCGTATCCAGGATAAATATCATCAATCAGTAGCCCGTCTGTCATGGCGCCAATGGCAAAGGAGAGACTCACAGCGAGCAGTAGCCAAGAGAACAAATCCCCCAATGCAAAAGGATGCGTTTGTAAGCTCTCCAGAGCTAGACGTGCTGGGTCCAGGGATTCGAGAACGAGTTGATCGCGAATGTGAGCAATGCCCAAAGCCATACAAAAGACAAAAGAGAGCGTCACGAGGAGTGCTAAAAAACCAAACGCTTTATGAGTTTTATCATGGTGAAAAATCCACCTTACCAGGCTCTTACCTAGAAAAAAAGAAATCAATATATTGACCGCTGCCAATGAAGCTGCGTAAGTGAAACCTCCTAACAGTCCACTGGAGAGTCCCTCAGAGAAAAATTCTGCATTGAAGAGGGCTTCGATAACGATCAAAAAAACCAATAAACAGTAACGTAGAAATTGACCCGAACCGCTAGGGTAGTCTGCATCACGTTGGAGTTGGTGGCGTTGCTTGAACCGCTCGAGTTCCTTGACTTGTCGCTTGGCAGCGCTGGCCAAACGCCTGACCAAATGGCTTTGCTCAGAGACGATTTGACTTGCATTTTTCTGGAACTCAGACTCGATGAGCCAAATGTTTTGCAGGTCTGGGAGTTCGTTGATTTGGGAGATATCTTGCTGGACGCCTTCAAGCGATTGAAGGGTAGACTCAAATCGCTTTTGGCGAAACTGCTCAATGGTTTGGATTATTTGTAACTCAATACCACTCAAGGACTGGGCCTGAGCGTTAGGCAAATTACTGGCAGCGAGCTTGCGAGCTTGCTCCGTCACATTCAGTCGTCTGTCTAGATCCGAGGCTTCAAGGCTAGAGATGCTCACAGCGGCCGTTGCAGGCTTCAACGGTGAGCTCTTATTTTTCAAGCGAGAAAAAAGTCCCTCAGCCATGACGTTGCTGGTCCATGGCGTCGCGTGACATGACTCTAGATGTAAAAACCACGAAGGGCACTCCCCAAAAAGGCAAGCGTGAGTAACTTGACGGTATATGCATCGATATGGGGAGGGTTGACTTAAAACTCAAGGCTCACAAACCAGCGCCATCATTTTGGCAATGACAGTCTCGTCTTGTACTGGGTGCCAGAGACCACCTTGAGAGCTTTTGTAGACTGGTTTATCTTCGGCCATGTGCGCTTTGTGAGAGGTAAAAGCAATGGTACGCCTACTTTTCTCGTCACAGTTGAACTCCAGTAACACCCGAGTCGATAAAACTCCTCGTGGATTGGGGTGTTTTAAATCGGTGAGTTGCCAAAGGGTTGGGAATTGTGCATTTTTTTGAATTCTGTCCTTGTCGATATAGACCACGGCACTCTCAGTCTCTTCGAATTTCTCCCAGTCAGCCCAAACACATTGGGCCGTGAGGATGAGGACAATAAAAGCCAAGAATTTCATGAATAAATGATTCTAAGGTGATTAATCAAGTGACGAAAAAGCAGTTCACAATTCGTAATAATTGACGTCAAACGCTGACCCAGTGAACAACCCAGGGGTGGCCAAGCCAAGCATCCACGTTTAAAATCAATCAATAATGAATATTTTGCCTTAAGAATCAGCTTTTGAGTCACCCAAATCAAGATTGTTGGGATTTCTGGGGGTTAAGGTCTATCAAGCTGTTGAGCCTGTTTTGGCTCAAATCAGATCAGATGTAACTCTCACAAGATACTTGATCCAAGGCTTATGGGGCTAAAAAAGAGGACGACATGGAAAACTTAGATGTAATGGTTTTGCGAGCCTTGAGGGATTGGCGTCTTAAAGGGCTGAGAGCGGTTTTGGTCACCGTCACTCGAACTTGGGGTTCATCTCCAAGACCCGTGGGCTCTATCATGGCCCTTTGCGAAGACTCCAGTGTGATGGGCTCGGTCTCCGGGGGGTGCATTGAAGATGATTTGGTGCAGCGCTACACGCGTTCGTATTTGGCCAGTGCAGCGGGTGGGGGCAGTTTGGGCGAGCAACTCGATGGCCCGCCTAAACAATTGAAATATGGGATCAGTGCGGATGAAGCGCATCGATTTGGTTTGCCGTGTGGAGGCACTCTAGAGCTCCTATTGGAGTTCAATCCCGACTCAACAGCGCTGGTCGATTTGGTCAAACGCCTAGAAGGTGGCGAGTTGGTCACGCGTGAAACCCAGATTGCTACGGGAGACGTGACCTTGAGTGCGTGCGCTGCTCCCAAGGCTTTGGAGATCAATACCGAGCGACTGAGTAATACGTTTGGTCCTGAATACCGGATGCTCATCATCGGGGCGGGTCAGATGTCTGAATATTTGGCAACAATGGCCCTATTCAATGGATTTTCTGTCACTGTTTGTGATCCTCGCCAGGAGTATTCGTCTGGATGGTCATTGGCCAAAGTGCTCGTGACTCAGGAAATGCCCGATGATGTGGTGATGTCCTTTAAACCCGATCGACGCAGTTGCGTGATTGCGCTAACCCATGACCCCAAACTTGACGATTTGGCGTTGATTGAAGCTTTGTCCAGCGAAGCTTTTTATATTGGTGCCATTGGCTCCAGAAAAAATAACCAAGCCCGTCAAAAAAGGATGATCGAGCATTTCGATCAAACGCCCCAGTCCTTGGAGCGGCTTCGAGGTCCGATTGGGCTCTACATAGGATCCAAGACACCCGCCGAGATAGCCGTGAGCATCATGGCGGAGGTGTTGGCCGTTAAAAATGAGGTGGTCTTACCCAAAGAGATGAACGTGGCCCAAGCCAAGAATCAACTCATCGCAGTTTAGCCTCAAGGCATGGCCTGGCTCGCACTCAGCCAATGCACTGTTTTGAGGCCTAAATAGGTCAACGACAAAGATCCAAAAAGATGCAAGCCCGTGCTCAGTAATGCCACCGCGTAGCGTCCGTTCAGTAAGAAAGATACCACCTCCGCACTGAAAGTGGAGAACGTGGTGAGGGTTCCTAAAAATCCCGTGATGAGGAGCAGTCTCCAGTGTGGATCCAAACTGGGCCAAGTTTGAAAAACTCCAACACAAACACCAATAAGATAGCCGCCAATCCAATTAACACTCAAGGTCCCCAACGGAACGGCCACGAGCCCATTGAATGTGACGCCCAATTGCCAACGCAAAATAGCACCCACGCAGGCCCCAAGGCAAATGACCAATGCTTCACTCATTTGTAGTTCTCTTTGATGGTGGGTGGGTGTTTGTCAGAAGGTTGAGCTCGTCAAATAAAGCTACAGATGATTCTACAATTTTTAGCCTTAAGTCTGCTCCCCTTAGTGAAAGGCGCGGTTGCGCGATCAATTCAAAATGCATCCACGTTTTATAGATACAGGACAAGACACGCTGAATGAAAATTAGAAGAAAATCAAATAAAAATTTAATTTTGATCAGTGATTTTTGATCGGTGATTTCACTTGCGACATTGTGAATTTAAGGGCCAAGCTTGGCTGATACGTTCAGCGCATCAACTATTCAATAATCAGGAAATAATACTGTCATAATATCCTTATAATAAGAATTATTATTAACATGATTATTCACATATAATCATTCCATTCAAATACGAATGAGAAATATTATCATGACTAAATTAACTGTCTCAGCCCAAATATCCAAATTGCGCAAAGAGCGCATGGCTCTTGAAAAGCAAGAGCAAGCGTTGATCAATAAGACTTACAAAGAAGCCATTGCGCAAATCAAGTCAATCATGAAGGATAGCGGTTTAGGATTGGAAGATTTGGTGAACTATCTTGAGGGAGTTCCTGCCAAGTCTGAGTACAGTACCAAGCCATCGTTGAGTTCGACACTCTCAAAGCTCGGCACGAAGTCATCCAAAGCCGACAAAGTAGGCAAAGCCGACAGGTCTTTGAAAACGGCTAGCAAGGTTAAATCTGCCACAGCCAAAAAACCTTCCAGCAGGGCAGGGATCAAGGTGCCGATTAAATACCAGCATCCCACGCAAACACAATTGAGTTGGACGGGTCGTGGCAAGATGCCCGCTTGGGTGGCGGAGCTCAAGGCCGCCGGTGAACTGGAAAAAGCGTTGGTTCAAAAAGCTTAATTTATCTTTTCAGTTGCTCCAACTTTGTAGCCTTCTAGATTTCTAGCTACAAAGCGACTTGGCCACAAAGACACTTGGCCATCAAGCCCTCCGTTTGTGAGAGCTTTAGGCTTTTTAAGCGGGTTGTCTCAATAGGTGTTCAATGTATTGCGCCACACCTGTTTGAACATCCATGAATGCATGATTACAACCCGTCGACCTCAAGTTATCCAAGTTGGCTTGGGTGAAGCTTTGGTATTTTCCCTTCAAAGAATCTGGGAAATCGATGTACTCTATGAGCTGATGTGACACGGCTTCGCTCAGACTCAGGGTGGACTCACCTTGGCGAGTTCTGTGGCTGTTGACCACACTCAAAGCTACATCATTGAAGGGCTGTGCGCGACCCGAGCCCAAGTTGAATAGTCCGCTTTGTTGTGGGTGATCAAAAAACCAAAGATTGACTGCAACCACATCTGAGACATGGACAAAATCTCTCTTTTGCTCACCATTGGCGTAGCCATCGTAGCCACCAAAAAGTTTGACCCGTCCTAGGCTTAAAAACTGATGATGTTGGTGGTAAGCCACTGACGCCATGCGCGCCTTGTGTTGCTCGTGAGGGCCGTAGACATTGAAATAGCGAAAGCCAACGACCTGGGAGGTGTTTTGGCGCCACTCTGGTCCACAGATTTTTCGCATGCGTTGATCAAAAAGAAGCTTCGAGTATCCATATACATTCAAGGGCTGTTCGTATTGGGGTGACTCTATAAAAATTTGCGAGTTGCCATACGTGGCGGCTGAGGAGGCGTAGAGTAGTCGAGTGCCTTGCTCTTGTGCGCTTTCAAAAAGTTGGCATGTGCGCTCATAATTGTTGTGCATCATGTAGACACCGTCATGCTCCATGGTGTCACTGCAAGCCCCTTCATGAAAGACCGCCTCCACATGGCCGTAGTGTTTGGCTGCAAAAAGATCGTAAAAAGTAGATTTGTCGACGTAATCTTCGATTTGCAGATTGACCAAATTCTTGAACTTATCCCCCGTTTTGAGGTGATCAACAGCCACGATATTGGTGATGCCTCTGGCGTTCAGGCCGCGAATGATGTTGCTGCCGATGAATCCAGCGGCTCCAGTGACGATCAGTCTCATGCAAAAAGCTCCTCAAAACTCAGAGTTGCTGTTCCAAATTTGCCCACCACTAAGCCCCCCGCACGGTTGGCCCAAGGGAGCGCTTCTCGAAGGCTCATTCCACATGCGAGTAAACACGCCAATGTGGCAATGACAGTATCGCCTGCGCCAGTAACATCAAACACCTCAAGAGCCTGTGCCTTCACATGGCACGAACCTTGGCTATCAAAGAGACTCATCCCTTCTTCGCTTCGTGTCACAAGCACCGCACCGAGATTGAGTTCTTGTCTGAGCGCTTGAGCTTTGTGTTCCAACTCGGCTTCGCTACTCCACGGACCCACCACATCTTGGAGCTCCGCTCTGTTGGGGGTGATCACGCTGGCATTTTGATATTTTGAGTAATCACTTCCTTTGGGGTCAATCAAAATAGGACGATGATGCTCGCGTGCAAGCTCAATCATGTCTTGTATGTGGGCCAAGCCCCCTTTGCCGTAGTCCGAGAATAACACGGCGTCTTGGCTGGCCACGAGCTCGCCAAATTTCTGCGTCTGTGAGGCCAAAATTTCTGATTTGGGGAATGCCTCAAAATCGGCTCGAATCAATTGTTGTTGACGACCAATGATGCGCAACTTCACAGTTGTTTTGAGCTCTGGATCACGCCCCAAGAAGGGCTCAATGCCTGTGCGCAAAATGAGCTCTTCAAGGCTATGGCTTGCTGGATCCTCTCCCACAACACTCAATAGTGAGGCGTGGGAACCCAAACTTGCCACATTGAACGCCACATTGGCTGAGCCACCCAGACGCTCTTCTTCGCGGACAACTTTCACGACTGGCACAGGGGCCTCGGGGCTGATGCGTTCAACTGCACCGTACCAGTAGCGGTCGAGCATCACATCACCCACCACCAAAATCCGGGCATTTTTTATTGATTGCGCGTTGATAGGCTTCATAACTCTTCGATTCTAAGACTGGGGTAGCTGTCCCAGGCTTGGCAGCCAGGGCAGTGCCAGAAATGCTTTTGTGCCTCAAAGCCACAGGCTGCGCAACGGTAGCGATTGAGCGCAACGGTGGCTTGATCCAATGCTTTTTGTACAAAAGCACGTTCCTCTTCGTGTTGCAATTGCTCATGCCCCAGCCACCAAGAGGCGACCAAAAGGGAGGGGTGGTTGTGCAAGTGTTGACTGAGTAGACTTTGAGCTCTTTCAGAGGAGCCCTCCAAACTTGCCACCGCCTTTAAGACATCCAAGGAGGGGTGCGTGGAGTAAGCAGACAAAAAGAGCGTGTGGATTTCCTTGACTCTACCAAGCGCTCTTGCCCAACTCAGTAGCCTCTCGCACAGGAGCGGTAAGCATGTGGGGGTGCGGCGTGCCAGCTCAATTAAGGTTTGGTAGGCCTGCGCTGTTTGTCCTTGAGAATAGGCCAAATCCGCACTGGCCAAGAATGCTCTGGGGTGGTGTGGGGCTGTTTCCTGGGCTTGCAGTAAGAGTCGCTCGGCCACGCTTAACTGTGCTGGAGTTGAGCTCAGTGCCGAAGAAGCCAATTCGCACAAGTAGTGGGCTTGCCGAGTCTTAAAGTCTCCTAGGCCTTTGGGCTCAATTTCCTTTGTGACCTCAAATGCTTTTTGCCAATCTCGGGTTTTCTCAAAGATACTCAACAAGGCCAATTGAGCCTCTTGATCATGGGCTGTATGTTTAAGCTTCGTGAAGCCTTCCTCGGCTCTGTCGAGTAAGCCCGCTTTAAGATAGTCATAAGCCAATGCACTTTGAGCGCGTTCGTGCTCTTCTCGGCTCAAGTCAGAGCGAGCCAATAAATGTTGGTGCACACGAACAGCCCTGTCAAATTCCCCGCGGCGGCGAAAAAGACTCCCCAATGCAAAGTGCAACTCACTGGTGTCGGGATCTTGTTGGACCGCTTGAATGAAGGCATCAATCGCTTGGTCTTGTTGCTCATTCAAGAGATGGTTCAAGCCTTTGAAATACGCTTTGGGATTTTGCCGGTTCTCAAGCCTAAGTTGACGAATATCAAAACGTGAGGACATCCACCCCAGCACAAAGGCCAAAGGCAGGCCCAACAATATCCAGCCCAAATCAAAGTCCATGGTGATCAGTCCTTTGCTGTGAGGCGTTAGGGGGATTGCGATTGGCCGAGTCATTGACGGGTGAGTCCGTGGAGTTTGAGCCTGAGGTCATTGGACTGAAGGCATTTTTTTCGGCATTCAATTTGCTCGACTCCCACCGACGATGTGCCCACCACCTGGGTAGCATACCCAACACACCGACCATTACGCCCAGAGAAAAAACCGCCAAAACAACCAAAATCATGGGGCCAGTCCATTGTCTGCCAAAGAAAAACTTAAGGCTCACATCCTCTAAGTTATTGAGTGCAAAGGCAAACAGTGTGAAAAAAATTGCAACTTTGCAAATCGTGATAAGCCAACCCAGGAGTTGCTTCATGGGGTGCTCCAGCACGAGGAGGATTGTTCGTGATAGACCAAGATGGGTTGCACGCATTCACATGAGTGACCCATAGCGCAACTTTGCGTTACCCACATGCATGAGGCGTTCACCATGCTAGGGATGCGAATCATGTCTTTGGAGGGATGACGCTTTGGTCCACGGCCTCTCGAAGGGCCTTGCCGGGCTTGAAATGTGGAACCAGCTTTTCGGGAATGGCCACGCTTTGACCCGAGCGGGGATTTCGGCCCATGCGTGGCGCGCGTCGATTGATCGTGAAAGTCCCAAAGCCCCTGAGCTCAATACGGTGGCCCTTGATCAAAGCAACACTCATGGCATCCAAGAGCGTCTTCACCGCCGACTCGGCATCAGGGTGAGTGAGTTGAGCAAACCTCGCTGCGAGCTCGGTCACCAAATCGCTTCGTGTCATGAGGATCTTGAGAAAGTTACAAGGGGAGGTCTAACACCTGAGGGGACAATGCATTGCTTGTGGCTTTGCATGGAGTCCCTCAGGGTTCAACTCACCAATGGGTGAGTTGAACGTTACCAATTTAGCCGTTGTTGTCCAACTTGGCTCTGAGCAAAGCACCCAAACTGGTGGTACCAGCGTTGTCGCGCACAGATTGTTGGCTCAAAGTGGCCATGGCTTCTTGTTGATCAGCCGCATCCTTGGCTTTGATGGAGAGTTGGATGTTGCGTGTTTTGCGGTCAACATTGACCACCACAGCAGAGACTTCGTCGCCTTCTTTGAGCACAGAACGTGCGTCTTCGATGCGGTCACGAGAGATTTCGCTCACGCGCAAGTAGCCGACAATGTCCTCACCTAGGTCAATCTCAGCACCTTTAGCGTCCACAGTCTTGACTTTACCAGTCACAATTTGGCCCTTGTCATTGACAGAGACGAACGTGGTGAATGGATCAGCATCGAGTTGTTTGATGCCCAAAGAAATGCGCTCACGCTCAACGTCCACTGCAAGCACAATCGCTTCGACTTCTTGGCCCTTTTTGTAATTGCGAACAGCGGCTTCGCCCACTTCGTTCCAAGACAAATCAGACAAATGCACCAAGCCGTCAATACCTGCAGCCAAGCCTACGAAGACGCCAAAGTCAGTGATGGACTTAATGGGGCCTTTGACACGGTCACCACGCTTGGTGGCTTCAGCAAATTCTTGCCATGGGTTGGCACGGCACTGCTTCATGCCCAAAGAGATGCGACGCTTGTCTTCGTCAATTTCGAGAACCATCACCTCAACCTCATCGCCCAATGCAACGATCTTGTTGGGGGCGACATTTTTGTTGGTCCAGTCCATCTCAGAGACGTGCACCAAGCCTTCGATTCCTGGCTCGAGCTCAACGAATGCACCGTAATCGGCGATGTTGGTGATCTTGCCAAACATGCGTGTGCTTTGTGGGTAGCGACGTCCAACACCAAACCAGGGGTCTTCGCCCATTTGTTTGAGGCCCAAGGACACACGATTCTTTTCTGTATCGAACTTGAGGATTTTTGCTGTGATCTCTTGACCGGCTTGCACCACTTCACTGGGGTGACGCACACGTCTCCAGGCCATGTCAGTGATGTGTAATAGGCCGTCGATGCCGCCCAAGTCCACAAACGCACCGTATTCGGTGATATTTTTAACGACACCATGAACCACGGAACCTTCTCTCAAGGTCTCCATGAGCTTGGCGCGCTCTTCGCCCATAGACGCTTCTACGACGGCACGGCGGCTCAAGACCACGTTGTTGCGTTTACGGTCGAGCTTGATGACTTTGAACTCCATGGTCTTGTTCTCGTAGGGAGACAAGTCTTTGATGGGGCGTGTGTCAATGAGTGAGCCAGGTAAGAAGGCACGAATGCCGTTGACCAAAACGGTGAGTCCGCCTTTGACTTTGCCGCTGGTGGTGCCGGTGACGAATTCGCCGGACTCTAGCGCTTTCTCTAGCGATAGCCAAGAGGCCAAGCGCTTTGCTGTGTCGCGACTCAGAATGGTGTCGCCATAGCCGTTTTCAACGCTACCAATGGCCACGGAGACGAAGTCACCTGCTTGGACTTCGAGTTCGCCTTGATCGTTTTTAAACTCTTCAATTGGCACGTAAGCTTCGGATTTCAGGCCAGCATTGACGACCACGTGGTTGTGCTCGACACGGATAACTTCAGCAGTGATCACCTCACCGGTGCGCATTTCAGAGCGTTTGAGAGATTCTTCAAACAAGGCGGCAAAAGATTCAGACATTCAAATTTCCTTGAAACTCAACAGACAATAGACAGACTCGCCATTCGCCATTGAGGGCTTAGGGCAGGGAATGATTAAGGTGCAGTGGAGTTATTGGTTGCGAGATAAAACCCGCGGGTTAAATTAAAAAATCCGCCCCCTCAACATGCGTGATGCATAGGCTCGAGAAGACGGTCCGCAGCCAAATTAATGGTTAAAAAGGCTGTTTGCTTTGCCACTGTTTTAGCACCATCTCCACTGTTTCTTCGATAGTGAGATGGGCATTGTCCAGTAGCACAGCGCCTACTGCAGGCTTTAAGGGTGCAACAGTGCGCTGTGTGTCGCGCAAGTCACGAGCCTCCAAATCTGCAAGCAAGTCCTCCAGTTTAGCTGAAAACCCTTTAGAAATCAATTGTTTATGTCGTCTTTTCGCACGGGTCTGTGCATCCGCAGTCAAGTAAATCTTTAGTTCTGCATCTGGAAAGATCACGCTGCCCATGTCCCGCCCGTCAGCGACCAAGCCAGGCACACGGCGTGTGTTTCTTTGCAAGTCAAAGAGAGCTTGTCTCACCACAGGCATCGCCGAGACTTGGGAGGCTGCCATCCCAATGGCCTCGCTCCTGATCGCTTCACTCACCTCTTGTCCGTTCACCATGATGCGCTCGCCTTCAAATTGAAGTGAGAGCTCACTCACCTGGTGGGCTATTTTTTCTTGATGTTCAAGCGTCAAGGCAATGCCCAGATTGCTGGCATGCCAAGCGGTGATTCTGTAAAGTGCGCCAGAGTCGAGGTAACCGTAGCCTAGGCTTTTGGCCACAAGACTGGCCAAGGTCCCTTTGCCCGACGCGGTCGGCCCGTCGATACAAATGACCGGTATACGCTCGCTGGGGGTGTGGGCCAGGGAGAAAAAGGTTTCAAAAAAGTCAGGGAAAGTTTTGCCAACGCAACGCGGATCCAAAATTCTCACCGGGCAGTGCTGGGGGTTCAAACTTGCCAGCGCAAAGCACATCGCGATACGGTGATCATCGTAAGTGTGAATGCTGGCCGCTCTCCACTGACCCGGCGCAATGGGGTGGATCTCGATCCAGTCCTCTCCTTGCAACACCTTGGCCCCCAATTTGGCACATTCATTGGACATGGCCTTGATGCGGTCAGTCTCCTTGACTCGCCAGCTGCCGATGTTTCTGAGTGTCGTGGGAGTGCTGGCAAATAAAGCCATGATCACCAAGGTCATGGCTGCATCAGGGATGTGATTGCAGTCCAGGTCAATGCCTTTGAGATTGTCTTTGCTAGGCGTGATCAGTAAGCTGTTGGGTCCTTCTTGGATGTCGGCCCCCATGGCACGAGCAGCTTTCACAAACTCAATATCACCTTGAATGCTTTCTCTGCCGATGCCTTCAATTTTGAGGGGCAAATGGCCCCGTGATAAAGCCCCGGCCGCGATGAAATAACTCGCGGATGAAGCATCCGCCTCAATGTAGACCTCACCAGGTGTGCGGTATAAAGAGCCCTTGGGAATGGTAAAGCGTTGCCAGTCTGTTCGGGCAATGTGAACGCCAAATTGGGCCAGCAACTTTAATGTGATCAGCACATAGGGTTTACTGATCAACTCGCCCACCACTTCGATCACAATCTCTTGATCTTGACTCACCAAGGGCAAGGCGAGTAGCAAAGCCGTTAGAAATTGACTAGAAACATCACCGCGCACTTGCACCACCGATTGAACCCGCATGGGAGCGGGCAAAATTTTCAGCGGAGGGTAACCCTCAGTTTGTATATATTCAATTTGTGCGCCCAATTGCCGCAAGGCATCCACTAAATCTTCGATGGGACGCTCATGCATTCGAGCAACACCACTCAATGTACAACTCACCCCCAAGG
>Ga0007809_10000833_pt1 | contig 13007 bp, 10 predicted proteins | sample CryBogCBE02Aug07_FD_60383 | JGI IMG/M metagenome (GOLD analysis project Ga0007809, IMG submission 60383) | Freshwater microbial communities from Crystal Bog, Wisconsin, USA - CBE02Aug07 | ecosystem: Environmental > Aquatic > Freshwater > Lake | place: Crystal Bog, Wisconsin, USA | collected...
AGTTCTTGGCGAAGAGTTTTTGGTGAATTACCGTGCATATCAATCATTATCAGGCGAAAATTAAAAGATATAGTAATTAAGTTAACGTAAGCAGAGCGCTTAATTTATTGATACAGGGTTAGATAGTGAAAAAGAAGTTAAAAACTCGCATATACCGTCAATGGGCCAAGATCTTGATTTTGGGCCTGGCTCTCAATGCGCCCTATGCGTTTTCAGAGAAGCCTAAAAAGCCAAGCCTACCTAAATCTTATGAGAGTAAAACTGCTCCAGCTGAGATTACCGATACCGACCGGATGTTCATCGACTTGCGCGAAGCAGCCAGAAAAAATGATGTGTTTCGTACACAGCAGTTGGCATCGAATTTAGTTGGCTATCCCTTTGATGACTATGTTGCTTACTTTCGCATTAAGCCTCAGTTATTTGATAGTGCTGGCAATGTACGCAATGATTACAGTGCCGACGCACAAGTTGTTACTTTTTTAAATCAATATCAAGGAACTGCTTTAGCTGATCGTATGCGTAATGACTGGCTACTAGTTCTAGGCAAAAGGAAAGACTGGACACGCTTTGATGCGGAGTACGCTAAGTTTGTTTTAGATGATGACACTCAGGTGAGGTGCTATCACCTACTGTCTAAATTATCTCAGGGCGAGAACCCAACTAAGTTATCCATCGATTCCCGCGCGATACTGCTGGACCCGAGCTACTTTGGTCAGGCTTGCCAGGAGTTGGTACCTTCATTAGTAGCGACTGGCGGTATGACGCCTAGTGAGGCTAAAGCGATTGGGCGCGCAGCAAGTGAAAGAGGGTATGACACCATGGCCAAGCGTCTTGGTGGTGATGATCCTATTGGAGATGTTGTGAGAGTGGCGAAAGCTGACCCAGCAAAAGCTTATCGTGATTTCTTGCAAACATCTTCACGGTACAGTAAAGAGAATCAAGCAGTTGCTTGGGGTGTCATTGGTCAATTTCTGGCGAAGAAATTAGATCCGAATGCGGATGATGCTTATCGTTTGCAACAAGAGCTGGGCTATAACGAGCTACTGTCTGTTGAATCCCAGGAGTGGAAGGTAAGGGCAGGTCTGCGTGCTAAAGACTGGGTATTGGTAAAGAATGCTATTGATGGTATGAACCCTGTCGTGCGTAGTAAAGATCCTGCATGGACATATTGGTATGGGCGTGCATTAAAGGCCGAGGGCCAAGATGCTAAAGCCAAAGATAGCTTTGAATTGATTGCTGATCAATACAACTTTTATGGGCAGTTAGCGCGCGAAGAGTTAGGTAAATCAAATCATGCACCTGCGCGTACCAAAGTCACTGAACAAGAGATTGATTCTATGGCGAATCGTAAAGGATTTATGCGTGGTGAACGCTTATATGCAATGAACTTGCGCTTTGAGGGTAATCGTGAGTGGAATTGGGAATTGCGCAATATGACAGACAAGCAATTATTGGCTGCTGCGGAATATGCCAAACGCATCAATTTGTATGATCGTGTAGTCAATACAGCTGATCGAACAAAGCAAGAGCATGACTTTAGTTTGCGCTACCCAACACCGTATCGAGAAGAGCTGTCTCCCATCGCAAGACAAATTGATTTGAATCTAGCTTGGGCTTATGGACTCATCCGCCAAGAGTCACGCTTCATCATGAACGCATCTTCTTCGGTAGGCGCTTCTGGTTTGATGCAAGTGATGCCGAATACTGCAAAGTATGTTGCCAAGAAAATTGGTATGAGCAACTATACCAACGATAAGTTAAGCGACACCAACACGAATCTCATTTTAGGTAGTAACTATTTGAATATGGTGTTAATTGATTTAGATGGTTCTTGGGTTCTAGCTTCTGCAGCCTATAACGCTGGGCCGTCCCGCTCTAAGGCGTGGCGCGAAAAGCTCACTAGCCCAACTGAAGGAGCTATTTTTGCTGAAACCATTCCATTTAACGAGACTCGCACCTATGTGAAGAATGTGTTGTCCAATGCAAATTATTATTCATCAGTATTGAATGGACAAACACAGTCATTGAAGCAGCGTTTGGGTGTCATTACGCCAAAAGCTGCTACACAGTCTGAGTTACCTTAAGCGTACTAAAACCTGAGGATTTTATGCAATATGACATTCTGTTAATTGGCGGCAATGGATTTGTAGGCCGTGTTCTAGCGGCGCAGTTGCAGCAGGCTGGCTATTCGGTATTGATCCCGTCTAGTCACTCTGCCGCAGGTCGCGAATTACGGATGTTGCCTAAGATTCATATTGAAGATGCAGATGTTCATGAATTTGATGAGTTGCAGTCTTTGTGTGCACGTATCAAGCCTAATGGGGCAGTTATTAATTTAGTTGGTGTATTGCACGACAAGCCTGCCAAGCCATACGGCAAGATATTTAAGGCGGCGCATGTTGATTTGCCAAAAAATATCATTACAGCAATGCAGCTGCATGGCCTTAAGCGTTACCTGCATATGAGTGCGTTAGGGGCTGACTCTCATGGACCTTCAATGTATCAGCGTAGCAAAGGTGATGGAGAGCTTGCCATTAAGACGAGTAACTTAGACTGGACTATTTTTAGACCTTCAGTCATTTTTGGCGCACAAGATCAATTTATTAATTTATTTGCCAAGCTCACTAAATTGTTTCCAGCGATGCCTTTGGCAAACCATCAGGCAAAGTTTCAGCCGGTCAGTGTTAACGATGTTGCAACTGCATTTGTTAAGGCGTTGGCAATGCCGCAATCAATCCATCAGTCTTATGATTTAGTGGGCCCTAAGGTCTACACCATGAAAGAAATTGTGGAATTTGCTGCACGTAAAGCAAACACCTCTTGCGCCATTATTCCGGTGCCGCCATTTGTTGGCTACATACAGGCCTTAGCTTTTGAATTCTTGCCAGGGCCAACGCTGATGTCGCGCGATAACATTGCCTCTATGCAGCAGCCAAATACTTTACCCATTAAAGGTGTGGATGCTTTGACGGAAGTCTTTAAGATGAGTCGTCGCACTTTAGAGGGCATGCAGTAATGAAGACTTATGCCGTTGGCGGCGCTATTCGAGATACGCTAATGGGTTTGCCGGTTCACGATATCGATTACGTGGTGGTCGGCTCTAGCGTTGAGGAAATGATTGCCAAAGGGTTTCGTCCAGTTGGCAAAGATTTTCCCGTTTTTTTGCATCCAGAGACGCAGGCTGAATATGCGCTAGCGCGCACTGAGCGTAAAACTGGCAAAGGTTATAAAGGCTTTCATTTTTATGCAAATCCATCAGTTACGCTTGAGCAGGATTTGCAACGCCGAGATTTAACAATCAATGCAATGGCGCAAGAGGTGGGTGCCGATGGAAAGTTTGTTGGTCCGATTTTAGATCCGTATAGCGGCCAAAAAGACTTAGCGGCTAAAGTATTTCGTCATGTATCTGATGCATTTGCAGAAGATCCATTGCGTCTATTGCGTATCGCTCGGTTTGCCGCACGTTTTCCTGAATTTAGCGTTGCCGATGAAACGATGCTAGCTTTGAAGGCAATTGTTCAAGCTGATGAATTAAATGCTTTATCTGCTGAGCGTATATGGCAAGAGCTTGCTAGAGGCTTTGTGGCAAGTAAGCCGATGCATATGCTCCAAGTATTACTAAATTCTGGAGCTGCCAAAACAATCCTTTCGCCAACGTTAAATGCGCAACTTGCTCAAGAGCAATTTCGTGAAGATCTTGGTGCGCATTGGGATTTAATTAGTAATGGCTTAGATGAGCGCTGCGCAGTTTTCTTAATGCATGTGCCTGCGAATGAAATTCGCTCTTGGGCAGAGTGCGTTCGTATGCCAATTGAGATTCGGGATTTTAGCGAGATCTTTAGTGAGTTGGTTGCCTTCACTAATAAGGCTAACGGTGTATTTCAGGCGGTTGATGTTCTCGCCTGGTTTAATCGAGCAGATGTTTGGCGTAAGCCTGATCGCGGACAGGCACTTTTGAGTCTTGCTCAGAAAATTGGGATAAACACCGCTCTTTTGATGAAGGCAATGCGTGAAGCGCAGGCTCTCAATACAGCCGAGATAATTGCGGGTGTCTCTGCCTCAGATCGTTCAAACGGAGAGCGGATAGGAAGTGCATTTGAAGTAGCAAGATTGGCAGCAATTACTGCCACACTTCAGGCTTAATTCTTAGAGCCTGTTTCTGCCACGTAATCCAGGCAAATCCTCGAGGGTCTGTCCTGGCAATAACTGACTTAAGTTTTTAGAGAATGCAAAAGCTTTAAATAGCTCACCCATTTCTGCTTCAGATAATAATTTTTGTAATGAATTGGAAATAGGCAGGAAAGTTTCTGGGTTGCTGGGGTCGCCGATTTCTAAAGCAATATCACCAATACCGGCATCCAATAAGTAGGCGGCTTGATTTGTCAAAAAAACATCATCTATATTTTCTGCAAGCGCACTTCGGGCAATTTGCGACCACTCTACGTGGGTCGTGAGATCGCACAGACCTGGTAAATAAAATGGATCTTGGATTGCATGATGGCGATGGTGTGCCATCAGCGTACCTTCAAGCCTTTGTGGATGGTAATACTCATTCTCTGGAAAGCCGTAATCAAATGTGAGAAACAGGCCGCTATGAAGATGTTTGGCAACTTGCTTCATCCAGGCATTCGCTGGGTTATGTAATTCCGTGACATAGCCCTCTGAAAAACTCTCATTTAATAGATTGTGTGGGAGTAAATCTTGCGCAACTGGTGATCCCACCTTCCACGTCAACTGGTTGTTTTCAAGGGCAACACCATACCAATACCAAAATCCATTTTGATAGATGATGGCATCACAGGGAATGGCATCAATCACCTCATTCGCGAGAATGATGCCTTTGAAATCTTTTGGTAACTCGCTTAGCCAAAGACATTGAGTTTGACTTTGGAGTTCATTGATGGTTCTACCAATGCGCTCTTGTTGGCGCTGCGCAAGGTCGGGAGAAATTTCAATAATGTCATAGCTGTCTAATTGGAAATCGAGCTCATGCAAACGGCCCAAAATCGATGTTGCTAATTTGCCAGAGCCAGCACCAAATTCTAGGATTTGAGTAGGCTGCCCTTGCGCCTTGAGACTCTCGAGAACAGGAATGAGGGTAGAGCAGATGGCGGCGCCAAATAGTGGGCTGAGCTCAGGTGCTGTTGTGAAGTCCCCACCAGAGCCTAGTTTATGGGCGCCCGCGCTGTAATAGCCCATTCCTGGCTCATAGAGCACCATCTCCATATAGCGAGAAAAGGGTATCCAACCCCCTTGAGAAGCTATCTGAGAGGCTATTTTGGCCTTCAAAAGCTCACTGTGCTCCGCTTCAAGGCTGGTCAAGGTAATATCCATAGCTCGCTAGTCTAAGAGAATTTAATTGAACCCTAGTTCAAACACCCCATCCCAGCAACGAAATGCCGTTTTGGTGACTGGCGCTGCAAAGCGCCTAGGTCGGGAAATTGCTTTGCAGTTTGCTCGTCAAGGGTGGGATGTTGCCGTTCATTATGGGCGATCTGAGGCTGAGGCCCAAGAAACTGTTGAGGAAATCAAGAGGCTTGGTGTGAAAGTAGCAGCATTCCAGGCTGATTTATCTAACGAGCAGGCCGTTAAAAATACTTTCATTGCCGTTAGTCGGCAATTTCCAAATCTTCATTGCTTAGTGAATAGTGCATCGATTTTTGAATACGATCGTGCAAACTCCAATACACCACTCAGTAGCGAAAGTTTACAAGACCACGTCCAAGTGAACTTGGCGGCACCAATTTTGTTGGCGCAATTCATGTTTGAGTTTCATAAAAATAACGGCAATAAATCAGACCGCATTCCTTCAGTGATTCAACTGCTGGATCAAAAGCTCATCAACTTGAATCCAGATTACTTGTCCTACACCCTATCAAAGGCAGCCTTGGCAACCTCCGTTGAGATATTGGCGATGGATTTTGCTCCCCACTTAAGGGTCGTGGGATTGGCTCCAGGAATTTCCTTACCTTCTGGCGATCAGACTGATGAGGGATTTTCAAAGGCACATCAAATGACACCATTAGGAAAATCATCGACACCAATGGATGTTGCAAAAGCCGCTGTATTTTTGGCTGATGCCAATGCTATTACTGGCACCACACTTTATGTTGATGGTGGTCAGCACTTATTACCTTCATCGCGCGATGTGATGTTTAAAACAAATTAGAACAATCAATAAAGCCACCATTTATGCATGCCATCCTTTCTCATCCTGCCCTTGTAGATTGCCGCCGTTTATTTTTACGAGACTATGAAATCTATATCAATATTGGTGTTCATGATTTTGAGAAAAAAGCAGAGCAGCGTGTCATCCTGAATGTTGACTTATATATTCCGCTCGCAATAAATACGCCAACGCATGATCAATTGAACGAAGTTGTTGACTACGATTTTATGCGTGAGACCATTAAAGCTATTGCATCGAAGGGTCATATCCAACTGCAGGAGACCTTTTGTGATGATATTGTGACTGCCATGTTGTTGCACCCAAAAGTATTGGCTGCACGTGTTAGCACGGCCAAACCAGATGTGTATCCCGATTGTCATTCGGTAGGTGTTGAAGTTTTTAGAATTAAGCAAGCATAAAGTTTTCAAAAGAATTGAATTGCTATGGGTGATATTCGCAAAGTTGTCTTCGAAGAAAATAAGCTAGAGAAAAAACTCTGTCGCTTAGTAGGTCAGGCCATTGGAGACTTTGGCATGATTGAAAATGGTGATAAGGTAATGGTGTGCGTTTCTGGCGGTAAAGATAGCTATGCCATGCTCGACATTTTGATGAAGTTGCGTGAGCGTGCACCAATTGATTTTGAGATTGTTGCAGTGAACTTAGATCAAAAGCAGCCAAATTTCCCAGCAGAGATATTGCCCAACTATTTAAAGAGTTTGGGCATTCAATTTCACATTGAAGAGCAAGATACCTATAGCATCGTTAAGCGTGTTATTCCTGAGGGCAAAACTACCTGTGGCTTATGCTCCCGTTTACGCCGTGGTATTTTGTACCGAGTTGCAGATGAGTTGGGTGCGACCAAGATTGCATTAGGTCATCATCGCGATGACATTCTCGAGACATTAATGCTCAATATGTTTTATGCGGGCAAGCTCAAGGGGATGCCGCCTAAGTTGCGTTCGGATGACGGTAAGCATATTGTGATTCGTCCTCTTGCCTATGTTCCAGAAAAACTATTGGAACGGTATGCGGGTGACATGAACTTCCCAATTATTCCTTGTGATTTGTGTGGCAGCCAGCCCAACCTTCAGCGCCAAGTAATGAAAGAAATGCTTCGTGATTGGGAGAAGAAGCATCCCGGTCGTGTAGAAAACTTATTCCGCTCAATGCACCACATCGTGCCTTCCCATTTAATGGATGGAGGGGCATTTGATTTTCAAAATCTTGCGATTTCTACCGAGCTCACAGGAATTGCGGCTAGGTCTGCGGGAGATAGGGCAATTGACGAAGCAGATTTAGATGAATTGGCTTGCGGAACCCTCATTCAGGGGACTTATAATCCCCCCTTATGAATATCGTCATATTGGCTGCTGGGCAAGGAAAGCGGATGAAGTCCGCATTGCCTAAGGTCCTCCAAACTTTGGCAGGCAAGCCCCTTCTCCAGCATGTGCTCAATACCGCTTTAACTCTCCAGGGCAAACCCACTAAAAATGGACCCATCGTGGTTGTTGGGCATGGCGCTGCAGACGTTAAAGAATTCTTAATAGGCACGGCTCAAGAAGATTCCAGATTCAGCAAGGTAAGCACTGCGCTTCAGGCTCAGCAAAACGGTACGGGACATGCACTACTGCAAGCATTGCCTAAGCTTGATGTGAATGAGCCCACCTTAGTTTTATATGGCGATGTACCACTAACGTCTCACAAGACTTTAAGCAGGCTAGTTAAATTGGCTGATGGTGTGCGAGGCAAAGATTCTGCATTGGCACTTCTGACTCAGAACTTAAGCGATCCAACTGGATACGGCCGTATCGTGCGGGATGCGGACGGCTCTGTAAAAGAGATTGTTGAAGAAAAGGATGCATCAGTTACACAGAGAGCCATTCAAGAAATTAATACTGGCATCATGGTGTTGCCGACAAATGCGCTCAAGAAATGGCTGAAGGCTCTGCGCGCCAGTAATGCGCAGGGTGAATACTACTTAACAGACGTTATCGCAATGGCCGTGAAAGATGGTGTACCCATTCGCACTACGAAGGCTGATCATGAGTTTGAAACTGTTGGCGTCAATAGCCGTGATCAGTTAGCTGCCCTGGAGCGATTACATCAACGCAATATCGCCAATCAATTGATGAACGCGGGCGTATCACTTGCAGATCCAAATCGTATTGATGTGAGGGGTACTTTAGAATGTGGCTCCGATGTTTTGATCGACGTGGGGTGTGTATTTGAAGGTAGCGTTACATTAGCATCAGGAGTCAAGATTGGCCCTTACTGCGTGATTCGTAATACCACTGTCGGTAAAGGTGTAGTGATACATGCGTATAGTCACTTAGATGGTGCAAAGGTTGGCGATCAGTCAGTGATTGGGCCTTATGCTCGTTTGCGCCCTGGCGCCGATTTATCAAATGATGTTCACATTGGCAATTTTGTTGAAGTCAAGAACAGCAAAATTGCAGCGAATAGCAAGGCAAATCATTTGGCGTATGTGGGCGATTCTATTGTTGGTTCAAGAGTCAATATTGGTGCCGGCACGATTACTTGTAATTACGATGGCGTGAACAAGCACCAGACCATTATTGAAGATGATGTTTTCATCGGTTCTGATACCCAGTTAGTTGCTCCAGTGCGAGTTGGGCGTGGCGCAACATTAGGCGCCGGTACAACCCTGACTAAAGATGCACCCGCCAATCAGCTGACAGTATCTAGGGCGAAGCAAATTTCTTTGCAATGGCAGCGCCCGGTGAAGAAGCAAAAAACAGAAGCGACCAAAAAAGTATCTACAAAGAAACCTCAATCTAAAGCAACTGTAAAAAAAGTGGTTAAAAAAGTAGTAAAGGGTAAAAAATAATGTGCGGTATTGTTGGGGCGACATCACATCAAAATATTGTTGATGTTTTGGTTGAGGGTTTGCGTCGCCTTGAGTACCGAGGATATGATTCTTGTGGTTTTGCAGTGATTGATGGCAACGATGCTAAGCATCCAATTGAAAGAGCTCGCACTACAGCTCGCGTCTCTGAGTTGGCAGCACAAGGCAAAGACTTTCTTGGCACCTTAGGTATTGCGCATACCCGCTGGGCTACCCACGGTAAGCCCGATACCCAAAATGCCCATCCCCATATCTCGAATGATTTAATTGCGGTTGTCCATAACGGCATCATTGAAAACTATGAAAGCCTTCGTGCTGAGTTAAAGGCAGCTGGTTATATATTTACTTCTGAGACTGATACAGAAGTTATTGCCCATTTAATTCATCAGCAGTATGTCAGTAGTAATCAAAAACAGATTGCGCAATCTGTGAAGGCAGTCTTACCCAAATTACATGGTGCCTATGCAATCGGTGTGATCGCACAAGACAATCCTCAAACATTAGTAGGTGCACGCGCCGGATCCCCTCTAGTGGTTGCCCTTGGCGAGCAAGAGAATTTCCTGGCTTCAGATGCTTTGGCTTTAGCGGGCCGCGCTCATTCAATGATGTATTTAGAAGAGGGTGATGTGGCCATTTTGAAGGCCGACAGTGTTGAGGTCATAGATCAATCTGGCAAGTCTGTAAAGCGTGAGCAAAAGCCCATGCCTACACAAGCAGACTCTGTGGATCTTGGCCCCTATCAGCATTACATGCAAAAGGAAATTTTTGAGCAACCCAGGGCCATTGGCGACACGCTTGCGAACATTGTCTCTTTTGGACCCGAATTATTTGGTGCCAACATTGAGGATTGGAAAACATTTGATCAGATTTTGATTCTCGCTTGTGGTACCAGCTATTACTCCGCATGTGTTGCTAAATATTGGCTAGAGGATATTGCTGGTATTCCTACTCAAGTAGAAATTGCCAGTGAATATCGCTACCGTACGACAGTTCCAAATCCCAAAACTTTGGTTGTCGTTGTCTCACAATCTGGTGAAACAGCAGATACCTTGGCAGCATTACGTCATGCAAAGGGTTTAGGACATAAATATACCTTGGCTATCTGCAATGTTGCGAGTAGCGCGATGGTACGTGAAACTGACTGGCACTTTTTAACTAAGGCAGGTGCTGAGATTGGTGTTGCATCTACGAAAGCTTTTACAACACAATTACTAGCGCTCTATCTATTAGCGGTCTCGATTGCAAAACGTGCTGACAAAATTTCTGCGGAGAAAGAGAAAGAACTTCTTCGCGAATTGCGCCATTTACCAAAAGCGCTCCATGCAGTTTTAGCTCTTGAGCCCCAAATTATTGCTTGGAGCGATGCTTTTGCAAAATGTGAGAATGCGCTCTTCTTAGGGCGCGGACTGCATTATCCAATCGCACTGGAAGGTGCATTGAAATTAAAAGAGATTTCTTATATTCATGCTGAGGCCTATCCAGCAGGAGAATTAAAGCATGGTCCTTTGGCATTGGTTACAGACAAGATGCCAGTCGTGACGGTTGCGCCAAATGACGACTTGCTTGAGAAATTGAAATCTAATATGCAAGAAGTAAAAGCGCGCGGTGGAAAGTTGTATGTTTTCGCTGATCAAGATACTGAGATTGTCAGTAGTGATGGCATCAATGTCATTCGCTTACCAGAGCACTATGGCAAGCTTTCGCCCATCCTTCATGTCGTTCCGTTGCAGTTGTTAGCGTATCACACCGCTTGCGCTCGTGGCACGGATGTAGATAAGCCGCGTAACCTAGCAAAGAGCGTTACAGTTGAATAAATCTTAGGATTGACTTTTATTCCTACTTGTTGACAAATTTAGATAGATAAATCAGGGCTTTACGAAGCCCTGATAGTATTTTTGTGTTCAAATATCCTTTGTAAAAGGATATTCGTTGCAATTCATGTTCCCTTCTAAAGTACCCGTCCTCTCGCGCTCGCACATCCTCGCGCTTATTTGCATGGGCACACTTTCTGCATGCGCGGTGGGACCCGATTTTAAGCAGCCAGAGGCGCCCAAGACTTCTACCTATACCGAGGGTCCCTTATCTAAAAAATTAGCCACTGCTCCTGGTGTTCCTGGCGGTACTGATCAGGAGTTCGTTGAGGGGGCAGATATTGAGGCGCAATGGTGGGAGCTCTATAAATCTCCTGAGCTTGATGCCTTAATTAAAAAAGCCTTAGAACAAAACCCAAATTTAGGTGCTGCTGATGCTGCCTTGCGTGCCGCCCAAGAGAATGTGAATGCTCAAGTTGGCGGTCAATATTTCCCCGCTATAGGTCTTGGGGGTGCTGCTACGCGCCAGCTTCAGCCTGCTGCAATTTATGGTCTGCCATATGGCTCCGATACATACAATCTCTATAACACCTCTGTAAACGTGACCTATAAGCTTGATGTGTTTGGTGGGGCACGTCGGGCTGTTGAGGGCGCGCGAGCGCAAGCAGAGGTTGCTCAATTTCAATTGGAGGGCGCTTATCTCTCTTTAACTGCTAACGTAGTAACTAGTGCAGTTAAAGAGGCTGCCTTGCGTGCACAAATGCAAGCAACTGAAGAAATTTTGAAAGCTCAAACAAATTTAGCGGAAGTGACTGAAAAACAATTGGTCATCGGTACTGTATCAAAAGTGGATGTGACATCCCAACGCACTTTAGTTTCGAATTCACAGGTTGACTTGTTCAACTATGAGAGAAATTTGGCATTTGCACGTAACCAGTTAGCAGTATTAGTTGGTGAGTTGCCCAGTAATGCAGATATTACTGAGTTTGATCTTAGTAAGCTTCATCTTCCAGAAAAGCTTCCGCTTTCTGTGCCCTCAAGTTTGGTGCGTCAACGTCCGGATGTACGGGCTGCAGAGGCGCAACTAAAGGCGCAGAATGCTTTTGTTGGGGTCGCAACAGCGAACTTACTCCCGCAATTTAATATCACTGGATCAATTGGATCGGCTGCTCTTACCTCTGCCGCTTTGTTTGGGCCTAACTCATCCTTATGGGCTATTGGCGGAGGCATTTTGCAGCCCCTATTCCAGGGTGGGCAGTTACTGGCTCAGCGACGTGGAGCAATTGCTAACTACGAGTTAGCAGCCTTTCAATATCAAGCGACTGTATTGAATGCCTTTCAAGAGGTGGCAAATGCATTGCGTGCGCTTGAGACAGGCGCTCAAGCACTCAGGGCGGCATCTGATGCAGAGCGTTACGCCTATGAAACCTTGAATCTCGTTCAACAACAATATAAATTGGGTACAGCAAGTTATTTAGCAGTGCTTTATTACCAAAATCAGTATCAACAGGCAAAAGTGAAATCGGTTGCAGCTCAAGCAACACGATTCTCTGACACAGCAGCATTATTTGCTGCACTAGGCGGCGGCTGGTGGAACCGTGAAGGCCCCGCATTTAAACCAAAAGCCATAGCGAACAAAGACCAAAATGAAACTTCTGGAAACAATTAAAAGTAAGCTGATTGCTGCCATGATTGCCTTATGGGCTTGGGCAAAATTGAAGGCCGAACAATGGAAATTGCGCGAAAAAGTCCTTGCACTTTGGGAAAAAGCTAAAGCTTTCTATGCTCGCATGGGGGCTAAATGGCGCGGAACAAAAGCACATGCTAAGTTGATGGCAATGGAGCCGCTTCAGCGACGTATGACGATTATGTTGTGCGGGGTTTTCTTATTGCTAGGTTTGATTTTTGCTTTTAATCAATTTAAGACCTTCATGATTAAGCATTTCATCTCTGGGATGGGATTGCCTCCAGCGACTGTCTCTACGATGGTGGTTGCTACTTCAGAATGGCAGCCTAAATTAACAAGCGTTGGTAATGTTCGTGCCTATAGAGGGGTTGATCTCAGTACCGAGATTGGTGGTTTGGTGCAAGCTGTACCAGTGAAGTCTGGCCAAGACGTAAAAGAGGGTGAGCTACTGATCAAGCTTAATGATGCATCTGA
>Ga0007809_10000837_pt1 | contig 12990 bp, 11 predicted proteins | sample CryBogCBE02Aug07_FD_60383 | JGI IMG/M metagenome (GOLD analysis project Ga0007809, IMG submission 60383) | Freshwater microbial communities from Crystal Bog, Wisconsin, USA - CBE02Aug07 | ecosystem: Environmental > Aquatic > Freshwater > Lake | place: Crystal Bog, Wisconsin, USA | collected...
TCTGCATCAAATCCTACGCGCAGGACGGGCCGATCGAACTGATATCCATTCGAACGGCGCCGGGCCTGCGCGCGCGCTGATCAGGTGCGAAGCGGGTCGGCTTCCGGCGGCAGGCAGCCACGGGTGTCGGTCACGCCGTAGGCCTTGGCCAGAAACTCGAACACAGCGCGTTCCACCAGTGTCCGCACGGCGAGGTGCGAAGGCTCGACGGCGCTCTTGCCGCCGGACAGATCGATGATCGTGCCGTGGAAGAAGTCAAACACGCCCGCACTCACCTGGTAGCCGATGATCTGCTTCTGGTAAGAGACGAGGTCCACCACTTCCTGCGACTGGGAGTCGACGAGGCGCAGGTCCATCGCCACGTTCGTGACATAGACCTGATTGGTGTACACGCCTTTCAACGAGTTGGTGCTGGAGCCGCCCCGATAGGCGCCGACGCCTGAGGAGCGGATATTGCTGTTCAGCTCGGTAATCCCGCCGACAATGTAGTATTGCGAGCCGGCGATCTCGCCTGCAAACACCTTGCGATAGTTCGAGGGATCCTGACCCGCGCGCTCCGGCGCGTCGGAGAGGAGCTTCGAGTTGGCGTATTTCAGCTCGATCTCCGGCACGGCCGTGTCATAGCGCTCGACCAGACGTCCGCCGGCCCTACCCACCGCCGTCATGGCGAACAGGGACGCGCCCTGGGTCAGCTGGGACCCGGTCACCTGCGACATGGCGCCGGTCAGGTCGTTGATGCGGCCGACCGCGATACGCGGCGGGGTGATGTTGTAGGTCCGGGCATACGCGCCCAGGCACATCAGGGCCTGCGAATAGGGTGTGTCATTGGCGGTGGTGGGGGCGTTTCCGATCGTCGCCGCGTAGTTTCCGGTCTGGGGATTAGCCCCGATCGAGGTGCATCCGCTCAGCGCGCCGCCGAGGAGGGCGACAGCGGCGATGGACGCCATCGAAAAGAGTTTTGTTTTATATCGGGCCATTGGCGGTCACCTTTGATGTTCCTATGCCCGCCGCTGCAGAAACTGCGCCAGAGTTGCTTTGATTTGAATTGACCACCACAACATTGTTGTTTCCGGAAACCTGCACATTCAAGAGGTTGCCGATCGCTGTGGCTGTTGCGAAGCCCGCGCCGACGCCGGTCGAGCCGGCCCCGCCGCCGGTGGTGGCCGTCGTATATTGCGTCGCCGTGCTGACCGAGCCGGTCGGCTGGAGCTCGCCGTTGACGATCAGGCGATTGCTGCTGGCGTCGCGGGCGGTGGTGTTGGGGTCGCTCGACTGCACCGTGGACGCCGCGCTGTTGTAACCAGAGGTCGTCCAGCTGGGGGCGCTGGTCGGCACGGCGGCGAAGCTTGCGCCGGCGCCGGCGATGAGCGCGAGGGACAGAGCCGTCAGTGGCAGGAACTTGGTCATGGCGTGAGCCTCGGACAGGAGATGAGATCGATTTTACTCAAGATAAGAAAGGGGCGCGGACCCCGAGGGATCCGCGCCCGATAGTGACTTACTTCACGTGGACAGAGGCGCTGTTGCCGATCGCGGCAGCTGTGACGCTCAGGTTTCCAGTGACTTCGTTCACGCTGACGTTGGCGAGCGCCTTGGTCCAGACGTTGTTGTTCGTCTGCGTGATGTTGGTCGTGCTGGTCGAATTGCCCGCCAGATCCAGGCTGTTGCCGATGGCGGCCACCGTCAGGGACACATTCTGCACGGTGTTTCCATTGGAATTCAGGCCGATGTTCGAGGGCGTGAAGTTGCCGGTGCTGAAGACGTTGCCGTCATTGGTTTGGTTGAACGCCAACCCGGCATTTTCCGTGCCGGTCACGACGTAGGTGAGAGAGTCGCCGATCGCGATCGCCGCAGCCGTCGCAGTGAGGGCTCCGGAAATCGAGTTCACATCAACCGTCGCCGACGCCGTGATCGTAGCGGTGTTGGTTTGGTTGACATTCGGGCTGGCCGGAACCGAACCGTCGATAGAATTTCCCGTCACGCTCAGGCTGTTGCCGATCGCCGCGACGGTTGCGCTCACGTTGCCGACTTTATTGCCCACGCCGGTCTGACCGATGTCGAGGTTCGTCAGCGTGGCGGATGCGGAGACGTCGCCGTTATTGGTTTGGATGAAGTCCAGCAGGTTGGCGTTGCTTGTGCTGGTCGCCGAGTTTCCGATCGCCGCCGCCGTTTCAGTGATAGAGCCGTTAACGCCGTTGGCGGTTTCCGTCAGTGTGGCGGTGATGGCCCCTGTATTGGTCTGCGCGATCGACACATGGCCGTCGGTCGCGGTTGAGCCGTCGTAGTTGCCCGTCAAGGTCGCGGTGTTGCCGATCGCGGCGCTGGTCACGGACAGGGAGCCGGTGACCAGGTCGGTCGAGCTCGTCAGGTTCTTGGTGACCGTGGACGTGGCGGTGGTCACGCCGCTGTTCGTCTGGTCGATATTCACGCTGCCGCCGAAGTTCGCGGTCACGGTGGCGCTGTTGCCAATCGCGGCCGTCGTCGAGGTCACGCTGTTTTGGATATTGTCCAAGGTCAGATTGGTCGTCGCCGAGTCTGGCGAATTCGCAGTCTGGACAGACGTGATGAAGCCTTTGACGTCCACCGGCGCCGTCACGTTTTTGGTCACCGTGCCGCCAAGGCTAAAGGTGTTGCCGATGGCTGCAGACGTGGTCGTCACAGCGCCCAGATCATCATGGATGTTCGCCGTCAAGTTGGCGGTCGGATCATTGCCGTTGGTGGTTTGGGTGTTGTTGATGTCGCCGTAAGACGTCGACATGGTGAGGGTCGCCGAGTTGCCGATCGCCGCGGCGGTGTCCGAAATGGCGCCCTTGACGCTGTATTCGGTGGTGTTGAGCGTGGCGCCCACATAACCGTTTTGATTTTGGACGTTCGTCACGCCATTGGTCGCCGGGGCGGTCACGGACAGGCTGTTGCCGATCGCAGCGGCCGTTTCGGTGACGGTGCCATTGATGTTGTTGATGTTTTGCGTCACGTTTTGAGTCGTGGGGTTGGATTCAAGATCCGAGACGACGTGCGAAGTGTTGGTCTGCGTGTTGATCACGGCGCCGACATCAACGGTGGTGTCAGCGAATGCTGCGCCGCCGAGGACGAGGCTCGAGATGGCGACAGACGCCAGAAGAAGGGTTTTCATGATGCGCTCCAAAACAGCCTGAGGGGCCAGATGCCGGAGCAAGTTCAATTTTTGAGCCAAAGACGTAAGTTTTTGTAAACTATAGCCGAAGCAAATATTAACCTAAATATATCCTCAACACGCGAAATCAACATATCGTGGCGCGAATTTTCGCCCGCGTCGGGTTACATTCGAAATTAGAAGATCCTTTGCGTTCAAAATGAGCAGTATATGCCGCTTTGTGCTATTTTAGAACAGTGTGGAATTCTTTGTCATTATGGATCTATTCAGAACATTATAAAATCACGTCAGAAATATGGACATGTTCCACTGTTTTGCGCCAGCGTGAAGCGTCTTTCGCACCGGGCCCTGTGTCCCCCGCCCTCCGTGTTGATGTCGACGTAAGATCGTGCCGGGCGACCCGTCCTTCACCGTCCGCCAGGCGCCGGATCGGGACATGGTGCGCGGTGTTCAGCCCGTACGACGCTTCGCCTGGTCAGGGAATCTGCCGTGCGTTCATTTCAGCATTGATCCGCGCCATCCGGCCCCTGCTGGCCGCCAAGGCGGGCGCGCCCGAGGGGTCGCCCGTCCGGTGATTTCGCCTGATTTTGATGGGATTCGGCGCGCGATCTCGCTGTGGCGCTGAAATTGCTCTCTGACCGGCAAACGCCCCATTTGTGGGCAACCTCGTGAGGGCAAGTCAATGCACCTAGAAAAGCGAATTTTGGTGACAGGGGGGGCCGGCTTCCTTGGGTCACATCTCTGCGAGCGCCTGCTGTCTGAAGGCGCTCAGGTCATCTGCGTCGACAATTTCTTCACAGGCGCCCGTACGAACCTGGACGCGCTGATGGGGCATCCCCGCCTGGAAATCATTCGTCACGATATCTGCCAGCCGCTGTTTCTCGAAATCGACGAGATCTACAATCTCGCCTGTCCCGCGTCGCCGATCCACTATCAGCGGGATCCTGTCCAGACCACCAAGACGAACGTGCTGGGCGCGATCAACATGCTTGGACTGGCCAAGCGCACGGGCGCGAAGATCCTTCAGGCGTCGACGTCAGAAGTCTACGGAGACCCGCACGTCCATCCCCAGCCGGAAGGCTATTGGGGCAACGTCAATCCCATTGGACCGCGCTCCTGCTATGATGAGGGCAAGCGCTGCGCGGAAACCCTGTTCTTTGACTATCGCCGACAGCATGATCTTGAAGTCAAGGTCGCCCGGATCTTCAACACCTATGGTCCGCGCATGCATCCGAACGATGGTCGGGTCGTGTCCAATTTCATCATTCAGGCGCTGTCGGGCAAGGATCTGACGATCTTCGGCGACGGCTCCCAGACCCGTTCATTTTGTTATGTCGACGACCTGATCGAGGGCTTTATCCGGTTGATGGCCACGCCGTCAGACTTCACGGGCCCGATCAATATCGGCAATCCGGTTGAAAGCACGATCCTGGAGATCGCCGAAAAGATCATTGATCTCACCGGCTCGTCGTCCAAGATCTGCCTGCTGCCCCTGCCCACGGACGACCCGAAGCAACGGCGCCCCGATATTACTCTGGCCATGGACGTGCTCGGCTGGCAGCCCAAGACCCAGCTTGACGCAGGGCTCGTCAAGACGATCACCTATTTTGACGCTCTGCTGAAGGGCCAGCGTCAGCCCACGGTTTCCAATCCCAGCAAGATCGGCAACGCCAAGCTCCGCGTCGCGCGTAAGATGAAGCGCGCCGTGTAGACCCGTCACCCGTCCGTCCCGCCGAAGGGGAGCGAATAAAGACTGGGCGCCTTCGATGTCTGATCGAACGGCGCCCAGCGACGGGTCGAATTGACGCCTCAGGCGGCGCCAGAATGCGCCAGCAGCCATCCGTAGGTGCGGGCGACGCCCTCCCGAAGCCCGATCTTCGCGCGCCAGCCGAGATTGGCCAGGCGTTCGGACGACATCAGTTTTCGGGGCGTTCCGTCCGGCTTGCTGGTGTCGAAGTCGAGGCGACCCTGAAAGCCCACGACCTCGCAAATCGTCCGGGCGAGATCGAGGATGCTGATCTCCTGGCCCGAGCCAACATTGACGTGTTCAGAGCCGCTGTAGTGCTTCATCAGAAACACCAGCGCATCCGCGCAATCGTCCGCATGCAGAAATTCGCGGGTGGGGCTGCCTGTCCCCCAGATGGTCAAGCTTTCAGCGTTGGCGCGTTTGGCGTTGTGCGCTTTCATCATCAGGGCCGGCAACACGTGGGAGGAGGCGAGATCGAAATTGTCCCCTTCGCCGTAGAGGTTGGTCGGCATGGCTGAAATGAAGTCGCCGCCGAACTGCTGGCGATAGGCCTGGCCAAGCTTGACGCCTGCGATCTTGGCGATGGCGTACCACTCATTGGTGGGCTCAAGCGGGCCGGTCAGCAGCGCGTCTTCCGTCATCGGCTGGGGCGCCATTTTCGGATAAATACAGCTCGAGCCCAGAATTAGGACTTTCTGGACGCCAAATCTGTGAGCGGCCGCGATGATATTGGTCTGGATCATCAGGTTATCGTAGATGAACTCGGCGGGCCGCGTGCTGTTGGCCAAAATCCCGCCGACCTTCGCCGCTGCAATGAAGATGGCGTCAGGCCGGACCCGCTCCAGAAAGGCTTCCGTTTCCGCCTGACGGGTCAGATCGACCTGACGGCGGTCCGCGGTCACAAGCTCGCATCGCTCCGACGCCAGACGCCGGACGAGGGCCTGGCCGACCATGCCCTTGTGGCCGGCGACCCAAACCCGCTTGCCGGCAAGGTCAAAGACGGGCTTCGGGCCGGCCGTCAGGGCCTCAGTCGACATGGCGGCGGGCCTCCCGCGCCACTTTCACGAGATCGGCCTGCACCATTTCCCGGCACAGTGCGTCCCAGCGCGTCTCGTGCATCCAGCCGAGCTTCTCCCTGGCCTTGGACGCGTCCCCGAGCAGCACCTCGACTTCGGTCGGTCGGAAATGCCTCGGATCGACGCTGACCAGAACGCGCCCGCTCGCCTTGCAGCGACCGCATTCATTCACGCCTTCGCCCTCCCAAACCAGGGGAAGGCCCACCTCCTCAAACGCGAGGCTGACGAAGTCGCGCACCAGCGTGGTTTCACCTGTCGCCAGGACATAGTCGTCGCCTTCCGGCTGCTGCAGCATCAGCCACATCGCCCGCACATATTCTCGCGCGTGACCCCAGTCCCGCCGCGCATCCAGATTCCCGAGATACAGCTTGTCCTGCAGGCCGAGCTTGATCGCCGCCGCGCCCCGCGTGATCTTGCGGGTGACAAAGGTTTCCCCCCGCAACGGGCTCTCGTGATTGAAGAGGATGCCGTTCGAGGCGTGGATGCCATAGGCTTCGCGGTAGTTGACCGTGATCCAGTAGGCGTAAAGCTTGGCGACCCCGTACGGAGACCTCGGATAAAAAGGGGTCCGTTCGGTCTGCGGCGACTCCTGCACCTTTCCATAGAGTTCCGAGGTCGACGCCTGATAGAATTTGGTCTTCTTCGTCAGATCCAGAATGCGGATCGCCTCCAGCAGGCGCAAGGCGCCGACCGCGTCGGCGTTGGCGGTGTACTCCGGCGTTTCAAAGCTGACGGCGACGTGGCTTTGCGCGGCGAGGTTGTAGATCTCGTCCGGCTGCACCTGCTGAACAATGCGGATCAGATTGGTGCTGTCGGTCAGGTCGCCGTAATGGAGGGTAAAGCGGCGGTCGTCGACGTGCGGATCCTGGTAAATGTGCTCGAGGCGTTCCGTATTAAACGACGATGACCGTCGTTTCACGCCATGCACGTCGTAGCCCTTCTCCAGGAGCAATTCGCTCAAATAGGCGCCGTCCTGGCCTGTGGCCCCGGTGATCAAGGCGACAGGTCGTTTCTGAGCCACCATAAATGTCCTCTATTAAGTAAAATATCGGCTTTGAATGATTTTAGTGCGCGATAGCTTAAAAAATTGAAAAGACACGCCGAACGTCCCGGTCAAGTTGGCGCGTCACGCGGATTTGAATACATCCCGGCTGACGTTTTCAGCGCGGTCTGCTCCGCCTCTATTCGCGCTTTTGCGCGACGCTGTTCATGGCGCCGGCATAGGCTGCGCGGGTGCGGGCCCAGACCTGATCGGCGGACAGGGCGCCGGTCGCTGCGGCGCCGCTGAGCTGGCCCAGTTGCGCGCGGGCCGGATGATCCGTGAGGATGTGTGTCAGGGCGCGGGCGAGCGCCGCAGGATCGGCGGGCGGGACCAGCAGCCCCATGCCGGTTTTCCGCACCACATCGCCGATCTCGCCGACGTCGCTCGCGACCACGGGCAGGCCGAAGCTCGGCGCGATGGCGAGCACGCCGCTCTGCGAGGCTTCTATATAGGGAAGGACCAGCACATCGGCGTCTGTGAAGAGCTGGGCGGTCTCAATATCCTCGATTCGGCGCGGGCGAAGATCATAACGTGGCGGGTTCGCCATCGCCGCCGCGCGGGCCTCGCCGATCTCGCCGCGACCCGCGATCACGATTTTGCGGTTCGGCGCGGACGGTCCGATCAAATTGTCCGCGGCGATCAGGTGCTCGAGGCCCTTGTAGCGAAAGACCCGGCCGAAGAAGAGCACGCGAAGCCGGCCGTCTTCTTGCCGCTGCAGCGCCTCGCGATCGGCGATCTCGCGATATCGCCGCATGACCGGATGGAGGCCCGAAAAGACCCGCTCGGGCGGCAGGCCAAGGCTCTTTTCCGCGTCGCGCTTCAGTCCGTCTCCGTGAACGATCACGGCGTCGGCGGTTCTGATGAAGGCGTTGATGATCGGGCGGGGAATGGTTTGACTGTCGCGGTCGCCGGGGTGGGTGTGCACGTCGTGCGCCGTCACGACGAGCGGTCTCGCGCCGAGCACGGATTTCAGGGCGGTCAGCCAGACCTGACCCTCGCCGCCGACGTGGACGACGTCGGGGTTGAACGACGCGATCGCCGACCTGATCCTGGCCAGATGCCGGATATTTCCGGTCACGTCACGATGGCGGGGCCAGGGGGTGCGGATCACGGAAGCTGCGCCGATCGCCTCGGCGTCGCTTTCGCTCACCCCGTCTTCAACGATCAGCAGGAGGTCGGCGACCTTTGCAAGGACACCCGCCAGTGACAGGATATAATCCCTCAGACCGGGGGTCGAGATCAGGCAGACCCGCAACCGTCTGTCGCGCGACATGCGGTCAATGTCCCGGTGATTTGGATTTGAACGCACCGGGGACCGCCGTGTCGGGCAGGCCGATCGGCGCCTTTCCCTTCGGGTCCAGCAGCGCGGCGCCGTCCGCCCCAAGATGAAATTTTACGCCTCCTGGACATGATTGTCCGTTGGCGGACAAATGAAAATCCCCGTCCGGCGACAGGCTCGGGCGGACGAACTTTGGATCGCAAGGCCTGTTCGTTGCGTCGAAGCGCGTCGGAGACTCCATCGCCCGCGGCGCCTGCGCGGACCGATAGACATTGTGCGACCAGGTGGTCGGCGCCTGGTCCCAGCCGTCCATGAGCGGCAGCGCGTCAGGTCTTGCGACCGCGATATTGTTCAAAAAGGTGACGCGGCGGGAGAGGCCCGTCGACAATTCCGACGCCGGGCCCTGCAGTTTCGGATCCTTGACGTCCTGATAGGCGACGTTGTTCGCCACAACCACATTGGCCGTATGGAACACGTGAATTCCGCGTCCGCCGTTATTGAACACCACATTGCCGATCACGAGCGTCAAGCCGTCATAGGGCGGGACGTTGGTTTCGGCCTGGGTGTGGTCGCCGTCGTCAATAATGATCCCGTTTCCGTCTGTCGTGTGACCGCCCGAGTGGGAGATGTTTTCGTCGACGACGCTGTTCTGATTGTCGTAGGACAGGTTGGACTGAATGAGGTTGTGCACGCCGGGGGCATGATCAAATGATTCCGGGTGGTATATTGAAATCCCTGAGCACTGCCAGGGTGATCTCTCAGAATTCCTGAACACTGTGTTGTGTGTAATCGTAATATAATCAACATATTGAGCGCCGGCGCCGCTGCATCCGGAGTCGTGAAGAATATTGTTGTCGATCGTGACATGGTGGTTGTGTTTGCCAACCAGGATCGCATTGCCCCAATCCGTAGACTGAGAATCGAGCCCTCGCACGATGATGTAGCTGCCTGTCACGCTGATCGCGTCGCCGGAGGCCTGTATTTTGGGGCGTCCCTCGCCGACCACCATGATCGGTGACTTTGGCGCGCCGGACCGCGCGAGGTTCAACGGCTCGTGAAACACCCCGCCCCGGATATGCAACGTATCGCCGGGATTGAGATCACGGGTGGCGCGGGCCAGCGTCAGAAACGGCGCCTCCGCACTGCCGGCGCCCTGATCGCTTCCCCGCGCCGCGTCCACATAAAGATCCCGGTGGGGAGGCCCGCCGGTCGCCGCCAGTGCGACGAACAGAGCCAGGCTCGAGGCGAACCCGGTCATAGATGACCCGACTGGGTGAGGATGCAGATGGGCGTCTTGAGCAGGATCTTCACGTCTCCCAGCAAGGTCCAGTTCTCGATATATTCGAGATCCGAAGCCACGCGCGCTTCAAGCTCTTCAGCGCGCTTCAGTGGGCCGCGATGCCCTCTCACCTGGGCGAGACCTGTCATGCCGGGCTTCACGCGATAGCGCTCCATATACCGTGGCGAGATGGCGACGCCGAGGCGTCCTTCCGTGCGCATGCCGATCGGGTGAGGTCTTGGACCCACCAGGGACAGATCGCCCAGGAGCACGTTGAACAGCTGCGGCAGCTCGTCAATGCATGAGGCCCGCAGAAAATGTCCGATCCGCGTGACCCTGGGATCCTGTTTCGCCACCTGCTGGGCGCCGCTCAGATCCTGATCGGCGACATAGAGCGTGCGGAACTTGAAAATGCGGAACGTTCGACCGCCTTCGCCGTAACGAAACTGGGTGAACATCACCGGTCCTGGACTGTCCAGACGGATGAGGATCGCGACGGCCAACAGCAATGGCGCACAGAAGATGATCATGATCAGCGCGAATGCGAAGTCGAGCGTGTCCTTCGCGAGGCGATCAACGCCGTTGATGGGCGAGGGGGCGATCTGCACGGCCGGCTCGCTTGAGCCCTCCCGGATATGCGATATAGGTTGAGTCATAAGTCTCATCCTGGGACAAGGTTACAATTTGTTACGAGTTCGTGCGCAAGAAACCTGCCGCTCCGCAGGCGGTGCGCCAAAGACGGGCCAGCGCGCCGATGTCTATCGTCTTTCGAGCCATTGTGCAGGTTCGGTCTCGCCATCGGGGCGTGGCATGTCGCTTGCCAGGCGAACGCCAAGCGCACCTGAACTGTGCAAAGGCGAGACCTGTTCCATGCCCAATCCTGATTTCGCACCGCCGCCGGAGCGTTCGCGACGCACAAACATTTTAGGCGTCGGGGTCTTCCACGCCGATATTCCATCGGTGTTGTCTCGCATGCAGTCCTTCATCTCCGACCAGCAGAAGGCCTATGTCTGCGTGCCGGACGTGCATCTGATCATGCAGAGTCAATGGGATGACGAGCTGCGCCGGATCCTGAACGGCGCGTCGATGACCGTGACGGACGGCATGCCGCTCGTGTGGTTCTGCCGGCTGGCCGGTCACCGGCAGACGCAGCGCGTTTACGGTCCGGATCTCCTCCTCGCGGCGTGCAAGGACGGCCTGGACAAGGGCCGGCGGCATTACTTCTACGGCGGCGCCGAAGGGGTCGCAGAGGCGCTGGCGGCCAAGCTCAAGGCGGCCTATCCCGGCCTTGTGGTGGCGGGCGTCTATTCGCCGCCGTTCCGGACCCTGAGCGCTGAAGAGGAAATGGACATCGCCGCCGCGATCGACGCCACGGAACCCGATGTCGTGTGGGTCGGGCTGGGTGCGCCGAAACAGGAATACTGGATGCGCCGCTTTCGCGATCTTTTGCGGGCGCCGGTTCTGGTGGGAGTAGGCGCGGCGTTCGATTTCCACTCGGGCGCCAAACCTCAGGCCCCGAAGATGATCCGTTCGGCGGGGCTGGAATGGGTGTTTCGCCTCGCGACCGAACCGAAGCGGCTCTGGCCGCGCTATCGAAAGGTCATTCCGGCCTTCCTGGCGGGGATCACCCTGCAAGGCCTTGGCCTGCGCACCTACACCCTGGACTAGACCGGACGCGGCCCTCGTGACACGACCTGCCCCCCCTGAAAATTCGCCACACGCGCGGGATGTCATGATCCTGACGGCCGGTGGTCTGGAGCACGGGGGCGGCATCGGGCGGATGATCGGCTACATGCTCGACGCGTGGCCAAAGGCCAACCGCCGCCGCAAGCCGGTCGTGGTCGATACGCGGGGACCGCCGCGTCGGGCGACCTGGATCCTCTACTTCGCCCTGGCGGTTGTCCGGTTGTGCGTGGAGGGTCTGACCCGGCGCCCGCTCGTCTACATCCATGTGGCCGGGAGAGGTTCGACGCTGCGAAAGGCGATCCTGGTCGCGGTCGCCAAGCTGCTGCAGTTGCCGCTCGTGCTTCATCTGCACGACTTCGACTATCAGCAGTTCCTGTCGACCTTGCCGCGTTTCGCCCTGGCGCTGGTGAGCTGGGTGTTCCAGGCTGCGGACGCTGTGGTGGTTCTGGGACAGACGGATCGTCAGACCGTCACGCGGACGCTCGGCGTCAGCCGGGACGCTGTGGTCGTGGTCGCCAACTGCGTCCCCGCCCCGATGACGAAGCTTGGGACCGGCGCCGCGGACGGGCCGCTCCAGATCCTCTTTCTGGGCGATCCCAGTCGACGAAAGGGCGTGCATGACCTCCTGGCGGCGCTCGCGCATCCGCACCTGTCAGACGGCCCCGGCTTGCCGGACTGGCGGGCCGTTATCGCCGGCGGCGGCGGCGAAGTGGCTGGATTTCGTGAGGAAACGCGCGCCCGGGGGCTCGATCACAGGGTGAGCCTGCCCGGCTGGATGAACCAGGCCGATGTGCAAAAGCTGTTGTCCGCCGCGGATGTGCTGGTGCTGCCCTCCTATGGCGAGGGCATGGCCATGTCGGTCCTGGAGGCGATGTCATTCGGCCTCTGCGTTGTGTGCACGCCGGTCGGCGCCCTGGCCGAAGTGATCGAGGACGGCGTGTCCGGTCTTCTGGTCCAGCCGGGAGATGTCGAAGGGCTGGCCAAGGCGTTGCGGCGGACGCTGGACGATCCGGACCTGCGGCGTCGGCTGGGCGAAGGCGCCCGTTCGCGTTACCGCGCGGGCTATGACGTGCGCGCCTATCCGGAGCGCATCTGCGCCGTCTTTGATCTGGCGCTGGCCCGTCACGCGGCCCCCACGCTTGCATTGCAGCGGCAAGGCCCGCAGCGCTGACGACGGGCGCCGTGATGGGACGGGGGATTCACGGATTTGAAGGCGTCATCGCGTAATACGGAAGACCTCGCGCGGCTGATTTTAGCAACGCGTCTCAAAAGCTAAGGAATATTTTGGGTATGCCCCCGTCGCCCAGCTCAGATCCTGGTCCATCCGAACGGCGAGGTTTGGATATGGCGGAACCCAAATGCGTCGTGTGCACCGTCGCCGACGGAAATTACATGTTCGGCGTCGCGGGGATCATCAATTCCCTGGTCGCGGCGAACTTTTCAGGCGACGTTGTCATCGGTCGCCGCGGTGACGCCCCCTCATGGTGGTCTCAGCTGGAGGCCACGGATCAACCGGACCGTCGAAAGCTCTCTGACACCATTTATGTCAGCTTACGGACGATCCGGGATGATTGGCATCCCTCGAACACCAAGCCCTTTTTCGTACAGGAGCTGCTGTCGGAACTGACCCATGAGGACAGTTCGGTCTTCTACATCGACACCGATATCGTCGTCACGGGTCAATGGTCCGTTCTTCTGGACTGGACCAGACATGGCGTCCTCTTGTGCGCCGATGTTGCAGACAGCGCGAT
>Ga0007809_10000838_pt1 | contig 12983 bp, 14 predicted proteins | sample CryBogCBE02Aug07_FD_60383 | JGI IMG/M metagenome (GOLD analysis project Ga0007809, IMG submission 60383) | Freshwater microbial communities from Crystal Bog, Wisconsin, USA - CBE02Aug07 | ecosystem: Environmental > Aquatic > Freshwater > Lake | place: Crystal Bog, Wisconsin, USA | collected...
ACCGCTGATTTGATTGGGGATTTAATTCGCTCTAAGACTGATACCAGTGCTGCAAATTCAAACGGGAGCACTGCAATAGCCAGCGCCCCTTCAGGTACAAATACTCCAGCAACTGACCCCTTTTATTATTATGTCCAAGTCGGCGCTTTCAGATCCAATGAGGAAGCGGAGTCTCAGCGTGCTAAATTATCATTGCAGGGATATGATCCTCACATTTCTGACAAAGAACAAGCTGGTAAAACGGTTTTCAGAGTACGCCTGGGACCATTGATGAGTAAAGATGAGGCAGAGAAAGTTCAAGTTAAGTTGGCGACTCAGAAAGTTGAGGCGGCAATTATTCGAGTTCAACGTTAAATTTACAATTGAAAATTCATTTAAATGATTCTGAGTTGAGTGAGTTTTCAAAAAAATCAAAAATAACTGCAATTTAGAAATTATTAATTAAGAGGGTCGGCATATGAGAAGACGTGAATTTACATTGGCAACTGTCGCTTCAACCTCAGCCATCGCAATGCTTGGAGCAACTGGTAAAACGGTTTTAGCGCAAGGCGCTAAATTTGAAGAGGGTGTTGACTACATCTCCTTAGATAAGAGAATTCCAACCGAGGCAGGGAATGGAAAAATTGAGATCGTAGAGTTCTTCTGGTACAGCTGCCCACATTGCAATGCATTTGAACCCCGATTTGAATCTTGGATCAAAACAGCCCCCAAAGACTTCGTTATTAAACGTGCCCCAGTTCGCTTTAGGGATGACTTTGAAGCACTTCAGCGCATGTACTACGTATTAGAGACGTTGAATAAAGTGGACGCTTTGCATTCCCAAGTTTTTAAATCGATACACGTTGATCATTTAAATTTATCTACATCTGAGAGCTTGGCTAATTGGGCGAATTCACGTGGTATTGAAAAAACTAAATTCATGGAGCTATTCAACTCTTTTGGCGTTGCCACTCAAGCAAAAAGAGCTGCCCAGTTACAAGAGGCCTACAAAGTTCAAGGTGTACCTGCATTAGGTATTGCTGGCAGATTTTATACAGATGGCTCCTTAGCTGGCAGTATGGAACGGGCATTGCAAGTAGTGGAATATTTAGCAAATGAAGTAAGAAAAGGTAGATAAGTCTTGCAATTAAGGCATAGACTGGCCCTACAATAAAGGCATGAAAAATATTAACGCAATTTTCGTGCCTTGAAGCGATTCATTCTTGCCCTCACCGTTTTCGCCGGCCCCATGCTCTTGGGTCAGGGAGCCGTACACGCTGAAAAAGCCGATCGGGACAAGCCGCTGAAGATAGAGGCAGACAAATTAGATTACGATGATTTGAAACAGCAAAGCGTTTTTTCGGGCCGCGTCAGTCTGGTCAAGGGTTCTATAGAAATGCGGGGAGATCGTTTGGATGTAAGACAAGATCCTGACGGCTTTCAATACGCTGTTTTAACTCCTTCTGTAGGTTCTCGTTCTAGCTACAGACAAAAAAGAGATATTCAAAATGAGAGCGTTGAGGGTATAGCTCAAAGGATTGAGTATGACGGCAAAGAGGACAAGATCTATTTAATTGGCAATGCTGAATTAAAACGTTACAGGGGGTTGGTAGTTACTGATGAGCTGAGCGGACAGCGTATCGTCTATGAAAACCTAACTGATAAATTCACTGTGGATGGCAAGTTGCCTGCAGGATTAGGGGCCGGATTAGGTAATGCCAGTGGAACCGGGGGAGGATCAAGGGTCAAAGCAATTCTTTCTCCCGCAAAACCCTCTGAGGTAAAGCAGTGAACAGCCCGACTCAGTCCATGCCGTTTGAGGCTAGTCGGCTTGAGGCACACAATTTACAGAAATCTTACGGGAGCCGTAAAGTCGTACGAGACGTATCGGTTGCGGTCAACAAGGGTGAGGTTGTTGGCTTACTCGGCCCAAATGGCGCAGGTAAAACAACCTCGTTTTATATGATTGTGGGACTCGTACGAGCGGATGCCGGGAGGATCTACATTGATGGACAATCTATTGAGCATTTGCCTATCCATAGGCGCTCGCGATTGGGGTTGAGTTATTTACCCCAAGAGGCCTCTATATTTAGAAAATTAAATGTTGCTGAAAACGTAAGAGCGGTGCTTGAACTTCAGCACGATGATGAGGGTAAATTTCTCAGTGAAGATCAGATTGAGAAAAAATTAACTGAACTACTTGCTGAGTTGAGAGTTGAGCATCTGCGAGATTCCCCAGCAATCGCGTTATCGGGGGGCGAGAGGCGTCGCGTAGAGATCGCAAGAGCCCTTGCAACTCAGCCCAGATTTATTTTGCTTGATGAGCCCTTCGCGGGAATTGATCCCATCGCAGTTATTGAGATCCAAAGGATCATTCGGTTCTTAAAAGGCAAAGGAATTGGTGTATTGATTACGGACCATAATGTGCGTGAAACATTAGGTATCTGTGATCATGCTTGTATCATTAGCGAGGGTAATTTATTGGCACAGGGAACACCTGCAGAGATCGTAGACAACTCCGAAGTACGAAGAGTGTACTTGGGCGAACATTTTAGAATGTAAGGCACAGGCACATACGCATGAAACAAGGTCTGTCACTAAGAGTTTCTCAGCATCTTGCGCTGACTCCGCAGTTACAGCAGTCTATTCGCCTTTTACAACTCTCTACGCTAGAGCTCGGTCAAGAGATAGAGCAAATGTTAGATGACAACCCTTTTTTAGAAAAAGAGTTTGAACTCGCACAAAGCGAAGAATATGGTCTTGATCAACAAGATGTGCCTGTTAAAACAGACGATGATGGTGACGGTGAAGGCAGTCCAGAGCTTTTAGGCATTGCAGATACGGGTACTGACACACTAGAAAGTCTGGAGATGGAGGCGAACACCTCTGGAGCTCTGGAAACTGATCTTCCCGTACAGGATTTATGGGACGGGCCCATAGACCGAGCAAGTGAAATAAGGGTCGAGGCCAACGCTTCCTCAGAGACTGAGCCAGATGTGCAAGGTGTTGCTGAGAACTGGGACGGAGACGGTAGTTTTGAATTCTCTGCAGATGACTCTGAGTGGGGAGGAGACGCACCTGCGTCTCAGAATAACTCAAGAGAGGAGACCGCTCAGGCCAGTGAGTTGGCCCGGAGTCAAGAGTCGATGACGGAGTTTTTGCATCGCCAAGCTCTTTCACTTCGATTGAGTGAGACAGATGTTGCCGCGCTTCGGTTTCTGATTGAATCTTTAAATGATGATGGATATTTGGAGGATACGCTTAGATCCTTGGCCGAGAGTTTGGCTGGAGACAATGAGGAAGAGTGTGAGGAATTAGAGCACCGCCTGACTGTGGCTTTGCGATTGTTGCAAAGTCTTGAACCAACGGGAATTGGTGCTAGAGATTTAGCGGAGTGTTTAACTCTTCAACTTAAAGCCATGGTTTGCTCTGACCCAGAAGTTGAGGAGGTTCGAGCTGTCGCCTTACAGATATGCTCAGGCACTCTTGATTTACTGGCCAAGCGGGATGTTAAACGTTTAGTAGCACTCACCTCCTCCAACGACAGCTTAGTTAAGTCTGCGATTGCAATGATTGCAAGGCTTGAGCCCAAGCCTGGACGCAGATTCGTTGATTTAGAGAGGCAAGTCGTAATTCCAGATGTACTCGTTACTAGGACTGGAGAAGACAGAAGCGGGCAGCCGAAATTTCAAGTTATTTTGAATCCAGATGTTATGCCTCGTTTGAAGGTGAACGACATATATGCCAGTGCATTAAAGTTTAGCGGTAAGAACGAAGGCCATTTGGGATTACAGCAAAGGCTTCAAGAGGCAAGGTGGTTTATTAAAAATATTCAACAACGCTTTGATACGATATTGAGAGTAAGCACTGCGATTGCGCAAAGGCAGAAAAACTTCTTTATACACGGTGAACTTGCAATGAAGCCTATGGTTCTTCGTGAAATAGCCGATGAACTTGGACTCCATGAGTCTACGATAAGCAGAGTGACCACTTCTAAATTCATGTCCACACCCTACGGTACTTTTGAGTTGAAATATTTCTTTGGCTCGGGCTTGGGAACTGACAGCGGCAACAACGCTTCAAGTACGGCCGTTAGGGCGTTGATTAAACAACTTGTGGCAAGTGAGAACCCCAAAAAACCCCTCTCCGATAACCAACTCTCCGATATGCTTAAAGAGCAAGGTATTGACTGTGCAAGGCGCACTGTTGCTAAATACAGAGAAGCGCTTCGAATAGCGCCTACACATTTAAGACGAACACTGTGAATTCATTACTACTTTTTCTTCCCTGCGCAGCAGGGCTAGAAGTTTATCTTGCCTATGAAATTTATCAAATATTAGGGTCCTCAGTTCAAGAGCTTAGAACCATGCGTGGTGGCGTTCAGATAAAGGCCGCTTGGCGTGACGCCTTGTTGCTTAATCTCCATTCACGACTTGCCCAGCGTGTTTTAATACAGTTACAAGATCAAGCTTATGAAAGCGAACAAGACATTTATAACGCTGCCCAATCCGTAGCTTGGGAGTTGTGGTTTGATATACAAAGTAGTTTCAAAGTCGACATCACTGCGCAGCATAGTCCCTTAAAGAGTTTGAATTTTGCAACGCTTAGGGTCAAAGACGCCGTGGCTGATCGGTTTAGAGACAGGACGGGTGAGCGCCCCAACGTTGAGACTTACCGTCCTGATGTTCGTATTCACGCGCATTTGACCGCTGAACGCGTTATCCTTTATTTGGATACTTCTGGAGAGCCTCTTTTTAAAAGGGGATGGAGGTTTGAGAAGGGAGACGCACCGCTCAAAGAAACCTTGGCAGCCGCTATGCTTGCTGCAAGTGGATGGAGCATGCCCGTATTGCAAGAGGGCACAAGCACGCCAGTGAGCGGATCAAAAAGTGGTGTTGAACTTGGGCAAGCACTTTATGATCCGTGCTGTGGAAGCGGTACGATCGTGATCGAGGCGGCTCAAATTGCTTGTCAAATTGCAAGCGGCTTAAATAGACGCTTTGGATTTGAAAAATTAAGGCCATTCGAGTCTCGTCTTTGGAATGAACTGAAAGATACAGCGAAAGCCAAGCAAGTGCCTGCAAGAGCTGAGATTTTTGGAAGCGATATTTCTCACAGAATGGTGGACTTTGCAGAACAAAACGCGATGAAGGCTGGCGTATCAGGAGTTACAAAATTTCGTGCCGGAGACGCATTACAAAGGATGCCTCCACTTGATGGGGGTGGCCTATTGATGTTAAATCCGCCTTACGGTGAGCGAATTGAAACTGCAGGTGTTGCTGGAGCACGTCAAAACGCAACAACCGAAGATGGGGGTGAGTTCTATGCCCAATTGGCTACGCATCTTAAAACTAATTACACAAATTGGACTGCTTGGATTTTGACGCCTGATATGAAGCTTTCAAGCAAAATGCGACTCAAGGAAAATCGACGTATACCCATGTGGAATGGCCCAATTGAGTGTAGATTATTCAGATATGAAATAAAAAAAGGACGTATGGCAGATGCAACCTAAGCAGTCTGAGGCTGGGGTGGTGATTGACACCAATGTGGCGTTGGACATGTGGGTTTTCAAAGACACGAGGACAGAGGATTTAAAAAACGCGCTAGATAAAAAAACTCTAAATTGGATTGCGACAAACGCGATGAGGGAGGAGCTCAAAAGGGTCTTAGATTATCCCCATATCAAATTCAGATTGCTGAAGATGCAGAAAACATTGGATGACGTAATGGGTAATTTTGATGCGCTCGTGGATATAAAAGCAGACGCATCCAAGTGTGAATTCACCTGCAAAGATCCAGATGATCAGAAGTTTATAGATTTAGCGGTGTTTTATAGCGCTGAGTTAATTAGTAAAGACAAGTGTGTATTGACAATGAAAAACAGACTACAGCGTCTAGGAGTTGTCGTTCATTCGCAGTGGCCCCAAAAGTCGAACTAACTTGAAAATATAAACACGGTATTCGCTCTTCGCTGTTAAATTGTGTGTGTCGGTTTAGTCAACCAGTGCGGCTCTCATATCTGAGATGACGGAGGCATAATTTTTTTGTCCGAAGATGGCACTTCCTGCCACAAAAGCATCTGCACCAGCATCAGCAACACTTCGAATATTCTCGACTTTAATACCGCCATCAACTTCAAGGTGAATGGGTTTTCCGCATTCTTGAATTAGTTTTTTGACTCGTTCTATTTTCTTAAGAGAGGAAGCAATAAAAGATTGACCGCCAAAACCAGGGTTGACGCTCATAATCAAAATCAAATCTAATTCATCGATGACTTCATTCAATATATCTATAGGCTGAGCGGGATTGAATACCAAACCCACTTTGCAACCTGCAGATTTAATTGCTTGAATGCTTCTGTGTACATGGTGGCTTGCGTCGGGGTGAAAGCTGATGAGGTCAGCGCCAGCAATAGCAAAGGCTTGCGCAATGGCATCCACAGGCTCGACCATAAGGTGAACATCAATTGGAACGGATTTTTTATCTGCTGTGTAAGCAAGGGGCTTTAGAGCCTGACATATCATTGGGCCGAAGGTTAAATTGGGCACATAATGGTTGTCCATCACATCAAAGTGAATCCAATCAGCACCTGCGTGAATGACTTTTTGTACTTCTGCCCCAAGTTGGGTAAAGTCTGCAGATAAGATAGAGGGGGAAATGATGAATTTTTTTGTCATTTTTAATTCCAAAAACCTAGCACTTAATTCTGTGCGAATAGATCATTTTGAAAAAGCTTTGAATGGCGTTAAGAATGTTGATTTTGTCATAGATTAATACAGCTTTACTTTATCCATACCAACTCATTTATGCTGAGCCAATTTTTGCCACTCTTGGGGCAGTTTTTTTGAATTAATAGGATTTTTGCGTTCTTTTTGGTTTTGTTGCCTAGGCAGTGTCAAAATACACTTTGCTTAAGCATAAGATTATTGCAAATTATTTTTCCTTCAATTGAATACTCATAAATTTATTAGATGTCTAAATACGAACTGAAAGTAGAAGTAAAACCCCAATATATGGCCGAGCACTCATCTGCTGAACAGGAAATATATTCATTTAACTATGCTGTTAGCATTAAAAATGTCGGCTCTGTTGCAATCCAATTAATTTCTAGAACTTGGCACATTAACGATGCCAATGGTTTTCATGAAAAAGTTAAAGGTTTGGGAGTGGTTGGCTACCAGCCGTTGATTCAACCGGGCGAGGTGTTTGAATACTCAAGTGGAGCTAGACTTCGAACCCCCACAGGTACGATGCATGGAAGTTATTTTTGTGTTGCTGAGGACGGTGAAAAATATGAGGTTGATATACCCATGTTTGTTTTAGACGCCTTAAGTGACGAGGACCGTCGTCCAAACCTACATTAAAAGGGAAATAGATGGGAGAGTTTGACGTTATTGCTCAGTACTTTACCAGGCCTCCTAAAAAGGCTTTGTTGGGTGGGGGCGATGACTGTGCTTTGTTGCAACTCGATCAAGGAATGGTCCAATGCATCAGTAGTGATATGCTGATAGAGGGACGACATTTCTTATCTACAGTATCTCCATACAGGCTAGGAGTAAAGGCGTTGGCGGTTAATTTAAGTGATTTGGCTGCTTGTGGAGCCACTCCCTCTGCATTTACTTTAGCAATCTCTTTGCCTGAAATAAATACGTCTTGGTTGGAGTCATTTTCTGATGGGCTTTGGGATACTGCGGATGAATATTCAATTGATTTAATTGGTGGTGATACGACAAAGGGCCCTTTGAGTATTTGTATTACTGTTTTTGGGGCGATGCCGGCTAATGAGGTACTACTGCGCAGTGGGGCAAAGGTAGGCGATGATATTTATGTAAGCGGAACACTTGGAGATGCAAGGTTGGCTCTTGAGGTTTTTAAGGGTTCACAGAGCTTGGATAGAGAATCTTTTGAGCGCGTAAGAATGCGTTTAGAACAACCCACACCAAGAATCAATCTTGGTGTGGCACTTCGAAGAATCGCCAATTCCTGTATTGATATCAGCGATGGACTGGTTGGAGATTTGGGACACATCTTAGAACGTTCTAACATCGGTGCAACACTTAGAACGGATTGGATCCACGAAAGTGCAGCTATTTCGCAGGATTTGCAGAGGCTAGAAGTTCTTAAAAGATTGGATTATGTATTGAGTGGCGGTGATGATTACGAGTTGTTGTTTACTGCAAGTCCACATTTACGCGAACAAGTAGCAATTGCAAGTCACAAAAGCCTTACACCAGTGACCCGTATTGGCACAGTTACAGCCGAATTAGGTTTAAGGGTTCTTGACTTAAAAGGTGAAATAATGAGCCAAGAGTTTTCGTCCTTCGATCACTTTCACGCGGCATCGTAAATGATTAATTCACGCTTTTTACTCTCTCATCCAGCCCATTTTATGGCACTCGGATTTGGCTCTGGCATGAGCAGGATAGCTCCAGGCACAGTTGCTACTCTTTGGGCATGGGCTGTGTATTTGGTCTTTTCAATTTGGCTTCAGCCACGCGAGATTGGGGTAGTGATTGCAATCTCGACTTTGATTGGATGGTGGGCTTGCACAGTGACGGCTGATCATTTGCTAGAAAAGGATCCGGGTGCAATTGTTTGGGATGAGATCGTTGCTTTTTGGCTGATTATGTGGATTTGGATGCCGGTTGGTTTTGGTGGCCAATTGGCAGCATTTGTTATATTTAGATTTTTTGATATTTCAAAGCCTGGTCCGATTCGTTGGGCGGATCAATACTTTAAGGGTTGGGGGTATAGAGGGGGATGGGGAATTTTGTTTGATGACTTTGTCGCCGCCTTTTGTACTTTGTTGGTCTTGGCCATATGGCGAGTGACTTGAGGGGGTTTATATGAAAAAAGAAGAAGATTTAGTAACTTCAGTTTCCAAAGCTTTGATGCAAAGGGGTTGGTCAATGTGCACCGCTGAGAGTTGCACAGGCGGGCTAATTGCAGCAAGTTGTACAAACCTGGCAGGTTCAAGTGATTGGTTTGAGAGAGGTTTTGTTACTTATTCAAATGTATCAAAGACCGAGCTCTTAGGAGTTGATGCAGTTTTGGTCCAACAGCACGGCGCGGTAAGTGAGGAGGTGGCACGCGCTATGGCGCTTGGAGCGTTGAGGCATTCAAGAGCCCAGGTATCTGTCGCCGTGACGGGCGTAGCAGGACCAACGGGAGGCAGCGCAGGTAAGCCAGTTGGGACTGTTTGGTTTGCTTGGGCCCTGCCAAGCGATGGTGGCCCAACGGTTGGGGCTGATGCTATATGGCTGAGTAGTGAGCGCGCTCAATTTGATGGAGACCGAGCGCAGGTTCGCAAGCAAACAGTTGCTTATGCTTTGTCAGGTATTGCTAAATTTTTGGCTATTGAGTGATATACGGGTGAAAGCTGTTGCTTTTTCTAATGTAAACTAGTCATATATGTTTATACATTCCACCACTGTTACAGGTTGTAGTTACCGGGGAGCTTGGCCCTGGCGTGGCTAACCTCACTAAAAGCTTTGAACGTTCCTTAAAGCGAATAAGCTTAAAAAAGAGTTAAAGTTTCGCTAAATCTTTTTGTCTAAATTGATTGCCAATTATTTTCAGGCATTCAGTAACACTTAACTCGCAAAACTTTTAAATTTGGATCCAATTGTTGGGTCGGTGTTGTGGAGAATATTTTGTTATCAGTTAAAGAATTTGATGAGTTGGTGGCCCAGGGGTACAACAAAATACCCATGATTGAGCAAGCATTTGCCGATCTTGAAACCCCTCTTACTTTGTATCTTAAGCTCACTCAGTCGTCTTTTTCTAAAGATGAGCCCTTGGGCAAGAACAGCTTCTTACTGGAGTCTGTTGTCGGTGGAGAGCGATTTGGTCGCTACAGTTTTATAGGACTACCCGCTAAAACCTGGGTGCAATCAAATGGATTTGGCGATGCAGCAAAAACACAGGTTGTGCATTTGGGCCAAGTTATTGAGGAATATTTTGGTAATCCGCTCGATTTTATTGCTCAATATCAAAAGCGATTTAAAGTAGCATTAAGACCCGGATTACCTAGGTTTTGTGGTGGACTTGCCGGCTATTTTGGATACGATAGCGTTCGCTACATTGAGAAAAAGTTAGAGAAAACTTGCCCGCCAGATAGCCTTGGGTGTCCCGATATTTTGTTGCTTCAAACGGAGGAGTTGGCGGTCATAGATAACTTGTCTGGGAAATTGTTCATCATCGTTTATGCAGACCCAAGGGATCCTGATGCCTATGCGGTTGCCAAAGACAGGTTAAAGTTTTTAAAGGCAAAACTATCTACTCCCGTCATGGTCCCCTCCATTGAGCCTGTAAGTTCACAAAGTGTTGTTAGAGAGTTTGCTAAGGCAGATTTTTTAAAGGCTGTTGACCGCGCAAAGCATCTGATAGAAAGCGGTGACTTCATGCAGGTGCAGGTAGGCCAAAGGTTGAAAAAGAGTTTCACCCAAAATCCTTTATCCCTATATAGAGCGTTACGTTCATTGAACCCTAGCCCCTATATGTACTTTTACAACTTCGGAGATTTTCAAGTCGTAGGTGCGTCCCCTGAGATTTTGGTGCGCCATGAGCCCACTCCCCAAGGGTCTAAAGTAACCATTCGTCCTTTAGCGGGTACCAGACCTAGAGGTGCAAATGAGGAAAAAGATTTGGCGACCGAGCAAGAGTTGATCAATGATCCTAAAGAGCGCGCTGAGCACGTCATGTTAATTGATCTTGCAAGAAACGATATCGGAAGGATCGCCAAGCCTGGCAGTGTTAAAGTAACAGAGGCCTTTAAGGTAGAGCGCTATAGCCACGTTATGCACATAGTTAGTAACGTTGAAGGACTGGTCAAGGAGGGCTTAGACAGCATGGATATTTTTAAAGCCACCTTCCCGGCGGGCACCTTGACAGGGGCTCCAAAGGTACATGCAATGGAGTTGATTGATCAACTAGAGCCAACAAAACGCGGTATTTACGGTGGTGCGTGCGGATATTTAAGCTTTGCTGGTGATATGGATATTGCCATCGCAATTCGTACTGGGATAATCAAGGATGGACAACTTTATGTTCAAGCTGCGGCTGGAGTTGTTGCTGACTCTGTCCCAGAGCTTGAATGGATGGAGACAGAGCACAAAGCGCGAGCTTTACTTCGCGCCAGTGAATTGGTTGAGGAGGGTTTGCTATGAGTGGACTAAAAATTTTAATGGTCGACAATTATGATTCTTTTACCTACAACATTGTTCAATATTTCGCTGAACTTGGAGCCGAGGTAAAGGTTCTTAGAAATGATGAACTCACACTTGAGGACATTGCAACTATTAAACCAGATCGGTTGGTGATTTCACCTGGACCGTGCTCCCCCATGGAGGCAGGAATCTCGGTCCCCGCTATTCAGCACTTTGCAGGCAAAATTCCAATTCTCGGTGTTTGTTTGGGTCATCAAAGCATTGGGGCAGCATTTGGTGGACGAGTGGTTAGAGCTAAGACTTTGATGCATGGAAAAACCAGTTTGATGAGTACGGCGGGAGTCGGTGTTTTTAGTGGATTGCCATCCAAATACACTGTCAACAGGTACCACTCTTTGGCAATTGATCGTGAGTCTTTCCCTGGACAGCTTGAGATTACAGCGTGGTGTGATGATGGTGAAATCATGGGAGTTAGGCACAAGGAAGTGTATGTGCAGGGCGTGCAATTTCATCCGGAATCTATATTGACTGAGCATGGACACGCCCTGCTCAACAATTTTATGAATCTATCTTAATTTTGATTCTTTTTAAAAATTTAAATTTAATTATTACCCATGAGTATTACTCCCACAGAGGCATTACAAAGAACCATTGAGCACCGCGAGATATTTCATGACGAAATGCTTCACCTGATGCGCATGATCATGAAAGGCGAGATGTCGCCGTTGATGATGGCCGCGATATTGACGGGTTTAAGAGTCAAGAAAGAAACTATAGGAGAGATCACTGCAGCAGCTCAAGTGATGCGTGAGTTCGCAACTCCTGTACACGTTAAAGACGCAACACATTTGGTAGATATAGTGGGCACTGGAGGGGACGGTTCACACACTTTTAATATTTCCACCTGCTCCATGTTCGTAGTCAGTGCTGCGGGGGCTCGGGTTAGCAAACACGGTGGACGAAGTGTCAGCAGCAAAAGCGGCAGTGCTGATGTGCTTGAGAGTTTGGGGGTGAATATTAATTTAAAACCCGCCGATATCGCAAATTGCATTGATCAGCTTGGGGTGGGGTTTATGTTTGCGCCCAACCATCACCCCGCGATGAAAAATGTAGCGCCTGTGAGAAAAGAGCTAGGGGTTAGGACAATATTTAATATTCTCGGCCCTTTAACCAACCCGGCCCAGGCCCCTAATATTTTGATGGGAGTTTTTCATGAAGACTTAGTCGGGATTCAGGTACGCGCGCTGGAGCGTCTTGGTGCCAAGCACGCCTTGGTCGTTTATGGTCGGGATGGTTTGGATGAGGTTAGTTTAGGTGCTACTACTTTGGTTGGCGAGCTAAAAGACGGCAAAATTACTGAATATGAAGTCCATCCGGAGGATTTTGGTTTACCGATGAGTGGATTAAGATCCCTGAAGGTGAGCACTGCAGAGGAGTCAAAGGCTATGCTAATGTCTGTGCTGCAAAATGAGAGCGGACCACCACTGGATGTGGTGTGTTTGAATGCGGCGGCGGCTTTGTACGCCGCCAATGTGGTTGAAAATATAAGGGATGGTCTGATATTGGCCAAGCAGACAATTGAATCTGGTGCAGCTTTGAATAAATTGAAAGATATGGTTTCACTGACTCAAAAATTAACTTTAAGCACTTAAGTCTTTTTCAAATAAAAAAATCCAAAATATGAGTGACATATTGAAAGAAATCGTGGCTGTCAAGCACGACGAAGTTACAGCAAGCAAAAGGAAGATATCCCTTGAGGCCATCAGAGATGATGCTTTTACAAGGGTAATGACTCGGGACTTTGTAGGGGCTATCAAAGCCAAAATTACAGAG
>Ga0007809_10000841_pt1 | contig 12967 bp, 14 predicted proteins | sample CryBogCBE02Aug07_FD_60383 | JGI IMG/M metagenome (GOLD analysis project Ga0007809, IMG submission 60383) | Freshwater microbial communities from Crystal Bog, Wisconsin, USA - CBE02Aug07 | ecosystem: Environmental > Aquatic > Freshwater > Lake | place: Crystal Bog, Wisconsin, USA | collected...
CATAGACAGCGTAATGGGTGGAACAAACAATTGTTTGTCCATCTTCAGAAAAAACCTCACCAGGATTCCAGTCAAGTTCCATTGGTAAATGTGCGCAACGGTTGAGATAGGCGTAATAGCTCTGTTCAAACTGAATTAGAAAAGCCGGTAAGTATTCATCGGGATCGGCACTGTTTCCTGTAAAGGGGGGAACATCTGCAGATTGGACTTGAAACCGAAAGGCTTTGCGACCTGGCGCCAACGCAGAACGTGGGCAAATGACTGTGCCGAGAGGAACACAAGGATCGGTGGGTGATGGAAAGCTTAAACTCATTTAGTCGTTTGCAATTAGAATATAAGATCATCGATTAGGCCAAACTATGACCAAACAAATTATCCATTATCAGCCACACAACCTGCAAGAACCCAAAGAGCTAGTCGATGCCGTCCGAGCTAGAAGAGGCGGGGAACTGCTGAATCTTGACCGCATGCTCCTCAATAGCCCTCCCTTAACCCGTGGTTGGAATGCCATGCTCAAGGAAATTCGAGAAAATTTATCGGTGCATCCACGCTATAAAGAAATTGGGATGTGTGGAGTCGCTGTGCTCAACTATGCAGAGTATGAATTTTTTCATCATGCTCCTGAACTCATCAAGGCAGGCGGCACCTCAGAGCAAGTAGCTGAACTTCGAAAATTAGGTACAGATGCATTTAATCTTGAGCTTTTCGATGCCATTGAGCAAGACGTGATTCTCCTGACACTTGCAATGACCAGAGAGATTGAAGTACCAATTGCTGTGATGGAACGCCTGAATACAGCCTTAGGAGCACAAGCAACCGTTGAAATGGTAGCAGTGGTGGCCGCCTACAACATGGTGTCGCGGTTTTTGATTGCAACCGGGATCCAACCCGAATCTACATGAGCCATTGATTAGCCCTTTTGAAAGTCGAAATTTACTCATCTCTCGAGGATATTCCAAAGCAACTATGGAATGATCTCATCACTGAGCAAGACGCATCACCCTTTATTCGATATGAGTATCTTCTTGCTTTAGAAAAAAGTCAGAGTGTGAGTACCAAAACTGGCTGGACACCATGTCACTTTACAGTTTGGGACGGGGAAACCATCGTCGCCGCGATGCCTTACTACCTCAAAACCCATTCATATGGTGAATACGTATTTGATTGGGCCTGGGCGAATGCTTATGCAGAGCACGGTTTGGCTTATTACCCGAAATTACTTAGTGCCATTCCCTTTACCCCTGTTGGTGGCAGTCGTTTATTGGGAACAAGCCAATCTGCCAAAGCGCTTTTACTGCAAAGTGTTCTGGCGTTCGTACAGCAACAACAATTATCGAGTGCACACATCTTGTTTCCACCAGATCGTGATGCGCAGTTATTTGAAAAGCATGCCTTTTTGCGCCGCGAATCGATTCAGTTCCATTGGCAAAATCAGTCCCTCGATCGACCTGGTGAGCGTCTGAACTCTTTTGAAGAATTTCTTTATACGCTCAATAAAAAAAGACGCAACAATATTTTGCGCGAGCGCGAATCAGTGGGCGATGCGGGAGTTTCTTTCGAGCATATTCCTGGAGCATTAATGACCGCACAGGATTGGGACTATTTTTATACATGCTATGCAGCCAATTACTTTAACCATGGCAATGCCCCTTATTTAAATAAACAATTCTTTTTACTATTAGGTTCTTCGATGGCAGACATGATTCATTTGATCTTTGCCAATCAGAATGGTCAGAAAATTGCCGCATCACTGATTTTTCGCAATCGTGACCCGGTATCTGAGAGAACTTATGGGCGCTATTGGGGGGCGACTCAATATGTCAAAAACCTGCATTTTGAAACCGCTTATTACCAAAATATTGAGTTGTGTATCCAGCAAAAGATACAAGTTTTTGAAGGTGGTGCTCAAGGTGAGCATAAAATTCACCGGGGTTTGTTACCGGTCAACCTCTATTCAATGCACTATTTAGCAGACCGACGCTTTGCTGACGCCGTAGAAAACTTTCTAGAACGCGAAGGGCAATCCATGCATGGTTACATCAACGAGCTTGAAGAGCATCGGCCCATCAAGCAATCTATTAATTAATACGAAACTGCTTGATTGCGCAGGTAATCTGAAATGAGATACTCCACTTCAGCAACTGATTTAGGTGCTTTCTTTGAAATATATTCTTCAAAAGGGTTTGATTGATGCCAAAAAACAAGACGACTTGTCAGACGCACGAAAAATGATCGCATTTTTATTCTCCTAAGGGTTAATACCTAAGTATTATCCCTTAAATACGCGAAATTTGCATGACACTTTGATGAAAGATAACAATCTACTTTTTTACATGTATACACATATCTAGCTCATCGACCAAGCTATTAAGGTTGCAACAACCTAAAGTAGACGAGCTGTGCGATACAAGCGGCTATTTTTAGGTAAGTTTGCCGCAAGAAATTGCATTTGGTCCGCCAAAATATTTCGCCCTTTTAGAATCATGTCTTCGTAAAGGCTTGGAATGTAGGGGGCATAAATTAGTGACATGCCCGCCTTTTCAGGGGAACGGTTGCCTTTTCTTTGATTACATTCACGACAGGAAATCACTAAATTCATCCAAGAATAATCACCACCCTTGCTTGCCGGTATGATGTGCTCTGCTTCCGCTTCGCCTTCTGAAACGTGATCAGCGCAATAGGCGCAAACCCCTTGATCACGGCGATAAAGCTTACTTTTGGTGATCGCTGGAATAACGTCAAATAAGTTGATGCGAGATGAGCCTTTGGTAGCGATAATTGAATGAAGTTCGATGATGGATTGTTTGCCTGTTTGACGGGAAACCCCTCCCCGCATCACCGCAACCGGTGCGCCTAAAGTCCAAGCAATACTACCTTCTGCATAGTGCTTGGTGGCATCCTCTGCATTGATCCAACTTTGAGGGATTCCACCAACGTCTAGCTTCAATATATGGAGCACGTTTTCCTCAGTTTTATATTACTTAAAATCCAAACCCATCCTTATCTTAAACAAGTTTTTATGACACTGCTAAAAAAACTAAATTTGGCAAAACAAAGAGCTTATCGTTGACCTATCTTGAGGTTTTTAAAGACGCTTTGATGCTCTCTTGGTAAGCACCGAAAATACTGCGCGCTTGCCTGCACTTGTCCGCCAAGTGCGGCTGCGGCCTCCCAGCCCCACCGGGGCTTGTACATAAATGCCCGAGCAAAAGCAATTAAATCGGCCTGTCCTTCTTCTAAAATAGCTTCAGCCTGATGAGGGTCTGTAATCAGTCCCACAGCGATGGTGGGCAAGCCTGTCTGTTCTTTAATAGAAACTGCAAAAGGTACCTGATAATTCGGTCCTAAAGCAATCTGTTGATTTGCCGCTACACCGCCACTAGAAACATGAATGTAGCTGATATCTGAGGCTTTTAATTGATTAGAGAAAACAACCGCTTCCTCTGGATGAAAGCCACCTTGAGCCCAATCACTTGCAGAAATTCGAATTCCTAAAACGCCTTTGTAGACATTTCGTACGGCTGCTACCACTTCCAGCGGAAAACGCATTCTGTTCTGAAGCTCGCCCCCATAATTATCGGTACGATGATTCGCAATAGGTGATAAAAACTCATGTAGTAAATACCCATGCGCTGCATGAATTTCGATGAAATCAACACCAGCCCTCTCAGCGCGTTGAGCGGCTTGAACGAAGGCGTGTTTAATTTCCTCTAACTGTTCCAATGACAGTTCGATAGGTGCAGGTTCGGATTCTAAGTGCGGGACCGCTGAGGGCGCAAAGGTTTGCCAACCATTTGGTTGATCAGGCGAAATTAAGGCCCCACCCTCCCAAGGAACATGGCTCGACGCCTTACGACCAGCATGTCCGAGCTGCATTCCAACGACAATTTCAGGACTCAGAGCACGTGCACGCTTTAAACGATCCGAAATTGCCAATTCGCAGGCATCATTCCAGATACCCAAACATTTTGGGGTGATGCGACCAGAAGGCATCACAGCAGTGGCTTCAATAATGAATGCTGCAGCACCACTATTAAATAAATTGGTCCAATGTGTCAAATGCCAATCATTTGCCAAACCATCAGTTGCAGCATATTGGCACATCGGCGCAACGATCATACGATTTTCAAGGGTGATGCCACCATCTGGAGCCGGTAAATGAAAGGATGAGAATAGTTTGGACATAATGTATAAAAGTTAAAAAAGTAATTTATTGTAGCTTGATGATCCTACCAATGCATAAGTGAGTAAAAAACGATAAACTTGGTGTATGAAACCTTATCTACACCGAATTCCTGCAAGTGAAATCACTGCAAAAGAAATCTATGATCAACGTCGTCACTTTTTAAAAGTGGCTGCAACGGGAGCACTTGGTTTAGAAATGAGCCAATGGTTTACGCGCAATGCGTTAGCGGGTAGTTTGACTGGTAAACCGAACCCCAACTTTTCTGTTTTAGAAAAGCCAACCTCCCTCAAAGACATCACCAATTACAACAATTACTATGAATTCGGTACTGACAAAAGTGATCCAGCAGCGAATGCCGGTTCTTTGCAAACCAGCCCTTGGAAGGTGAGTGTGGAAGGCCTTGTTGGCAAACCCCGAACTTTTGATTTGGATGACCTCTTAAAACTTGCTCCTTTAGAGGAGCGCGTCTATCGGATGCGTTGTGTGGAAGGTTGGTCAATGGTCATTCCATGGGTAGGCTATTCCTTGAGTACGCTTCTCAAACAAGTTGATCCACTAGGATCCGCAAAATTTGTTGAATTTGTGAGCCTTGCTGACAAAAAACAAATGCCTAGGGTCAACAGTCGTGTCCTGAATTGGCCCTATACAGAAGGTCTGCGCCTTGATGAAGCGAATCACCCCCTGACACTTTTGACTTTAGGTTTATATGGCGAGACCTTGCCAAAACAAAATGGTGCGCCCGTTCGCCTGATCGTTCCTTGGAAATATGGTTTTAAAAGTGCCAAGTCTTTAATAAAAATTCGCCTGGTAGAAAAGCAACCGTCGACCAGTTGGAATGATGCCAATGCCGGAGAATATGGCTTTTACTCCAATGTTAATCCGGAAGTGGATCATCCACGTTGGTCACAAGCAAGTGAACGTCGGATTGGTGATGCTAAAGGGATCTTTGCACCAAAAATTAAAACGCTCAAATTTAATGGCTATGGTGACCAAGTCGCCTCCTTATATGCTGGCATGGACCTCAAAAAGTTTTATTAGCCCACGGGCAAAATTACTGATTTTCTTGACAGCTCTTTCACCAGCGATCAGACTTATTTGGTATGGTTTTGATGATGGCTTGGGGGCCAATCCAATTGAATTTATCACCCACTTTACGGGCACTTGGGGTATTGTGTTTTTATGTCTAACCTTGGCAATTACCCCATTAAGGGTCAGTACAGGTTGGAATTGGCTGATCTCTTACCGTAGGATGTTGGGTTTGTTTTGTTTCTTTTACGCACTGCTGCATTTTCTAACTTGGTCAGTGCTGGATAAAAATCTCGATTTACATGAAATCTACGCTGATTTTTTTAAGCGCACATTTATTACTTTTGGACTTCTAGCTTTCCTCTGCCTCATTCCTCTGGCAATGACTTCTACCAAAAAGATGCAAAAAATGCTTGGTCGCAACTGGAGCGTTTTACATCGACTCATTTATGCGATTGGTATTTTCGTCGTATTGCATTACTTGATTCACAAAGCTGCAAAAAATAACTTTGGTACGGTCACCATCTATATGGTCATCATCGGCAGTTTGCTCTTATGGCGTCTTCGTCGCTGGTACATCAAACGATCAAACAACGTTCGTACCTAAACCGTACAAGAAATTTCAAAGCGTTCTGAAGATTCAGGATTAAAATCAGAACACTAATTATGATTTCATTTACCCCTCCTTATATTCCACTCTCTGCCAGTATCGAATCTCTTCAAGAACAAGGATTTGCTTTGCTGAACTGTGATGATTTTTTCACTCTGAGTACCCATCCTCTGGAGGATTGGCGTGCACTAAGTACTTCATGGAATGACCTTGCCGTTGATACTTACCTCAAAGATGGTGGCAAATACCGTAAGCGCAAACATGCGAGCTTGATTGTGCAAGACAATTCGATTGAATACCTTGCTTACCGGCCGCACTACCAGCCTCTCTCTTACAACGCCTTGCACGGTGGCATGCAACGCTTCTTTACACCATGTGATGATGCCTTTATACGTAGCAGTGCGATGCAAGATTTATTGATCCATCTTGGTCGACTTTTTTCCCAAGCAAATCATCTTCCTCAAGAAGATCTTAGGCCTTGGTTTGTTGAAGCCCATCAGTTCAGGATTGATACAGCATCAGGAATCGGTCGCCCCACGCCGGAGGGGGCGCATCGCGATGGGGTGAACTATGTCGGAGTACTCATGGTCGATCGTCACCAAGTAAAAGGCGGTGAAACCCGTATTTTCGATGCAGCCGGGCCCGGAGGACAACGCTTTACCCTCGATCAATCCTGGTCTTTGTTGATCTTAGATGACAACCGTGTACTGCATGAAACGACCCCAATTCAGCCACTTGACCGAACGCACCCAGAGAATACATGGCGTGACACCTTAGTCTTGACCTATCGTCAAGACCAATTTCTGGACGCTCAGCCTTAAAAAATATGCATAGCTATCAGCCTTCGTGGATGCGCTTAACCTTGCAGGCGATTGTGAGCGCTGCGGTGGTGCATCTCATTTTTGGTTTTGTGCTCGGCCTATCCGTTGATGAAGCGCATTATGCTTTATACGGGCTTCACTTGGATTGGAGTTATTTTGATCATCCGCCGCTCGTGGGTTGGTTGCAAGCGATTCCAGTCTATTTACAGTTGCCAATTGGCGTCATCCGTTTGATCCCAGAATTACTATGGTTAAGTAGTTTATTACTCTGCCTCAAACTTGCATTTCACATGATGAATTTTCAAGGTGGCTTTCATGGGCACTTAAATACCCGTACGGTCATGTGGTGGACCAGCGCCACCATCGTACTTGCACCGTTATTTCATGTGCTAGGTGTGGGCTTATTACCAGACACGTTATTAATGATATTCGTACCGTGCATGATGCTTTTAACTTTAGAAATATCCGCACAATTACAAAAAGATCGCCCCCGAGATTTTTTCCTTTGGCTTTTGCTTGGTCTGGTGTGTGGCTTAGCAGGTTTGTCGAAATATACGGCAATCTTCTTTGCTTTGGCTATTCCAGTCAGCTTAATTACTTGGCATGGCACCGCGATGTTTACCCGCGCCGGCTTTTGGAGTGCCCTATTGATCGCCCTGATCTGTATTAGTCCAGTCATCTATTGGAATTACCAGCACGACTGGATTTCGTTTCGTTATCAATTAGGTCACGGTTCAGGCGGCGCCTGGGAAATAAAACGGGTCGGTCTTTTTCTTGTTAGCCAAATAGTATGTTACGGCTTTTTGCCATTCATGGGAGTGGTCTGGTTGCTACGTCGTCACCGACCTATGCCCTACGCCCTGCTCAGTTTCTTTTATATCCCTTACACGATATTTGCGCTTTTTTCTGGCGGTGGTGGCAGCCTCCCGCATTGGACAGCACCAGCATGGCTGGCACTCACCCCTTTTGCCGGTATCGGTCTCGCACAAGCATGGAATCAAAATAGAAAATTTTGGATCCGGGTGCTCAGTTATCTGCAGTTCATGCTTTGTTTAGTTGGTTTCACACTCTTGTTTTTTGGCGGAATACCTGGAGTGGATTTACACCATCCATGGGGTCAGAAAAATCCGATTGCGGACTTATATGGCTGGAGGACAGCCAGTCTTCATCTGAAAGATTTAGCAGCTAAATACGATGTGCCTCGGCTAGCCGTGCAAAATTGGACTTTAGGGAGCCGTGTTGGTTGGTACGCCAGGCCATTACCCGTTTTTATTCTAGATGAGCGGCTGGACCAATTTGATTTATGGTCGGGCCCCATGCCACTTGGCGGGGATGCCATCGTTTTAAATACCTCGCAGATGACTTTCACAGCTCCTGTCTCACCAAGTCAATTTTCATCCTGCGAATTAATCGATACCCAAACCGTACACCGGCTCGGTCGTGATATTGCCTCCTTTGAATTTTTATTATGTAAAAACTGGCAAGGCAGTCAACCGAACCCAGCCCCTTCATCAATAGCCGAATGACAAGCCCTTTGGTTCCAGTTGAAAAATCAAGTTTATGGCAACGCCATGGACGCGCGATCCGCCTCGGTTTGTCGCTCACATTGCTCGGCAATGCCATTTACGCTTTGCATTGGCAAAACCTCTTACAGGCCTTACCAACAATTGATTGGCAATGGGTTTTCGTGAGTCTGGTGATTCTTTGGCTGAGTAATGCCATTTCGGGAATGCGTTGGGCGGCATTAATGCAAGCTTGTGGATTTCAGCATGGTAAATGGTCTTACATCCGTTTGTATTTTGCCGGGGGCCTCATTAATCAGGGCCTGCCAACCATTCTCGGGGGTGACAGTTATCGCGCCTATCAAGCCCATCGGTCGCTGAACCTATCTGGACATCCCCCTACTCCAATGGCCAATGGAATCTTAGGTGTTTTATTAGATCGCTCTTTGGGCTTTGCAGGCAACAGTATTTTGGGTGCCATTGGACTGGCAATGGGTGGGGCAGTATTGGGACAATGGGCCATGCCAATAGGCAAGCTTCTTTTAATCATCATGATCTTAGGGGTCGTTTTATTAGGCTTACTACTGCAGTGGAAAACCAGTCAGCAGTTTTATTTAAAGATGTTGCATCGCTTAGGTATCCGTGTTGGTTTACAGCCCTCACAACTGGCATGGGGCCTGCGCTTTACGTGGTGGCAAGTCCCTTTGGCGGTTTTGATCCATATCTTAACCCTTGCAGCTTTTTGGGCGTGCTTGATGGCTTGTCATGTGCAAGCTCCTTTAGAATCGCTTTTCATTGGCATCCCTGCCTTAGGTTTGTTAATGATCTTACCAATTAGTGTTTCGGGATGGGGGTTAAGAGAGACTTCTCTTGCCAGTATTTTAGGACTTTGGGGGCTCGATTCCACCTTGGTCATCCTCAGCTCGATCGTCTATGGCTTAACCATTCTCATCACCTTCCTACCTGGCTTACCCAGATTAATTCAAAAAGACTAACTGACCTGTCATAATAATGGTATGACTATTCGTGTTGATACGATGCGCCGGATTGACCACCTTGCAGGTGTTCCGCTATGTGCCATCCTGACCCCTGTTGTTTATTTATACGATTATGTGAGAGGCCGCATCAGCCCCCAAAGCCTCCAACCTAAAAAAGTACTTTTTATTGAATTATCCGAAATGGGTAGTGCAATTCTTGTCGATCCAGCAATGCGTGCAACCCTGGCTCGAGGTGCAGAAATTTATTTTTTAATCTTTAAAAGTAATGCCGCAAGCCTCTCTCTTTTACAAACCGTCCCTCGGCATCGAATTTTACTGATTGATGCCTCCAGTCTTTCGGCGCTCATCAAGACAAGCCTCAAAGTCATCATCAAAATGCATCGCCTTGAGATCGATACCGTGATTGACCTCGAATTATTTTCACGATTTACTGCTTTACTCACTGGATTTTCTGGAGCACGGCGTCGTGTTGGCTTTCATATTTTTCACGGCGAAGGTCTTTGGCGCGGGGATTTGCTGACACACAAAGTCCACTACAACCCTCACTTGCATATCGCGAAAAACTTTTTGTCATTGGTTCATGCCGCGTTCTCTAGCGTTCTAGAAATACCGTTTAGTAAGATTCCTCTAGCCGACACACCAATCGAATTAGCGCAAGCTGTTGTGACGCAAACGCAAAAAGATGCCATGACCCAACGGATTGCACAAATGCTTGGCAGAGACGAACTCTCTGAAAACACCCCCATCATTTTGATTAATCCCAATGCCAGCGATCTTTTACCACAACGCCGTTGGGCTCCCGAGCGATTTGCCCAACTGATTCAGGCTGCGGCAAGCAGATGGCCAAATGCCATTTTTTTACTCACAGGTGCAACGCAAGAATACGACTACGTGCAAAACGTATTGGATCTTGCAACATCGAGCAGAGCATTTAATTTTGCTGGGATGGTTGACTTTACCGAGTTGCCTACCTTGTACCATGTGTCGAGTCTCATGGTTACCAATGATTCTGGCCCAGGTCATTTTTCTGCAGTTACCCCCATGCCAACGGTTGTCTTATTCGGCCCAGAAACTCCCGCTCTGTATGGCTCTCTTGGCAAATCCATTCCTATTTTTGCAGGTCTTGCCTGTTCCCCTTGCGTTTCAGCCGCAAATCATCGCAAAACTCCTTGTACCAATAATGTCTGTATGCAAGCGATTGAAGTACCGCAAGTTCTCGATGCGATGAATGAATGGCTGTCAATCCATGGCGCTTGAGAAAGTCGTGACCGATAAATTCTTGTTGCCTTCATGGACCTATTTCTTACCTTTGCCCTTTTTTGGACTATTCCTGATTGAGTACCATTTTGGTTTCGACCAAACGTGGTTTTTATGGATCAATCATCATGCTCAAGTGCTGCCGGATCAATTCTGGACCTCCCTCTCTTTATTCGGTAATGGCTGGTCAGCATTTGGGATTGCTCTGCCACTGCTCTTATTTGCGCGCAAAGCCCTTTACGCGGCAGTAATTTCTGGAGCCTTTACCGGTGTGCTGAGCCATTTCGCCAAAAAAGTTGCACAGACCGACCGCCCAGCGGGTGTTCTCGATCAGAACTTATTTCATATTATTGATCACCCACTCCTGCATTCAGCAATGCCATCTGGCCACACCATGACAGTTTTTGCTATTGCCACCGCCATCTTTTTCAGCCTGTCTGCATCACACAAAAAAGCCTGGCTGGTGATTTTTGTGATTGCCTGTGGCACTGGTATTTCCCGAATTGCCACCGGCGCTCATTGGCCCCAAGATGTTCTAGTCGGGGCTGGACTGGGAATGTATTCCGGGTTGCTAGCTGCTTATTGCGCATCTTTTATTCCTGAACATCTTTTGCAATGGACCGCTTGGCCAGTCAAATGCATTTTTCTTGGCAGTCTGATCAGTTGGTATTTTTTACTGGTTGATACCTTAGACTTTGAGCAAAATCGGCCCATCCAATTGATTATTGCAGCTTGGATGCTTCTCACCTGGATTCGGGCGCTGTTTCTGATTCAGAAACTCAACAAGCCAAACCATGTTTAGTTATCGGCACGGTTTTCATGCGGGCAATCATGCCGATGTTTTAAAACATATCACTCTGCTTGCCTGTTTGCGATTACTGCATAAAAAAGAAACGCCATTGATGTTGATTGATACCCATGCAGGTGCAGGTGTGTATGATCTCGAAGACCGTTTTTCCTTGACCAGCAAAGAAGCCGAAGAAGGGGTGTTGAAGCTATTTAAACACCACCCAAAATCGACCACGATGCCGCTCGACCTCCAAAACTACCTACAATCTATTCAGAATTTACAAACGCACCCAAGTGACATTTCCTTATATCCGGGATCCCCGTATTTGTTGTGGACAAGCCTGCGTTCAAAGGATAAATTGCGCCTCACGGAGCTCCATCCGAGCGATTACCCCATCTTGCAACACAACTTTACTTCCCTAAAACAAAAGGGACAAGATATTCAAATGCAAATGAGCGACGGGTTTGCTCAATTAAAGGCATTTTTGCCACCCCCTTCAAGACGAGGGCTGATTCTCATCGACCCCTCATATGAAAACAAAGCAGACTATATGGCGACTTTGAAAGCGTTAACAGAAGCGTTCAAACGCTTTTCTACTGGAGTCTATCTGATTTGGTATCCCATTTTGAGTCGTCTAGAGGCAAAAGACTTTGCCATGCGCTTAAGCAATTTAGCCCAAGGTCATCATTTACCTTGGTTGCAAGCAGAATTACGTATCAAGGATATGCACGAAGTTGGTTTATCTGCCAGTGGCATGTTTGTCATCAACCCACCGTGGCAACTTCAAGAATCCCTTCAAGAGATTCTGCCACTCCTCCAAGAAAGTCTCGCCCTAGATCAACAAGCAAATCATCACCTAGAGACCAGCCCAGCCATTACTAAACAGCCAACTGAATAGTAAGCTCTACACTTTAATCCGAAAGGGATTGAAGTTCGTATCACGGTCGTAGTAATCCACCTGTTCAATGCGCTTGAGTAAGGCAACAATCCGATAGGTTATCGGCACCGCTAAAACCTCCCAAGACGTTTTGAGAACATATTGCAAAAGCGCCACTCGAATCAACTGCTCAAGTGGCCAAATCCCGTAAAAAGCCATGAGATAAAAAATGGATGAATCCACCCCTTCGGCAGCAGCTGTCGAAAGAATAACGCGTAACCATAAATAGCGGCCTTGCGTAAAAATTTTAAGTTTGGCTAAAACATAGGCATTAATTAAACTGCCACACCAATAGGCAACCATCGACCCTACGACGATTCGCCAAGTATTACCAAATACGATTTCTAAACCAGACTGTAAACTGCGGTTGTAATCACCAGGGGCTGTATCCAAACGAATCACAATTTGTGACATAAATGCCGCAAATAAAAGTGCTGTAAAGCCACACCACACGGCGCGCCGATCATAACCATAGCCATACACTTCCGTAAATATATTGCTAAAGGCATAGGAAATGGGGAAAAATAAAATGCCCGCTCCAAAGACTACCTTTCCCACAAATGGCAGCTCAATTTGGGCAACTTTCCCTGCACCAATTAAATTGGCACAAAGTAGAACCACTACAAATCCAACTAATAGAAAATCATAGTATTGATAGTTGGGTCTCGATCTTGTCTCGTTTTTATTTGTCATTTTTTTAAAGAATTAGGAAAGTTATAAATTAGTCTAAACTATCTCTAAATTATTCAACATAAACAATAAAGACTAAGTGAGAACAGAGCGATGAATACCATAACCGATTTGAAACAGAAAGTGCGCTTCCAATGGGATGACCCTCTC
>Ga0007809_10000845_pt1 | contig 12948 bp, 12 predicted proteins | sample CryBogCBE02Aug07_FD_60383 | JGI IMG/M metagenome (GOLD analysis project Ga0007809, IMG submission 60383) | Freshwater microbial communities from Crystal Bog, Wisconsin, USA - CBE02Aug07 | ecosystem: Environmental > Aquatic > Freshwater > Lake | place: Crystal Bog, Wisconsin, USA | collected...
CCTCGACGTGAGATCGAACCACGGACCAACAGATTAACAAAATACCATGCAGTTCGAAAATCCTTTAATGTCAATTAATTGGCGTCAAAAAAGACTAGTGTGTAATTTTTCGTGTAATTGAGCTCGTTTGTGATTGATCGCCTCAATGGAGTCAGTCAGAATCTCCCCTTGGATATAATTAATTTGAAGATTTAACGATTGGGATCGCCTAGTGAAGCCGTTTTGCAGATGGTTCTTTTATGTCTAGCGTTTTAGATCTCTGTAAAATTTCTCATGCGATTCAAGTAGCAGTAGGTGGCGGGTCGCAGGGTCAAATTCATATCCGAGCAACTTGAGTTGTGATTGACTCGTAAATTTATAGACATAAACACTAGCTAGCTCACCTCGTTTCTCCTTAACTGCATGGGGATTGGTAACAATCACATTCACTGCTGCATCGACTTCTTGTTTTTGTCTTTGATGTAATTTTTTTGTAGTCTCGCCAAAAAGTTGAAGACTGAGTGACTTGAGTTTTGTTATAGGCCATCAGCTCTTTCTTTGTGGACTGAAGGGGGTGGCTAAAGATTTACCTTCACCTTTTGCAATCATTAGCTCGCGCACAAAGTCGATAGGTAAGTCTGGATTATCTAATGCTGCTTTGCCAATCATTGACCAAAATTCAATTTGTCAAGAAGTAGTTCTGTGCTCAGCGTGAGCGTGAGATTATGCTTGATCGTAACGATCACAGTCGATTCAAACCGTTGTCAAATACCTAGTGTGATTGGTTTTTAAGAAACCAGGTTGTTCAGCAACTCTCTCACTTTACCTAATGCTTAAACTTCCGATTAAGATGTTTTTATCGGATACCAACATTGAAATTCAGTTGAATCAGAAGTTGACCAATTAGGTTGTTCTGTTAAGCAATTGGCTTGCGCCCTAGTACAACGAGGCGCAAAATTACAACCCTTGGGTAAATGCGCTAGATCAGGTGGTGACCCGGTAATCGTGACCAAGGGGCTTCCGCGGTTTTCGTATCTCACAGTTGACGCCAACAAGCCTTGAGTGTAAGGGTGGCGTGGATTAGAAACCATATCTTCTACACCGCCAATTTCGACAATACGCCCTGCATACATCACGGCAATGCGGTCGGACACTTCTACCGCCGCACCTATGTCGTGGGTGACAAATATCACCGACATACCAGTCTCTTTTTGTAGCTCACGCAGCAATAACAAAATTTGAATTTGTACCGAAGCATCCAATGCCGTCGTCGGTTCGTCTGCCAGCAAAAGTTTTGGTTTACATATCAAAGCCAAAGCAATCATGGCGCGTTGCCGCATGCCACCTGAGAGTTCATGTGGATAGGCGTCAAAGCGTTTACGTGCTTGGGGAATTTGCACACGTTCCAACATATCTAGTGCACGCGCCTGCGCAGTGCTTGTGTGAAGTTGCTCATGCGTAAGCAAAGCCTCAGTCATTTGTTGGCCAATGGTGTAGACCGGATCAAATGCCAAGCCAGGCTCTTGAAAAATCATTGAAGTAGTATGACCACGGTATTGGTTTAAGGCTTTATCGTTTAAAGATAAAACGTTTTGGCCATCGATAATTATTTCGCCTTTGATACGTGTTGTTTTTTCAGGGTGAAGACGCAAGAGTGTGCGAAGTGTAACGCTTTTACCAGAACCTGATTCACCCAAAAGCGTTAATACTTCCCCAGCGCCGACTTCAAAATTGACGCCGCTGAGTGCTTGAATTTTGCGTTGGCCATCGAATTGCACTTGCAAGTCTTTGACTCGGACTAAGGCGTTACCCATAAGTGTGCGGATCAAGGTTAAGGTGGCAGGCTACGATATGGTCAAGCTCCTCACCGACAGCGGCAAGCTTGGGTGAAATGCTTCGGCAGTTGTCTTTGACTTTTGGGCAACGGTTTTGAAAGCGACAGCCAGCAGGTGGATTGATTGGGTTGGGAGGATCTCCCTCTAGTGGAGGCTTGAGTGTGCGTTTATTGGGATCCATTGAAGGAATTGCCGATAACAGTGCCTGTGTGTAAGGGTGTGCCGCATGACTAAAAATGCGATCTACCGGACCTTTCTCAACGACTTGGCCGAGATACATGACCATCACATCATCGCTCATGTAGCGAACCACATGCAAGTCGTGTGAGATGAAGAGGTAGGTCAGTTGTCTTTCAGTCTTGAGTTCTTGCAATAAGTTCAATACTTGTGCTTGAACCGATTTGTCTAAGGCTGCAACTGCTTCGTCGAGTATGACTAAGCGTGGTTGGTAAGCTAAGGCGCGCGCTATATTGACGCGCTGTCTTTGTCCACCCGAGAGTTCATGCGGATAGCGCGAAGCAAACAGTTCAGGTGCCAACCCGACCCTTTGCAACAATGCTCTCGCTTGAATAGATGCTTCGAGTTTAGAAACACCGTGAACGGTAGGGCCATAGGCAATGGTTTGCTCAATTGTCAATCTTGGGTTAAGTGAAGCAAAGGAATCTTGAAAAACCATTTGCAGGTTTCTACGGAATTCTTTGAGGTCAATACCTCCATATTCTGCTACGCCGTCACCGTCAAACACCATCTTACCGCTATCGGGGTTGATCAAACGCGCAATTAATTTGGCAGTGGTCGATTTACCGCAGCCGGATTCACCAACAATGCCTAGCGTTTTGCCTTTGGAGACTGAAAAACTGACATTATCTACAGCGTGGACAAACTTCTTTTCTTTAGCAAAGAGTTCGCCACGGACTGGGAAGTATTTCTTGAGATCATTGACCACGAGTAGCGGTTGTGCGGGACCACCACGATCTTGCGTATTGAGGATGGGGGTGTTTTCTTGTACCATCATTTTTTGATGTCCATTGCAGATCGCACGCCATCTGCCAGTAGGTTGAAGGCGATCGATGTCAAGAAAATAAAAGCACCAGGTAGAGCTGCAATAAAAGGTTTGCTGTATATGGCAGAGCGTAATGTGTTGAGCATCAATCCCCATTCAGGTTCAGGCGGCTTCACACCCAAACCTAAAAATGATAACCCTGAGGCCAAGATCATACTCACGCTAAGTAGTCCTGTGGCGTAGACAAATACGGGACCAAGTACATTTCCCAGCACATGCACTCGAATGATGGAGAAAGCACTGGCACCACTCATTCGAGCAGCTTCGATGTAATCGAGTTGACGTACCTGTGTGGTGACACTCTCTGCTACTCGTACGATTTGAGGAATAAACACCAATGTCAGTGCAATTAGGCTGTTACTCAAGCCTGGACCGAGAGCACCTGAGATGGCCACAGCCAATAGCACTGAAGGAAATGCGTAAAAAATATCTAAGGTGCGCATGATGACCATATTCACGCGTCCACCCAAATAACCTGCCAATAAACCCAAGGTGGTACCAATGCAAAACGCAGAAAACACAGGTACGATGCCCATTACCAATGACAAGCGACCACCGTACATCAGGCGCGTCAGCATATCTCGCCCCAACTCGTCTGTTCCCAATAAATAGCCTTGACTGCCTATAGGCAACAAGCGTTTGAGCATGCTGGCTTTGAATGGATCAGCGGGGGCTAGCCAAGGTGCAAAGATAGCAGCAATTATTAATATCATTAAAACTCCGGCGCTGATCAAGGCCAGGGGTTCGTGTTTGAGTTGGCGCAAAACAACCTGCCAATATCCCATGCTTTTTGAGGAATGCGTGCCTTCGGTCACTGTGTAGGCCTCCTATACTCGACCCATGCGTGGATCAATCAAAGGTTGCACGATATCGACGAGCAAATTTAAAACCACAAAAATCATACACAACACAAGCAGAGTGCCTTGCAGTAAAGGGATATCACGTTGAAAGATGGCAGTGTTCAACAAAAAGCCAGTACCAGGCCAAGCAAAAACCGTTTCTACCAAGATGGAGCCTCCCATCAAATAACCGATTTGTAAACCCGTCACAGCTAAAACTGTGGGTGCTGTATTTTTAGCAATATGCATGAACAAAGTCTTATTGCTCAAACCTCTGGCACGCAACGCAATCACAAACTCTTGTTCCAGCATCTCTGCTACCAAAGCCCGCACGGTGCGCGTAATGATGCCCATGGGAATTACACACAAGGTCACAGCAGGTAGCACCAAAAAGCGAATATGCTCTATGTCCCAAGCCCATTCACTCGAACCTCCAGGACCCGCCCCCATAGCTGGCAGCCAGCCTAAGGTGATGGAAAATACAATCGTCAACACCAAACCGAGCCAGTAGTGTGGAATGCTTACGCCAATAACAGACAGGGTGGTTGCAATCTTGTCTATCCAAGTTCCGCGTTGGTAACCCGCCAAAGAGCCCAAGACGCAACCCACGCAAACACCAATAATCGATGCAATAGTGGCCAGCATGAAGGTATTGCTCACAGCACCCATCACTTCGGTGAGTACTGCGCGACCTGATGCAATTGAGGTGCCTAAATCGCCATGCAAAGCACGCCAGACCCATAAAGCGTATTGGACAGGCACTGGTTTGTCCAAACCGTAAGCAATTTTAAGAGCCTCGATGACCTCAACAGGTGCGTCTGCTGGGGCTATAGCATTTAACGGATCTCCCGGCGCCAGATAGACCAGCATGAAGGAGATGACGGTAACGCTTAAGGCAATAGGCAACGCATAGAGTAGGCGCTTGAGAACATAGACCAACATTATTTCATTCGAATCGTCGTAAGGTCTTGAAACCAGTGTTGTGCTTGCACAAACTCTTGCACTTTAGGTGACAGTGAATGCGGATTGACATCATGCACGACCCAGAGCATCAAAGCATCGTCCACCATGGTTTGGTGCACCTCAGCAAGCAAGGCGTCTTGCACTTTAGTGTCAAAGTTGCTGCGCAATGTATCGAGCGTTGTGTCCATTTTGGGATTGTTGTAGCCACCCCAATTTACGCCATTGGGTGCTGTATAGTGGCTGTCAACAAAGCGAGTGAGTGCGTAAAACGGATCAGCTGTGACGTAGCCTAAATTGATACCCGTTATACCTTTACCGCTATTCATATCGGCTTTTGCACCGCTGCGCCAGTGAAGGTAGAGATTTTCAAGTTCAACCACTTCAAACTCAAGTTGTATTCCTATTTCTGCCAAACTTTGTTGGATGAACTCATTCATGGGTAAAGACAACATTTGTCCAGTGCCGCCTTGAGCAATGATGATTTTTGCTTTAACCGGATTGCTAGGGCTGTAACCTGCTTGCGCCATCAATGCTTTGGCAGCAGGTAAGTCGTAACCAATCTTGAATGTTGGTTTACCAAACCATGGGCTGGTGCTATCGAGCTGCCCTTTGGCCGGTGTGGCCAAGCCATTCAGAAGTTTCACGATGGCGTTGCGGTCTATGGCTAAATTGGCAGCTTTACGGACTCGGATGTCGGCCCAAGGTGAACCTGGGTAGGTAGAGAAGTGATAAGGCCACACATGAGGCGTGACGTTAGTCACTAGTTTGAAGCCAGAGCTCTTGAGTTGTGGTAACACATCAGGTGGTGGTGATTCAATGATGTCAACTTGTCCATTGAGCAACGCATTGGCGCGCGTCATAGCATCAGGAATAGGTACTAAGACAATGCGATCAGTTTTAGCGATTCGTGTTTTGTCCCAATAGGTGGCATTCTTTATCAAATCAGCGCGCTCACGTGGAACCAGTTTGTCTAATTTGAAAGGACCAGTTCCGGAAGGCTGCGTGGCAACTTTACTCCAGTCTTTGCCTAACCTTTCCCACTGTGCGGGACTACCTATTAAAAACCATGGTAGCTGATAAGGGAAAAGCGCATCCACGCTCTTGGTTGTAATTTCGACTGTGTAGTCATCGACCACGCGATAATTGGCGATAGAAGGAATTCGTGGACGTACTTGAGCGCTTTGTTTGGCGTCAAACTGAGGAGATTTATCATCCAAAACCTTGTCTAAATTCCAAACAATTGCAGATGCTTTGAGGTCAGAACCATCATGGAACTTCACGCCTTTTCGAATCGTGAACAACCATTTCTTATTGTCTTTTGGATCTACCTTCCACGCAGTGGCAAGGCCAGGAACCAATTTGCCTGGACGTGTTCCGATGTTAGCTTCCCATGCAATTAAAGGGTCATAAATTGTGTGTCCAGTGAATTGGTAAGCCCCCGCACCGCGATCAGGTTGGCCCGTCGTGAGTGGTATGTCAGCCATCGAAATGCCATAGCGAGCGACTGTTTCAGCTTTTAAGCCGGTTTGTAAGCACAGGCTCAAAGGTAGGGTAACTAGCCAAGACGGCATTTTTTTTAGAATAGATGACATAGCGACTCCAAATTGAATTGATATGTCTGTTGCACACTTCGTGCCATACCTTGGCTTTGTTTTAGATTGATGCACTCATTTCAATTCGTCCCATTAAGCATTCAAAATCTACTCAAAAGATAACGATTTATGCCGTTTTGGTGCATGTTTTTGCACCAAAAAAAACAAGTTCTGATAAATGCACGATTTAGGGGAATAACCAAGAAAAGAGCTTAACGAGGAAAAAGCTATGATGAGAGCGCACGGTACGGCCCGGTCAAAACGCTTAAGAATTGTGCTCAATTCCTTACGAGCTGCGCCATCTCTTGCAGCATTTGCTCCGCCAATGAGCCCTCCCCATCGGTGTCACGAAATGACTGGCAACCGGAAGGGTCAACTCACGATGGATCTAGACCATCCGTACAGACTAATTTTCCAGCCATCCCATGAGCCGCTTCCAATTCGAAGTGAAGGGGGCTTAGATTGGAGGTCAGTCACTGCTATAAAAATTCTTGAAATCGAGGACACACATGGATAACCGACTTGTTAATGAGTACATGCCTGATTACGCTGTTTCGCCAGGCGAGGTCCTTGAGTTTGAGCTGAATATATGTGGCATGAATCAACAAGAGCTAGCTAAGCGCACTGGTCTTACACCAAAGCACATTGGTGCCATTGTCAATTCGAAATCTTCAATAACACCAGAGACAGCCATCAAGCTTGAGCGGGCGATCGGAATGCCTGTGCAATATTGGATGAACTTAGAGACGCAATACCGAGAATTTTTAGCACGCGCAGCCGAAGAAAAAAAATTAATGTCTGATCTTGATTGGTTAAAGCGAATTCCAATAGCAGAAATGGCTAAAAAAGGTGGATTCAAAAATCCAAAGATTCAAAAGCGCAATTAGTTAAGGTCTTAGAGTTTTTTGGTATCGCCAGTGTTGATCAATGGGGTGACGTGTGGCCCAACTTGGCAGTTGCTTACCGCCAGCATAGGTATGATGAAATTTCACCAGAAACACTCTCAGTCTGGCTACGTCAAGGGTAGGTTGAAGCCAGCTCAATTCCGTGCGAACCGTTTGACCGGTCTAGGTTTCGACATGCATTGGATGAAATTAGAAAATTGACGACAGCCCATCCAGATGTATTTGTTCCAGTTATGCAAGGTTTGTGTGCCAAAGCTGGCGTAGCTGTCATCTTTGTTCCATCTTTACCCAAAACTTCTGTTAGCGGTGCTACACGTTGGATCGCTCCAAATAAGGCTTTAATCCAACTAAGTCTCATGTATATGACGGATGATCATCTTTGGTTTACTTTTTTCCATGAGGCTGGACATATATTGCTTCATGGAAAGAAGGAGTTTTTTCTGGAAGGGCTAAATGGCCTCAATCCAGAAAAAGAGAATGAAGCTAATGAGTTTTCTGAAAATGAATTGATTCCCAGAAAGACATTGCTCACATTTGCATAAAAAGCATCGGTTGACCAAAGAGAACATCAAGAAATTCGCGGTAGAAATAGAAATTTCTCCTGGGATCGTCGTAGGTCAATTGCAACACAAGAAACTGTTGCCAAGCTCGCACTGCAATGATCTTAAGATGCGATTCAGATGGGCGTCGGAGATTTGATGGACGTGCCTTTTGAAGAGGATAACTATCATCCCATAGCATACTTGCTAGCGATTAGCTTTAGGTTCGTTATCTATCTCGCCACTTCTTTGCAGAATCATGGAGAAGCCTTCGTATCTCAAGAGTTGCAAGCCAACTTCGATGGTGATGACTACAACCTCCTGAATCACGTCACGCTGAAACTCATGGACGGCACCACGCATATCGATCACATCGTGGCATCATGTTCAGTGCTTTCGTAAACAAGACAAAGGATCACTAGAGTTGGATCTGTGCAAATGCCAATCGCTCAACTTGCACAAAGGTTCTTTAATAGTGCAAGTTCAAGTTTCAGAATCCAATTTTCCAGAAGATACGTCACAAGAGTGTTGTTGAAGTTCTTCTAGAACTCATGCCACATTAGGCAATCAAGTCGGCGGTTGTGTTTACTGGCCGTGCTGAGTTCAAGACTTAAATGCCGTCAGGTGAGGTCTTGCTTTCATAGTTTACGAACTGACCTATGGCGGCTTGAGTTACATAAAAAGCTCTAATTTTTGAACGCTTTCAGGATTGGGCGTCGATTTGGCTACCTTTGATGGCGATATTGGTTTTACTGACGTTGGCCAAATCTGCTGCCTTGATGTCAAAACTTCTCACCACCTCGCCTGTACTACTGTTGGTCATCTTGACCTGGATAGATTTGCCGTCTTTTGAAACCGAGTAACCAACGTTCATTTCCGCAGGAGGCGTGAGGTCAATGGGTTTGAGTTCTTGGACCAAAGGAGCGTGCTCCTTGCCGGTGACCGAAGGGGCGGCGCTACTGCCTGAGCCAGTAGTCTCAGGAACGCCTGCGCCACTGAGAGGTTTCAACTCGCCCGCATGGTAAGTTTGGAAATGCAAGGGGGTCACCCCAGTCGTGCTTTTGGGGGAGCCAGATGTGCTCGCCAAAGGCGAGCTCAATCCCGCGCCCACCTTGACCAAGGGGTCGAGAATGGGGGTGGTGCTGATTGCTTGAACGCCTGTGTTGGACACGATCTTCTCCTAGTGAATATGACTTGGCTACAAAGGCCTAGTCTGCAATGATTTTTTGCATTTTTTCATTTGTCTCTTCGATCAAAGTTTGATCCTTTGGGGTTGGGTTCTAACGCTTGAAACCAGTGGGTCTCGTGGTGAAAGATTCGTCAGTATGCCATCCAACTGAAGCTAATTGCTAGAGTAGTCACTGTTTTTACATCCATTACCGAAAATTTATGTTCATTACATTGGTTCATTCGATAGCGTTGCTCTGAGAGTAATTGGGGTAATAGGATTAACAGTTGGATCTTATTTTTAGAGATCTCTGTATCTCAACAAAGGAGTACTTTAGGTCTTTCTTCACCCGTCGTTGTCCTTAAAAACTGTAAAGCTTTCGAACTAGTCTAAAGGCTAGAAATAGTTGAGTAGAATGGGCACCTTTGTCACAATTATTAAATAGTTAGGATTGCAGGAACTTCATGGATTACACCAACATGTCCGCTTACTACGATGTCATCATGACGTCGGGCTATTATGACTATCAAGGCATTGTCGATGGGCTCATGGCCCACCAACCCGTCAATTCTCTTTTAGAAATCGGTTGTGGCACGGGTTTGATTTTGGAGGAATTTGCTAAACGCCAACCCAATGTGCCGATCACTGGGGTGGACTTGACTCAAGCTATGCTTGATATTGCCAAGCCCCGTTTGCAGGCTTATCCTCAGATCAAACTTTCCCAAGAAAACGTAGTAACGTTCGATTTGAAGCAACAATTCGATTTGACCTTCTCCTACGGCGGTGTCTGGTACTTTGTGATTGATGGTGACAAAGAGCCTTTTTTGGTGAGTCACATCCCAGGAGATGAGCACAACCAGCAAGGATTGGAGAAACTCTCCATGCATGTGAAGTCTGGGGGCTTGTTGCTCCTAGGCATTCAAGGCCCGCACCATGATTATGAGAGAACCATCTCCAACGGCATGGTTTACTCGCAAAAGATCCATCCCGCTCCCAACGGTTTCATCAAGGACTATTTCTTAAACGATGGCGCTAAAACCGTGATGGCTCAAACGGTGCATTACCGAACCTATGATTTTGCGCAAAGCCAACAAATGCTCAGTTCCTATGGGTTTGAGTATCAGCCCCATGCAAGCAGCAATAATAAGTTTTTGACCTTCAAAAAGCGTTGATTGAGGTCTTAAAGGGTGGCTAGTGCCCCCAAGGGTCAAATTCGTTGTTGACCCAGTGGTCACCATATGACTTTTAAACCCATCAAAAATTATTGCTTTTCTGAGCTATTTTCTAGGGCAATTTGACAATGGTGGGGCATTTTCAGTCAAAATCCATCTCGCACAAGAGCCCTTGGGCTCTCTTAGTTCAATCCAAGCATTGTCTTCCTCTCACCCTAAGTGGTGGGGAGTGTGAACGCAAACGTCCTCTTCTCAATTTACAACCGGCTGAGCGCCAATTTCCCAAATGAATCCAACTGCCTCCAAGCCTCAAATTTTATTCATCGGCGTGGGCAACATGGGCAACCCCATGGCTGCCAATCTCATCAAAGCGGGCTACACCGTGTGGGTGCACGATTTGGACGCCCAAAAGGCCCAAAACCTCCTGACGCTGGGTGCTCAATGGGCTGAGCGTATAGATCAAGTTGCGCCCATGGTGGATGTGGCGTTTTGCTCTTTGCCAGGGCCACCCCAGGTGAAAGCGGTGATGCTTGGTGCGACGGCCCTGGTCTCTCACATGAAGCCCGGTACTTGCATCATTGACACCTCGACAAGCTCTCCCGCCTTGGTCAAAGAGGTCTTTGATGCCGCCCTCAAGCGCGGGGTGCATTTTTTAGAAGCCCCTGTTACCAATGCGGTGGATTTTGCGGCTCTTGGGCGCTTGTCTATTTTTGTAGGCGGTCAACAAGAGAGCTTTGAAAAGCACAAGCCACTCTTTGACGTGATTGGTGAGAAGATCTTTTTTGTGGGACAACCGGGCAATGGCGCCACTGTGAAGCTATTGACCAATTTGCTCTGGTTTGTGAGTGCCGCAACGATTGGCGAAGCATTGATGTTGGGCGCCAAAGCGGGCGTGCCTCTTCACACCGTTTGGGAAGCGATCAAATCCTCAGCGGGTAACTCCTGGGTTGCCGAGCACGATGTGCCTTCTATTTTCGCCGGCCACTACGACCCAAGCTTCTCGTTGGCGTTGTGTGTGAAAGATCTCACCCTCATCAACGAGATTGCCCAAACCCAAGGCTACGCTTTGAAGATGGGGGCCTTGGCCAAGACACTTTTTCAAGAAGCCGCAGATCGCTTTGGTGACTCGGCCGCTGAGCTCCATGTGGTCAAACTCCTTGAGGAGCGGGTAGGGCTTTTGCTGCGTCCTCCATTGGGTGAGGCACTAGCCTCGACTCCAGTGAAGTCTGAAGACACAACCGTATCCGCGACCCAAGCTCTTTTAAGCCGTGGAGACACCTCCACACCGAATGTTCAGCAAAGTGCTTTCATGCGTGAAGGCCATCAACACATGCCCCAAGGCGTTGCTGAAAACTACCGCTACTGGGGAGACGATAAGACCGTCTTCGTCAAAAGCGCAAAGGGCTGTGTGCTCACCGATGTGGACAACAAACAGTATGTCGATTTTCGACTAGGCTACGGTCCTATCATCTTGGGTTACCGTGATACCCGAGTGGACCAAGCGGTGGTGGAGCAAATCACTGAGAGGGGCACTTTGTCCGGTTTTGCCACCCCCTTGGATGCCCAGGTGGTCCAGCAAGTCAAGGCCCTTTGCCCGCAAATTGACAAGATGCGTTTTGCCAACTCGGGCACCGAGGCTGTCATGGGGGCGGTGAGAACCGCTCGGGGCTTCACCAAGCGAGACCGCTTGGCCATTGTAGAGGGCGGCTTTCACGGTCTTTATGATGAGATGATGTGGAAGTCCGATATTGAGAGTTGGACCCCAGGCTCAGGCGTTGAGCCGCGAGTGATCCCTTTTGGTGCTGGAATTCCTTCACGCGCACGTGAAAATGTGGACATCATTGGACTCAATGACACTGAGGCACTTGAGCGTCTCTTTTCCACTCGCAAAGACAGTCTGGCGTGCGTGGTGCTTGAACCTATTATCGGTAACGCGGGCAGCATTGCAGCCACGCCTGAATGGTTGGCCAGACTCAGAGCACTTTGTGACCAAAACGGCACTCTACTCATCATCGATGAGGTCAAATCTGGTTTCAGGGTCGCCAAAGGGGGCGCGCAAGAGCTCTACGGTATTCATGCGGACTTGACCACTTTCGCCAAAGCCATGGGCAATGGATACCCTGTGGCTGCTTTTGGTGGACGAGCCGAGGTCATGGACGTGGTGGGCTCACAGCCTGGTGCCGTGGTGCATGGGGGCACCTACACCGCTAATTTGGTGGCCTTGAGTGCTGCACATGCGACTCTTGACATCTTGACGCATACTCCGGCCTTGGCCCGCGCGGCCAAAGCGGGTGCAGATATCCAAGCGGTCTTGGCTCGGGTCTTTGGCCAGGCCGGTATCGAACACCAATTCGCTGGACCTGATACCATGTTTGGGGTTCATTTCACCCCGACGGTTCCCACCACTTACCGGGACTGGAGAAAGACCAATAGCGAGTTGTATCGCCACTTTGCCTGGGGACTCATTGCACGCGGAGTGATGCTTGAGCCTGATTCAAGGGAGCCATGGTTCTTGTGTGAAGCCCATCAGAACGTGGACCTGGCTTGGCTGGAGGATGTGGCCCATTCAGCGATGAAGGAGGCGCTCAACCAAACCGCCAAGGCCTAAATCTCCCTGACTCAGATTGAATCTCGCGGGAGAGTAGCGCCTACACCCTCTGCGCTGAAGGCTTTCAGTGACCAAGGAGGCGTGACTTGAGGTGACCCAAGCCATAAAACGCTTGGCCTAGCCACTCTCTGAAGGCGAGTTGGCTGTGGGCGAGAGACTCGGCATCGGGCATCCAGTCCAAGAGCGTTGCCTCTCTCAGTTTGACTTTGAAGTCCACAGGATAGCTATCGACCACAAATCCCTCGTGTTCAAACAAAGCTCGAGCACGGGGCATATGAAATGCCG
>Ga0007809_10000848_pt1 | contig 12871 bp, 21 predicted proteins | sample CryBogCBE02Aug07_FD_60383 | JGI IMG/M metagenome (GOLD analysis project Ga0007809, IMG submission 60383) | Freshwater microbial communities from Crystal Bog, Wisconsin, USA - CBE02Aug07 | ecosystem: Environmental > Aquatic > Freshwater > Lake | place: Crystal Bog, Wisconsin, USA | collected...
ACATACAGAAACAAAAGGAGCGAACAATGAGAAACATTAGACCAGACACCCTAAGAGTTGCAGACTTGATCCGTATCTTGTCTACAGTAGACCCTACCCTACCCGTGTATATGAGCATGAACATGGAGTATGGTATGGAAGTTTCGTCGGCCGAAGTGGGTGTAGAAACCTACAGCGGTGTTGACTATCTAGTGATCAGCGATACACTAGGTGCTTGACAAGATAGCCCTTTGGGGCTATAATACTAACATCAACAGCAAATAAGGAGAGCGAGATGAGACGAGCACCTGCAAAATATAACCCCCGTCTAGCTATCACAGAGCTAGCAGATGAGATCTTAGATGAGAGAGCAGAGCGTGGCGCTGGCTATGAAAGTCTAGAAGACTATGAGCTAGAGTATATTGGCGACACTCTCAGCATAGACTATGCATCAGTCTGTGAAGTCCTAGAGGTGCCCTTGCCCGAGAGCTTGGGTCCTGTAGAGTACGATCTCTGAGGTTGACATACCCTCCAAAAGAGGGTATAATACTTACATCAACAACGAACTAGGAGCGAAACATGTTCAAACTACTGTCCACAGCAAACCCTAAAATTCAAAAGGGCACCAAGCTAGGCTATCTGTCTTTTATTCTGCACCTTGCACCTAGTACGCTGTCCGGCAAGAACACCTGCCCTAAGGCTACACCTGGTTGCATTGCCGCTTGTCTTAATACAGCAGGCAGAGGCGGCATGTTCAAAAAGGGTGAGACAACGAACATGATTCAGCAGGCTCGTATCCGTAAGACAAAGATGTACTTTGAGCAAAGAGATCTGTTCCTTGCTACATTGGAAGCAGACATCCGCAAGGCTATCAAGTTCGCTGAAAAGCAAGGATTAATTCCTGTATTCCGTTTGAATGGAACTAGTGACTTGGCTGTGGAGAAGTGGGGCATTATTGAAAAGTTCCCTACAGTACAGTTCTATGACTACACTAAGGTTCTGGGACGTAAGGTTAGCCACTTGCCTAACTACCACCTTACATTTTCTAAGGCAGACGGCAACGACGCAGATGTAGCAGAAGCACTCTTGCAAGGTATGTCCGTTGTGGCCGTATACGATAAGATCCCAGAGGGTGTTCCTAGTGCAGACGAAACTGACTTGCGCTTCTTAGACCCTAAAGGCATTATGCTTGGATTGAAGGCTAAGGGTCGTGCCAAAAAAGATTATTCAGGCTTCGTAATTCGGTTGACGGAGGTAGCATGAAATCTTTTAAGGCAGGATTAGTTATAGGATTGTTCATTGTCTTTGGTTTGCCTATCTTAGCGAAGAGCATTCCTGATCCCGGACCGTCATGCTATAGTAAGCATGGCACGACGGATTCGGCTAGACGAACAACGGAATTGGCAGTAGAGTATGAATACATGAGAATGGGCAAGAGCTATCTACTAGAAGGCAAGTCTACAGAAGACAAGATTATCATGTTTTGTGCGGCAAATAAAGGTTGACAGAAGTGGCGTAAGAGAGTATAATACTAACATCAACAGCAAATAAGGAGCGAAACTTATGTCACCAAAATTATATGCATTCTGCGACAGCATCGTAGCATTCACAGGATTCTTTCTAGTCTACGGTGTGTCAGGTGCAATTGACACCGCAACAGATGCACAATTGATGCCTATGGCTTTGATGGCCATTGCAGGCTTGGGCTTGTTCTTCGCAGGTGTTAACGGCTTGACAACCCGTCGTTGATCCTGTATAATAACTACTTCAACAGCAAATAAGGAGCGATACTTATGGTAACAGCAGATCAAATCAAAGCAGGTTTTGTACTAGCACATCTCGCAGGTGTTGAGATGTATCAAAAGATTGGCGAGCGTGATGCATGCGGCTTTGGTTGGGTGGATGTGTACGTGGATCGTACTAACTCCAAGCAGGCCCGAGAGCTGATCAAAGCCGGCTTCCGCAAGGACTACAAACCAAAATGCCTTAGCTTCTGGGATCCAGCAAAGATTCCAACTCAGTCAGTATCAGTTAAGGAAGCAGGCGCAGAAGCTTTGGCTACCTACTTGCAGGCACTAGGCTTGAAGGCTTATGCAGGTAGTCGTTTAGACTAACCAAATACAATGACACACTCTTAGGAGTGTGTTATAATAAACACTTAATTAACACAAGGAGCGAACTTTGAGCAGATTAATCAATTTAGAAACTATGGCTACACGTAAATCAGCAACCAAACCCAGCAAGGTCGATGTCTACAGTTTGGACATGGACGGACAGGCAATCCGAGAAAAAGAAGCTAGACTGGCACAAGAGTCAGACGAATCAATCCTCACACGTCTGCGTGAACGATTTGAAATCTTAGATGACATGACTCGTGCGGTAAAGAAGGGTGATGTTCGTGCTATGATTGTGACAGGCCCTCCAGGCGTGGGCAAGAGCTTTGGTGTTGAGAAGGTGTTATCAAAGCATGATGTGTTCGCTGATGTGGCTAATGATCAGAAGCTGAAGAAGTACGAAGTAGTCAAGGGCGCAATGAGTGCCATTGGACTCTACAGTAAGCTCTATCACTTCAGTGAGAAGAAGAACATCCTAGTGTTCGATGACTGTGATAGCGTATTGATGGATGACTTGAGTTTGAACATTCTCAAAGCCGCATTGGATACCAGCAAGAAGCGTATGATCCATTGGAACACTGACAGTCGCTTATTGCGTAGTGAAGGAGTGCCCAACTCATTCGAGTTCAAAGGTGGTGCTATCTTTATTACCAACATCAAGTTCGATCACGTTAAGAGCAAGAAGCTCAGGGATCACTTGGAAGCATTGGAGTCACGTTGCCATTACTTGGACTTGACTATTGATACAGAGCGTGAGAAGCTGTTACGTATTGAGCAGGTAATCCGAGAGCATGGCATGTTAGATGCATACGAGTTCAGTGACTTAGACAAGGAGTTGGTGTTAGACTTCGTTAAGGAGAACACCAGCCGCTTGCGTGAGCTCAGCTTGCGTACTGTGCTAAAGATAGCAGACTTAAAGGCTAGCATGCCAGGCAAGTGGAGAGCAGTAGCAGAGGTAACGTGTATGCGTAACCGTTAACAGTTACAGGCTACAGCATAGTAGCCAGGACACGCCAACGATTCGCTCCCGGTAACGTGTCCACCTAAAAGGTCCCATAAGCCCGATTCGCTCCCGGCAAGACCTTTTGTGATCCCCAGAGGCATAACAGTCTTTGGGGATTTTTTTTGGGTGGGGGACATACAATCGAAAAAAGATTTTGTCGGAGGGTGGGAGGCATGCATTTTATTTTATTGTTGTAAAACTGCAACAGCGCATGCCCATAGGTTAGAAATCACCACCCTGAAAGGAAAAGTACTTCTTTTAAAATTTTCGCGGGCAATCTAAACGGATCCCCTAGGACCCATTCTCTACTGTTACTTGACTATGCCCCAAGTTGGATTCTCTACACTAGAGTCCTTATTATCTTTATACATCCGATCAGCTTGTTCTACAGCATGTTTAATCCATGCGGGCAAGCCTATTATAGGTATCTGTCGGTCTATAGTTCTAATAACCTGTGGGATATTTGGATCGTCTTTAGACAATTCTGGCTTTACGCTAGCAACAATCTGATCATACTTGCCACGCCAACGTTCATTCCCACTGCCCGGAGTATAAGGACTCTGCATGTACAGTGCATGTATAGTGTCTTTTGGCAAGTAAAGTGCTAGTGTAGCCATTAGTGTTGGATCGCCAAATACTGGATCTTGTTGGGTTATTTCATATATACGCATCGAGTATTTACCCTAAAAACAACCCCATGAGAACTATAAGTACTGGTCAAAATTTTTTTGCGCTAGAAAATTTAATCTAGGCTAGAACCCATTTGGCGACCCATCATGAGCAGAACGCTAGTTCGCGTTTTACCGCTTGCTACTTCGTAGCTAGTGTAATTTTTTTCCGCTCTGCTTCGCAAATTTAAAATTTTTCCGGCGCTTCGCTTAGGTCATAGCTACACTGAACGCCGCGCTGATTGCACGTATTCTAGTGTCCAAAGTAGTCTGTACTAGACTAATAACGCCCGATTGTGCTTGTATACTAGTGCCGTCCACACGTACTGCGCCCAAGGTCGTTGTTGTAGCTGTGGGCAATTGATACTGTATTTGACCCTGTCCGTTTACTGTTATACTGGTATTATCAATCTTAACTCCGCCCAAGGTCGTTGTTGTACTTGTGGGCAAGAGATACGGAGTAAATGACAATACGCCCGTGCTGGGTGTGTATACTAGAGATTCAGCTCCTGCTGACTGTGTTGCTACAGTTAACTGAGTACTTAATAGTATTTCCCAGTTGACTGTTTGGCTCGCGGTCTGTGCATTAGCATCCCTAGCAGTGATTGTAAATCCTGAATACTCTACTCCTGCTTGTGTGGGTGTTCCTGATAGGGTTATTTGACTAACATTGGTCAAAGTGCTCCAAGCTAATCCTTGGGGGATTGTGCCCGTAATAGTATATGTATAAGGTGCAGTTCCGCCCACTGCTTGGAATACTGCACTGAAATATACGTTTTGTGTGCCCGATATACTAGCGGGAGTTATTTGACTAATCTGCGGGTAACTAGTCACTTGAACAGGCGCACTAGGCCAACTGATAGTGACCGTGCTGTGTGTAGTGCCTGTTAACCCACTGGGCCATGTGCTGACTGTATAACCATTGGCTACCAGTACGGGCTGGATCAAGTTGTAGTCCGTAAGGCTCATGCTCCAAGTGATGGAAACTAGCCCCAGTTGACTTTGCTCTGCTATGAGATCAAATATGCCCTGATAGTTCGCAATGAGATTGGCATAGGCTTGTGCCGCTGTAGTGCTGACTAATTGTTGAACGGCTGTGGTAGCTTGACTAGCGGTAAAAATGGCCATCTCGTGTCCTAAAACAATATTTATCATGCCCGACTCCAAGACTAACGGCATAAATAATAACATATTATGCTACCAAGGAGATAGATTTTAATGGATCCACATTTAACAATTGATACACCACGATTCCATCAACGTGTGGCTGAGTTTCCAGGTAGACTACACAGTTTGCCTTTTTACACTACAGCCCTACAAGATATATGCCAAAAGCACCTACGTCAAGTAGATCTACATCATCACAATCAAAAAGATTCTGATGAAATTCGTCAAGAATGGATTGACAGTTGCCAAGCTGATTTTACCCGTAAAGGTATTGAAGCTGACATGAACGCTATCCTAGCCATAGCTGACGACTTGGACTTGTTCCAACGTCACAGTGATACATTCCAGCATACTGCTAAACCGCATCAAATTGCCCAGCGTATTCCTGATATTATATCACCACTGGATAATCAACACTTGAATATTCCACACAATCAGGGTATTCATCCTAATGGCGAACACAAGCCATTAGATGGTGCTAGTACAGACGCTAGTACAGATACACCTGATGCTACAGCGACAACAGATACACCCGCAGACAAGGATACTACAGCAACTCCAGCTGCCTAAGTCCAGTGTAGTAAAAATAAAGTGCGGTGTCGATCGTACTTAAACGCTACACCAACGTGATAAACTTCGCGAGCAGTGGCCCAAGTCCATCTACTGTATTTGGGCCCTGTATATTGTAGTAGCCACTGTTCAATCTGCACAATTCCATCAATCCAATCAATTTGTTCCAATGTCTGATGCGGCCAGTCTACATCTGCAAGATAATCGAAATCGTGCAAGCAAGGAGCATAATCCCATAGTGGCATGTGCTGTGGCATTAAATATTTATAGTCTAATAATAATTTTAGTTCGACACCGATTTATAAATATTCCATGAGACAATACGATATACTTTTAGTTAACGGGTGTAGTCACACGTTTGGTGCTGAAACTATAATAGACGGTGATACTAATAATCCCGAAAACCCTAATCACAGCTGGGCCGCTCACTTGGGCCAAATACTAGGTGTCAAGCGTGTGGATAATCTTGCTGTTAATGGCAACAGCAATGATAACATTTATCACGAACTAGTGCATCATACCTTGACTAAAATTCCCCCGCACTTGAACACCTTGTGCATAGTACAATGGACCAAATGGAATAGAGTAGTTTATATTAATCCTGAAAATGTCGAAGAGCAAAGTTTATTAAATCCTTACGAAATTACCAAACCCCATATAAACAAACAAGTCAGAGAATCTTATGTTAATCATCTAAGTAGAGATCCTAAAACTGTACTAACTTGGATGATAAACCAACATACACTAAATGGATTTTTTAGACTGCGCAATATCGATTTTTGTTTCTTTCATATAGAACCATTTCCCCTCGGTGGGCTTCCCAAGAGATATCATGTTGATATAGATCACATGACTAACCTAATGCCCTGGGGAAGTTTATGGACTAATCACATGGACCAATATGCTCCTTGCCAAAAGTACGGACACTATCCGGAATCCGCTCACAAGCAGTGGGCACAAGATATATACACTGTATTAAAACATAGATATCAAGAACATCATGCCTAAGATACCTCTTACTCCGCTAGCATATAATAAGATTAAAGCCTTGCAACCAGAACCAATTCGTCGTGTTACATTTAACATGACTAGATTTATCAACATTTATCAATACGACAACAAGGCCTGCAATGAAGCTATCATACGAGCTATCAGAGAAGAAGGCGGTACTCTTACTAGAGAAACTGTGGTTAAAGCCTATATGACCGATTGGATACTTAAACTAGATCATAACGCAGAACCTTACAGTGATTTTTTTGCCTTTATCAACAATAGTTTGACCACAAGCATACACAAGCTATCGGGAGTTACTAAAGAAAAAATACGCTATAGATTTGCCAACATGTGGGGTGCAATTTATAAAGATGGCGACTATACTCAATCGCATAGTCATGCGCCCACTCAAATAAGTTTTGTCTATTATCTCATGGCAGATCCTATAGATTCTAGTCCTTTGGTATTTGATGAAATTGACTACAGTATTACACCCAAGACCGGCATGCTGGTCATGTGCCCAGGATGGCTTACACATCATGTGCCTCCTTACAAACCACTCAGCGTGAATGATCGTATCGTTTTAGCTGGCAACATTGAGATGCTATGATAGACCCAAACGCCCGTATTGATTTTTATCTTAAACGCTTTGTGAACATTTATCAAGTGCATGATCCAGAATCTGATGAAGCTTTGATCAAGATAATTAGAGATGAAGCTGTAAGAAACAGGCGACCCAGCAATGTTCAAGCCGCGGTTACTTGGGCATTAAAAATAGATCATAATGCTGATCCGCAGAGCAGATTTTTTAGTTTCTTAAAAAGAAGTTTAGAAGATGCTTGGGGTAATTTATTGTGTGAAACTGCTCCTCCAGAACCTTTAAGATATCGCATTAGCAGTATGTGGGGTGCTATATATCAACAGGGCGACTGGGCAGACTATCATACACATGGACCCAGTAGAACCAGTTGGGTTTATTATCTACAAGCTGATCAAACTACAGGCAAAAACTCGCCTTTAGTTTTTGATAATACTGGATACGAAATTATACCAGCTACTGGGCAACTAATTATGTTTCCTAGTTGGCTAGGGCATAGCGTTCCTAAATTTGAACCCGGTGATAGTAGCGAGCGCATTGTGCTAGCGGGTAACTGTGAAATAGCAATGTAATGCAAGAATTAACTTTACCCACTAGTAAATTTTTTAATATCTATCAGTATGACAATATGGCATTCAATATTGCCACTATTGATATGATTCGTGCCGAAGGCGGCAGTCAAACTAGACAGACTAATGTACAGGCCTATATGACCAACTGGCGATTAAAACTGCCCCAAGATCAAGATCCTTACCAGGATTTTTTTAATTTTTTAAATGCAAATCTTATTGATACGTGGAGTAATATGCTAGGTGGTGTTCCCGGGCCATTTCAATATAGTATATTCGACATGTGGGGCGCTATATACAATCAAAAAGATTTTACTAAAACGCATCAACACAGACAAGCTCAAATCAGTTTTGTTTATTATCTGCAAGCTATTGGAGATAACATTTCTCCATTACTGCTAACAGATATAGAGCAAGAAATTATTCCAAATACTGGCATGCTGATCATGTTCCCTGGTTGGATGAATCATGCTGTTCCTCCGAGCCAAGCATCTACAGAACGTATAGTGCTAGCCGGTAATATTAGTATACCGCTAGACAGTTATTAATCTTGTTTTGTGTAGTAACGATAGTTTACACTAGTAGAATTTTCTTTGTAAACTTCAGCGCCATTCTTTAAATGAAAACGGCGTGCCATAGGAGTCTGAGGACTTAGCGTTACAATGTTTTTAACTTCCTTGTACTCGTCCAAAATCCAACGTGCGGCCTGCTTGATTAGCTCCTGACCAGCTCCAGGACTGTAACTCCAAATAGTATAAAATACTGCGGTATTGCGGTCTTTACCCATGTTAATTAAATCTTCCTCAGTAGAAGGAATGTCGCTCAACCATTGCATACAAGTAGCGGCTAGTACTTCTTCTCCTGCTTTAAGAATTAAAATTTCAGCGGCTTCGTTGATACGTTGTTCTAAAGGAATATGTGGACGTACTGGGTCGTCCTTGATAAGTCTGGTCAGAGGATCACTGATGTCTCGGATATGATGTAATTGCATGGTCGCTACCTGGTTATTATATAGGTACTTATCTCTTTGATTGAAATTTCATCAATTTCAAATATCATCGCCTGGCAAATTATTTAATAATTCTCTTAGTTTACTACTTTCTACTTTAGCATGAATCTTAGGTGCAGGAGCTCCGTCGGCGATTTCACCGGTTGTTGGATTTACTGTTTGTCTTTGTTTGATACTGTTTAACAGTACGCTACCGGCACTAGCAGATCCTGATCCATAACCATCTTGTTCATCTAAGTCTGAAATACGTAGTGTATCAATATTAAATTCCAAATCAATTTTCATACCAACACCACTACTCGAACGTGTTTTCATCAGCTGAATTTGATAACGTCCACGCTCACGCATAGCACGACTTGTAAAGATACCAAACACGTTATCTGCTGTTTGAATCTTGGATAGTCCGCCTGAAATATGACTGTGATCAAACTCAACTTCTTCAACAGCACCACGATTCAACTGTGCCGCAGTTACAAACACACAGTTCTTTTCCACTGCTAAATTTCGTAATTCTTCCGATACATACTTGTCTTTGACGAACAAGTTTTCAGCACTGATACGTTTGCTCAAAGGCATAATCAAGTCCATGTAGTCAACTAGCAACACATCGATCTTGTGTCCCATTTTGACTTCATACTCTTTCATATACGCACGAATGTCGTTGGCAGTCTTACCCGATGGCATGTATTTTACCTGCAATTTTCCCGACTTTTTACCAATAACTTTGACCTTCATTTCAACGTCATCTAAGTTCTTAAAAATCTCTCTTGTAGGGATTCCAGTGGTCATTGCATCAATACGCATACAGACCAAATCCTCACTCAACTCTAATGTAAGATATAATACATTAAGCCCAGCAAGAGCATAGTTGACCCCAAGATTAGCCAAGAAAAGACTCTTGCCAGCGCCTGAGCCACCAGCCCAAATATTAAGCTCACCACGATTAAAACCTCCATATAGTTTATCATCAATGCTTTTCCAACCTGTCGATATTTGTCCGTTCTTGTCTTTAATACGTGCAAGACGTGCTCTAGGGTCTTCAAAATAATCAGTGCCCATATCACGTTGTAAGCCCACTTGTACTGCTTTTTTAATCTTTTCTTCTACTGGACCATACTCGCCTTTTTCCAACAAGTCTGCTGATTCTAAGATTGCTCGCTCGAGTCCTTTGTGTCTAATAAAAGTTTCAAAATCATTTAACACCCAATCGTAGTTGGCTTCTTTTACGCCCTCGGGTGTCTTTAGATTACTGTTAGTTGACGCATTTACAATGTCAAATGTAGGTAGTACACTATACTCTTCTACATACTTGTTGATAAATTCAGCAGAGTCTTGTAATTTGCGATCAAACAATGTGTGATCAAAAATGCTTTGGCAACGCACAAAAGTTTCTGCGTCACTCAGCATCATTTCCAAGTACAATTTCTGTACTTCATATCCATAATTTATATTTTGTGCCATGTGTTATTATATTATCTTTATACTTTAATTTCAATGTGTTTGACAGGATCCCACTTGTAATCCCATACTCTCTGTTTGGTATGATATAGTACTGCACCTATACTACTGCTTGGATCCCCCGGATTAGGAAGGCTCCAACGATACTTAAACATAGGTTCAACATACCGTTTATTTGCCTGGCTATTCATGGCACACCCGCCCATGTAAACCAAACAGTCTGCACCTGTTAATTCTTTTGCCAAGCTCGTTACCAACCCAATTTGCACTTCAAATGCATCTTGTACTGCGGCCGCTATATCACACTGATCTTGTAAATTATTAATAGGATACGGCCAGTTTAACACACCTCTGTGAAAATTATAATTCAAATTAACTGTGCCGTTTATGTAACTATTAACTTCTTTAAAATAGCGCCACTTGTCTCCTTGTTCTGCCATCTTTTGCAATAAGTATTCATCTTTAATCGGAGTAAGTCCTACTAGTTGCGTAAATGCACTATAGAATAATCCCAAACTATGTGGATAACTACGACTCCACACTTTTTTCATTTCACCGTGGTGCCCTTCCCATATGGTAGCACATTCAAATTCTCCGATCGCATCGAGCACAACAATCGCGCAATGATTAAATGGACTTGTATAATAGCCAGCGGCAGCGTGACTAGCATGATGAGGAGTATAAGATACTTTTGCATATTTAAATTGAGTTAGATGTCGTTTAGGTAATGTAGACATGTCTAATGCAGTTTTATATTGTCCTGCGTAGAGTTGTCTTGCTTTCTTAACCCACGGACGTTCATACCAAAAGATACGATCTGGTGCGCCATGATAGTTTAACGCATTTACAGTTTGATCATTTGATAAGATGTCAGCTGTACTAGTAGTCTGCGATACTAGTTTACCCTCTTTGAATACGGCGAGACTAGAACCGTGATTAAGAGCGTTTATTCCCCAAAGTATCATTTGTAGATAAATGGATCACGTTTACGTAATTCTGCTAATCTAGCTTCATACAATTTTTTTTCTTTATATCTACGATAAGGTGTCATTAACCACCAAATAATTTTTCTCATTTTATATCCTTAAATTTTATAACTTGTTACTATGTTATTTTCTAAAGTTACGCTTGTACTGTACTTTCCCTTGCCTACACGATCAAAACTCCAAACTTCTTTGTATTTGGTTTTAAGCTGATGTTGCTGTATATAACCAGGGTGTCCACGAGATTCTAACAGCATTTCCTGTGTTTGACCAACCCATATATCACCTACAAGTATTCTATCTGCATTGACTTTTCCAAATCTGCGAATTAAATCTTTTACATAAGCTTCGTGTTTTAATCGTTCTTCTTCAGCTCGTTTGGCAGTTTCTGCTTTTTCGTGTTCGTTATGTAAATACCAAGCAATAGCAACGACAGCAAAAAAACCTGCGGCTTGCCATGGAAATAAAATTACAAGAAATACTATAATCCCTAGTACAATTAATCCACTTTCCATTATTGTATATCCTTAAACCAATTTTTCATTTTTAAACGAATTTTTAATTCGTTAGATTCTGTTGCATCTCTAATTAACCATAGTGTAGCAAGACGACCTATCTTAATTATTGCATCATTTATATCTTTAACACCACTAGGCCATGCGGGCATGCTAACACTCCACCCTAACTCAATTGCTTGCTCTACTGTTTTAGGACCTTCGTGATCTCTATCAGGAACTAAGACAAGCTCTTTGCCTAATTGTTTTAACAACCAGTTTTGGCTGTCTTTAATCTCTGCTCCGAGTAATGCACAGCCATCAATACTTAGCGCATCAAACGGACCTTCGCTAACAATTACGAATTCACGATTATCTTTTTGATTATCTAAATTAAAAACATAACCTGGTTGTTGTTCACTCAAATACTTGGGTGTAGCATCTCCTGTAGTCCTAGCGGTCCACCCTACAATTTCATTATTAAACAAAAATGGAATAATAAGTCTATTGCTGAATCCAACTTTGGGTGTCCAATAGAAAGGAAAATCTTCAGGATAGATTTTTCTATTGACCATGTATTCTAATACAGGTATAAGTTTCTCTGGAGGATCGGACAATAAGTCTGTAATCAGTTGACTGTCCATGGGCAATGCACGAACATCAAACTTTGGAATTATGTTTCGAATTTCTGTAGTGTTATTGTCATCTAGTCTAAGTGCTTCTAATCTTAACTGTGCAATGATGTCATCGGGAATATTTAAATCCCGCATGAACTTATTCATCTTTTGACTGATATGTCTGCCAGGTTGCCAACTACATTTGAATCCACAATTAAAGCAATGATAACTAACAGCATCTCCGCCGTTAACAATAAATCCGCCACGTTGGCGTTTATCATCGCAACACACGGCATTAAACCCAATCCAACCGCTTGGAGTGTGTTTACGCTTTCCGGGCAAATATGTTAAGAGGGTGTCCGCAATTAGGCTCATGCCTTATTATAACAGACTGCCTGAATTAAATCAATGGCTAACGGTTATCTTATCAACCGTTCCAATAGATCCGTTTAGATTAGTTGGAGTAATACTGTAGACACTACTATTGATCCAACTTACTCTAAAATAATTAAAATCATTAACCGGAACATTTGTCCAAGTTACTGTAGTTGTCGTTGGAGTGCTAATTGTATTTGAATATAATTGACTAGCATTTAGGAAAGAATTGACAGCAATAGTCATATCTGTAGTTCCTTCCAAATATATTTGG
>Ga0007809_10000849_pt1 | contig 12870 bp, 7 predicted proteins | sample CryBogCBE02Aug07_FD_60383 | JGI IMG/M metagenome (GOLD analysis project Ga0007809, IMG submission 60383) | Freshwater microbial communities from Crystal Bog, Wisconsin, USA - CBE02Aug07 | ecosystem: Environmental > Aquatic > Freshwater > Lake | place: Crystal Bog, Wisconsin, USA | collected...
CGAAGTAACAGATGAAACAGGCACAATTGATGTTGGTTCAACGGCAACCGCTGGAGTCATAGCAGTTGGTGATGGCGTTGCGACAATATCCGCTTGAACCTCAAGAGTCAATATCGTGGTACCAAAACTGACGGTATCCCCTACTTTTAGAGCAATCGAGACAACCCTACCGGCAAGTTCACTTGGCACTTCCATGGTTGCTTTATCGGACTCTAAAATCAATAAAGCCTGTTCTTTTTGAATGATATCTCCGACCTTGACTAACACTTCAATCACGGGAATGTCTTTGAAATCTCCAATATCAGGCACTGTGACAATCTGTTGATTCATGATCGATCCTTATAAAGTAACACGCCGAAAATCACTCAGCAATTCAGCAATGTAGGCATTAAAACGGGTTCCAAGAGCACCATCGATGACACGATGATCCGCCGTTAAAGATAATGGACAAATCAAACGAGGGACAAATTGTGCGCCATCCCACACAGGTTTCATGGCAGCTTTACTTACACCCAAAATAGCGACTTCTGGAGCATTAATAATCGGTGAGAAAGAAGTACCACCGATACCACCCACTGAAGAAATAGTGAAACATGCACCCTGCATCTGGTCAGGCTTAAGCTTGCCGTCACGCGCAAGTTTTGCCAAATCACTGGTCTCCTGGGCAATTTCTAATATATCTTTTTGATCAACATGACGAATCACAGGCACCACTAATCCGTTTGGCGTATCAGCAGCAAAACCTAAATGAAAATATTGCTTCAGAATCAGTTCCTCTGCGACTAAGGAACTATTAAAGTCCGGAAATTTCTTTAACGCCTTAACGCAAGCCTTCATTAAAAAAGCTAGCAAAGTCACTTTGATCCCAAGCTTTTCATTACTTTTGTTTACTTGGACGCGAAACGCTTCTAAGTCAGTAATATCAGCATCATCATGGTACGTGACTGCTGGAATCATCGCCCAATTGCGGGATAAATTGGCCGCAGATATTTTTTGAATTCTCGACAAGGGTCGTGTTTGTATTTCACCAAACTTTTTAAAATCAATATTGGGCCATGGCAACAACTGAAGACCATGATGAACAAGTGAGGCACTTGATTGCGGGCGGTCTTGCCCACTTAAGATGCCTTTAATAAAGTGTTGAACATCTTCTTGAGTAATACGCCCTTTCGGTCCAGTGCCTCTTACAAGGGAAATATCTGCACCCAATTCACGGGCGTATTTACGAACCGACGGGCTCGCATGACTTGCGCCAATCGATGGGGCTGGTTCATTGTGCGAGGGGGTCGACGGTGATTCATTTTTATGAACCGCAGGTGAAGAAATCTGTGCAACTGACGGAACGGGAGCACTGGGAATGCTGGCCTCGCTCGGTGCTTGCGAAATTTCTGGTGTTGGTAATTTGTCAAGGGATTGGGTGCTTGATACGGGGGAAGTACTTTCTTCCAACACCAACACCAGGGAGCCCTCTGAGACGTGATCGCCCATTTTGACTTTAAGTTCTTTGACGATCCCTGCATGCGATGAAGGCACATCCATGGTTGCTTTATCTGACTCTAAAGTAATGAGTGATTGCTCGAGTTGGACAAGATCACCGACCTTCACATGAATCTCAATGACAGGAATATCTTTGTAATCGCCAATATCAGGAACTTTGATTTCGATGGTTTGTGACATGAAAGACTCCTTAAACAGTCATTGGGTTAGGTTTAGATACGTCCAAGCCATATTTTTCAATAGCATCAGCAACCAATTGTGAGTCAATTTGCTGATCATCCGCAAGTGCTTTGAGGGCTGCAACGGTAACCCAATGGCGATCCACCTCGAAGAAATGGCGTAGTTGCTCTCTGGTATCGGAGCGACCATAACCATCGGTACCGAGAACAGAGTAGCGCTTCCCAATCTGTTGGACTGCTGGACGAATTTGCTCCGCAAATAAGCGAATGTAGTCAGTTGCTGCAATCACCGGTCCAGCGTGTTTGGCTAAAGACATCTCGACGTGTGATTTTTGCGGTGCTTGGGTTGGATGTAATAAGTTGTGTCGATTCACGCGTTGGATATCTCTAGAGAGTTCTGTAAAGCTTGGGCAACTCCACAAATCAGAGGCAATTCCCCAATCCTGATTGAGCATTTCAGCCGCCATCATCACCTCTCGGAAAATCGTCCCGCTACCTAACAGTTGAACCCGCAATTTAGATTTTTTATTTCCAACTGAATCAAGGTGATACATTCCTTTTAGGATGTCTTTTTCCGCACCCTTTGGCATCGCAGGATGTGCGTAATTCTCATTCATCAAAGTCAGGTAATAGTACACATCTTCTTGCTCGGTAAGCATACGGCGCATACCGTCTTGAATAATGACCGCTAACTCAAAGCCAAATGTGGGATCAAAACTCACGCAATTTGGAATTCCAGCACTAAACAAATGGCTATGGCCATCTTCATGTTGAAGCCCTTCGCCATTCAGGGTCGTTCTACCTGCTGTACCACCTAACAAGAAACCCCTTGAGCGCATATCACCTGCAGCCCAGGCTAAATCCCCTATACGCTGAAAGCCAAACATTGAATAAAAGATATAAAACGGCAACATCGGCTCGCCGTGGGTTGAATAAGATGTTGCTGCTGCAATCCAATCGCACATTGCACCAGCCTCATTAATGCCTTCTTGCAAAATTTGACCATGTTGATCTTCTTTATAGAACATCAATTGATCACGATCTTGAGGCTCATATAGCTGCCCAATATGACTCCAAATCCCCAATTGCCGAAACATCCCTTCCATACCAAAAGTACGCGACTCATCAGGCACAATCGGTACCACCCGTTGCCCAATGACTTTGTCTTTAATAATCATATTCAACATCCGCACGAAGGCCATTGTGGTTGAAATCTCTCGACCGGCTGCCGTTGCCTCGAGCAAGGGCGCAAAGACTTCCAGACTTGGAACTTCAAGCGACTGGGCTTTGGCACGACGCTGAGGCAAATAGCCCCCCAGTTCCAGCCGTTTGTCGCGCATGTAGGCAAGCTCTGGGCTATCAGGGGCAAACTGCAGAAACGGCACACTCTCTAAATCGGCATCTGCGACAGGCAACTCAAAACGGTCACGAAATGCTTTCACATCGTCAATACTCATTTTCTTCTGTTGATGAGCAATATTCATCGCTTCACCTGAAGCGCCCATGCCGTACCCTTTAATTGTCTTGGCTAAAATCACTGTTGGTTGATTTTTGTGGTTCACCGCTGCAAAAAATGCGGCATACACCTTATGAGGATCGTGACCACCGCGGTTCAGATTCCAGATATCCTCGTCTGACCAATCTGCTACCAACGCTTGCAATTCAGGAGAATTAAACACGTGGGCACGCACATATGCACCATTTTTTGCTTTCATGGATTGGTATTCACCGTCAACGATTTCACCTAAGCGTTTCATTAACAAGCCTTTTTTATCCCTAGCAAACAAAGCATCCCAATGTGTACCCCACACCACTTTGATGACATTCCAACCTGCTCCGCGAAACTCACTTTCCAGCTCTTGGATAATGCTGCCATTGCCGCGTACCGGACCATCTAAGCGTTGCAGGTTACAGTTAATCACAAAGATCAGGTTGTCTAACTTTTCACGACCAGCCATACCAATGGCCCCTAATGATTCTGGCTCATCCGTTTCACCGTCGCCCAAAAAAGCCCATACTTTTCGATTGTCCGTTTGCGTCATCCCGCGGTCTTGCATATATTTCATAAAGCGCGCTTGGTAAATTGCCATAATCGGACCAAGTCCCATGGAAACGGTTGGAAATTGCCAAAAAGTTGGCATCAGCCAGGGATGTGGATAACTCGAAATACCCTGCCCCCCCACCTCTTGTCGAAAATGATCCAATTGGGTGTCGGTCAGGCGCCCCAATAAATAAGCTCGTGCGTATACACCAGGAGCGGAGTGGCCTTGGACAAAAATCAAATCTCCACCATGTTTCTCAGAAGGAGCATGCCAAAAGTGATTAAAGCCAACGTCATACAAAGTGGCCGCCGACTGAAAAGATGAAATGTGTCCACCTACGTTGGTATCCTTATTGGCCCTTAAAACCATCGCCATGGCATTCCATCGTGTATAGGAACGAATCTTGTGTTCGATTGCTTGATCACCAGGTATTCGCGCTTGACGTTCAACGGGGATTGTATTGATGTAAGGGGTTTGTGCATGAAAGGGTTGATCAACCCCATTGACGCGGGCGTAAGCAATTTGTTGATCAATTAAAAAGCCGGCACGCTCTGGTCCTGCGGCTTGAATTACCCCATGCATGGCATCCAGCCACTCTTTGGTTTCCATTGGATCTGAATCGGTTGTACCGTTTAAATCAGTTATTTCTAAGTTTGGGGATTGCGAAACACTTGCCATGATTGTTCTCCAATGTATTTTTGTCTATTCTAGATTTTTATCGGTTAAAAACAAGTTAATTTTCATATCTTGATAATATTTTTTATAATATGAAATAACATGATGATTTCTAGCAATTCTCTTCGATTTCAGCTTCATATCAAGCAAAATAAGGCATATGCAGAAATTTAAAAACCTCCCGAGGGTTGTGTTCAGAAAACTTTTTTTGGCTTTTCGTCCGTCTCGAAAAGGCAGTTATCAAGCGGTAAATCACCTTTTTACCCCGATTCTGGCAATTCTCTTGTTTATGGTGACGATGTTTGCCATTTTGTGGTCTTTATCAAACCAAGAAACAGAGCAAGCAGAACTGACTTTTTTTCGCGAAGTCGCCTTTGCAGCTCAACGTATTCAAGTCAACTTTGACGAAAATGAAGAGGAGTTGTTAGTTCTCAGTAAATCACTTCCTACAGAGCTACGTATGAAGATGGGAAGCGATTTTTTTCGAAGCGCCAGTAGCCTCTTAAATAAGCATCCAGAGATTTTGCAGATGACAGCAATTAATCTCGATCTCAGTGAAAGCATGATTTTTCCAGAGAACGGCGAGGATTACTGGTATCGAGATCCCGAAATCAATCAAGTTCTAAAAAACAGTTTCCAAGCCACTTTACAAGATGCACTTGCCTCAGGGCATGGTCAATACAGCAGCGTAGTCAAACTCTCACCTCATACCAGCAATCCCAATTTCAACGCAGAGCGCTCATTGGTCTTTTGGTACGTCCAACCCGGGTCAATTTACTCGGAGCAAACCAATCACATTGCGGTGTTGTACTCCATCCCATTAATCATTGGAAAAATCATTCCACCGGATATTTTGGGACGGCACCGTTTTTCTATCCTTAACGAGTTTGATCAAGTCGTTTATAGCTTAAATGATCGAAATTTAGCCAGGAGTCACTCGACCAATCGTATTCGTCTACCAAAATTTCCAGACAATTTAATCCTGCAGGGCGAAAGCTACCCCCTACCAAGTAATTTGAACTATCAAATGCTGATTTGGTTGATCGGCGGATTGTGTGCATATGTTATTTGGAGTTTTTGGTCGATTTGGCGACAAATGAAATATCGTCAAAATATTCAACAAAACTTAATTAATGAGACCAGTTTTCGTCGCGCCATTGAAGACTCCATGCCGGTAGGCTTGCGCGTGCATGAACCTGACGGGACGATTAGTTATGTCAACCCTGCTTTTTGCAGGATGGTGGGGTGGTCTGCAGAAGAGTTAGAAGGTTTAAAACCACCCTTCCCCTTTTGGACAAATGAAGAAGAAATTATCAGCAACACGAAAAAATTAGACGACGTCTTCAAAGCGAACATCCAACCAGCAAATGGTATCGAGGCTACCATCACTTCACGCTCAGGCAGGAAGATCGCTGTCCGTAATTTTGTCTCGCCTTTGGTTGACCAAAAAAACAAGCAGACCGGTTGGATTGCAACATTAGTTGATATCTCAGAGCCAAAACGCATTCGTGAGGAATTGGCAATTTCACAGCAACGCTTTATTACCGTTTTAGAAGGTCTATCAACAGGGATCTGTGTTGTAAGTTCAAAAAACGGCGAGCTCTTATTCACCAATAATTTGTATCGAGAAATGTTTAAAAATCAACCCAATGCCCATCAATTATTTTTGGGAAGTGAGGCTTTTAAAACTGAGGATCTGCAATTGGATCTGGATACGATTGATGCTTTTGCAGGTCTGCCATCGACACTGTTCACCCCCATCATTGGCGAGTCTCAAGAAATGCAATTGCCCGATCTTGCAAATTGGTACGAAGTTAGTCGCCGTTTCATCCCATGGACGGATGGACATTTAGCCAAGATGCTCATGACAACAGACATTACTGAGAAGCGACAGATTCGTGAGAACTTAAGAATTCAAGAAGAGCGTGTCCAATTCTCGAGTAGACTCACAACCATGGGGGAAATGGCTTCATCAATTGCCCATGAGTTGAACCAACCACTCGCCGCAATCAACAATTATTGCATGGGGGTAATGAATCGCTTGCGTGCCAAAAAAGATGAGCAGATCAATGTGGAAATTATTCCCGCCTTGGAAAAAATTAGTGGTCAAGCGTTGCGCGCAGGCACCATTATTCAAGGGATCCGCAATTTTGTAAAGCGCAGCTCACCACAGCGTAAAACGTATAGTATAAATCGTATTATTTCCCAATCTGTTGAGCTTGCAGAGATTGAGGCGAATCGGCAAGGTTTATCGATTCAAAAAATAATTCAACCAAATTTGGAAGATTGTTTTGTCGATCCTTTGTTGATCGAACAGGTCATTATTAATCTCCTGAAAAATGCCATCGATAGTATGCGGATGACTTATCCCAGATCAAGAAGAGGTCAATTAAAACCGATTCGTATTATTTCTGATGTCGATGGGAGCATCCAACCACCGATGCTTCGCATCCGTATTGTTGATTCTGGGAGCGGGCTCGATGATCTCATCATCCAACAAATTTTCGAGCCTTTTTTTAGTACCAAAGAGGAAGGAATGGGTATGGGGCTAAATATTTGTCGATCCATCATTGAGTCTCACGAGGGGCGTTTATGGGGCGAGAACAACCCGAAAACGCCGGAATATATGTCGAATGAAACAACTTCCGATATGCCCACTTTCTCAGGTTGTACGTTTACGATTCTCCTACCAATCGAACCCTTTGAAACAATAAAATCAGGGGTAAATCAAAACCAACAATCCTGATTCAAAAACAAGTTATCATTCCTAGTAAGATAGCATTGATATCTACTACTGAGAGCAATAAATGAATACACTCTATGCTGATAAAACCAAAGAAATCATTTACGTTGTTGATGATGACGAGGCGGTCAGAGACTCTTTAAGTTGGCTTCTGGAAAGCAATGGCTATCTTGTCAAATGCTTTAGTAGTGCCGAACGGTTTTTACAAGCCGTCACCGGTTCAGACCGTGAAGTCACGTCCTGTGCGATCCTCGATGTCCGAATGCCTGGCATGTCAGGCTTGGAGCTTCAAGAGCATTTAATTGCTGAGTCAATTCCCATGCCAATCGCCTTTATTACTGGTCACGGTGATGTGTCGATGGCTGTGGCAACAATGAAAAAAGGCGCAATCGACTTTATCGAAAAGCCTTTTAAAGAAAATGAATTACACACCCTTGTAGATAAAATGCTCACCACTGCACGGGATAGCTATAGAGAAGCAAATCTACAAAAGAATAATCAAAGCCTGCTATCGAAGCTTACAAGCCGCGAACGCCAGGTACTAGAACGGATCGTTGCTGGGCGCTTAAATAAGCAAATTGCAGATGATCTCAATATCTCGATTAAAACCGTAGAAGCTCATCGTGCCAATATTATGGAAAAATTGAACGTTAATACCGTGGCAGATCTGCTTCGCTTGGCTCTTTCTGAGAAATAATCACCCTCCTGCTACCACTATGCCTGCAAAAATCCTCGATGGCGTTATTCTTTCCCGACAATTAAGAGCAAAGATCGCCACTGAGTCGGCTATTTTAACGGCCAAAGGCACTAAACCAGGTCTAGCTGTCATTGTCGTTGGTGATATTCCTGCGAGTCAGATTTATGTTCGTAACAAAGTCAAAGCATGCCAAGACGCGAACATTCATTCGGTATTAATCGCTTTGGATGGTAACGTCTCCGAAGAAGCCCTACTCGATCAAATTCAAGCACTAAATCAGGACTCAAATATCCACGGCATCTTAGTTCAACTGCCTCTGCCAGCACATATTCATAGCCATCTCGTACTCGAATCGATTGATCCCAAAAAAGATGTCGATGGCTTCCACGTTGCCAATGCTGGGGCACTCATGACGGGTCAGCCACTGTTTCGTCCCTGCACACCCTATGGTTGCATGAAAATGCTCGAGTCCATCGAATATCCATTGCGTGGTGCGCGCGCAGTCATCGTTGGCGCCTCGAATATTGTAGGCAAACCGATGGCCATGCTTCTCTTACAAGCCGGTGCGACGATCACGATATGCAATAGTAAAACAAAGGACTTGGCTACTCATACTAAAGAAGCAGACATCCTCGTCGTGGCAACAGGGATTCCAAAGATGATTACAGCGAATATGGTGAAACCTGGCTCGGTCGTGATTGACGTTGGCATCAACCGATTGCCGGATGGCAAAATTTGCGGTGATGTCGACTTTGATGAGGTGAAGTATATCGCTAGTTGGATCACTCCCGTACCTGGTGGCGTTGGTCCAATGACAATCACGATGCTCTTACAAAACACCCTAGAAGCTGCCAACAATTATTATTTACAACATCATGACCGATAACCCTTTACTCACCATGGGTGATGAATTGCCCGACTACGCTGCAATTCTTCCAAGCCATATTGAGCAAGCCATACCTGTTCTTTTAGAAAAAGCACAGGTCGCCCTCAAAACAGCCAGTGAACTTCAAGACACACCCTCTTGGGCAAATTTCATTGCCCCCCTTGAGCAAGCAAATCAATCCCTTTGGCGCGCTTGGGGCGTTGCAAACCATTTAACCGGAGTAATGGATTCTCCTGAATTACGAAGTGCCTACAAAACACTTCTCCCCAGTGTGGTGAGTTATCAAAGTGCTTTTGAACAAAGCTTGGAACTATTTGATCGTTTTAAAGCACTCAAAGCATCACCAGAGTGGAACACCCTAGACACCGCTCAACAAACGGCTATCAATCATTCAATTCGGGACTTTCAACTGGGTGGTGCCGAACTTTCCGATGAGCTCAAACCGGTATTTGCAAATATCTCTGAGAATTTAGCTGACTTGACAAAAACTTTTTCTGATCATGTTCTTGATGCCACCGATGCATTTGTGCATGTGGTCACAGACCCCCTTGAACTTCAGGGTTTGCCAGAAGATGTCCTTCAAGCGGCGAAACAATTCGCCGTGGAGAAACAACTGCATGGATGGGCCTTTAATCTCCAATTCCCATCCTACTTTCCCGTACAGCAACTCGCTGACCATCGCCCTTTACGCCAACGGATGTACGAAGCTTATGTTACACGGGCGTCTGATTTAGCTCCGGCTTATGCCAACGCTGATCCCGCATGGGACAACACCCAGATCATGCTAGAGATCCTCAAACTGCGCCACCAGGAAGCCCAGATGTTAGGGTATCCAAACTATGCCAGCCTGAGTTTAGTACCTAAAATGGCAGGCTCAGTGGATGAAGTTCGGCAGTTTTTAGCTGAATTCGCGGCTCGGGCAAGGCCATCAGCACTAGAAGACTTAAAGGAACTACAGGTATTTGCAGCAAAAGAGCTGGGACTCTCACAACTTGAATCATGGGATATTGCCTATGCCTCAGAAAAACTCAAGCAAGCAAAATACTTATTTTCTGAACAAGAAGTTAAATCGTATTTTCCAATCGATCAAGTACTTACTGGCTTATTCGAAGTCATTCAAACAGTCTTACAGGTCAAGATTGAGCCAGCCCATTTACCCATTTGGCATCCTGATGTTCGATCCTACAGCGTCCATAACGAAAAAAATCAATTGATTGCCCATTTTTATTTAGATGCATATGCCCGAAGTGGTAAGCGCGGGGGAGCATGGATGGACGATGCACGTGGCCGAATGAAAAATGCCAATGGAAATATCCAAACACCCGTGGCATATTTGGTGTGCAACTTCCCGGCGCCAAACACGCCCTCTGATGGAACCGTTCGCCCAGCAACGATTAGTCATGACGATGTCATTACCCTCTTTCATGAATTTGGTCACGGCCTGCATCATATGCTTACTCAAATCAATACACTTGGTGTCTCTGGCATTAACGGTGTTGAATGGGATGCTGTCGAGCTGCCTAGTCAGTTTATGGAAAATTTTTGTTGGGATTTTGAAGTCATCCAAAAACTGTCCCGGCACATCGATACAAATCAACCCCTTCCAGAAGCACTTTTCAAAAAAATGCTCGCTGCCAAAAACTTTCAAAATGGCTTATTCACTTTAAGGCAGATTCTTTTATCGAGTTTAGATTGGGAACTCCATTCCAGTTTTCAAGCCGATCAAGCGAGCCCAACCGATATTCTCAAACTCTCTGTTGAACTCAATCAAAAAATACATGTGCAAGCCCAAGCCGATTTTTCGCGCTGGCCCAATACCTTTAGTCATATTTTTGCCGGTGGTTATGCTGCTGGGTACTATAGTTATAAGTGGGCAGAAGTTCTGTCTGCTGATGCTTTTGCAGCCTTTGAAGAGGCAGTTCCCACATTTGGCTCTATTTTAAATCCCGAAGTTGGTATAAAGTATCGGGAAAATATTTTAGAAGTTGGTGGCACCAGATCTGCAGCGACTTCTTTTCAAGCATTTCGGGGTCGCCCTCCTTCAATCGATGCGTTATTGCGTCACGGCGGATTGACCAATTCACATTGATGTCGTCTATTCGCCTCGCAACATGGAATGTGAACTCCTTAAAAGTTCGCTTGCCCCACCTTCTAAAGTGGCTCGAAGACTGTGATCAACGTGGTGCGCCAATCGACTTGATTGGCCTACAAGAACTCAAGCTCACAGATGATAAATTCCCCCAAGAAGAACTCGAAAAAGCCGGTTATCTCAGTCTTTTTATGGGCCAAAAGACCTATAACGGGGTTGCGATTGTAATCAAGAAATCTGCGCTTGCACCCTTACACCAAGACCCTGAAACCGCGTTTGTACAAGTCCAATATAATTTACCAGACTTTGTCGACGAACAAAAACGCCTTCTCGCTACAACCATTCACTTTAAAGAAACTGAACCAATCCGAGTGATGTGTGGCTACTTTCCGAATGGTCAAGCCCCAGGTACAGAAAAATTCGCCTATAAATTGGCTTGGCTCTCGTCACTTGAAAATTTTCTTCTGCAAGAAATGCAGACCCATCCCAGATTGGTATTAATGGGAGACTTCAACATTGCCCCTCGCGATAATGATGTCCATGATCCAGCAGCTTGGATGGGACAAAATTTGGTTTCCGAAGAAGAAAGGGCTTTTTTTCATCGTTTCGAGCAGATGGGGCTTGTCGATAGTTTTCGTTTGTTTGAGCAAGCGCCAAAGACATTTAGCTGGTGGGACTATCGTATGATGGGATTTCGACGCAACGCAGGAGTTCGGATTGACCATCACTTGATTAGTCCAGCATTAAAAGAACACTGTGTGAGTTGCATCGTCGATAAAGAACCAAGAAAATGGGAGCAACCCTCAGACCATGCACCGGTGGTCATGACATTACAAAAATCGATTTAATCAATCCCAAGGTCTTGGACTTTGCGTGTTATCGTATTCCGACCTATCCCTAAGCGTTCTGCAGCCTCAACTTTTCTGCCACGCGTCTTTTCTAAGGCAGCTTCAATCACACATTTTTCAAACTGATCGAGCAATTCTTGATAAACATTGGTTCGACCATCATCTAACAATTTTTTAGTTGCAAGACCCAGTTGGGCAATCCATGACCCAGAAAGATGCTGCGTTACTTCGTGAGTAGGTACAACCATAGAGCCGGTTTGAGACGCTAACCCTGAAGTTGGTTGTACAAGAGATGCGCTACGTGGTATTTGTTGCCCACCTGAAAAGGCGAGATCCTTCGGTAAATCCCCTACTGTTATCTCTGGAGCTGAAATCATGACGGAGACCCAATGACAAATATTTTGGAGTTGTCGCACATTACCCGGAAATGGTAATTGGGTTAAGGCCTCTAAGGTCTCAGGTAGAAGTGTTTTGGCGCGGGTATTCAATTGGCGTGCACTCATCGTTAAAAAAGATTGAGCGAGCAAAGGGATATCCTCTGTGCGTTCACGTAATGGTGGCAAGCGCAGGCGCATGACGTTCAAGCGATGAAACAAATCCTCTCGAAAGCGCCCATCAGCGACTAATTGTTCAAGATTCTGATAACTTGACGCAATGATTCGCACATTGGCAACCAGTTGTTCATTACCCCCTAAACGGTAAAACTTACCGTCTTCTAATAAGCGTAAAAGGGAGCTTTGTAATCCAAAAGGCATATCCCCAACTTCATTAAGAAATAAAGTACCCTGATGTGCCTGTTCAAATAAGCCCCGCTTCATTGCATTTGCGTGAGGAACCGCCCCACGTTCATACCCAAACAATTCAGCTTCGATTAACTCTTTAGGAGTTGCCGCCAGATTCAACTCAACAAATGCCTGACTGGCACGCGCACCATGACGGTGCAAAGCTCTTGCAACTAATTCTTTACCAGTCCCAGATTCACCGGTAATTAAAACCGTGGCATTTGATGTACTTAATCGGCCAACCGCCCGAAAGATCTCTTGCATGGCAGGTGCTTGACCAATTAATTCTGGGACGCTACCGTGGTGATGATTGGCAATCATTGGGGCAAACTTTGATTGAATCATTTGTGCGGATTGACTCTCGTCAATGGCTCTATGTAACAGTTGCATCACCTGCACAATATCAAAAGGTTTGGTGATATATTCAAAAGC
>Ga0007809_10000854_pt1 | contig 12849 bp, 11 predicted proteins | sample CryBogCBE02Aug07_FD_60383 | JGI IMG/M metagenome (GOLD analysis project Ga0007809, IMG submission 60383) | Freshwater microbial communities from Crystal Bog, Wisconsin, USA - CBE02Aug07 | ecosystem: Environmental > Aquatic > Freshwater > Lake | place: Crystal Bog, Wisconsin, USA | collected...
CAAGTGCGGTCCACTTGTTGGAGTGCTCTTTTACTTCATGGGCTTTTTCGATGAGTTCTTGGGATTCGTGTGGCTCCATTCTGCGCTCCTTAATGATGTGATGTATAAACAATTGTATATAAATTCGGCACTTATTCCCACTAGGCAGGCGCTTTTTTATGTGAGGCTGTTTTGCTGATTTTGTGAGCTTGAGATTTCTGAATTTCAATCGGAATTCCCAAAAGGGTAGAGACTGCTTGTGGGGAGTAGGTAGCATTGGCTAAGGTCATTTTGTCAAGCACCTTCAGAAATGCGTCTAATGCGAGTTGGAATGCGTTGTTTAAATTACAAGCATGATAAATGTTGCAGCTACTCTCCTTTCCAGACGAGTGACACTCCACTAAGACAAAATCAGGCTCAGACCAGCGGACGATTTCACCGATTGTTATTTTGCCTGGTGGGCGAGCAAGTTGTAGCCCGCCCGAACGACCACGTGTAGTCATAATCAAACCATGCATACTCATTTCATGAACAATTTTGGTGAGATGGTTGTGTGAAATTGCATAAGCACGTGCAATGTCATCAATTGTCACTCGATCGCCTGAGTCGAATTTCAGACTGAGGTAAATAGCCACCCTAAGAGTGTAATCCGTGTACGTGGTTAGCCGCATAAAGAGGTGAAAATATAAAAAATATAAATATTAGTTATACCAGAGTGTATCTATTCTTCGACTTCAAATGCAGTATGAAGAAATGAGCGTTTAGGTCGTCAGCCTCCTTGGTACTAAATCCAAGTTAATGTCTTCGCGGAATATGACTTATGTCATTGCCGATACATCTACCTCAGTTTTTTTTGGTATTGATAAAAATATGTTTAAATAATACATATATTAAAAATACATCTTTAATCTGCAGCTTTATAAAGTGATGAGGATACTTAAATGCACAGGTTAGCGGTGCAGATCATAGCAATATGTTTGGCTGTGTTACCCGTTTCTTTTGCTTGAGTCATACGAAATACTTGGGAGCTAAGAAAGTTTTTTACAAACCACTTCGAGGCATATCGTTTGCGAAATCGTTTGTTTGGGAGGGTGATCCTAGCTTGAATCATCATTGCCCTTGGTGCTTTTACACCAAGGGTTGGGAATGAATTGCCTTACTGGGAAATAGTATTAAAAAAACATTTAAGAATTTTTAAAAAGGAGTGAGGTATTAAATATGCAAAATCCAAATATATGTTCAGAAGATGAAATTAGTCAATTAGTGGAGTCGTTTTATCAGCGTGTTCGAGACGACGGAATGCTTGGACCCATATTTTCCGAACACGTAGATGACTGGCCAAGTCATTTAGGAAAGATGGTTGATTTTTGGTCATCAACTCTCAGAGGAACAGCGCGGTTTCGGGGAAGTCCAATGATCAAGCATCAGGGCATCGAAGGAATAACGGATAGGCACTTTCAACGTTGGTTGCAATTGTTTCATGAGACAACGGCAAATATAGAAAATGGGGCTCTGCGGGAAAGGGCAAATCAACTGTCATCGAGAATTGCAGAAAGCCTGTGGTATGGCTATCAATTAAATCGAGGTTCAGATCAATTACCTCGGAATTTGAGTAAACTACTCAAAAAAGTGTCATCGGTATAACAAGATAAATTCAATACATGACAAATTGGTTTAAAAACCAGGATATCAAAAATCTTCTCATACAAACATTAAATTTAAATATAACTAACCAAATATTAACAAGAATAAAATGTAAATAATCTATATTGATGAGAGACCCTGTTTAAAAGAAATTCAGATGTTCAGGATTGAAATAAAGGATCAAACGATCAAATTAAAGAGCAATCGACGCAGCTTATCAACTAAGATGATTTATTCACAACGATCAGATAAATCATTATATTTGGAATACATGATGATAAATATAAAGAATAGAGTACGGCGATTTTTTCAATGAGGGAGAAGCAAAAAACTTTTGAGAGAATCAACCCAATAGAATTATTTGCCGTCTCTTTTAAATTGATTCTGATGCTATTTGGGGCTGGTTACTTGGCAGGATCAGAATCCTTTGGACAAGATGAATTGACCGGTCGTCATTACTCTGCCGCATTATATAAACATGGTGTATCTTCAAAAAAAGAAGATACACTCAGTGGCAAAACTCTTTATGTTAAAAATTGTGCGACTTGTCACAAGGAACGAGGACAAGGTGTAAAAGGAGTATTTCCTCCCCTTGATGGATCTGAGTGGGTTTTGGATGATGGACGAATCATCGCGCATATTATGGTGTATGGCATTGAGGGCGACTTAGAAGTCAAAGGAGAACTATTTAATGGTTATATGCCTTCCTTCGCTTATTTAAGTGATGAAGAGTTGACATCGATAGCGAATTTTGTTCGCAACTCATGGACGAATCGGGCGACGCCTCTTAGAGAGGGCACAATTTCTCAAGCCCGTATTACGAAACATGATGGACCTATAAATGGAAGTAAAGAATTACATCGATTATTGAGAATTCTTGACGCTCCTAGATAAATGGTGACCTTAAATCGACTGATTACATTTTAAAGTACCTAGGTCTTGGAAAATGCTTCACCATAATCCAAAGGCACCGGTAATCAAGGATAAATGTGACTGGATAATTCGAAAGTCTCATTCTGACTTTGCTTGAATATGGCGTCACTTGTCAAGGTTAAACAAAATTTTCAGAATTTTGAAGAATCAATCTGATTTTAAATAAACGAAGCCCGATGGAGACTACAATCAAAAAAATTAAAGACCTTACTATGATCAGCCAAATCCAATGAAACGTCTCACTCAATTTTTATATTTCTTTTTAATGCTCATATTGGGTGTGGCTTGTTCTGCAACCTACAATTGGCGAGAGGTACGTATGGATGAACAAGGTTTTGTGGCGTTATTTCCATCCAAAACCAGTATAGAAAAAAACACCATTCAATATTCCGATCACAAACTCCCAATGACCATGGTTGCTGCCAACGCAGACGATGCCTTGTTTGCAATTGGCGCAATCCCAATTCAGACAGGGGAGGTCAGCGTAAAAGATCTGGTTGTGTGGATGAAAACCAATACAGCCAGGTTGATCAAGGATGATCAACCTGCGAAAGAGGTAGAACTGATTTTAAAAACAGCTGCTAATCCAGCGCAAAAAATAACCGCCACTGGTTTTAACTTGGCTGGACTCGGACCTGATGGGAATTACCGTTTGTATTGGGTCAGGTGGGTCGTCTGTAATGATGCTCAGGATAAAGTCCGCGTGTATCAACTCAGCGCATTAAAGCCGTTTAAAAGTGTGCCAAGCAAATCAGAAAAAGATCAAATAATCGAGCAGTTCGACACGTTTTTAAGCGGCTTCCATCCTTACTAGTTTATTTGGGGATGCGCTCAGAGAGTTCGTGTACTTTTGCTTCTAACTCCTCAAGTTTTGCCCGTGTTTTAGCGAGCACATGTGTTTGCACATCAAACTCTTCGCGAGTGATTAAGTCCATTTTTTGAAATCCTTGATTCATGAGGCCTCGGACATTATTTTCAAGATCTTTCACTGGTGAATCTTTCACTGCATTCATCACCCGTTTTTGGACATCTTCAGCCATTGTTTGAAATTTTTGAAAGAAATCAGAGTTATTCATCGTGGATACGCTATTTAGGATTGAATGTCTATTATCTTCAATATTGGATAAAGTTGCAATTCACCAAAATGGTGCATTTCTCCCTTTCGTGCCACAAATTGGGGTACAACGTCCGCTACTCAACGTGAAGATTGTGAAAAATAGAGTTAACCAAAGATTTATCAATTTAATGTGGTTTGAAATACAACTTTTTTTATCCAAGGAGAATTACATCATGAAAAAAATTATTGCCCTGTCAGCTTTTGCAATCGTTGCATCTGCCTTCAATGGTCAAGTATTCGCAGAAGATGCACCCGCTGCCGATGCGGCTGCAGCTGCACCTGCACCTGATACAGGTCCGGTTACTGCAAACGTCACATTGGCAAGTCAGTATCGTTATCGGGGTATTTCGCAATCGAATTCATTACCTGCTGTACAAGGCGGTTTTGACTATGCCCACGAAAGCGGATTTTACGTTGGCAATTGGAATTCCAGTATTAGTTGGATTGGCGATGGATATACAGGTCAAAACCCTTCAGTAAGTGCTCCAATCGAAATGGATATTTACGGCGGTTACAAATTCCAGGCGACAGAAGACGTGCTGTTGGATGTAGGTTTTCTCGAATACTATTACCCAACTAAAAATTTAATCAGCTCATTTTCTTATACGACTCCGGGCTCTTTGGGTGGGATGTATGAATCAGGAAGACAGGCAGTTGGTCAATCGCCTAGTACTTTAGAAGGTTATATTTCTGCAACCTATGGCATGATCGTTGCGAAATATTCCTATTCCTTCACCAATTTGTTCGGCATTGATCAAAGTAAAGGCTCACAATACTTTGACCTGTCCGCAAATTACGACACAGGTTATGAAGGTGTCACGCTGAATGCTCACCTCGGTTACCAATATGTTCCAAACACACCATCAATTGCCGGTGAGCCAAACTTTTCTTATACTGATTGGAAAATTGGTTTAACCAAAGACTTCACGCATGGTTTAGCGGGTGCGATTGCCTATATCGGAACGAATGCAAGCAATTCTGCTTACTATAATCCGAATGGCGATAATACTGGTAAAGGTACCGTGGTTGTGTCTTTGACAAAAACCTTTTAATCATCCACTGACGAGGAGTCAAGAATGAAAATGATCACAGCAATAATTAAGCCTTTTAAGTTAGATGAGGTCCGCGAAGCTTTAGCTGGTACTGGTGTATCTGGAATTACAGTCACCGAGGTGAAAGGTTTTGGACGACAAAAAGGTCACACAGAGTTGTACCGTGGCGCTGAGTATGTTGTCGATTTTTTACCAAAAGTTCGTATCGATGTTGTAGTCAGCGACGAATTGGTCTATCGTGCGATCGAAGTAATAGAAGCGTCTGCAAAAACAGGAAAAATTGGTGATGGCAAGATTTTTGTTACCCCTGTTGAGCAAGTTGTACGAATCCGTACTGGTGAAACTGGTGCGGCAGCACTATAAAAAGGAGCAATACAGATGAAAAATTGGATGAAAAATATAATTGTCGCGAGCGCATTGCTGTTCAGTTTTGGAGCGTTCACCTTGGCCCCAACTACCATGGTGTATGCCCAAGATAAAGCCGTAGCTCCGGCGACCGCTCCTGCGGCTGCAGCGGCTGCAGCGGATCCGGCGCCTGCAGCGCCTGTTCCAAATAAAGGGGATACCGCATGGTTACTCGTGTCTACGGCACTGGTCATTATGATGACGGTTCCTGCCTTAGGTCTTTTTTATGGAGGATTAGTAAGATCTAAAAACATGCTATCAGTATTGATGCAATGTTTGGTGGTTTTCTCCCTGATTATGGTCTTGTGGGCGATTTATGGCTACAGCCTAGCTTTCACGGAGGGGAACGCATTTATAGGTGGGTTGGACCGCCTCTTTTTGAAGGGGATGACACCTGACTCCACAGCGGCAACGTTTAGTAAAGGCGTAGTGATTCCTGAGCTTGCGTATATGGTCTTTCAGGCAGCATTTGCAGCGATTACGGTTTGTCTGATCGTTGGCTCATTTGTTGAACGTGTCAAGTTTTCGGCGGTTCTCCTGTTTGCAGTTTTGTGGTTCACCTTTAGTTATTTACCAATCGCTCACATGGTATGGTTTTGGCCTGGTCCTGATGCCTTTACTGATGCTGCAGCGGCTGAAAAGGCGACTGCAACGGCTGGTTGGTTATTCCAAAAAGGCGCGCTTGATTTTGCAGGTGGAACAGTTGTACACATTAATGCCGCCGTGGCTGGTCTGATTGGTGCTTATGTCATTGGTAAGCGTGTTGGCTACGGAAAAGAACCTTTTAAACCACACAACTTAACTTTAACAATGGTTGGTGCATCCTTATTGTGGGTAGGTTGGTTTGGTTTCAATGCCGGATCTGCATTGGAGGCGAATGGAAGTGCTGCATTAGCTTTCGCTAACACCTTAATGGCTACAGCTGCAGCAGTCATGTCATGGATTATGGCTGAGTGGGCTTTAAAAGGTAAGCCTTCCATGCTAGGTGGCGCATCGGGTGCGGTTGCTGGACTTGTTGCAATTACCCCTGCTGCTGGTTATGTTGGCGTAATGGGTTCGATTGTAATTGGTCTCATCGCTGGAGTCTTATGCTTGTGGGGTGTGACTGGCTTGAAAAAGCTTCTCAAAGCGGACGATAGCTTGGATGTATTTGGAGTTCACGGTGTTGGCGGAATTACTGGAGCCTTGTTGACAGGAGTATTTTGCTCTCCTTCACTGGGTGGAACTGGTATTTACGACTATGTAGCAAATGCGGTTGCTCCAGAATACGACATGGTTGGTCAGGTCATTATTCAGGCGACAGCAGTTGGTACAACCTTATTGTGGTCTGGTGTTGTAGCGTTTATTAGCTACAAATTGGTTGATATGTTGGTTGGTCTACGCGTAAGTGAAGAAGAAGAAAGAGAAGGTTTAGATATTTCTTCACACGGTGAAACTGCCTACGAAATGTAATTTCCTCTTGCAGTCTTTAAAGGGCATCTACATAGATGCCCTTTTTTTATAATGAATAGCAACATTGAAGAGGAATATATACCCAAAATGACATGATGAGCTATTTGGGAAAAATGAAACACGTAATGATTATAAAAAATAGTAGGTCGATAAATAAGCCAAAAGGACTTAAAATACGAGGTTAGATTGGCTGCATAATAAAAAACAATGGCAAACCACCTTCAATTAAGCATTTACGCGCTGTGTAATACAAACAAGTTAAATTAAGAAGCTATTAAGAAAAAGTAAATAGATTGGTGTTTATATGAGTGAATCTGAGAAAATGGCTTCAAAGTCAATGACAAGTAAGGGTACTAAATATGGATACTATGTCATCGTCGCACTAGCGTTAGGATTAGCTATTTGGGGATCTCTGCAGATTTTAGAAAGTTTTAAGAAAAAACCTGAACCAATAGAGGTTAAAACAGCCCCAGAAAATATGTTGGTTATTTCGCAAGAGCAGGGCAAGGAAGTGAAATTCGGACCGGTAACATCGATCGATTTTCAAGAAATTCGTGGGGCCGTGGGCACAATCGATTTTGATAAATACCATACAACGGATGTCTATTCCCCTTATCAAGGCCGGATTAATAAGTTTTTGGTCAAAGCAGGCGAGGATGTCAAAAAAGGCCAAGTACTCTTCACGGTTTTAGCACCGGATATCGCACAGGCTTCAGCTACTCTTTTATCGACTTCTGGTATCTTGCAACAAGCAAATGAAACCCTGAAACGAGCGAACGTACTTTATGAAACAAAAAGCATTTCTTTAAAGGAGTTAGAGCAAAATATTGCGGATCAACAATCTGCAGAAGCAAATTTCATTGCTGCTAAAAAATCAATGGCGCTTTTTGGGTTTTCCAATAAAGAAATAGAGTCTGTGATCGAACATCGGAAGATAGATATTGAACTCAAGGTGAAAAGTCCAATGAAAGGCCGAGTCATTACCCGATCTGCGGCACCCGGGCAATTGGTTCAACCAGGCAATGCACCCGCCCCTGTCACGGTATCGGATATCAATCATTTATGGATGGTCGCTCAAGTTCCAGAATCTGAGGCGCCCTTTTACAAGGTAGGACAATCAGTTAAGGTCAAAGTACAGGCTTATCCTGACAAAGATTTTCCTGCCAGTATTCTCTACGTTGCGGATTCGGTAGACCCGAATACTCGAAGGATGACGTTGTACGCGCAAATTCCAGACGAAGAACATGTGCTTAAGCCGCAAATGTTAGCAAGCTTTCAGATTGAAATCACTCAGCCTGCAGCCTATCCAGCGGTTCCTGCTCAAGCCTTAGTAAGAGAAAGTGATGGAACGCGCACGGTTTGGGTAACAAATGACGGGATAACCTTTCAAAGACGGGCCGTCAAAATCGGCATGACACAAAGTGATCGTGTGCAAATTGTCGATGGCTTGAAAGTGGGTGAAGTAATCGCCATGAATAAGGCGCTATTTTTAAGTAATTTATATACATTGACCCACTAAAAATCAAGTTCTTTTATGTTTAAACCACTCTTGCAGTTTGTTTTGATGAGACGACCAATTGTCATATTGGCACTTCTCACATTTATTGGCGTAGGTGTGTTGTCTTTTTTAAAGCTGAATGTAGAGGCGTATCCAAATCCAGCTCCGGTGATTATTGAAATTACTGCGCAATCTCCAGGAACTTCGGCAGAAGAGATGGAGCGATATTACACGCGTCCGATTGAAATTGGACTCTCAACAGTACCTGGTAGAGACATTATTCGATCAACCTCCTTTGCCGGTTTGTCATTTGTCCGTGTAACTTTTTATTATGGCGTTGACTATTTCTTTGCCTTAACGCAAATTGCAAATGCTCTTTCGCAAAACGTTAATTTACCCAATGGCGTGCAAACACAAATTCAGGCATCTAGTTTGGTTGGGGAAATTTATAGGTATCAGGTTAAGGGTTCTTCGGCATATTCTTTAACGGAGTTAAGAACCATCCAGGACTGGGTGATTGTACGTCGCTTGTTAACGGTGCCAGGGATTGTGCAGGTTGTAACGTGGGGAGGTACGACGAAAGAATATCACGTGGAGGTCAATCCCAAGCGTTTAGAGGGATATGGCATCACCCTGCAACAAGTGATAACCAGTATTGGTAATGCGAATACCAACGTAGGTGGCAGAACAGTCAGTGTTGGGGATCAATCAGTTAATGTCCGCGGCGTTGGGTTAGTGGAAAATTTAGCAGATATCGAAAAAATTGTTCTCAATCAACAAAACGGTCTGCCTGTAAGAATCAAAGATATTGCAACGGTTACCGAGGGTTATGTGCCGCGTCTGGGTGAAGCTGGTAGAGATGCCCAAAAAGATGTAGTAACAGGTGTGATCATCATGAACCGCACGCTTCAAACGAACAAAGTCATCGAAGTGGCAAAAGCTGCCGTTGCAAAATTGAACGTCGATGGTTCTCTACCTGTAGGGGTAAAAATTGAACCTTACTATGATCGATCGACTTTAATTGGCGTGACTACTCATACAGTCATCCATAACTTAATTTTTGGCTGTTTACTGGTATTCCTCATCCAGTTGGTTTTCTTAGGGGATTTAAGAAGTGCGATTATCGTAAGTATTAATATTCCCTTCGCACTCTTTTTCAGCATTATCATCTTGACGATGACAGGCGAGTCTGCAAATCTTCTCTCTTTAGGGGCGGTTGACTTTGGAATTATCGTCGACTCGGCAGTGATTTTGGTGGAGAACGTCTTTCGAAATTTCCAACAACGCCCGGAAGATAAGGCACGTGATTTGCGACAGTTGTCTTTAAGTCCAGATGGTTTAATGACCGATCCTTCCACAGGATGGACTGGGAGATTGCGATTGATTTATTTAAGTGCAATCCAAGTGGATGTGCAAATCATGTTTTCGACAGCCATTACGATTGCTGCTTTTTTACCGTTATTTACAATGACTGGCGTGGAAGGGCAAATCTTTGGTCCTATGGCAAGGACATATGCGTATGCATTAGCTGGAGCTTTGCTGGCCACTTTTTCTATTACTCCCGTGATTACCAGTTTGTTACTGCCTAGAAAGGTCAAAGAACACGAAACCAAGATTGTGGAAATGATTCGGCAATTTTATACCCCAAAATTAACTTGGGTGATGGCTCACACACAATCCGTAGTGATCGGGGCAATGATCGCTTTATTGATCGGCGCATATTTATTAACCCGTCTTGGTAGTGAGTTCTTACCAGCATTGGAAGAAGGTAACCTTTGGATACGGGCGTCGATGCCGCCAACGATTTCTTTGGAAGCTGGCACCGCAAATGTCCACCGTATGCGGGAGTTAATCAGCAGACACCCAGAAGTCATTACCGTCGTCTCGCAACACGGTCGGCCGGATGATGGCAGCGATGCATCAGGATTTAATAATGTCGAGTTATTTGCCCCATTAAAACCATTTGATGAGTGGCCAAAAGGGTCAACGAAAGAAAAGCTCGTTGCGGGCTTGCAGGCAGATTTTGAAAACGAGTTTCCAGGCGTATCAACAAACTTTTCACAATATATTCAAGATAACGTTCAAGAGGGATTATCTGGTGTAAAGGGCGCCAACTCTGTAAAAGTGATCGGTCCAGATTTGGTGATGTTGGAAAAAATCGCAACGGATATCAAGAAGGTGATGTCAGATATCAATGGTGTATCTGACCTCGGTATTTTTTATATTTTGGGGCAACCAAATGCAAACGTTGTGATTGACCGCGAAAAGGCGGCAAGGTATGGTTTAAATACCGGAGATGTCAATGCGACCATTCAAGCTGCATTTGCTGGTACGGTAGTGACGACTGTTTTAGAAGGTGACCGACAGTTTGGTTTGTCGGTACGTCTTAATAGTGAGTCACGAAAAAGCATGGAAGATTTAGAAAACTTACGGATTGGTTATACCGCGACAAATGGAACAGTGGCATATATTCCGCTTGCTGATCTTGCGAGTGTGCGCCTTGATACGGGGGCAACTTATGTTTTTCATGAAAAAAACGAACGTTATATCCCCATTAAATTTAGTACACGCGGTCGCGATTTAGGTAGTACGGTCGCAGAAATCCAACAAAAAATAAGTGAAAAAATCAATCTTCCTGAAGGCTATCGCATTGAATATGCGGGTGAATTTGAGGAACTCCAAGCTGCGCAAAAACGACTGGCGATCGTTGTGCCGATTGCTCTTGTATTAATCATGGCGTTGCTTTATGCGTTATTTAATAGCTTGATGGATTGTATGTTAACGATTGCTGGGGTCCCATTTGCGATGCTCGGTGGTGTGATTGCTTTATATATGACCGGTCAAGCAGTAAGCGTGTCTGCCATTATTGGGTTCATCTCATTATTAGGCGTATCGGTAATGAATGGTATCTTGGTTCAGTCATATTACAGAGAGTTGATCCATACGGGTAGGAGTAAATTCGAAGCAATTTTTGAAGCACATGAAACGAGAATGCGGCCCTTATTGATGACAGCGCTATCCGCAGCAATTGGTTTATTCCCGGCCGCTATTTCGAATGGCATTGGTAGTCAAGTGCAAAAACCGCTCGCCACAGTGGTTGTGGGTGGTATGTTGATTGGTCCCCTGTTTCTTTTATTGGTAGTACCTGCGATTTATCAAGAAGTGTTAAAGAGACACCATCCGAAAAAACGCAGAAAAGGTTTTGGGGGTTAGAAATGCGAAATGCTAAAAATAAAAACCGACTACTGAAAACCAATGTATGCTTGCTTATCTTGAGTGTTAGCGCCTGTTCAGTTGGCCCTGATTTTAAAAAACCCGAAATCGTAGCCCCATCTAGCTTTACTCGTGATGAGCAATTAGGACTGAGCCCGAACCAACAAACCGGCGGCATCAATACAAAATGGTGGCACGTATATGGTTCTGAAGAAATTAATCAATTGGTTGAATTGGCTCTCAAGCACAACCCTAGTATTGAAAGTAGCATTGCAAACCTTCAGGTTGCACAGGAAAATGTTCGCGCCCAACAGGGGTTTTTCTTTCCGCAAATTGGGGCAAATTATGCAGTTACCCGACAAAGTTCAGGTCCTTTTTATCAGCCTGCAATTAACCAAACATCCCCTACAGATAATTCCAAAACAAATTTTTCAAGTAATGTAAACCCAATTTATACGATACAAAATGCAGGTTTTACGGTTGGTTATTTACCAGATATTTGGGGTGGCAATCGACGGCTAGTTGAGGGCTTAAAAGCAAATGCAAATGCACAAAACTACCAGTTCATCGCCTTACAAACCACCATTGCGAATAATGTCGTTGCCAGTGCGATGAATGAGGCTTTGTTACGAGAACAACTCAAAGCTGTGCAAGAGTTATCCTTTGTAAGTAAAAGAATCATGGATCATGCGGTACGCTTAAACCAACAGGGGTATTCAAGTTCGGTCGATCTTGCCTATGCACAATCTATATATGCGCAAGCGATTTCTCAAGTGCCGATGATTGAAAAGGCAAGAGAGCAAAATCTGAACCTGCTCGCAAGTTTATGCGGTAAATTTCCCTCGGAAAAAATGCTGGCCCCCTCAGTCCTGAATATTCAGTTACCTGCATCTTTGCCAACCGCCATTCCATCCAATTTTGTGAAGCAAAGACCAGATATACAAATTGCAGAAGAAAATGTGCGGATTGCAAATTCCCAGATTGGTGTCGCAATCGCTAATATGCTCCCTCAGATTTCAATTACCGCAACCGCGGGCTCGGCTGGGCAGTTTTTTAAAGATTTGCAGGACAGCGGCAATATGTTGTGGTCATTAGCCGGAGGAGTCAATCAACCGATTTTTCAAGGTGGAAGCCTACTCGCAAGAAAAAGGGCCGCCGAAGCAGGATTAGTTGCAGCTGCTGCCCAATATAAAAGTGCGGTTATCAATGCATTCCAGAATGTGGCGGACACTTTATACGCAATCAATGCCGATGGGAAATTTTATACAACTGCCGCTCAAAATGAGAATGCGACAAGAGTGATTTATGAGCTTTCAACGAAACAATTAGAAAAAGGATACATTTCGGAGCCAGTGTTACTGCAAGCACAGGTCACTTACTTACAAGCGCGCATCAATGCGCTACAAGCCTATGGTACCTATCTTGGAGATACTGCTTCGCTCTATCAGGCATTAGGCGGTGGATGGACTTCAGCTCAAGAGGCGATCTATCCTCAATAAATGACGGAAATATGGTTGGCTAAATAGCCTAATTAAAAGGACGGTTGTAGCTAAAGG
>Ga0007809_10000858_pt1 | contig 12815 bp, 12 predicted proteins | sample CryBogCBE02Aug07_FD_60383 | JGI IMG/M metagenome (GOLD analysis project Ga0007809, IMG submission 60383) | Freshwater microbial communities from Crystal Bog, Wisconsin, USA - CBE02Aug07 | ecosystem: Environmental > Aquatic > Freshwater > Lake | place: Crystal Bog, Wisconsin, USA | collected...
GCGTGAAAGCATTTACCGAAGCTTTGCAGCATGAATTGAGAAACAAAGAAGGTTGCAAGGTTACAGCGCATCTTCTCATTCCCGGATTTGTCTTCACGCCTTTGACCGCAAATGGTCGAACAGAAAAGCCTGCAGCCGCATGGACGCCGGAAGAGACGGTCGATTTCATGATCCAAAGTATTCATGCCGGAGACTTTTATATTCTCTGCCCTGATCACGATGTAAGCCGCGCGCTTGACGAGCGACGCATCGCATGGGCTGCGGGGGACATTATTGAAAATCGACCGCCTTTGTCGCGGTGGCATCCTGATTTTAGCGAGCGCTTCAAGGCCAGTGTCGCAGATTTATCATCAAGCTAAAGGATTTTGGCTGTGACGCGTAAGGACATCTCCATCGGCACATTCGAGAATAGCTTTGCAAGATTGCCGGATGGCTTTTTTGCGCGGCTTGATCCGCCCCCTGTCAGTCAGCCCGTTCTGTTGGCGTTTAATGCTGAACTTGCCGACGAGCTGGGCCTTAAGACGTCGCATCTTTCGCGGGATGAACTCGCTTTGGTGTTTTCAGGCAATGCCGTGCCCTTAGGGGCAGAGCCATTGGCTGCGGCCTATGCTGGGCATCAATTCGGCAATTTTGTACCGCAGCTCGGTGATGGCCGTGCGATTTTATTGGGTGAGGTCCGCGATAGAGCAGGGCGCTTGCGCGATCTACAATTAAAGGGCTCGGGGCCGACGCCGTTTTCGCGCCGAGGCGATGGACGATCAGCACTTGGTCCTGTGCTGCGCGAATATTTGATCAGCGAAGCGATGCATCGTTTGGGTGTGCCATCGACACGCGCGCTGGCTGCCGTGTTATCGGGCGATCGGGTTTTACGCGAAGGCTATAAGCCCGGTGGTGTGATGACGCGCGTTGCATCCAGTCATATTCGGGTAGGCAGTTTTCAATATTTTGCTGCTCGTGATGATCAGGCCGCCATCAAGCGCCTGATGGAGTATGTGATCGACCGGCATTATCCCGAAGCGGCTAAGGCGGAGAGTCCGGCGCTTGCTTTGCTTCAAGCGGTGATTGAACGTCAGGCGAAACTGATCGCACACTGGATGATGATCGGTTTTGTCCATGGCGTGATGAATACAGACAATATGGCTTTATCGGGTGAGACAATCGACTTCGGCCCATGCGCTTTTATGGATGCATATCACCCCGACACGGTGTTTAGTTCCATTGATCAATTTGGTCGTTATGCTTATGGGCGCCAGCCCGGAATCGCGCAGTGGAATTTAGCGCGTCTCGCCGAGGCGCTTCTGCCCTTTATTGATGAAGATGAAAAAAAATCGGTTGAACTCGCTTCGGCCGCGATTTCTGATTTTGCCCCGATCTATCACGAGATCTGGCTTGATGGCATGCGGGCGAAACTCGGGCTTGTTCAAAAGGAAGAAGATGATCGCGCCTTGATCGGCGATCTGCTTGATGGGCTGCACCGAAAGGGTACCGACTTCACTCTTGCGTTCCGACGACTGGGCGCGGTGCATCAGGATGCTTCTGCTCAAGCCTTTCTTCATCTTGTTGAACACGATGCCTTGTTGGTGGACTGGCTTGATCGTTATCGGGCCCGTGCGGCGCGTGATGGCGGGGATGCCGAGCTGCGGTCGGTGGCTATGCAAAGAATCAACCCGATTTATATTCCCCGCAACCATCAGGTGGAGGCGGCGTTATCGACCGCGATTGACGAGGGTGATCTCGGCCCTTTCAAAAAGCTCTATGGTGTTTTGGCGCATCCTTTTGATGAAAAAGAAGGATTTGAGGCCTATACTTTGCCTGCAGAACCCTCCGAGAGGGTTTATCAGACCTTTTGTGGCACCTGACCCGCGACGAAAGCGTGACGGGGTAAGCCTTGAAGGTCTGCGCCGTTCAGGCTAAGGCATTAGACATATAGCCTTCTTCAGGAACGGCGCGACTCTTAGGGAGAAAGTCCATGATTGATACCATCTTCGCATCATCCGCTGAGCTTAATGCCCGGCAAAGCCTTATTCGGACAGGCGTTTTGGCTTTGGTTGGCTCGGCTCTGTTGGCAATTTCCGCGAAGGTTCAGGTTCCTTTCTGGCCGGTTCCTATGACGATGCAGACCTTGGTTGTGTTGCTGATCGGCGCGCATGGTGGCGTTCGTCTAGCTGCCGCAACCGTTCTTGCCTATCTTCTTGAGGGTGCAGCTGGCCTTCCCGTGTTCTCAACCGGCGCCGGACTTGCTTTCATGGCAGGACCTACGGGCGGCTATCTCGCAGGCTTTTTTGGAGCAGCACTTCTCTCCGCTTATGCGGTTGAAAAGGGTTTGGCAAAAACGCTGATCGGTGCAGCAGCGGTGTTTATTATTGCCGACACGCTTATTCTTGCCATGGGCTTTGCTTGGCTCTCGACATTAATCGGTGCTGAGAAGGCGCTTGCTGTTGGCGTGATCCCGTTTCTTCCAGCTGAAGCGCTTAAGATTGCATTGGCAACGGCTTCTATGCCGATCGTGCACGCATTCTTGCAGCGTTCAAATCACGCGGAATAATTAGTCGTTTGATGTCACCAATTCTGGCGCGGCAACAACGCGCCAGAACGCTTTGTCCATAGCGCCCGTGCCGCTCCAAAGCCATGGGAAATGCCCATAGCGAAAAGAGAGTTGGCGCGCGGCGATTTCAGGTGGATCCTTCATAATCACCAATCGATAAAGCGCCGAGGCTAAGCCTGAACGATCCGCGCCCGCCTCGCAGTGAATGAGCAATGGCCGTTGGGCTTTCTGCATCAGTTGAACGAGCCGCTTTAACGTTGCGTCATCTGGTTCATGGTTCGCCGAAAGTGCCAGATTTTCATAAGCCAGACCGAGTTTTTCGCTGACGGAAAACTCATCGCGATACCAGCCGTCTTCAAGATTTTGCCCACGAAGATTAAGGATTGTTTTGATGCCCCTTTCGTTAACCAGCTCAGTCAGTTGAGCAGGGGATAATTGAGCGGAGCGGAAGATACGGCTTGTTTCCACCTCATGAATATTGCCCGTTAAGCGAAGACCAAGGACCCAAGCGCCCGCCAAAAGTACCAGCGCCGCGAGGATAATAGCCGCAATTCTGATGGTAGCTTTGATCTTTGACGAAATCATTTTTGCAGGTTTCCTAATCGTTGCAGTGCAATATAAGGTCGATTTGCTAAGCTTTAAGGTAAAAAATCAAATTTATGCGATTAACTGACGCATACTTAAGTTCTTGCTTGTTAAGTGCCCGTTTCAATTATAGCATTTGTGACAATTCGAAGCGTTAAGACTTCGAGACAATGAAATGGTGGAACACGATACATAAGCCCGGGGGAGAAACAGCCATGATGGATGTTTCTGACGAGTCTAACGATATGTTGACGGAAAATGGGCTTGGGGGCGATGCGGAATACCGCGTTGACCACGCGACCTTTAGCGTACCAGTTGACGATATTGATGAGCGCACGACAAAGCTTGTCGATGTCGTTGCCAAATCGGTTATTCCGGAGCTTTTGGCAAAATTCGAAACGTCCTTCGCAATTCCCGATCCGTTGTTGGCCCATGCGGGAGAGGCAGAAATCATTAGGCTTGCCGAGATCGTGCTTGGCCCCGATGATGCCGAAACAATCAGCTATCTTGAATCATTGCGTGAGCGTGGCTTGTCGCTTGATCTCTTACATCACGAATTGCTTGAGCCTACGGCGCGCCATTTAGGCGAGTTATGGACCCAAGATCTGCTTGATTTTTTAGATGTGACAATTGGGGTCGCGCGCCTGCAGCGCATGGTCCACTATTTTGCGCGGCTTGATCAAATTCCGCCTTATGATGAAATGCGCCGCGTTCTGGTCGTTCAAACACCCGGTGAGGCGCATAGTTTTGGCGTTACAATGATTCGCCGATTTTTAACGGCGGGCGGCTGGAACGTTTTTACCGATATCCACATGACCGCTGAGCAGATCGCAGAAGCGGTGTCGCGAGAATGGTTTAGTGTCGCGGGCTTCTCGTTGGCGGGTGAAACGCATATCGAGCAGCTAACCGATGTGATTGCGCTTGTGCGGAGTACCTCTAGAAACCCGAAGATTGGTATTATGGTGGGCGGGCCCGCTTTTACCGCCGATCCCAGCCTTGTTGCGCGGGTCGGTGCCGATGGAATGGCAACAAATGGCCCGACAGCCGTAATTTTGGCAAAAAAACTGCTCGCCGCTAGTCTTAGTCCCACGGCATAAGGGGTTTATGGGCTATTTTTGATCACGCTGGTAACCGATAATAATTTTTTATAGTCCTATTGTCTTAGACTAATCTTCCCCAAGGGCACTTCCGGAAAACGTCTGATCATAGTAATTCAAAATCCTATCGTGTTAGACTGATCCTACCATCGAGTACTTCCGTAAAACGTCCGATCGTAGTAAGACGATTAGTAGCGTTGCATAAAAAGGGGAGAACGCCGAATGAAGATGAAATTTGCCTGGCTCATTACTGCCAGCATGATGACTGCGCCTGTTTTGGCTGCAGATTCGATAAAAATTGGTGTGTCGGGACCATTTACCGGAGGTTCTGCGTCCATGGGCGTCAGCATGCGCGACGGCGTTAAATTGGCCGCCAGCGAAATCAACGCCGCAGGCGGCGTGATGGGTCGTCAGATCGAGCTCGTTGAGCGCGATGACGAAGCCAAAAACGAACTCGGTGTGCAGATCGCGCAAGAGTTGATCAACAAAGAGAACGTCGTTGCAACCGTTGGTTACATCAATACAGGTGTCGCGCTTGCATCGCAGCGTTTCTACCAAGAAGCAGAAATTCCCGTGTTCAACAATGTTGCAACGGGTTCGATGGTAACAAAGCAATTCGCTGGCGCTGACTTTAAAGCCAATTATATTTTCCGTAATGCAGCGAATGATACGATCCAAAGCGCGATGATTGCAGAAGAAGCCATCAAGCGTCAGGGCTTTAAAAAGCCTGCTATTCTTGCCGATGCGACGAATTACGGCCAGCTCGGCAAGACCGATTTGACCAATGCTTTGCAGAAGATGAGCATCACGCCGGTTGCTACCGAAAAGTTCAACGTCGGCGATACGGACATGACGGCTCAACTTTTGCGTGCAAAAGAAGCAGGTGCTGATGTCATTCTCACCTATGCGATCGGTCCTGAACTCGCACAGATTGCCAATGGTATGGCAAAGCTCGGCTGGAAAGTGCCGATGATTGGTTCATGGACGCTCTCAATGGCGAGCTTCATTGATACAGCTGGCCCGAATGGCGATGGCGCAATGATGCCGCAGACCTTCATACAGCAGTCAACGACACCAAAGCGGAAGACCTTCATTGAAGCCTATCAGAAGGCTTATAATGTTGATCGTATGCCTTCACCCGTTTCGGCAGCTCAAGGATATGACTCGATCTACCTGCTAGCAGCTGCCATCACACAGGCGAAGAGCACGGAAGGTCGTGCGATCCGCGAAGCGCTTGAAAACCTGAACACGAAGGTTGAAGGCGTAGTGACGACCTATGATCATCCGTTCTCGGCGGCTGATCATGAGGCGATCTCGGACAATATTCCGGTGTTCGGCCTCGTAAAGGGTGGTCGCGTAGGTCCTGCGCATCCGGAAGATATTGAAGGCGATAAAGCCCTTCGTATCAAGCCAAAGGCATAAGCCACTTAAACGTATTCAAATCATAACCCGCCCGCATTTAGCGGGCGGGCTTCTTATGGGACCTTGTCATGCAGATATTGATGCAGTTGATCGTCAGCGGCATATCCGTCGGGATGATTTATGGCGTAATCGCCTTCGGCTATCAGCTTACCTTTGCCACTTCTAAAACATTGAATTTTGGACAGGGCGAAGCGCTGATGCTCGGTGCGCTTGTTGGATTAACGACAGTCAATTTTCTGATTGGTAATGCGCTGGGTAATTTCTGGGCCTATGTCCTAATGCTTCCCGTGGTGTTGGCGTTTGGCGCTTTGCAGGGCAGCGTTGTCGAATGGCTTGGCGTACGCCCTGCGATGCGGGCCAAGTCTGAGGCGGGCTGGATTATGTCCACCATTGCGCTTGGCATTATCTTTAAAAATCTCGCTGAAAATATTTGGGGTCGCGATGCCCTTAAATTTCCGTCGCCTTTGCCGGAAGCCTCGCTTTCCTTTGGTGGCATTCGCATTCAGCCGATGGAAATCGTTGTTGTCATCGGCGCAATCGTACTGATGGTAGCCGTTGAACTTTTCAACCGTTATTCGATCTATGGCAAAGCTGTGGTAGCCACATCAAATGACCGCGACGCGGCGGGTTTGATGGGCATCAACACGAACCGGATCATCACGTTTTCTTATGCACTGTCATCGATGAGTGCTGCCTTTGCCGGTGTGCTTGTGGCGCCGGTGACCTTAACAGGCGCTTCGATGGGCGCGGTGTTGGGCCTCAAAGCCTTTGCGGTGGCGATCATCGGCGGATTGTCGAGTGGACTTGGCGTTGTCATCGGCGGCTTGATCCTTGGTATCACCGAGACCCTTACGGGCTACTATATCTCGACGGGATATAAAGACGTTCCCGGCCTTTTGCTGTTGTTGATTGTTCTTTCGCTGAAGCCCTCGGGGCTCTTTGGCAAAGCGGCCATTAAGAAGGTTTGAGCACGATGTCGAGACTCTTTTGGATCCTCGCCATTGCGGCGATTGCGCTTCTCCCCTTTGGCATGACGAGCCCTTATTATCTGCATCTCTGCGTGACGATTGCGATCTTCTCCATTGTCACTCTCGGTCTTGATGTTGTGTTTGGTTATACGGGCGAAGTATCAATTGGACATGCCGCGCTGCTTGGTATTGGAGCTTATACAGCCGCGGTTTTATCGATGCATTTCGGCATCGGATTTTGGACAGCCATTCCGATTGCGATTGTGGTTACGGCAGGTTTTGGCGCGCTATTGGCGTTGCCTGCGTTGCGGGTGACAGGGCCTTATTTGGCTATGGTGACCTTGGCCTTTGGTACGATCATTCAAATCTTGATCAATGAGATGGTTGATCTCACCAATGGTCCTCTTGGCGTTAAATTTAATACGCCAATCTTTTTAGACCTTCGGCCTTATAGCAATATGCTCCCCTTCCTCGATATGTCCTTCAAACGCATGAAGGAGATGGAATTTTTCTACGTGACCGCTGCGGCCTTGCTGCTGACGATCATCGTGATCAATCGTGTATTGGCTTCTCATTATGGCCGCGCCTTTGAGGCCTTGCGCGATAGTCCGATTGCATCGGATTGCATGGGTGTGAGTGTTTATAAGCATAAAGTGATCGCGTTCGTTTTATCTGCGGCGTTATCAGGTCTTGCCGGTGTTCTGTTTGCCTATTCGGAACAATATGTAGCGCCGAATAATTTTACATTTGAACTCTCTGTTCAATTCTTGCTGGCTGTTACGATGGGTGGCCGTAAATCACGGTTAGGGCCAATTCTTGGTGCCGTTATCATCGTATTCCTGCCTAATCTCTTGGCCGATATTGCTCTGTTCCGGATTATCGCGGGCGCCATTGCCGCTTTGGCGGTTGTTGCAGGTGGCATGAGCCTTTATCGCGATCGGGAGAATGCCGTTCGGATTTTGATCCCCGTTATTTTATGCGTGATCTTCTTCGTATTCTCGCTACTGCTCCAGAAAATCACGGATTACAAGCTCGCGATTTTCGGGGTAATGATATTGTTCGTCGTCTATTATTTGCCGGAAGGAATTGTTGGTTTCCTCTCGCAACTTTGGGCAAAGCGCGGCAAGGTTTTGGATATCGATACCGCACTATCCAATGCGCCAGAAACACAGGCGATTACCGTACAAGCTGCATCTACTGCTCAAGCCGATGCCCTTCTTTCGGTTGAAAGCATCCTGATGCAGTTTGGTGGCCTCAAAGCCATTGATGGTGTTTCACTGTCGGTGAAGCCAGGCACGATCCACGGCCTGATTGGCCCCAATGGTTCGGGCAAAAGCACGATGATGAATGTGCTCACCGGCATTTATGTTCCAACGGCAGGTGCGATTCGCTTTGCCGGACACGCTATGGCGGGCTTGAAATCGCCTGAAATTGCGTTGAAAGGTATTGCTCGTACTTTCCAAAATGTTCAGCTCTTTGGTGAGTTGAGCGTGCTTGAGAATGTGATGGTTGGCTTGCACCATTCGTATAAATCCGGCTTTTTCAGCGTGGCGTTAAGAACCTCTCTGGCGCGCAATGAAGAGGCGAGGGCGCGTGCGCGGGCCATGAATATTCTGCGCTTTACGGGCCTTGATGGTTTAGCGACAGAGGAAGCGCGTAATCTGCCTTACGGCAAGCAGCGTCTGCTCGAAATCAGCCGCGCGCTTGCGCTTGATCCGCGTCTCTTATTGCTGGATGAACCGGCGGCTGGACTAACGGCACCTGATATTGTTGAACTCATGGCGATCATCCGTAAAATCCGCGAAGCCGGATTAACGATTGTGCTTATCGAACACCACATGGATGTGGTGATGAGCCTTTGCGATACGGTGACGGTGCTCGATTTCGGCCAGAAGATTGCCGAAGGGTTGCCAGCTGATGTGCAGCGTAATCCGCGCGTAATTGAAGCCTATCTTGGCGGCAGCTCTGCTGCCCAACCTGCATAAAGGGAGAGAGTCATGTTGAAGATCGACAATCTCGTTGCAGGCTATGGCAAAGTGAAGGTGCTGCACGGCATCTCCATTCATGTGCCGAAAGGCAAAACGGTTGCACTCATAGGCTCAAATGGTGCGGGCAAGACAACAACGCTGCGCGCACTTTCTGGTATGCTAAAGCCCGAGAGCGGTTCCATTCTATTGGGCGGCAAGAATATTACGGGGCTTACCTCGCATGATATTACGCGGCTTGGCCTCGCGCATTCCCCTGAAGGTCGACGCGTGTTTTCGACCTTGCCTGTGATGGACAATCTTCTGCTCGGAGCCTTTCCCCGCCTTACGGGTATGCGGGCCAAAGGCGATGTGGATGGTGACATCAATCGGATGTTTGAACTGTTTCCGCGGTTGAAAGAACGCAAAGCCCAATTGGCAGGAACGCTTTCGGGCGGCGAACAGCAAATGCTGGCGATGGCCCGTGCGCTGATGCTGAACCCCGATGTCCTTTTATTGGACGAGCCATCCATGGGGCTTTCGCCTCGCTTGGTGGAAGAAATTTTTCACACGATCGAGCGTTTGAAAAAGGCCAACATCACCATGCTCCTGGTCGAGCAATTTGCAGCAGCCGCATTGGAAGTCTCGGACTTCGGCTATGTGATGGAAAACGGCCATATCCGCACTTCAGGCGAAGCCAGTGCGTTGCAGAATGATCCGGCGGTAAAGGCTGCGTATCTAGGCGGCGGGCATTAGAACTTTATCCTCATCCTGAGCCATGGCGCAGCTGTCAGTCGAAGGACGGTAGCCGTGGTTCTACACGTTATGCTTTGCATCGCGGCTCACCATGAGGAGAATTGGGCTTACCCCCGTAAGCCCGGCGCTTCCTGGCCCGTGCGCTCCACATATTCGGTATAGCCGCCGCCATATTGATGGACGCCATCTGGCGTAAGCTCCAATACCCGATTGGAGAGGGCAGCTAAAAAGTGCCGATCATGCGAGACAAAAAGCATCGTGCCCTCATATTGCGAAAGGGCCGAGATCAGCATTTCCTTGGTGGCCATATCGAGATGGTTGGTCGGCTCGTCGAGCACAAGGAAATTGGGTGGATCAAACAACATGATCGCCATCACAAGCCGTGCCTTTTCACCGCCCGATAAAACGCGGCACCGTTTTTCGACATCATCGCCGGAAAAACCAAAGCAACCGGCAAGCGAACGCAGCGAGCCTTGGCCTGCTTGCGGGAACGCGTCTTCTAACGATTGAAAGACGGTGCGTTCGCCATCGAGCAATTCCATCGCATGCTGCGCGAAATAAGCCATCTTTACGCTGGAGCCGACCGAGACTTGGCCATCATCCGGCTCTGTTGTTCCGGTGATGAGTTTTAACAAAGTGGATTTTCCAGCTCCATTCACGCCCATTACGCACCAGCGCTCGCGACGACCGATTTGGAAATCGAGACCTTCATAAATGCGCTTGCTGCCATAGCTTTTGTGGACGTTTTTTAAACTGACAATATCATCACCCGAGCGGGGCGCTGAAGGAAATTCAAACACCACGGTTTGGCGCCGTTTTGGTGGTTCAACACGATCAATTTTTTCGAGCTTTTTAACGCGGCTTTGTACTTGAGCCGCGTGCGATGCGCGGGCTTTGAAGCGTTCGATAAATTTGATTTCCTTGGCGAGCATCGCTTGCTGGCGCTCAAATTGCGCCTGTTGCTGCTTTTCCGCCATCGCCCGTTGTTGCTCATAAAATTCGTAATTGCCGGAATAACTCGTTAAACCGCCGCCGTCGATTTCGATAATTTTATTGACGATACGGTTCATGAATTCGCGGTCATGCGAGGTCATAAAAAGTGCGCCATCATAATTTTTCAGAAAATCTTCGAGCCAGATCAGACTTTCAAGATCGAGATGGTTCGATGGCTCATCGAGCAACATCACATCTGGGCGCATGAGAAGAATGCGGCCCAAGGCGACTCGCATTTTCCAACCGCCCGAGAGTTTGCCGACATCGCCTTCCATCATCTCCTGGCTGAAGCTCAAGCCGGAGAGAACTTCGCGCGCTCGGCCTTCTTGCTCGTACCCATCAAGCTCTTCAAAACGGGCTTGGACTTCGCCATAGCGTTCGATGATCTCGTCCATCTTATCAGCTTGATCGGGATCGGCCATGGCTGCTTCAAGTTCTTTGAGCTCTGCTGCTACCGCGCTGACCGGGCCTGCACCCTCCATCACTTCGGCAACCGCACTGCGGCCCGACATTTCACCGACATCTTGACTGAAATAGCCAATCGACACACCGCGATCGACAGCAACTTGCCCTTCATCGGGCAGTTCTTGTCCGGTGATCATACGAAAAAGCGTCGTTTTACCCGCGCCATTGGGTCCAACAAGGCCGATTTTCTCACCCTTGAGCAGAGAGGCTGAGGCTTCGATAAAGAGAATTTGGTGGCCGTTTTGCTTGCTGATATTTTCGAGGCGGATCATGATGAATATAGGACCTTTTTGGGTAATGCGGCGCCCTTATGCCATGGATACGCGCTCACGTAAGCCTGTTCTTGCTAACAAAATGATGAAAGCCAAAGAGTTGTGTTGTGAGCACTCATTGGAAAATGAGGCCGTATTGCGTCGTTCTACCTGTGGATGACGGTAATTAACTGCAGTTCTAAGTGGGATGGCCACACGTGTCACAATTAGGCAATTAGCCGGATATGGAGGATGGTTCTCACCTCCTGCCGTTGAAAGTACCCTTAATTTGCTCCAATTCAGCGTTTTGATATCAAAATTCATGCATTTCTACGATTTGGAGTATCAATTGACTTGATTTTCATTCCATTGACCGTATCCGACAGAGGATGAAGATGGGTTTGATAAGTTCAGGCTTCGGTACAGTTTGTTGGGCCTGTCTAGCGGTTGGTTTGTTTAGGTTTACGGTGTGGGGTTGTTATGGTTTGGTTTGGTAAAAAAAATCCAAAGGATTTGGCTACAGTCAGCGGGACAACACTATCGGCTCCGGGCAATGAGGAAGCTCATTTTGATGATCTCAAAAATGAAGGGTCTGTAGCCGAGCTTTCCTTTCCGCCTCGGACACCCATTCTCCATGTCGAACCTGTTCCCGTGGGGCAAACGATTATTGGTCCGGATGCCGAATTCAAAGGCTCGATCACCAGTAAAGGTGTTTGCCGCGTTGTTGGCCGTATGGAAGGTGATGTTACCGCGATCGAAGTGATATTGGATATTGGTTCGTCGATGGGTGGTAATATTCAAGCAAATACGGCGCAGGTTCAGGGCAGTTTAACGGGCAATATAACGGCAGATAGTGTTTCGCTACTGGCGGATGCCCATGTAACGGGTGATATTTTATATGGCTCTATTTCGATGGAGCGTGGCGCGCATGTGGTTGGCAATTTGAAACCGCAAAATCGCTAATTGATTGAGCGCAGGTGTACGTTAATATGATAGAAAATCACTTAAAAAATTTCGATGAAGCAGAAGCTGAAATGCCCGATTTTAATGTGGCCATTTTGGAAGCTCTCTCGGCATCACATTTGCCTATCGGACCTTCTAACCGATTGTCGCAAATCCCGACGCCTGCAATCATTCCAGCCGAGCATTCAAAATTTTTTGAAAATTCCGGAATTACCGTGATCGGACCGAGCACGAATTTGGAAGGCAATTTAAATAGCGAAAGCGCGTGTGTTATTTTTGGCCGTGTGAACGGGAATGTAACGGCCCCGCGGATCGTTTTGGAAATTGGATCCTATGTCGAGGGCAATCTTAATTCGCGGTCTGTCAAAATTTTGGGAACGCTGAATGGGAATATTATTTGTGACGAAGCCACGGTTTCAGCGAATGGTAAAATCAGAGGCAATATCGCCTATGAAACGATCGAGATGGATCGGGGTAGTGAGATTGTCGGCTCGCTTTGGTTAAAACCAAATTCCGTCGGCGGGTGACGGGGCTTCATCGATATTTTTAAGCCCTCTTCGCAATGCGGACCATTGCGCCGAGACGGACATTTCCTTTATAAAGACGATATTGATTTAAACGCGACTCGTCCTGCATGCGTGTAAATGCGCGGTGGATGACCTAAAAACAGATAATTCGAGGCACCATGTCAAAATTAGCTTCCGCTTTCGCCTTGGTCGTGATGGCCGGTCTTTCCTCGCCCGCATTTGCGGATTCATCCTGTTCGGCTGCCGCTGAAGCTTCGGCCAAAAATTATGAGCACGAGC
>Ga0007809_10000859_pt1 | contig 12812 bp, 15 predicted proteins | sample CryBogCBE02Aug07_FD_60383 | JGI IMG/M metagenome (GOLD analysis project Ga0007809, IMG submission 60383) | Freshwater microbial communities from Crystal Bog, Wisconsin, USA - CBE02Aug07 | ecosystem: Environmental > Aquatic > Freshwater > Lake | place: Crystal Bog, Wisconsin, USA | collected...
ACTTCATTGAATAAAATAATAACAAGCAGCCGTAGTCCTGACAACCAATATACGGCCGAGACGAATTGACTGACCTGTAAAAACCCTAGGTAGACGTCGTTTATATAGTCCAGTACGAACCAAGCAATACTAATGCAAAGTATTACGAAAAAAGAGGTTAATATACGGCTCACGTAGATATTAAGTTCCAAAATATTAAGATTAAATAGTATCAATAAATTTTATAACTATTTACAGTTTTGATGGTATTTTACTATTGCCTAACTAACACTAGCTTCTTAGAATGTGATCCAATGCAATTGTTAAATTAATGTTTGTAGATTAAAAAATTTTATGAAATCATCGACCCTGCAAGACGCATATTTTCGGTTCACACAGTTATTAGTGACACTTGAGAACTCCCCCTCGTTTCCAAAGCTAGATGATGTGGAGGGTAAATTACTTCACACTATTGCAATCGCCACAAGATCAGGGAAATTATTGCTGGTGGGAGATCTTATTTTTGCTAACAAATTAGGCTCACCAGCAACCCTACACAGGAGGCTTGGTAAGTTAATTGAGAAAGAATTAATTCAATATGCTGAGGATGCAGATGCAAGAAAGAAGTTTCTTGAATTAACGCCAAAATCTCAAAAATACTTTAACAAGTTAGGCGAGTGTTTGATGAAAGCTAGTGCAACGAAGTAAGTAGACTACAAATAGGTCACAGAAATGTCTTTTTACATACTTAGTTCTCAGCCAGTCTTTACTCTAGGACTTCAACGAATCGTTAAAAGTATTTATCCAAATCTTAAAATTTTAGAGGCAACGAACTTTTATCAATTCAAAGATATTTTGACTAACAACGAGATACCCAACTTATTACTGGTTGATGTAAGCACAGTCATTACAAATACTGAAAGCGTTTTTGCACTGTTAAGGTCAATGTGCCCCCAAATTCCCATCATTGCATTGTGTGAGTTGTCAAATTATGAAGAGCAGCAGCACTATTTGAGACTGGGTGCAACTGTTTGCCTTCCCAAGAGTGCGAGCATTGAAACAACCACGTTTACACTGCAAGGATTGTTACCTTCTTCTTCTCTAAATACACCCCCTCCAACTCAGCTCGAGCGAGCCACAGACGCTGCAGTCACCATCCCTCAGGAGTTATCTAAACGACGCAGGCAATTAATTGCACTCGTAGCCCAGGGGCTCAGCAACAAAGAAATCTCTCACGAGCTGGGTATCAGTGAGCACACAGTCAAGATACATTTTGGAAAATTATTCAAAATTTTCGGTGTTAACAGTAGAACCAAAATGCTTCACTTGGCAAGAGTGCATGGGCACGTAAGTTGATCGCTAGCTCGCAGGTCTGAGCCCAAGGCGAGCAAAAATCTACAGCGGCGCTTCTTGCATGTACTTAGCGACACAGTTAGTTTTTTGCTCCAGGACAATTTACAGGAAGATTGACCATTTTTTGTTGATCTACTGTAAACGTTGCTTTGCGTGACTCCCCCTGTCCGTCCAGCGTTATGCGGTAAATAGAGTCAAAGTCATTATCTGGCCAGTGCTTAACAGTTTGGGCCAACTCGTTATCAAATGGGGCGATTAATAATTTAGCGATAGCATCGATTTGGTGGTGTTCCCAAGCTACAAAGTATGTCGAATTTTCCATACCTGGTCCTAAGAGATAACTGGTTAGGGCGGAATAATTACTAAGCGAATAAGACAAGTTAACTGGCATCTCCAGCCGAATCGCGGTTGGCTCAATCGTTGCGAGTGGCCTTATATAGGCGTATAAGATACCCCGGTCTGGCTTGCTCTCGGCTGGATTAGGCGCAAAGAGCTCCAGTGGCCGTCCGTACTTTGAAATTAATACATCTGGCAATGCAAGGGCACGTTGTAAGCCCTGGCAAGACAACTGCCCCAAGCCGGCCGCAGGCTTCTCACCGTGCCGAAACAAAACAATAGTTTCGCTAGACCAAGCAGAGAGAGAAAACGCGATGACAACAAAAAGTAATAATTTTTTCATAAACGAAATTTTACGCTGTTACCCATACATCTAAAAATGCTGAACGGCAACTTAGAGCACAGTGTTAGCTACAAGTTAGTATGGCTTGGCTTGGCTTAGTTTTGTTTGATTTTGATTGCTTTAACTTAAAATACTGTATAAAATAACATATATCATGAAGCAATCGAAAATACCGTTTTCAGTCCCCTGCCTAATCGAGTCAAGCCCTCTTATGCTGGATTTATGTGAGTGGCGTATGCCCGCAGGCTTTCCCTCGCCTGCAACGGATCACACTCAAAAAAGAATCGATCTAAACGAGCATCTTATTCGCAACAAAGAGGCTACGTTTTTATTTCGCGTCAAGGGGGAGTCCATGAGTGGGATTGGAATCTACCAAGACGATATGCTGGTTGTAGATAGATCACTAGACCCCAAACACAACGATATCGTAATCGCGGTCCTTAACAACGAATTCACCGTTAAACGCCTGTACAAAAGAGGCGGCGTTGTAAAACTCATTGCAGAAAACAATCTCTACCCTCCTTTGCTTATCAAAAATGAGGAGGAGTTAACGGTTTGGGGAGTCGTCACCTACAACCTTCATAAACTGCACTAAAAATCACAGCAAGACACCGTGAAAACTCAAAGAGATATCCAGCAATTGGCTTTAGTTGACTGCAACAATTTTTATGTAAGTTGTGAAAGAGTCTTTCGGCCTGATCTCATCAATACCCCTGTGGTTGCGCTCAGTAACAACGATGGATGTGTTATCTCTCGGTCCAACGAGGCCAAAGCACTCGGTATCAAGATGGGACAACCGTGGTTTGAAGCAAAGGAGCTAGAAAGAGAGCACGGTGTACTCGCACTTAGCTCTAACTACGCGCTATACGCGGACATGTCAAACCGTGTCATGTCTATTCTCAGTCAATTCACTCCTACGCAAGAGGTCTACTCAATTGATGAATCTTTCTTAGACTTAAGTGGCATCCACAACCTTAGGAGCGTTAGTTACAAAATTAAAGAAACCGTTGGTAAATGGACTGGTATTCCAGTTTGTGTGGGTATAGGGCCTACAAAAACACTGGCCAAGTTAGCAAACCAAGTTGCAAAGAAGCACCCCAGATCCAAGGGGGTATTTAACTTTAACAGTCTAAGTGAAGAACAAAAAAATAGCTTACTCTCAAAAATCGAAGTCTCTCAGGTCTGGGGGGTTGGCAGACGTTTGACCAGTCGGCTTGCGCAGTACAACATCCACAGCGTTCAGGACTTGAAGCTTGCGGATACGCCGACGCTACGAGCTGAGTTTGGGGTTGTGATGGAGAAAACGCAGCGCGAACTTCGTGAGTTACCTTGTATTGATATGACACTCATTGAGCCCCCAAAAAAACAAATCGTCTGCAGTCGCTCCTTTGGCGAAATGATCACCGACGTGAATGCGCTAAAAGATGCGGTCTCCCTTTTTGTCTCCAATGCATGCCAAAAACTAAGGGCTCAAAAGTCTCATGCAAGTATCATCCAGGTTTTTTTATGCACCAACCGCTTTCGAGCTGAGTTGGCACAGTACAACCCTTGCATTAGCGTGCCCCTACCCCAACCGACCAATGACACGGTACACGTCAATCGATGGGCAGACTTTTTGGTAGAGAAAATGTTCAAGCCCGGTTACAGCTACAAGAAGGCTGGCGTAATGTTAAGCGAGATAGCTCCCACGACACACAGACAAATGGATATGTGGGAGCAACCACATGAGCGTGAGCACGCGTCAAATGTAAAACTCATGGACGCACTTGACCAACTAAACACTCGCTACGGCAGAGGTACAGTGACAGTGTCAACACAAGGCACTTACTTAGACCGCTTAAACGTGGGAGCCGGTCAGAACTGGAAAATGAAACAAACCAGAAAGTCACCCAATTACACAACGAATTGGAGCGATGTTCCCTACGCCTGACCTGCGATGGCTCAGCACAGTAAAGGCGGGAGCGACTTTTACTTTGCTTTGTTGGGCTTTTGAATCATAGAACCCGCGAACTTACCACCACGGTCGATCTCCATATCAGAGTACTCAAGCGCGCCAGAGACCATACCTGAGGCACGGATGTGAAGGTATTCCTCGCAGTGAATTTCTTTATTGATTTCACCCAGAACGTCCATCTCTCGTGCAGTGACTGTTCCAGTAATCTTGCCCTGCACCCCTACCAATAAATTATCAGCCTTAATCTCGCCGTTCACGGTGCCGTGAATTTCAGCCTTACCCGGAACAGTAAAAGTCCCTTGGATCACAACGCCCTCACCGATATAAATATCTTGCCCTTGAGACCTGGGCTTGTTTGAGGGATTTGCACCTGGATTGAAACCTGCATTTGGATTCAAATTAGGGGCCGAATTGGAATTAGGATTGGACTTGAAAGTATTACCGACCATGATATGTTCTCATCTAAAAAACTTAATCTATTCTAATTGAAAGTCTAAGTAATAGTGAAAATAAAGAGCAAACACTGCTGATTAACCTGAAAAGACCATAGTATTTGATTTTCATCCGCGTGACATAAAGGTGGGTCCAGTTTCTGCCAACTGATTACGAACAAAATACAAACAAAAAACTGATTAAAATTCAGGAAATTAAATTAATTCCAATATGAAAAATTTCATCTCATTGCTCACAGCCCTTCTCGTGTCAAGCTTTAGCTTGGGTACAAATGCTCAAGAAGCCAAAATTGGACGTGTCGCGGTATCAGGTGCCTACACCAAAGCAACCGTTGCGGGCCAAATGGCCGGATCTGGATTCATGAAGATTGCGGTCACGGGAGCTAGCGATCAGCTGATTGGGGCTACAAGTCCTGTAGCGGGAGACGTACAAATGCATAGCATGAGCATGGAGGGAAACACCATGAAAATGCGGCAAATGAACGCAATTGAAATACCCGCCAACTCAAGCGTTGAGCTCACACCGGGAGGACTGCACTTGATGCTGATGGGTCTTAAAACACCTCTCAAAGCAGGTGATAGTGTCAAAATCAAGCTTAAATTTGCGTCATCTGGTGAGGTTGAGGTGAGCTTTCCCGTAAAAGCTATGGGCGGGGAGTCGATGCACGAGCATTCTATGAAGTGAGTTTGTTAAAAGATAGAGCTAAAAACAAGTTCACGGACTCAGGAAAGGTCAGTTGGCGTCGATTCACAATGACAATCCTTTAAATATTGCTGGAGCTTTGGCTTGAGTGAGTGCATTAGGGGAGTTATTTCATTAAAAGGGGGGCTTTAATGCTTGATGAATTCACTAAGAGAAGCCGAATTGACTCCATCAATTCGCTAAATGAGTCGATCGATCAACTTAAAGAATCGCACTCTACACTTGTCATAACGACCCAGGCCTTCAAAGAATCCATCGCAAAAGAGAAGCAAATATTTGAGCGTCTGGTTGCGATTGACCCTAAAACACTAGAGCCCATGGGCGACAACACGCCAGATGAGACACCTGTGCCCGTCATAACAAGCGAGTCTGAGCACTCTGTTTTATCAAATGACAACCCGGCTCAAGCTCAAGTGGAGGAAGATAGCGGACTCGATATTTCTGGAACATTGGCAACTGAGACTCCTAAGCCAATTGTGTCGAAAAATTAACGCAATTTATTTTTTTCCTTAAAACCTAAATCTTTTTCATGATGGTTTGAAATATATTTGAATCCTCAAAATAATTCAACCAGTTAATCAAATGACCTATGGGCTGTCTCTTGAACCACTCCATATCGGTACGTGCAAATTGTCGAACAAACGGTGCAATAGCAGCGTCTACAAATGAGAAGTAAGCTCCCCCTAAAAAAGCTTGTCTGCTCAACAAGTCATTAAGTTCAGACAAAATCAAAACGGCTAAATCTCTTTGTGAATCCCCGTTTGGCAGATCAAAACGGTTGGGGTATTTGTAACGATCCAAAAGTCTCTTGAACTCACCATCATTCGTCTCTATCAGCTTTAAAGTTTGAGTCTTTGATGGCTCAGTTTCGGCTAACCAATTTAGGGGATCATTATGAGTAAGTGCCCAGTTCATGATATCAAGACTCTCATCTAAAACGCGTCCATCCTCACCCGGTAACCAAAGAACTGGGACAGTTCCCTTGGGTGAGAGATGAAGCATATGTGGGGGTTTGTTTCTTAGCTCCACCTCTCTTTGCTCGTATTCGATACCGCTGACGTGCAACGCCAATCTCGCTCTCATTGCATACGGACACCTTCTAAAGGTGTATAAAACAGGTTTTGATTTGCTTATTGGGCTCACGCTTAGTAATCCGCTTGAGGCTAATTTGATGATCTAAATTGTAGATGGTCTGGCCAGTGCGTAAACCTGCAGATAGAATGATATGACACGCACTTACCACTCAAATATGCCATGTCAAAACTACCCACAATTGTTCTAGAAACTGAACCCAACCCCACTCACGCTGTGATTTGGCTTCACGGATTGGGAGCTGACGGCAATGATTTTGTGCCTATTGTGGGTGAATTGGATTTAGAAAATTGTCCCGCTATTCGCTTTATTTTCCCCAGCGCTCCAAGTATGCCAGTGACTTGGAACGCCGGCTACGTGATGCCTGCTTGGTACGACATCACCGGTAGTGACTTGATCAGCCGCCAAGACGCGGCAGGCATCGCGAGGTCAGCCTCTGCAATAACTGAGTTGATCAATGACCAAGTAGCCAAGTCGATACCATGCAAAAACATTGTCCTCGCTGGTTTCTCGCAAGGATGCGCAATGGCTCTTCATACTGGCCTTACTCTGCCAACCCAATTGGCTGGAATTATGGCCTTGTCTGGTTATCTTCCATTGGCTGATACATTTAAAACAGTTGCTCATCCTGCCAACCAGACAACGCCAATTTATATGGCCCACGGAACACAAGATCCCGTGGTTGTTATTAAACGGGGAGAGGATTCTAGAGATTTGCTAACCTCACTGGGGTATGCAGTTGAGTGGCACAGCTATCCTATGCCTCACTCAGTACATCCAAGCGAGCTTGTGGATATATCTAAATTCTTGAAAAAAGTTTTTGTCTAAAGCGCCAGTGATTTTTTGTATTCATTGAAACCGTTCATGCGTAATTCGCAGGCTGGACAGTTTGCACAACCGTATCCCCATTCATTTAAAGTGGATCTTTCGCCCATATAGCAAGTGTGCGTGTCATTAACGATAATTGAAGTTAACCGGTCACCTCCGAGCTCTGCTGCCAACTTCCAGGTGGCACACTTGTCTAACCACATCAGGGGAGTTTCAATAACTAAGGGGGTGTCCATTCCAAGCGACAAAGAGACCTGCAAAGATTTTAAAGTGTTGTCCCTACAATCAGGGTAACCGGAGTAATCGGTCTCACACATTCCTCCAACTAAGCGCCTAAGAGAGCGCCTATAAGCTACCGTTGCAGCAAAGGTAAAGAACAAAAGATTTCGACCTGGTACAAAAGTGTTTGGGAGTCCAGAGGCGGCGAACTCAATGGATTTTTCCTGGGTCAGCGAAGTATCACTGATCTTACCTAGAATATCTAAATCGAGTACATGATCTTCGCCGAGTTTTAAACTCCAATCGGGAAAGGACTCTCTTATGGCGCTGAGCACCACCGATCGACAGGTCATCTCAACCTGGTGTCTTTGTCCATAATTAAAACCAATAGTCTCTACTTTGTCAAAGTTCTTTAATGCCCAAGCCAGGCAAGTTGTAGAGTCTTGCCCGCCTGAGAAAAGCACAAGTACACTTCGATCAAAAGTCTGGGTATGCATTGAAAAAATCCATGGAGTTGTTTTGAAATCGCAAGATTAACTTGCCTAGTGAACATGTAAAACCCAATTTAGTGACACGCACTAAATATAACAAAGCCACCCAAAAATCACCAAAACAGTGCGGGCACTCAAAATAAAAATACCTCTATATTCAAATCGAGTTTTAGGGGTGCACCAAAAAAAGCAGTTTAACGTGCAACAGTAGGTAGTTAGGATTATTCTACAAGGTCAGACCTGGGCATACATATTGCTGTTATTGAATATCTCCACGGTAAACAACCATTTACTGTTTAATACCCACCTGACCAGTGGGTATTTTTTTAACTAAAAATGCCAAGAACCTCCCTCCAAAGCATCGCCTATGGTTTTATCAGTCTGCATTTTGAACGGAACTAGTTGATATATGCTTAAGGATGCATGAGTAGAAAGCCTAAACTCTCTGGAGACTTCAGCCAAAGACACACTAGGTTGGCTTGTGGATTCCATGTAAACGGGCCAATCACACAAGGTCCTGCATTAAGTGCCTTGGATATAGAATACCCTTTTAAATATTAAAACTAGGAATTTCTTTTGAAAAAGCAAATCAACAAATACATAGTTGCCTCAATTATGATGGCATCCGTATCTTGCTACGTGACGGCTGAGGATTTAAAAGTAGGTTACATCAACACTGATAAAGTTTTCCGCGAATCCAGCATGTCTATTGCTGCACAAAACAAGCTTCAACTAGAATTTTCAAAGCGCGAAAAAGAACTCGTCGATTTAGGGAACACTTTAAAGACTGAGGCAGATAAGTTTGACAGAGATGCGGCCACAATGTCTGAGACACAACGGGGCACTCGACAACGTCAACTCATGGACCAAGACAGAGAACTTCAACGTAAACGCCAAGAGTTTCAAGAAGATGTTAAGAACCGCAAAAATGAAGAGTTCAAACTAGTTTTAGACAAAGCCAATAAAGTAATCAAACAAATGGCTGAGACAGAGAAGTACGACGTGCTCCTTCAGCAAGTAGCCTTCATTAACCCAAAACTAGATGTCACAGATAAAGTGATCAAAGCCATGAACGCAGCAAAATAATTTAGAAAATTTCCGTCATCAAGAAAGCGCTTAGGCGCTTTTTTTTCAACTTCAAATTAATTTAGTTTGTAAAGGCACATGAGATATTGTTCAACTTAAAGTATGCCGATTTTTGCGATCGGCATCTAATTTGCTTAATTAGAGTGTCAGTCAAAACCGGCAACTTTTGTCCGCTCTAATTCTTTTAGAACAATGAAATATATTGATCCTCAAAATCCTTCTAAAAATTCAATCACTGCTCCTAAAGTAGTCGATCGATTGGAGGACTCTGCTCATTCTTATTGGGAGGTTTTTTATAAAAAACAAAGGAATCAATTCCCACCCTCTCAGTTTGCAGCTTTCATTGCCAATGAATTCAAAGATCATCCTCTTTTTATTGACATAGGTTGTGGAAACGGCAGGGATTCACTTTTTTTCTCTTACCTCGGGCACGACGTCGTAGGAATTGACAAAAGCTCAGCGGCAATTGAGTTTTGTAACTCTCAAATGATGAGTACAAACAAAAGAATGAGTACTTTTATCAATAGCGACATCTGCGATTTAGAAAGTCACGATACGCTATTTGAGTCCTTAAAGTTAGTGAAAAAAGTAATTTACTCTAGGTTCTTTATTCATGCAATTCAAGAGGATAAAGAAGATGAGCTTTTTGAATTTATAAGGAGTATCTGTCTCAACAAGGAGGATGTAATTGCACTAGAGTTTAGAACTGAAGAGGATGCCCAAAATCCTAAACAAGCTCAAGCTCACTTCAGGCGCTTTATATCTCCAAACAGTTTGGCAAATAAAATGCAAAATAACTTTAATCTACAAATTGAATACCAAGTTCAAGGCTACGGGATGGCTAAATACGGAATTGAAGATGCGCACGTTTGTCGAATAATTGCAAAGCCAATCGGAACAAATTAATACATTAAGACTCCCACATTAAGACTCCCAATATGGCTTGGGTATCTACATAGATTTCTTCTAGTTAATTTCCTCTTGGTCTGGGGCGGCAATATTTCGCCGCCTATATTTACTTAACTTAACCAAGTAGACACGGGATTTTCATTATTAGATCCTAAACTTAACCTAGACCAAAATAGGAGTTCAAAGATGCAAAAATCATTTTTTTCCAAGATTAGATTATTAACGCTAGCCTTAGGGGTGGCTTACCTTGGAATTCAAAGCTTAGCTTATGGCCAAGATGATCCAAGGTTGCCTCCCAAAGATCGTCCCAGAATGCAAGGAATAGATTGGCAAAAGCATGAGCAAATGCATACGGAGATGATGCTCAACTCCATTGCCAACAGACTTGAGATCAAGGCCTCACAGCAAATTCAGTGGGGAGAGTTTGCGCTCGCTTTTAAAGCCCTGCATTCAATGCACAACATGCAAAACTCATTGCCTGTAGATAGACCAGAAATGGATAAGTTTAAACTGCCAGGTCAGATGGATGCGGCAACCTTGGCCAAGTTGATGGCAGAGAAAATGACTGATCAAGCAGCAAAAATGACTGCTCTGGCGAGTAAGACCGAGCAACTACAAAAGGTCCTTACCCCGGAGCAACAAACTACTTTAAATCAATTGGCTATTCAAGCCCTGTCCCACCGTCGCCACATGAGAGGTGAACCACTTGGACCGATGCCTCATTGAATTTAAAGTCGCAAAGTGCTGTATAGATTGAAGCAACCTGTGAGTACTTAAATAGTATTAAAAATATTTAAATAACCTATTAGGATACAAATCTTTCTTTTAAAGCCTTTCCAGCAATAGTTAGCTATCAATTTATTTTTGAGGTAGCCCTTGAATTTGTAGGCTATGGCACTACTTGTAAGTCAATAAATATTATTTTCTTACGGCCCCTCTATGTCAGAACCCCAAAATAGCAACAATCCAAGTGAAGAGTCCCAAAATATCAACCCTACTCAGGGTAATGATCAAACAGGCACCAGCAGCAACGGTTTAACTGGTACACCAGACAATTCAAAACACGAGCCAGAGACTCAAGACTCCGCTCAAGAGGTGATGGATCCTTTGTCTAAAGCATTGGCGGAAGTGGCCATTTTGCAAGCAAAGGTTAGCGAATTAAACGATCAATTTCTAAGAGGTCAGGCTGACGTACAAAATGCAAGGCGTAGAGCAGATGAAGAAGTATCAAAGGCTCGTAAATTTGCTATCGAGGCCTTCGCAGAGAGCATGCTCCCCGTAACTGATAGCTTGGAAGCTGCCCTCTCAATCAAAGAAGCCACTATTGAACAAATCCGAGAAGGCTCAGAGGCAACACTCAGACAACTTAAGAGTGCGCTTGAGAAAAATAAAGTCTTAGAAATCAATCCTGAAGCGGGGGCTAAATTCGACCCTCATCACCATCAAGCCATCAGTGTGGTGCCGGCGGATCAAGAACCCAATACTGTCGTCTCAGTTCTACAAAAGGGTTACTTGATTATGGACCGGGTTTTAAGGCCTGCGCTGATCACAGTTTCAGGTCCTAAGGCAAACTAAGAAACGCCACATCAATTGATAAATTTCTTGTGTGGAACTTGAAATTCATAAAGTTATCCACAGATTAGTAATAACAGTTTTAACAATTAGTCGTTCAACTCAAGCGACGCTCACGGAGAATAAAAATGGGAAAAATGATCGGTATTGATTTAGGCACTACAAACTCATGCGTAGCTGTGATGGAGGGTAATACAACTAAGGTAATAGAGAACGCTGAGGGAGCTAGAACTACTCCCTCCATCATTGCCTACATGGAAGATGGTGAGATCCTCGTTGGAGCATCTGCTAAGCGACAAGCAGTCACGAACCCTACCAATACTTTATATGCAGTAAAGCGTTTAATTGGCCGTAAATTCGAAGAAAAAGAAGTTCAAAAAGATATCAACCACATGCCCTACAAAATCAGCAAAGCTGATAACGGGGACGCTTGGGTGCAAGTCAGAGGGGATAAACTCGCACCTCCGCAAATTAGTGCAGAAGTTCTTCGTAAAATGAAGAAAACTGCAGAAGACTACCTGGGTGAAGCGGTCACTGAAGCCGTCATCACAGTTCCGGCTTATTTTAACGACGCCCAGCGTCAAGCCACCAAAGATGCAGGTCGCATTGCTGGTCTAGATGTAAAACGTATCATCAATGAGCCAACTGCTGCTGCACTTGCATTTGGATTGGATAAAAACTCTAAGGGCGATCGTAAGATTGCTGTATACGATCTGGGTGGTGGAACCTTTGACGTCTCTATTATTGAGATCGCAGATGTAGACGGCGAAAAACAATTCGAAGTGCTCTCAACAAACGGAGATACGTTCCTTGGAGGTGAAGACTTTGACCAACGTATCATTGATTTCATCATCTCTGAGTTCAAGAAAGAACAAGGCGTTGATTTATCAAAAGATGTTTTAGCCCTTCAACGTCTCAAGGAAGCTGCAGAAAAGGCCAAAATCGAGTTGTCTTCTTCTACATCCACAGATTTAAATCTACCCTACATCACTGCAGACGCTTCAGGTCCTAAGCACTTGAACATCAAGATCACCCGCTCCAAGCTTGAGTCACTGGTTGAGGAACTCATTGAGAGAACCATAGCGCCTTGCAGGACCGCAATCAAGGATGCCGGGGTTAGCGTGGGTGATATTCATGACGTGATACTGGTTGGCGGAATGACTCGGATGCCAAAAGTTCAGGAAAAAGTAAAAGAATTTTTCGGACAAGAACCTAGAAAAGATGTAAATCCTGATGAAGCTGTTGCAGTTGGTGCAGCTATTCAAGGTCAGGTTCTCTCAGGCGACAGAACCGATGTGTTACTTTTGGACGTTACCCCACTCTCACTTGGTATTGAGACCTTAGGTGGAGTCATGACCAAAATGATCACCAAGAACACGACTATTCCGACCAAGTTTGCCCAAACCTTCTCCACTGCTGATGACAATCAGCCTGCGGTGACGATCAAGGTATACCAAGGCGAGCGTGAAATGGCGACAGCTAACAAATCCCTTGG
>Ga0007809_10000864_pt1 | contig 12752 bp, 10 predicted proteins | sample CryBogCBE02Aug07_FD_60383 | JGI IMG/M metagenome (GOLD analysis project Ga0007809, IMG submission 60383) | Freshwater microbial communities from Crystal Bog, Wisconsin, USA - CBE02Aug07 | ecosystem: Environmental > Aquatic > Freshwater > Lake | place: Crystal Bog, Wisconsin, USA | collected...
GCCCTGTTCACCGGTTGCCAGTGTTGCCACCGTTGGAAACGAATCGGCTGTAGCCGTTGTTAGAGTAGAGGTCTTGATGTGCCCAGAACGTATGGCTGGGTTAATGTAATAAGTCGTACTTGCTGAGTGCTGCTTTGAAGCCGGCGTATAATGGGAACGAAGCCAGTTTAAGTCTTCAAGCTCCTCACAAGCCTCTTTGATCAGCTCTGCATTCCTGCCCAGATTTTTATAATTTTTCCGATAGACGGCACGAACAGAAAACCCATCCTCAATATCGCCGTTCAATAGTTTATCCGACAAAGCAAAAACAGCCCTTTCCCTGCCATTCATGCCCATGCTATAGATACGGCGAGCATGAGATTCCAAATACGAATGCCACACAATAGCTCTCTGTTATGAATGTGATCAATCATCAAATGACCCTTCTCTATCTTGCAGTCCTTTTGTGCGGCTAAACTGTAAAAAGACTCTTTGGGTCTTTTCAAATCAGACCAAATAATGATTTCTTGTGATACTTGGATGGTAAAAACAAGGTGATATTTACATTCCCAGGTATAATGATTTGAATAGTTTGAAACACAATGAGCCCTCCACTATTAAGAAGAGGCTTATTTATTGGGATTAGTTCAGTTTATACGCAACGAGATAATCTTTTTGAGATTTCTTATTTTAATAAAAAGTTAATTAGTGTACTTTACAGTAGAAATTAAATAAGGGGATTTTGATCATGAATAGACTTGTATTGGCCGTATTTCTTACAATTTGTGCCTCTTCTGTTTTTGCTATGGATATAGAGGATAAAGAACTTTTAAGTGACAGGATAGTTCGTTATTTTAAAGAAGTTTCAGATACAACTGGGCAACCAATATCTCTAAAGATAACCTTGAGAGATACATACAGTGGCAGAGACGATATGGAAGATGAACAAACTCTACCGTTGGGCTTTTCCCCAAGGCCTGTATCTACAAGGTTTATATTAGATATATCAGATGCTTTTAAGCAACTATTGCCCGCTCTTTCTGAGGGAAAAGAGTCAGAAAGACTGTCTTTGGATGTAACAATTTGGGTTGACGCTCCAGGACACAAAGAAAAAGTTAATGGATTTTGTTCATTGAAAAAAGAAGAATGAAGGCATTGAGAGTTTTATTAGGTCTTATCTTCTTTGTTTTTCTAGCCTTTTCTGAAAAGGCTTTTTCTTCTATTGAGGAGTTGGTTGCATTTAAGAAAGATCATATGGCTATAATCTTAGCAAACGACTTCGTTAGAGTCAGCGTTTTAGGAGAGGTTATAAAAACCAATAAAAAAAGACCACTGAAAAGTAGTATTGCTGATTTGTTGGCTAGCATAGAAAGAGCAGATTTACCAGAAGCTTGGGTCAGATGGTTTAGAAGAGTTTATGAGGGAAAATCACTTATTGACATAAAAGAGTTTGCTGTTGCGATTTTTTACCCTTATGAGGTTTTAGAGGCAACACATAAACAACATATTAGCCAAATGAATTATGCTTTTAAAGCTAGCATTATGTATTCGGCAGAATTTGATCCTCATGGTCCAGGTAAAATAACAAGGAATATTTTAAAAAGAGATATAGGAGTTGATATATCCTCTGACGAACAGCTTTTGCATTACCTGGATTTGGGATTTATTGCAAATAGCTCTTCTTTTTTAGAAAAGTTTAAAGCCTATGGACACTCATATCATGATAGTTTTGACCGCTTAATTCCTCAAGTTTTTTCAAGTGGTACTGCCATACAAAGGCTGGTAAGTGGAGGCTGTTACCAACCTCCACTCCCATAAGAACCGTGCATGCAAGTTTCCCCGCACACGGCTCAAGCCTTCATAAGACCTAATTCCATTGGATCCGGTTTCCCCACATAATCTCTTGCTTTGCTTCTTGCTCTCTGCTTGAAGTAATCATTAAACCTTGGATCATAAGGCGTTGCTTCCGCCCTTATTTTCACATGTCTTTTAATTGCCACACGAGAGGCTTTGATCAGGTCAAGATTCGCTGTTTCCTTATCTTTTGTCGGGACTTTTGCACGAAATATCCAATGTTGAAAGCCTTGAGTTCGAAAGTATTTATCTTTCACCCATGTCGCATTCTTGTTGGGATGTCTGTACGAAGCCCATTTCCACAGTGACTTGAAAATATTATGATCTACATAAGAGAAAGTTTCCTTTGAAACAACATGACGGAAGTAATTCGTCCAGCCCCTCAACTTAGGGTTTAGTAACCGGATGAGATTTTCCGTTTTAGCTGTCTTGTTCTTTTTAATGGTGTCTCTAATGTCCTTAAGAAAGCTGTTCTTGCTTTCCACAGAAGGCTTAATTAAAAGCTTGTCTCCATATTTACGAATATTAAAGCCCAAAAAATTGAACCCATCTTTAATATGAGAAATCCTGGTTTTCTCCTGCGAGAGTTCCAGTCCTCGCTCACATAGAAAGGCCTCTATTGCAGGTTTGATCTTCTCTTCCAATACTTCTTTCGTTGCTCCTGTTGCGATAAAGTCATCAGCATAGACGCTGATATGAACTTTATCAAAGGATGTTGAGACGGCCTTAACGGTTGCCTCTAACCCACTTAGAGTAGCATTCAAAAGTGTTGGGGAGATGATCGAACCTTGAGAAGTTCCCCGTTCTGTAAGATGAAAGGTGTTTTTCTCTATATAGCCCGCCTTTAACCATTTTCTCAAAATGTCCTTATCCATCGTTACATTATCCTGTAACCATTGATGAGAAATTGTGTCAAAACACGCCCGTATATCTCCCTCCAAAATCCATTGAGCATTATTCTTTCTACTGAGAATAATGAAGCATTGATCAATGGCATCGACCGCTGAACGCTTTGGCCTAAAGCCATAAGCGTTCTTATCTGCCTTCATTTCTATGACGGGCTCGAGGGCCAACAAGTGTAAGGCTTGGTGTCCTCTGCAAATCATAGAAGGAATAGACAAAGGGCGGTGACCCTTGGCTTTCTTTGGTATATATACACGCTTGAGTGGTTTAGGACGGTAGCCATGTCTTTTAAGAGACATGGCTGCAGCCATTTTCTGTTTCTGTGTTTGCCAGATAATTCCGTCAACGCCGGGGGTTTTGCCACCCGTATTTTGTGTAACTCGCTTAACTGCTAACAGTTTCGCAGATAAGGAGTGAGTTAGAAGCCACTGCAAAGCTTTTACTTTACCGTAACGACCTTCTCGAGTTGCCTTTGCAATACGCATTTGCAGTCGACGTACCTGTTCCTCTACCTGGGGCCATTTAATAGTGTCCCAAGTAAATTCTTTGGCTGAGGTTGCACCAGTCTTGGTTTTTGCCATTTCTATCATTTGCTTTTCCTCATATCATCGATTCTTCAAACTTTCTTGCAATTGAAGACCAGTTGGACGTCTGCTCGCTTTCGCGCCTGATAATGTTCCAATCAGTATCCTTGCCATTACAGCAGGGCATTCGCTTTTTCCAACCTCCCAAACATGCACCACCATAGGCTTTTCTTACGATTGGCTGTCCCAGTTTCCCAGGAGTGATACATGGTTTCCATGTTCCTTTAAAAGAAATAGTATGCTGGGTTAGGCGCCTGCTTTTGACCGAGAAGCTTATTGACCGTGGGAATATATTCGGAAACTATCCCTCCTGCCTCTGTACCATTTTGGTTCAAGTGTGTAAGCTATTTCCACTTGTTTCCAAGTAACGATCTTTATCACAGATTCAAATATTTTCGCCATACCAGCCGCCTAGCACTCATCCAACTATAGCTGTCAGAAGGGTTCTCCTCTCGCGATTCAATCCCCGCATGTTTCCACGCTTCGTTACGTTGTCAAGGTCGCTACTTTATTCAGACCTCTAGGCACATCTAACGGTATAAATGGTTTTCTATGTTTTCATGAAAACAACTCCTTTCAAAAGCTTCATGTCGCACCCCGTAATCTTGATTTTATGCTTAATCATTTCGAAAGAGAAGATGAAGCTTTAGAAGCCTTTAGACTTGCCGGTGATAAAGGTTCTGTGAGAGCAAGAATCGAAATGGGAAATATTCTTCTTAAAAGGAACTTCACAGAGGGTGTTCGTCTTTTTAATTCTCTCGGGGCTTATGGACTTTGGAAAATAGCACAATGTTATCGATATGAACGCAATACAACACAAGATTTTGGAGCTGCTAACCATTATTACTTACAAGCAGTAGCTGCAAGTCAATCTGAGGATCTAAAATATCCCGAACTGTTTTTTGATGCTGCTGATTTTGCAGTCTTTTATGCCTATTCTCAGCCAGATCCTGAGATTTTTAAAGTGGTTATTGCAAGTGCTATAGACCGCTTTGTTGAAGCTGGGAATTTTCATCTAGGGCCTGCTTACTTAAAAGCAGCTGAAGTAAGCTTGGATGGGGTGGCTTTATTTCCGGAACTTGTTACAAACTTAAATTTTACAGACGAATTTAGAAGAAATGCAATCAAGATAGCTTTTAGAGAAGGTCATGTTGCAAAAGCAATAAGCTTTGCTGAAAAAAATAAATTGCCTTTGGCGGGAAAAACCGCAGCAGAAGGTGCGCAGATAGCAATCCTAATGGGCTATGCAGAGCAAATCGATAGATATTTTGGTGTCTAAATGAAAAAACTTACTTTCCTTTTCTTGCTTATTCCAGCCTTTATTGTAAAATCTTATGCAGTCGATCCTGTTTTATTCAAACCTCAGAGCATGCTAGATCCGATGAGTTGCACGGTGACTATTAAAAATGTAGGCCAAGGTAATTGTGCCTTAATTCATAACCATGCAGATAACCACTATTTAGTTATTGACGTGGGATCTTTATCAAATAAACCCAAAAATACAGAAGAACATATCGAAGAAGAATTTGGATTTTCAGAAATTAATAACGATATTCCACTTTCAGCTAATACGATTACTGTTATTGTCTCACACTCTGACAAAGACCATATTAACTTATTTAAAAGTACATTTGGCTTAAATATAGAACTGTTAAGTCGCGTTGAGAGGGTCATTTTGGGTGATCATTTCAGTAACTATTTTAGGCTTAATGATAAGGGTGAGCCTGTTGAGGAAACGAGAGCGTTTCTTCGTGATTTTGTCCTGAAGGTCCCTCATTACGAAGATAAGCTTTTTTCACTGTCGCATGGAAAAGTGGGGAAATTAGATTTACACGGCTTATTAGGAACTCCGGTTGTAGAACCAGATTCTTTTGCTGGTTATTTAGAGTTTGTTCCAAGACAGCCAATTGATGGTTTTTTTAAATCAGGTCAAACAGGAATATTAGAAGTTTTAGGCTCTAATGCTGGGGATAGTCCTGGTAAAATAAAAGACACAAATGCCAATAGCGCTGTTGTTAGAATAAACATCAATGGCAAAAATATTTTAGTGATGGGGGATGCAACTGGACACACGACAACTCGTATTTTGGAATCTATAGACGATCCAAAAGCTTTAGAAGCTGACCTTCTTATTGCAAGCCATCATGGCGCCGAAAGTGAAGATACAAACCATATAACATGGGCTGCTATTACAAAAGCAAAACGCGTCGCTTTAAGTTCTGGCTTTAATGCAGGGTATGGACACCCAACTCTAGCCGCCGTTGCAAATTACTTAGTAACAGGTCTAGAAAGTGATCAAGTTTATTCTGATCCTTTATGTGGATTGGGTGCCCTTCAAAAAGATAGGCATGAGCTTGCGATATATAACTCTATTGGTCCGCATATTGAAAGGCTACCCCCTTACGTAAGAGGGCTTGAGTGGATAGGATTGAAAGAAGGACAAAACAAATGGGCAGTATTTCAAACAGAAAAGCCAATTTATGCTACAGGTTCCTCAGGGGAACTTCGCTATACTTTCTCTCATAATGGTAAGTTCATCCATTTTTGGAAAGAACATTAAATAACAAAAATCAGATAATAATTCATTGAGGCCCACTTGGAAACTCAACGACCTTCGATTATAAAGTTTAATCAATTATTTTAGGCCCTTTTTATAACTCTATCACCTTACTAGGAATGAGAGCTTTTCAGTTTTTCAAGCTCTTCAGAGGTCACCCCTGAAAGCCTGATAATCAAGTCGTCCTCCATATTGGCTGAAAGCATATTTAAGGCTATTGCCTGTCTTTCTTCAGCCTTTCCCTCTGCTTTTCCTTCAATCTTTCCTTCAGCTTTACCCTTTTCAACGCCCCTGATTTCAGCTGCCTGAAGCTCATCTCTATCGTTATAAAGTTTCTTTTGATAATACGAGTAGTTTGCTCTTTCTTCCTGAGACATTTTAAGAATACTCAGTTTCTCAGAAACTTGTTGCATGTAAGGAGAATGAAACGTCTCCGGAACTTTGTCATATTTCATGACATAAAGCCAATCATCAATTTCTCTTTCTAATCGGTCATTAAACAGAGGAACAGAAATATAAAAATACTCAGGGAGAATGTCTGTTGCGTCAAACACTTGATCTGTTTCCTGACTTTTCATGTGAACGCTTAATCTTTCCTGCGTTTCTATCTCATGAATGATTGTCTTACCATGATAAATAGCTCCAGAACCCTTCCCAACGGGAAAGTATAAAAGAGAGATATGAAACACCTTGATGATTTGTGTATAGTCTTCTCGTTGGGCAAGATTATCAACAATAAGGCGTGAGGTGTTAAAACAAGATTTGTGAATAAAAGAATCTTTAACGTTACGCTCTATTTCAATGATGTATTTATGATGATCTTGATCTTCAACAATAACATCCGCAAGACTTCTTTTGTTTTTGCTATCCTCTTTATTGCTTTCAGGCTCAAGGAGGGCAATGATTTTAACGTCCTTATAACCCTTGGTTTTCAGGAGAGCAGAAATAAAACCCTCAACGATACTGTAGTCTCCTTTATCTTTAAGAAGATACTTAATAGCGTAGTCAAAACTAATCAGAGGTTTATCATTATTCATATAAGGGTTCCTAACTTTACTCTCCATTACCAAGACAACTGTACCATAAAGAATGCATTTTTGCCTTAAGAATATAATCTGAAATAAATGGCCCTCAGTTCTTTAAAATCACCCCCGTTTCTAGGAAAACATAAATTGAAAACGGGAGAAGAGGCCGGACTTCAAAAGAGTTAGTCCTTTTCTATCCTCTTAATCAAGACCTTATCTCTTTTTTGCATGATTCAATATAGCTTGGGTGGCCTTCTCAACAGAATCTCTAACAGGGTCTATGTTCAATCTGGCATAAACCGCTGTGGATTGAGTGCTTTTGTGTCCCAGAGAACGGCCAATCATGAAACTGTTGGCTCCGGTTGCCGCTTGCCAACTTCCCAATGTTCTTCTCAAATCATGAAGTCTTAAATCCTTAATCCCGGCTCGCTCTAATATCCTTTTCCAGCCAGACTTTGGTTCTACCAAATGACCTGTTTCTCCTGTCCCTTCAAAAACCCATTTGTTTTGTGGGTATCGACAAGCCCGTTCCTTTAAAATCTCAATCACCTTTTCAACCAGATGTACCCGCAGAGACTCTCCATTCTTGGTTTCTGGTATCAGCCACTCCTTTCTTTCAAAATGAATGTCTTCCCAGCGCATCGATAAAACATTGGACTTCCTAACGCCTGTTAAGAGAGAAATATAAATGTAATCGCGAATGGAATCATTGTCTTCTAAATCTAGACTTTCAAAAAAGCGAGGTAACTCATCAGGATGTAAAAACCGATCCCTTGATTTCTCCTTGAATTTCTTAATACCTTGAGCGGGATTGATTCCCTTCCAACCCCACTCTATTGCTTTATTGTAGATAATATGCACTCTGGCTAAGAGACGATTGGCTTGATACAACCCATTCTCTTTTCTAATCTTTTCATGAAGAGCGTGTATCTCTTGTTTCGTAAGGGAGGATAGTTTTCTTTGAAACCAGTGCCCCAGAAAACGGGGAACATCCTTCTCATCATCTTTCCATGTTTTCTTATGATGCTTACTGTAGCGTTCCATAAATAAAACAAACATTTCGCCAAAGGTTGTTTCAGAACGAAGCGTTTTCTTTTCCTCATTGGGGTTTTTTCCCTTGATTATATCGGTAATCACTCTCTGGGCTTCCTGACGGGCATTTTCAATGCTCATCTCAGGGTATTTGCCCAAAGTCACTCTCACAGGCTTGCCATTACACTTACGATACACTTTAAAGGACTGAGACCCTTGATCGGTGATCATGATCTCAAGGCCTCGGACTTTGGTATCATAAAAGTAAAACCGCTTAGATTGAGGTGGAAGGGGAAGAGAGTCCAAAATCTTCTTAGTAAAGTTAAAGGTATTTTCTTGTGGTTTCATAAGGGCTCCTCCTTTATATGGGCAACTGAAAAAAATTCAGTCGTTCAGCATTTTTGTTTTTATAGGTTACCAAAACTCGGGTATACGCCGGGTATACCTTAGAGATGTAATTTGGTGACCTTTTGTAATTTTTTATAAAATATTAATTAGGCGAAATGCTAGGTATTGTAAAGGATTATATAACTTGATATGATCATATAAAGACTAAACTTTCTGATTCGTAATTAGTAGGTCGCAGGTTCGATTCCTGTCTTCAGCACCAGTAAATCTGTGGTTTTCAGAGGTTTCTAAAATCTTCTAAATTTCTTGGGTATACACCGGGTATACTTTGGAAGGGTCATTTTAGGTAAACACTTCAGAACATTCCCCTTGATGTGACTTTGTTAAAAACAGCGACATACAAATGATAATCCCTATAGGGGAGGTTATTACCCCTCTTGGTTCAGACTCTTATTTTCCATGGAAAGACAGCTCCAGCTGTTTGTAGAAAACCTCAGCTAATGTTTTTGTAATTGGTTGTCCTATTTAATAATCATTCGTAAAGACGTATCATCATTCATAATAAATGATATTGACAGAGTTATGATTTGTTTAGTAAACATGGGACAGAGTTAAAATAATCAAGAAGGTTTACTATGGACAGCGGCATATCATTTGGAGAATTCATAAGAAAAGAACGTCTCAAAAAGGGAGTCACTTTAAGAAAGTTTGCTCAGGCTGTGGATCTCAGTTCTACCTTTATTTCTCGTATGGAAAGGGATGACACATATCCGCCCAGCGAAGAAAAAATCCTCAATATTGCAGCTTCTCTGGGCTTAGACCCCGATTATCTTATTCTTATGGCACGAAAAGTTCCCGAAGAGGTGCAAGAATTGCTTTTTGATAAACCTCATTTGGTTGGATTTTTAAGGAAGGTTAGTAAAAAAAGTGTTGCTGAATTAGACGATATGACAAGCACCCCTTCTAAAGGCGAACATTAATATGAAGACTGTTCCCTTTATAGATAAAACAACAATCCGCAGAGTGATTGGAGAACAGATCTTTAAGTCTTATCCAGATGACAGTCCCCAATTGCCTCTCGATATTGAAGATTTTGTTGAAATCAGATTGGGTATTCCTCTTCATATCGTTCAACTTCACAAGAGTATTTTAGGCTATGCCAATATTGAAGAGAACGCTATTTATATCAATGTGATGATAGAGAATCAACAGACACGCTTTCGATTTACAGTTGCCCATGAACTGGGACATCTGACCCTTCATAAAGACATAATCCAACGAGAGGGCCAATTTTTAACCACCCTTAAACAGCCTCTTTTGACGTCAGAAAATGAAAGGCGCGTTGAATACCAGGCAAATCTTTATGCCGGTGAACTTCTTGCGCCAATCGGCTATATCCACAATCTCTACGAAAATAGATTTAAGGCCATTATGGAGCAAGTGGATGAGAAGAAAAAAATTTTACCGGCCTCAGAAATGGTCCGAACGGTTGCCAAGGATTGTGAGGTTTCTCGGTCCTGTGCAGTCGTACGCTTAAAAGATTATTTTGGTAATGTTTATCCATGGAAATTATTTAGATAGACCTCATGCCTATCTTATGAACCACAGAAAGACTTGCCCCAAAAAGCTTAAAAACAACTTGGGTAGCAGGTCTAACCTCTAGAATCTCATCCCTGCCGCTTTCTGCGCTTTAAGAATATATTTTCCACGGGTTCAACTCCTTCTCTCTTAAACAAAATTTTTTATTTTGTGCCCTCTTCTTTCCTGTTAAGATCCATTTGTACACCATTTACTTATCATTTAATTTTATGCTTTACGAGGGTATCTTTTATGCGTTAGAGTGTTTAGTGGATAGTTCTTGGTGAACGATTGTTTACCTCATTATTAAAGGAGTCTTTTTATGCAAGTGCAAAACCAACAGAAGGCAACACCCCTTCTCTCTCGTCGGGAAGCGGCTGAATTTTTAGGAATTAGAGAAAGTACACTGGCTGTGTGGCATGCGACAAACCGGTATCCTCTTCCCGTTATTAAAGTTGGCCGATTGGCCCGGTATCGCCGCGATGATTTGGAACATTTTTTGGACCAAAGAACAACACCCCACACCGCCCCCCAAAGTAAGGAGGGTTGAGAATGTCAAAGCCTACACCCTTAACGCAGCAACTCTTGTTTGCTGATACGCCGCTTTCTCTATCCAAGAAAGAGAAAAAAAGACCAAGAGATCAGGATAAGAGAAAGGCCTATCAGGTTGAGGCCCTGATGAAAAGATATGCAAAGTCTGAGCTGAAGAGCGCGCCCAGACAATTGGACCTTTCTTTTTACAGAAACAAGCCCTCTGCTGAGAAAGAAGAGGGGCCGTTGGTATAGATGCCCAACGGCCCTTTTACAAACGTGATAAAATGAAACCATCAGGCAGAACGACGACTCTGCCTGACTTTATTATCAAAGGAATTATAAAATGATACTGTCCAATAATCCAGATAAAAACACACCAGAGCCGCTGATAGAGGAAAATCCTATTCATGGTATTCTCAAAAGCTTTGGCGCCACTCTTGAGGGGTTAAACAAACCGATAGACTTTGACTGGACACGCTGGGGAAAGAACAATCGATACGCTGCTAAGCTTATACGCGGCGTTGTTGGCGATGGGATTGTGTTTCAAGACTTTACCTCTTGTGAAAAACCCAAGGTTGCTTTTTTTAAGGGTCAAGACGATCTCTCTTCTGAAGAGAGGCAATCTCGCAAGGCGATCAGCGAACAGGCTTATCAAGAAGCGCTGCTAGAAACGCAAAGGAAACAAGAGGAAGCCGCTGTCTTGGCAAACCAGATATGGCAAGAGGCTCATTTGGAAGGCGCTTCTCGCTATTTGGATCAAAAACAAATCACGTCCTATGGCCTTCGCTTCAGTGAAGATCAGTATGGCCGGTTTCTGGTGGTGCCTTTATATGATCCAGCCGGTAAGCTCTGGAATGTGCAAAAGATTTATGATCCCAGACCCGATGGCTTGAATCATAAATGGTTTTTAATGGGGGGACGCAAAAAAGGCTGTTTTTATGTCCTTGGCACTCCTTTAAGCAAGCTGGCGAATCAGTCCCGCACTGGGGAGCTTTTTATTGTCTGTGAAGGCTATGCTACAGGCGCTAGTATCCATGCCGCAACGGGCTCTCCTGTTATCGTGGCTTTTGATGCCGGAAACCTGGGACCTGTGGTTGCGTCGCTTAAAGAAGCTTTCCCGGAGCTTGAGATTCTCATTGCAGCTGACAATGACCAATGGAATGAAAACGGTGTCAACAAAGGGTTAGAGGAAGCAAAGAAAGTGGCCTTAGAGCAGGGTTGTCCCTTTGTCCATCCCAGCTTTCCCATGAAATATCAGCTCTCAAAGCCGACGGATTTTAATGATCTTCAGTGTCTTGAGGGATTAGAGACCGTTAAAAATCAAATGCAGCTTCGAATGGATACACTGCCAGAAAAGGATAAAGGGTGCATTTTAAAAAGGGAAGATGGGGGGACGCCTCAACGAGAATGGGCTGAACCGCTTTTGATACCGACCAGTAATTTATTACCTGTAGAAGCGTTCGACTGTGATAAGCTTTTGCCGCCTGTCTTAAGGGGGTTTGTTAAAGATTGCGCCTACAGAACCCAGACACCGCCTGATTTAATTGCGTCTCCCTTAATAGCGATGCTCTCAGCGTTGCTCGGAGCCAACTATCGGATGCATCCCAAACACTATGATGATTGGGCAGAAGTTCCCAACCTGTGGTCTATGATCATTGCAACGCCTGGCTCTATGAAAACATATTGTCTTTCCGAAGCTTTAAAGCCCCTTAAATATCTCGCGGCTACAGCACGCCAGACATTTGAAAAGGAATGTGAGATTTATAGACAAGAGTTTAAAATCTACGAGATAGAGTATAAGGCCCTTGATTCAGTTTTACGAGAAGCCGTCAAAAAAAGGCTGAAAAGCCAATCTTCGGAGCAATCTGAACAGTTGGATTTAATGATTAAAGATTACCAAACTCAGTTAGAGACGCTCTACAAACCGGTATTTCCTTTTCAAAAGCGTTACATGACAAGCGACTCAACCATTGAGATGCTGCAAGAGTTATTAAAGCCCAACCCTGCTGGCCTGCTTGTGGAGCGAGATGAGATCATTTCTTTGTTGATGAGTTTTGAAATGTCGGGCCGGGAAGCGGATCGAGGGTTTTATCTAGCCGGCTGGAATGGGGGTGGAGATTATCATGTGGATCGTATTGGCAGGGGCTCAACTTATGTGCCCCATTTATGTTTATCGGTTGTGGGAACAACGCAGCCTGAAAAAATCCAAGCCTATATTTCTAAAAACACCTCTGCTTTATCAAATGATGGTCTCATCCAGCGGTTTCAGCTGATGGTTTATCCCGACCCTCTTCCTGAACGGAAATATATTGATCAATGGCCAAGCCGTGAGTCAAAGAACGCGGTTTATGACGTTGT
>Ga0007809_10000866_pt1 | contig 12729 bp, 10 predicted proteins | sample CryBogCBE02Aug07_FD_60383 | JGI IMG/M metagenome (GOLD analysis project Ga0007809, IMG submission 60383) | Freshwater microbial communities from Crystal Bog, Wisconsin, USA - CBE02Aug07 | ecosystem: Environmental > Aquatic > Freshwater > Lake | place: Crystal Bog, Wisconsin, USA | collected...
TCTTTCAAGATTCTAATCGCATTGATAAGTCCATCATTCATTTGACTGGGACGACCGAGTTTTACTCCATTTTGCTTACATCTCTCCAGTCCCGCAATCACTCTTTCCCTAATCATCTCTCTTTCAAAAGATGCAACTGATGAGATGATGTGAAAGAACATCTTTCCAACCGAAGTAGTTGTGTCAATTGAACTTTGGTGGAAATACAGGTTAATACCTAACTGGTTCATTTCTTCCACAAATCCACAGAGATGAGTCATATTACGACCGACTCTATCAATAGACCATGACAGAATCATTGAAAACTTCCTTCGTCTTGCATCTAAGACCATCTTGTCTAGTCCTGGACGACTTGCTTTGACTCCAGAGACACCTTTGTCCTCATAGACTTCCACGACCTCATAACCACATCTGTGTGCATATTCTTGGAGTGGTTGGAGTTGGTTAGAAGTATCTTGAGTTTTAGTAGAGACACGCAGATAGATTGCACATTTGATTGAACTCATCACGAAATCCTCAGGTAGTTATTGAGGAGGTGGATGGTAATTATCGGAGGAGGGAGGTCAAGTGGTTTTGTGTTCTTTTTAGGAACTCGATTTGTACTACTAAAGGACTATTAGAGTGTGATACATTGGTGTGATACATTGACATGAAACGGTGAAATTACCTCACAGTATCAATGAGTTGCAGAATTTTGGTCGGGAATCCCACCGCCCCGACCACCTAAATCACCAAATATAAGCTGCTTTTCAGCTTGGATTTAGTAAATTAATATTATTTTCTAAAACTCAATCTCCATTTCAAGCCCAGTTTATGGATCGACTCATATAAGGTCCATTGAAGGTGATTGTTTGATAACTTCTTAGCTGTGCTGAATCAATACGTATTCACAATAGTAGTCGCACAATCAGTAGGGGTATAGAATTGTCTTTTACTTTGTTTGGATTCATTTGATTCGCGTAAGGATAAACAAAGTAACAGAACATCTTTCAATAAAGCAGATACGGAGCGAGCGATTATGACGATTTCTATATTCGATAAAGATTTAGATAAAAACAAGGCTAATTTTGTAGCCCTTTCTCCTGTGAGCTTTGTTGAGCGTAGTGCTGAGGTTTACGGCGACCTTGCTGCAACTGTGCATGGGGCCAGGACATACACATGGAAAGAGGTTCGGGATCGTTCGGCTAGGCTTGCAAGTGCACTCACCTCTATAGGAGTTAAAAAAGGGGACGCAGTAAGCGTGATGCTATCAAATACGCCTGAAATGGTTGAGGCTCATTACGCTGTGCCTGCGATCAATGCAGTTTTAAACACCCTCAACACAAGGTTAGACGCACATTTGCTTGCATGGCAAATAAATCACTGCGAGGCTAAAGTCTTAATTACTGACCGAGAGTTTTCTCCCGTCATGGAAACTGCTTTAGAGATGTTAAAAGAGCAGTACGCCCGGGAGTTGATTGTTATTGATGTCGATGACTCTGAGTTCTCAGGCCCAGGAGAAAGACTCGGGCAGTTTGAATATGAATCATGGATTTCTTCTTTTGAGCCAGTCCCACTCCTAAAAGGGCCCGATGACGAATGGGACGCAATTGCGGTGAGCTACACATCTGGGACTACTGGAGATCCAAAAGGTGTAGTTACTCATCATAGGGGAGCCTACCTTAACGCAACTTGTCAGGCACTGACTTGGCACATGCCTGAGTTTCCAGTTTACCTTTGGACTTTACCCATGTTTCACTGCAATGGATGGTGCTTTCCTTGGACTATTGCATTGCTTGGAGGCACGCATATCTGTTTAAGGCGAGTCGACGCCCCCTCAATTTTAGGCGCGATAGCAAAATACAAGGTAGATCATTATTGTGCAGCCCCCATTGTTCATAACTTATTGATTGCTGCCGACCCCGAATTAAGAAAAGGAATTAATCACAAAGTTAAAGCAATGGTCGCAGGCGCAGCACCACCGGCTGCGATGATTGAGGGGATGAGCAAAATTGGCTTTGAACTGCTACATGTATACGGTCTTACTGAGGTTTATGGTCCTGCGGCAGTGGCTGTAAAGCGTCATTCCTGGGCGTCTGAGACTTTATCTGAACAAACCCGTTTAAATGGTCGTCAAGGGGTTAGGTACGTTTTGGAGGAGGGTATGACACTAATGGATCCCGAAACAATGCAAGAGCTCCCAGCAGACAGTGAAACTATGGGGGAGATCATGTTTCGGGGTAATATTGTTATGAAGGGATACTTAAAAAATCCAACTTCTACGCAAAAAGCATTTGAAGGAGGTTGGTTTCACACGGGCGACTTAGCTGTCATGGAGTCAGACCGTTATTTGAAAATTAAAGACAGGAGCAAAGATATTATTATCTCTGGTGGAGAAAATATCAGCTCCCTTGAGGTCGAAGATGCCCTTTACAGACATCCAGATGTGATGACGTGTGCTGTAGTTGCCAAACCAGATGACAAATGGGGAGAATCTCCTGTTGCCTACGTAGAGTTAAGATCAAATGCAACTGTAACCTCTGATGAGTTGGTCGCTCACTGTAAGTCTTTACTCGCTGGCTATAAGGTTCCTAGAGATATCCGCTTTGAACCCATACCCAAGACCTCAACTGGGAAAATTCAGAAATTTGAGTTACGTAAGAGAGCGATTATTTAGAAGGTCATGCCATCAAGCTATCTAATTCTCGGCTTTAGTTCAAAGTTCAGTCAGAATACCTCGCAAAAGTCGATTAGAATGGCGTCTCTGAAATTTGATTGTTCGTACTGGCAATCTACGTTTAAGTATCGATCTGTCCGTAGCTCAGTTGGATAGAGCAACAGCCTTCTAAGCTGTGGGTCGGGGGTTCGATCCCCTCCGGGCAGGCCAGTTTTCCCTGCGACTTCGTAGAGGAATCCTATGAATAATACTAATTAAGACGTGATTGAACTTTCTTGAAGGCAGTTTCTACACATGCTGCATCAAGTGGACCAGCAGGTGCACCACTAACCCCAATGCCGCCAACCACCTCATCACGAATCTTAATTGGAAATCCGCCGTACAAAGAGGTGAAGTTAGGGGTATTGGTTATGGATGCAGGAGTTACCCCTTTACCGATGTTCTCTGCCAAAATACGTGTTTCATAACCAAGCATTGCAGCGGTATTGGCTTTGCGAGTCGCAATATCGATGGCATGGGGACGCGCGTTATCAGCTCTAAGTAGTGCTTTTACATCACCCGAACGATCCACTACAACTGCAACTGTGTTGTAGCCCTTTGAAGAGCAGTCCTCAACGGCAGCAGTTACCATCTCTGCAGCAAGTTTTAAACCTATCGTTTTTTCTACTGCGATATCTTGTGGCTCAGCTAAGGCTATATTTTGAACTAATCCGCAAATCATCATTAGTGAGGTAAGTTTTAAAAATCTCATTGAAATGTCTCCTTTATTGAAATTCCGACTTGGAAAAAATGCCGTCGGCTGAGCATATCTTGATTGATTGAGTATTAATGAATAAGGACTAATCTGGTAAGGCATTGAAATTCTTTATTCTGCCTTCGCACCTGAACTCTTAACTACTGCAGCCCACTTCGGGACCTCTGCTTTAAGGAAAGTTCCGAATTCAGCACTAGAATTTTTTGTACTAACCATACCCAATTGTGCAAATCGTTCAACAGTATCACTTGATTCCATGGCTTGGTTGATCGCAGCGTTTAATTTGTCAACAATTGCTTGAGGTGTTCCCACGGGTAAAAAGAATCCAAACCATGTGTAATCGTCAAATTCTTTGTACCCGTACTCAGTAATGGAGGGTACATCTGGCAATAAGGGGGAGCGATTGGCGCTAGTTACTGCCAGTGCTCTGAGCTTACCGGCTTTGATCATCGGAACAGCCGGGGGCATCGATGTAGAGGCAATTTGAGTATGTCCTGCGACAACCGCATTTATGGCTGCAGCTGGTTGGTAAGGAACGTGAACAATATCGAGTTTGGCAGCAGTTTTAAGCCTCTCCATGGATAGGTGTGTTGTAGTTCCTATTCCAGATGATGCATAGTTGAAGGGAGATTTTTTAGCTAATTCAACAAGTTCTGGAAGAGTTTTAACTGGGACGGTTGGATTGACAGTGATGATGTTTGGTGTTTTTGGCCCCAACGCAAGCGGAACAAAATCTTTCAAAGCGTCATAGCCCGCTTCTGAATAAAGCGAGGGATTTACAGCGAATGCAACGCTGTGAACCAAAACGGTATAGCCATCCGGAGCAGCGCGTTTTACCATTCCAGTTGCAATATTGCCACCAGCTCCGCCCTTGTTCTCAACAATAAAGTTTGTACCAGTGATTTCAGTTAATTTCTGAGTCAAATTTCTTGCAACAATATCTGTTGAAGAACCAGCTGCGAACGCCACCAATAGTGTTACCGGTTTAGCTTTCGGCCAATCAGTTTGAGCCAACGCGGATTTGCATATGCAAATTAGCAACAAGGAAATCAAGGTAAGTAAGACCTTATTTGATATACATTTAATGAAGTGAGGCACCAAAATCTCCTAATATTAAATAATGAAATGTCAAAAATTCAAGTGTCTGAATGCAGACTAACGCTTGATTTGCAAATGGGTAAAGGACACCCATCGCTAATTGAGAAAGGTTTGATTTTCCTTTGATTTCAACTATAGTCTTGGTCGTGTAAACCCTTGGAGTCAACTAAATTTAAAATAGCTTCTTGAGTTAAATAACGCGGGCAGAGGATCAAAAAAATATGTGTCCGTGATTGATCAGAAGACCAAGATCATTTCATTTGGTGACATCAAAGTCCAGATACTTTGTGTTCTAAGTCCATTCTGTAAAAACCCCTAAAAGGTGGTTTTCTTGAAAAACGAACCATGCTAACTGGATTGCTTGCCGATTTATAAGGTGTGTAAATCGATACCTCAATCGATACCTCAGCAGTTGAATGCCTTATTTGAATATAGAATTTCAGAATTAAGCGTACGGGAATAATGTGTACATACAAGTTTAGTTAATTCAAGGGAAAAGTTGGTTATGCAAATTGACACAAATAATAAAAATTTCAATATAAACGGGATCCTTTATAAATCGATCAAAGATTTTTCCTCGACCGAATTCAATATTTGGACGGCAATCATTAACATAGCTATTTGTATCTCATGTTTTTCCATGGCATTGGAAACTGTTGATGAATACTATGAAAAATACAATTTGTTATTTAAAAGTATTGAATATATAGCAGTTACTTTGTTTTCAATTGATTACATATTGAATCTTTATTTCTCAGACGATAGGCGCAAATATGCTTTAAGTTTTTGGGGTATTGTTGATCTGTTATCGATTTTGCCTACCTTGCTTCAATTTGTTAATTTAACTTCTTTCCAAAGTAGTAAGTTAATAAGGTCTCTTAGGGTCATCAGGTCTTTGCGAGTCCTGAAAATGGTAAAACTTGTGTTCATGAACAACACACAGGAAAGTAAAGCTAACCCTGTTCTTACCAATTTAAAGATCTACTTCGCTATCTTTTTCTCCGTCATTATGATTTGCAGTTCACTTATGTATTTAGTGGAGGGCAGTCTTTATTCAGCTGAGGCGATGAAACAAGGCGAGCAGGAATTAATTGAACTTGCAACAGCTCAAAACATAGACACAGTGAAGAATCCTGAATCGATTAAATTTGTTCCAGTGGATCCAATTAGTGGAGTCGAAATCGCCGACGATAAAAGATATTTCACATCGATTCCAACGGCTATGTGGTGGTGTGTGCTAGCGGTCACTGGTTATGGGGATATGTTTCCAGTTACGGTTGGGGGGAGGGTTGTTGCTTGTATGACGTTCTTGCTTGGACTTACTTTATTTGGAGTTCTCATTATTATTGTTGGAAATTCAATAGTGAAACTATTTTTTATAGATCCGGAGGAGGATAAATCCGAGCCCAGTTTAAAAAATCCGTCAAGAGACATGATACTGAGCAGCATGATCAAAAGAAATTGGATCACACAGGAAAAAGCTGATGAGATTGAGCTCTTATCGGAGAGGGATATTATTGAGAAGTTCAAAAGTCTATAGGGTGAAAATTGGTAAACATTACTTCCTAAATATTGGTTTTTTTAAAAAGAACAACAGTAAGTGGAGTTGACACCGTTAGAAAATTACTAACTTACCCGGATAATATAATTAAGCCTGAAATGTTTTCTATAACTTTATTTACTTTGAAGAGTGGCTTTAAGTTTTTCAGAAAATAAGCACATAATTGTCAATGTGACTAATGAAAATACTAGATAAATTATCTTATTTCCATCAAAATAATCTTCCCTATTAAATAATAACCAAATAGCTATTATTGATAAGATCGCTCCCATGGTGAGCTTTGCCGGCCTCGAACTCCAACTAAATTTAAACTTATCACTCAGCCAGACACCATTTAGTCCGGCAATCCAACCTACGCAAGCACCAGCAACTACATCTACTGGCCAGTGAGCACCGACCGCAATTCTGGAAATACCAATCAAGCAACTCAAAAGAATGGTTGAAAAAATTAGAATCCACCTTCCTACTCCTAAATTCAATCTAGAACCTAATACGACAATTGCGCATAGAAATGTAAACGCAGTAATGGTATGTCCAGACGGAAAACTGAAGTTGTGCAGAATCGGTCCAATTTGATTTATTTCACTCAAATCAATAACTGAAACCGGTCTTGGGGATCTCACCGCATGTTTTAAAACATAGGTCATAAAAGCGCCAAGGGGGACTGACCAGAGTAGGGATGCGATAACTTGTGGCCAAAATGCTAATAATGGGCTTATGAAACAAAGCAAAATGACTGTGTCTCCCATTAGAGTAAGGTTAGACCAAATCCAGCTAGGGACAATACTTAAACTTTGATTTATTTCTATGAAAACAGGATAGGGGGCTGTTTGAGGCTGCAGGGTGTAACAGAAAATTAAAATAGTAAAGGCAAAAAATGTAATTGATCTCCAAAGATTATTTGGGGATTTAATGTGGATATTCATGAATGCCAATTTTCACAAATCAAAAAATTAAAATGTGAGATTTGTCCAAATGAGTCATTAACCGATAATTGGTCTATAGGTCGACATTGTTCAAATTTCTCTTTTTCTAGTTTTTTATCTGGTTTAGGAAAACTCATTTTAGACCAATCAATTAATATGACTGAATCTCCATCGACTAAGTCTCCAAACCACAACTTAAATTGATCGTGATGAGAATTGACTACTTTGACTGGCATGGGTCTGGAGTACCAAGCTACTCGACTTGCTAGTGACCAGTTCATTACTGCTAGATTATCTATTTTTTGTGTCTTAGCAAGTTGAACAGCATGCTTAGATGCTAAATCCCATCCATATAAATCAGCTATAGGATTTGAAATTGTTTTATTCTCAACTTCACTCATCTGGCTTAATGCCTCTTCCCCAGACTCTCTTCCGATTCCGCCAACCGCCAAAATAACTGCAATTAGCGCGCATATCATTATTTGCCATTTCGTTGCTAACCTTAAAAATTTAACTATCCAATTTTTATTTGTGTTAGGACCAGGTAGATTTGATTGAATAGCGTTTTTTGCTTCACAAAAGGACCAAGCACTAAATGGAATTAGAGCAATCCATGCAGGGGCAGACCAATGAGGTAATGCACCTGAATGTCCTGCGCTCATCAAAAGTAATATAAGAAGTGGAATACCAAAAATCAACAAAATCTTAGGCGCAGGGTTTGAGGTATCGAAACTTTTATTTACAGATAAATGTTTGATGATTCGCAAAACGCCTATTACAGTCAGAGTAATGACTGTAATACCATAGGTGAGAATTTGAACAATACCATAGGCGACTGCATGTTTTAGTTCCCAAGATCCTTGTCCCTGTGCATGATTTAACTGGTAGTTGATTGAAATCCACCCGTTGTAGTAGTTCCAAATAAAAACTGGGCTAACCAAAGCTAAAGCAATAAAAATGGTTAACCAAAGGCCTCGATTAAAAAGTAATTGTCTTCCCTGAAAAAGGAGTAAACAACCTATTGCACTAAGCCCCATCACAAAGGAGGTATATTTGCCCAGTCCACTTAGTCCTAGTGCAATGCCTAAGAACATCCAAATTACTAATTTATTATTTCCTTTAATAATACTTGTCACTAAATAAATGATCAAACAAGTCAGGGGCATCAACAATGAGTCTGGAACTAAGGCCATGCCTATTAAATGATACATAGGGGACAAAAGAAAAAGTAACACACTTAAGTCTGAGATTTCTTTGCGCTCAGGAAAGAGTAATTGGGCTAATTTAAAGATACCCCAACAAGTTAAAAGCCAACAACTTATGGGTAATAGACGCATCAACCAATCTTGACCCTTGCCAACTAATAAAAACGGATATTGAAGCCAACCAACCAACGGCGGGTGATCGTAATAACTTAGATCTAAATGGTAAGCATAAAGGCTGTAATGAGCTTCGTCTGGGGATAGCCCAAGAGTCATTGCCAGATAGATATGGCAAATTAAAGAAAATGTAATTGTGTATTTATATGGCAATCGAAAAAAAGAATCTAAGAGAAAATTAAAAACCGAAACAATTTTTTTCGCAAATGAATGTTCGTTAGACATATGGGAACGATTTTTTTTGAAACATCATTTTTTATTACCTTGCCAAACAAAAAGAGAAGTTGCTCCATAATTCCAACCAAAACCAACCAAAATACCCGCAAAAACTGAAACAAACCAATGTCCAAAATCTTGATATATGTAGCTAGCAATACCAACGTTCGCGATTGAACCGATACCGCAAAGCAACATAAACTTCAGCAAGCCAGAGTAAAAACGGATTCCTACCAATTTTTGATCTCTATATTTAAGTAAATTATTTAAGAAAAAATTAAATATCATTGCTATAACTACAGCAAAGGCTTGGGACTGGGGAAATGGTAACTCTAAGACAGTTAAGCAAAACCGCACCACCATGAGGTGAACAGCAACCCCAAGGGTGCCTACCATTCCAAATGAAACGAGCGAAACAGGTAAGATATTTCCAATTTTTTTGTCTATCAATAACAGTAAATAGTCCCAGGCTGTTCTCAGATCTAGTTTGCTTTCGCCTTTATGGCGAGATTTAAAATTAAAGGCTATTTCCTTGACTCTTAAACTAGATTTTGAAGAAATAACAATGTCTAACAATAATTTGAAACCAAGGCTTGAGAGTTTACGAACATTTGCTTCAAACGCATCCCTCCTGATCATAAAGAAACCACTCATTGGGTCAGAGAGGGTTATATTGAATACATATTTGCTTAGTGCAGTAGCAAACTGACTCGTTTTTAATCTATTTTCCTCCCAGTCGCCAACACTACCACCTGGCATGTACCTGGTCCCAACAGCTAAGTCGAAATTTTCGTTTTTAAGAGCATTCAACATGGTTGGAAGGATCTGTTCATCGTGCTGCAAATCAGCGTCCATAACAGCTAAATACGTTGCATTAGTGGATAACATTCCCTCTATACAAGCACTTGATAGGCCCCTTCTCCCAATTCGGCTTATGCATCTTATGTTTGGGAAATCCCTTGCGTAGTTACGTACCCATGCTGCGGTTCCATCAGGTGAATCGTCATCCACGAATATGACTTCCCAACTATAACCTTCTAGACTCTTTTCAATGCTTTTCACCAATAGGTGAAGGTTGTCCTTTTCGTTATAAGTAGGAATTACTACGGCAAGATCGATGCTTGGGGACAAAACAATTCCTTAGAAAATTGGACCAGCTTTTACACTGATAATCTGGGTCTCCGCGGGGTAAAGACACTGAATTATAATAAGTATTTCTGTAACTAGAAAGAATTAATACATAATTTTTAACTCAAAAATACTGATCTTAAAACTATTATCAACTGACGGCCTTTTTTAGTTAGATGTCTTTAAATGGTCAGTAAAACAAAACCCAAACTTCGTTGTTCAATCCTCAGTGTGGGTTGACAAATATATTTTGATTGAAACTGAATCGATAAAAATTAAATATGATTAATGGAAAAACTGAGCTCATCGCACATATAGGGTATCCGACTTACACATTTAAGTCTCCCATGATATACAACCCCTATTTTGAGAAGAAGGGAATTAATGCTGTGGTTATCCCTATGGGGTGTCAATCTGCGGATTTTTCGGTTTTTCTTAGGTCCGTATTTCAGTTAACAAATATTAGAGGTGCATTGATTACGATGCCTCATAAAGTTGCAACTGTTGAGTTGGTAGATGAGATAACGCCTACTGTTAAAGTAGCTGGCGCTTGCAATGCTGTTAAAAGAGATCAAAATGGAAGACTCCTAGGTGATATGTTTGATGGACTAGGATTTGTAAGAGGTCTGCAGCGCAAAGGATTTGACACTTTGGGAAAGCGCGTTTTAGTGGTCGGGTCTGGAGGTGTCGGCTCAGCAATTGCGGCTTCACTGTCTTCAGAGAAAATATCAACTATCGGATTATTTGATTCAAATATTCAGTCTGCTGAGAACTTGGGTAGACGAATAAATGAAAACTTTCCAGGTGTTAATGTAATTTTGGGCAGTAACAACCCAGAAGGGTATGATTTGGTGGTGAATGCAACCCCCCTTGGTATGAAAGAGGGAGATCCTATGCCTTTGGATGTTAATAAAATTGCCCCTGAAACTTTTGTTGGCGAAGTGGTATTAAAGGCTGAGATGACTGCATTCTTATTGGCGGCTAAGAATAGGGGTTGCAGGGTTCAAATTGGTTCAGACATGCTTTTTGAGCAAATCCCTGTTTATTTAGAATATTTTGGATTCGAACCCACAACCGCAGAGGAGCTAAGAGCGACTGCGAAATTAGATTATTAAATATCGTCTGATTAAATTTTCTGGTGTAGGTTGTTCTCTCTAAGCGTTTCTTGAAAATTACACACTGGGCAGGAACAAAAAGGGGCTTGTTCGAATTGGTAGCAAAAAAACTATGAACATCAATGATGATTTCAATCAAAGAGTCGTGATTAACCATCATGACTTGCCGTGGGTTCCAAGCCCTGAACTAGGCGTGGAGAGGCGAATGCTTGAGCGGCAGGGCAATGAGATTGCGAAAGCAACTTCTATCGTTCGATATCAAGCTGGATCTAAATTTCAAGCGCATCAACACGAGCTAGGAGAGGAGATATTTGTTTTAGATGGAACTTTTAGTGATCAGACCGGTAACTACAGTGCTGGTACATACATCATGAATCCACCTGGATCCTCTCATGCACCATTCAGTGAGTCTGGCTGCACCCTATTTGTAAAGCTAAGACATCTTGGTTCTGAGCAAGTAATTCGCGAAGTCATAGATACGACAACCGCTCCGTGGTACCAAGGCATGGTGCCTGGTCTAAATGTGATGCCTTTGATGCAGCAGGGGAGTGGATCGACTTTGGTTAGATGGGCGCCACAAACGTTTTTTAATCCACATAGACACTATGGGGGTGAAGAAATTTTTGTCATCGATGGTGTATTTGAAGATGAGCATGGACGCTATCCAGCTGGATCTTGGATCAGAAGTCCTCACATGAGCATGCATAAGCCTTTTAGTAGTGAAGGCTGTACCATATTTGTTAAGACTGGTCATCTGCTGAGCTAGGTATTTACAAAAGCTACATGAATCTGTGAATTCAATGCATTATTCTATGAGAATGCCATCGTTGGCAATGGAGTGAAGTGCTTTGAAATTTATTATTTTCAGTAATCTTAAATTGAGATTAATAAGATTTCCCTTAATGAATTTTGCCAGTGTGCGACTGACTGTTTCATGTTTAATCCCTAGATAGCTAGCGATATCATAGCGACTCATTTTTAAGTTTATATTTGATCCAGAAAATCCACGTGCTTCATGACTTAAACTTAAATTAAGCAAAAAAGTGGCAACTCTTTCCTCTGAGTTCATGCTTCCCAAAAATAGCATCACTGAATTTTCTCTTTTGATCTCAACCCTAAAAAGATGGCGGATGTGTGAGTGTAAATCGTTTGTTGAGTTGGCTAATTCCTCAACTTTAACAAACGGGATAACGCAAACGACGGAGTCCTCAAGTGCTGATATTTTGCTGTTGGCGCCGTTGCTTTGTTCAACACCTAGCCCTAAACTTTCCCCAGACATATGAAATCCAACGACCTGATCTCGGCCATCGTGATGGGAAATAACTGTTTTAAAACATCCTGCTCTCACAATATACAAAGATTTTTCGCTGAAGTTATTTCGATATAGATCATTTCCCTTCTTAATTCTTACTCTTTGAGTAACCAAACTATCCATACGCAGGGTCTCATATTCATTTAGACCCGTTGGCATACACTGAGAGTATTGAAGGCATTTGCTACAGGCTATGCTTAGCTCAGTGGGAATGTTTAATCTCATGTCCATATAAGCCTTGTTATTGAGTATAAAAACCAATTAAATTTAATTCATCAATCAAACTTTAATATTTATCATTTCTTGAGCTATTGAGTTTATATTTATAACCACAGTGGTTTAGTTCGTTAGGATACATTAATATGGTATTTTTGTTTATCTTTGATATGATTAATAAATTTGATGAGATTTATGTTGGTTGTGATGAGTAAATATTATTTTTCGCTCAAAATAAATCTTTAGCCAAACATACTTTGCATAATTTTTCTTATGATTTAATCACCATTGATCCAAGTAGCAAACTGTACTAAAGCTTTAGTGCGCTAACAGACAGACGAGTTCGGTTTATTAATTAGTTAAATTAT
>Ga0007809_10000870_pt1 | contig 12706 bp, 9 predicted proteins | sample CryBogCBE02Aug07_FD_60383 | JGI IMG/M metagenome (GOLD analysis project Ga0007809, IMG submission 60383) | Freshwater microbial communities from Crystal Bog, Wisconsin, USA - CBE02Aug07 | ecosystem: Environmental > Aquatic > Freshwater > Lake | place: Crystal Bog, Wisconsin, USA | collected...
GGACCTCAGCTGTATTCCATCACAAAACTAGGATCAAATTCAACATGGTACAATTTCGGCACAACAATTACAAACGGAACAAGTACAACAGCCGCAACAATTACCTCGGGACTTCAGAAATTTAATATTGGCTACCGCAGTGGTTCAGCGCAGTATTACAATTCTTACATCGGCGAAATCATCATCTACAATCGCGCACTCACCACAAATGAACGCCAACAGGTTGAAGGGTACCTCGCATGGACTTGGGGGCTGCAGAGTAAATTACTACCAGGGCATCCCGCACTCACGAACCCACCCTTCCCATTTACAAGCCCCCTCTCAGTGAACCCAATTGCGTGGTATGATGCGTCCGATGCAACAACGATTACAGTAGGAGGAACAAATGTCCAGAAATGGAATGATAAAACGGGCAAAGGATACAATCTCTCGCTCGGAAGCGGGACAATTACGTATACTAATACCGCATTAGGTGCATCTATCAATCTCAGTGGAGGCTACATGTTCTCCACTTCACTCGCCAATCTCCAGAATTATGCCCTCTTCACTGTTCTGGGATCACCAAAAGCAGTAAGCAATCAGGCAGTGATTACGGGACGACCAAATACTTCATCATCTTTAAATTCAACAGACGGGTTTGGGTTGTATGTGGATTCGTCGGGAACACCCCAACTGCGGCTGTATGGAAACAGTGGCGGGTCCAACATCAATACGGTGTCCGGCACCGGAGTTTCTCCTACCGCCATGTCGCCCGTTATTGCATCCTACACAGGTACAGCCGCTGGAGTCATCAGTTCGTGGATCAATGGAAGTGATGGAGTTGTTACCACCACGCTTCAGAACCGTACCATCACCGGACAAGGATTTGCGATCGGTGGCGAATGGACTGGAACTGCCTACACAAACTTGTCGGCGGTGACCAGCCTCTATGAAATAGTCGTGATGAGCAACGTTCCCACTACCTTCCAGCGGCAGCAGATGGAAGGGTACCTGGCGTGGAAGTGGGGTCTCCAAGCAAATCTACCGGCCTCCCATCCTTACAAAACATTCACACCCGTTGGCCCAATACCTTCGTACACAACCACCAACATCATCAATGTCGCAGATAAATCGGGCTATAACAATACTCTCACCTCCAACAGCATTTCATACCCTACCTACAATGCTTCTGCCAAAGGAATCTACTTTGGCCCCAATGCCGCCCTATCCAACAACTTTGCTAAGGTTCCTGCGGGGTACACGATAATAGCCGTCGCAAGTTTGACTTCCGTACCTGCCGGATACGGTCGTCTAGTCAACGTTGGTCTCACGGATTTTACGGGGTACTTGGGAGTCGATACTGCATCCTCCAACTTTGCGACCGTTGTTGGAAATGGTACTTCGTGGGCTACGGGAGCAGGTGCGATTTCAAACACACCAGTTGCAGGTGTTGGTACGTATCCTATCACGTCTCTCCTGGAAATGAACGATTTTGGGTCCACACTAACACCCTACTTCAACGGTTCTGGTATGAACACGAAGGCCGGGACAACTGTTGCGACACAGGGAATTCAGCTTGGAGGTCTCGGCAATACGCAGAACTGGACAGGGTACCTCCACGAATTCCTCCTAGTGTCTCAGCAGCTCCAGCCTCTCCAGCGCCAGCAGTTGGAAGGATACCTTGCGTGGAAATGGAATTTGTCGTCCCAGCTTCCGGCAGGACATCTGTTCAAGAACGCTTCGCCCATCCAGGCAACTGTCTCTTCCCAGATCCAGCCCTCGTATACCACCAGCAATATTATCAACTGGGCCGATAAGTCCGGATACGGAAACTTTCTCACCTCCAACAGCATTTTGTACCCTACCTATACCGCTTCAGCCAAAGGAATTTATTTTGGACCCAACGCCAGTTTCTCAAATCCGTTCGTGAATATTCCGGCTGGGTACACGATGGTTGCGGTCGCCAGTCTGAGTTATACTCCGACAACCTGGAACCAACTTGTGAATATCGGTCCCACCAATGCGTACGCATACATGGGAACATATACGGGAACTGCCCAATTCGCAACCTTTGATGGAAATGGTTCTGCATGGAATACTGGAACCACTGTAGCAAACACACCTATCTCACTCCTACCACAGTACCCATTCTTGACGCTGATGGAAATGAACGTGTTTGGATCCACCCTGACCCCGTACTTCAATGGTTCGGCAATGGTAACAAAGACTGGGACAACGGCTGCAGCTCAGGGTATTCAGATTGGAGGGTTTGGAGACGTGTATAACTGGACTGGATTCATTCACGAATTTCTCCTAGTGTCTCAGCAGCTCCAGCCTCTGCAACGCCAACAGCTGGAAGGATACCTTGCCTGGAAATGGAATATCTCATCTCAACTTCCAGCGGGACACCTCTTCAAGAACGCTTCCCCTATCCAATCAACTCTTTCTTCGCAGATCCAACCTTCATATACGACCAGCAACGTAATTAACTGGGCAGACAAATCGGGATACGGGAACTTCCTGACCTCCAACAGTGTTTCGTATCCTACTTATAACGCTTCGTCCAAAGGAATCTACTTCGGTCCAAACGCAGCTCTCTCAAATCCGTTCGTGAAAATTCCGGCAGGATACACCATGTTTGCGATCGCCAGTTTATCGTATACATCCACGGACTACGGCCGACTCGTGAACATTGGAACCACCGACTTTAACGGGTTTATGGGGACGTACTCGAACTCATCCAATTACCAAACCTTCATTGGAACTGGTAGCGGGTGGAATCTTCCATACCCAAATGCTCCGTCTCCGTCTACTGCGGTCCCAGTAGCAACTTACCCACAACTCTCACTCCTAGAACTCACCTTTTCTGGTGGAACAACTTACACACCTTACGTAAACGGATCTGGTTTACCTGGAATATCCTCGACGGGTGCAGCCTCCTTGGTGACTGGAATTAATTTTGGTCAACTGCCTCCAGGGTCAACGCAGCCGTGGTCAGGATACCTCCACGAATTCCTCTTAGTCTCTCAACTCCTAACTTTGGATCAGCGGCAGCAGATGGAAGGGTACCTCGCATGGAAATGGAATATTTCGTCCCAGCTTCCGACGGGACATCCATACAGGTCGTCATCATCTATCCAATCCTACCCTCGCACCAATAACATCAAGGGACTCATCGACAAATCCGGGTTTGGAAACAATTTTAGTCTTGTATCCCCTGCCATCAATTACCCGCAGTACTCATCAACATACAACGGAATCTACCTTGGAATCTCGGCATCGTTCGTGAACTCTACGCTCCCTATTCCGGCAGGATACACGATGATGGCCGTAGCCAGTTTGAGTTCGACCCCGGGAGCATACGGTCGCCTTATCAATGTGGGACAGGGAGACGTAGTTGGGTTCCTCGGAACATACGGAGCAACCATAAGTTTCGCAACATTCACCGGAACTGGAAGTGGGTGGAACGACGTAACTGCAAATACACCAGCAACCCCTGTCTCTACGAACCCCGTTCTCCCATCCATCCTAGAAATGACGGTCTGCGGAGCTGTATTGACTCCCTACTTCAACGCGTCCGGAATGACCACCAAGGTCGGAACAACCATACCTGCTACGGGAATGATTCTAGGATCATCGCCTAACAATGGCGGTCAGTTCTGGCCGGGGTACCTCAACGAATTCCTCCTGGTTCCCCGAACTCTCACAATTCTACAACGTCAACAGCTGGAAGGGTACCTTGCCTGGAAGTGGGGACTCCAAGGCAACTTACCCAGTACGCATCCATTCAAACTTGGAGCGCCGTAAACATAAAATTAGAAAGAATAGTAACTGTTTCCTATCCCAGTGTACGCGAATGTCACTGCCCGTCCTACACCGCTGAGGGTTGCAGGAAGCGTAACTGAGGAGATAGAGTTCTGAACGGTTCCTCCACATAGATTCGCAACGACTGCGGCCGTGGAGGTATTGGTAATAATCCAGTGTGTTCCTGCCGTACCTCCCGGTGCAAACGACAGCGTCACAGTGTTTGACACAAAGAAACGGGTAGCCGCGTTATTGGACGTGAGATTCAGCGTTCCCGTTGCCGTAGATAAGTTCAGACCATTCTGAACAGCTCCCTGGACCGTCAGCCCAAACCCCGGTGTCGGTGCGACTCCTATTCCCAGCGTGTTGGCGGACATATCACCCTGTAGGAAGGGAGTGTTTTGTATAGTTGAATATACGTAGAATGTATTGTTGGAGGAGTTGGGGTTATTGACGAGAGAGGTTGAATTGCTTCCGAGAATCACGCAGTTATTTCCAGAATTTCGGAACCCGGCGTTGTATCCTAGAGCCACAACCGACGACCCCCGATTGGACTGTCCGGCCTGGTACCCTGCCGCCACCACATACGATCCCGAATTGTTTGTCGCCGCGTTGGTTCCAACCGCCACAACATCAGAACCCGCGTTATTGAGTGCTGCTTGGTATCCCAGAGCAACTACGTTAGACGACAGATTTCCAGATCCCGCCAACTGACCTAGAAGAACTGTGTTAGACCCTTGGTTTCCCACACCTGCCGAACAGCCGATAAATACCCCCTGTCCTGCGGAATTATTCAAACCTGCATTGAATCCAACAGCAACAACGTACCCCGATCCATTGGTTCCTGAACCGGCACTCTGACCGATCGCCACTAGACTAGGACCTGTATTTCTGTTTCCAGCAGTCAGTCCAATACAAATCTGGTCGGATCCTGTTACGGAAGGTCCGGCACTCTGTCCAAGAAACACTTTATCTGTTCCAATCGTCGGGGCACTTCCGAGACATATATCAAACCCGTTGAGCTGTTTTACGTTCGACAACCGCTGAAAACTTCCTACAACACTATCTATATAATTTCCGCCACACATTGTGAGTTTTCCCACATTTGTAATATTGTTGGCCCCCATACTTAGCGTAGAAATCGCGGGATAGCCAGACCATGCCGCAATCTTGAGATCAGTCGCCAATGCATTTCCGTTGAGGAACAGGTTGTAGTTCGTTGTAGGATCGCCAATTTCTACGTCTCCCGGGAGATACGTATGTACCGTCGGATGGAAGTACCCTCCCTGCCCCACCTGGAATTGGGGAGTGAAAATATTCTTCAAGAGATTGATCTGATCTGTGGACGAATAAACGCTTCCAGTTCCGCTCATCGTACCGTATTGTTTTTATACGAGCGACAATGATTTAACTACTTTCTGCGTGCTATATACAGCACCAAAAAGAATGACCACGGCCGGGGAGCGCTACACACTGTTTCCTATCAAGAACTCTGAGACCAAGATTTATCAACTCTACAAACAGGCCGTCGCCTCCTTCTGGACCCCCGAAGAAATTGATTTTTCCAAAGATGAGAGCGATTGGGCGTCTCTTTCCAAAGCTGAACAGGATTTCATTAAACAGATCCTCGCCTTCTTTGCCGGAGCCGACGGAATTGTGCAGGAGAACCTGGCTACCCGTTTCCAGCGTGATACCGAGAGTCCTCCTGCTCGTCTGTTCTACGCCTTCCAGAATGCGATCGAAGGAATTCATTCCGAAACCTATTCCCTCCTGATCGACAAGTACGTCAAGGATAAGCAGGAACAGCTTCACTATTTCCGCGCCCTGGACACCATCCCCTGTATCAAGCAGAAGGGAGAGTGGGCGATGAAGTGGATTGAGAGCGGCGAGGATTTTGCAACTCGTCTCGTTGCCTTTGCGTGCGTTGAGGGAATCTTTTTCAGCGGGGCATTTTGTGCGATCTACTGGCTGAAGAAGCGCGGCCTGCTCCCGGGTCTGACGTTTTCCAATGAGCTGATTTCCCGCGACGAGGGGCTGCATACGGTGTTTGCGGTAGAGATGTACCACGGTCAGATCCCGATTGCGGCCGAAAAGATTCGTGAGATTCTTGAGAGTGCCGTGAAGATTGAAACCGAGTTCATTTGCGAGTCCCTACCGTGCACCCTCATTGGCATGAACGCTAAATTGATGACTCAGTATATCCAGTTTGTGGCCGACCGTCTTGCTGTCCAACTAGGGATCCAGAAGATTTACAACGCCCAGAACCCATTTGATTTCATGGACATGATTTCTATGGAGGGTAAGGGTAATTTCTTTGAGCGCCGCGTCTCGGATTACTCAAAGGCTGGAGTGGGAGCCAAGGAAGAGGATATGACGATCAAGTTTGATTCGGAGGATTTTTAAGTGAACCAGAAGGTAAATAAATACATGGAGTTCTTCCACGGAATCGTTGCGCTCGTCGCCGGAATCGTACTTATCCTCACCGGTCTTGTCGCGTGGATGTACATCCAGCAGTCCCGCATGGCCCAGGCGATCAATGCCCTCGCCGTTGCCGTTACCACGCCTCCTCCCTCTTTCCTATCTCACCCACCCGTTGAGGAGCCGGTAGAGCACCAGGAGCAGGAGCAGGAGCAGGAGCAGGAACAGGAACACGAACAGGTCGTGGACGACCGCGTATCGGTCCATGATGTGGATGCCGACGCCGAGCATGAGCATGAGCACGAGGAGGAGCAGGAGCAGGGTGTGATTGGTGAGGACATCTCGGACTTCACGGGCAAGACGGTTGCTCAGCTGCGCGATCTGCTTACCGCGAAGGGGATACCGTATAGTAAGAGCGATAAAAAGCCAGTTTTGTTATCTCTCGTACAAGCAGCGGCGTAAGAGACAGAATGAAACTGATTAGTTTTGATATAGGACTTCGTAATCTAGCGGTATGTGTTCTAGAGGGAACGTCTAGAACAGATATGCGAATTGTGGCGTGGGATGTGATTGATGTGGTGGCCGAAAAGAACGGACATACCCGCACTGCGTGTTTCAAGTGTGCGAAACCCGCGATGTGGGTTCAGGCAGGGGTAGGAACCCAAGCGTGTTCTCGTCATCGGCCCAAGAGTTTGACTATGACCAAGGCGGCTCTGACCAAGAAATCTATTCCCGAATTGCAGGAGCTGGGGAATCCGTATAAGATCGAGGGAAAAACCAAAAAGGATCTGGTTGGTCGAATCTGGACGGAAATGAACAAGTCGGGGTGGGCCAAGTTCAAGGGAAATGCTCGTGCCCCTGGCGGCGGAGTCCTTGATCTCGTGAACGATATTGTGGCTTGTCTTGATAAGCGCGCAGATCTTGGATGGTGGCGGGATGCTGATCTTGCGATCTTTGAAAACCAGCTGGATCGGCGGATGTTTGCAGTTCAAGCGATGCTCCACATGTACTTTGCCTGTCGCGGGTTCAGGACAAAGGGGGTCTCAGCCATTCACAAGCTGGACAATATCACGACCACCACGGACGCGACCACGACGTATCGCGGACGCAAGAAGACGGGAATCGTTCACTGCGATGCCCTCTGTCCTCCTGCGAACCATGACTTTTTCAAGTCACACAAGAAGAAGGACGATTTGGCTGACTCGTTCTTACAGGGTCTTTACTTCTTAGAGCACCCTCCTGCGTTTTAACTTTAAGAACAACCTACACAGTCTTCATAATAGTACTCGCCAAGGATGGATGTCCCTGGAGCCGATCTTCTCATGAACATGAACACCATGTCGTCGTCCTCGCCCGACACCAAACTGCCCGAGATGGAGTCGATTTCTCTGGATTTCACCGACCTCCCTTCCTCGTCCTCCTCCGAGCCCCCCGCGCCCCCTCGCCTCGTCCCGTCCGCCGAGGATGTGGGTACCACTAAGACCTGGGACGGTGTGGAGAACTTGAACGCCGAAGCCTACCTCAAGCCCGTGAACGTTGCTCCCAAAATGTCCGAGGACGCTATCATGAAGAAGAAGTATGAATTGCTCCGCAAGTTTGAGCGCCTCAACAAGCTGGGCGTCCCGATCCGCAAGCGCTTCACAATGGATTCGCCACTGGACGAGATGGAGATGGAACTAGAATTTGTCCGCAAGGAGAAGGCCATGGATGCCACCATCAAGCAGTTCTCTGAATGGTTTATCACAGGTATGTCCGCAATGGAGTGGGGATCCAAGAATGTGAACATGATCAAGATGTTCGGTCTCCAGCTCGACGGTCTGTCTCAGTCCGCCCAGATGAATGTGGGCGATCTGGAAGAGGATTTTGAGGAGCTGTACGATCTGTACGGCGACAAGATGCGGATGCACCCCCTTGTCCGTATTCCGATGCGTACCTGTTTCATGGTCTATATGGTGCACCTTACCAACCAGATGGCGATGAAGGCTCCTGTCCCGAATATTCAGGAGATTCTGAAGCAGAACCCCGATATTGCTCGTCAGATGGCCGCCCAAGCCATGCAGAACCAGACCCAGCAGTTCCGTCAGCAGGCCCAGTCCCAGCAGTCCGTAAACGTCCCAACCTTCCCCTCCGCCCCCGCCCCCCAGCCTCAGCAGCAAGACTCCAACCCTCTTGCAGGCCTGATGTCGTTCCTTGGAGGAGTGAACTCTCCTCCCCCGCCGACACAGCCGACGCGCACGATTCCTATTAAGCCGGTTCGCGAGATGAAGTCGCCGTCGGGAATGGGTATTGGTGATATTCTGAACAAGATCCAGAAAGAGGAGAAGAAGGTGGGTGCCAACCTGCCCCCGCAGCAGCCGATGTTTCAGGTCCCGGTCCAGGCCCCGCCCGCCCCGATCGCGACCTCGGCACCCCCGCCTCCGCCCCGCCCCGTACCCGCGAAGTCGGCGCTACGTAAGTCCGCAGGATCGGAACGTAAGTCTGCCAAGAATTCCGTAGTGATTAAACTATAATAGATAACAGATGAGCGGCCCTGTTATGCGCCCTATTGGAGGATTCCAAGACCGAACAACGCTCGGTGCTGTATACCCCACCGAATCAATTCCCCGTGTTGTCAATGTCGACACCCGTTTCCGCGACAATGCAGGAATCACAAATGCTGGCTTCTGTACGATTCGGCTTCCCCGAACGTACAAGAACATCACCTCTATGCGCCTGTCTAGCATTGAACTCCCCAACACATGGTACGATTTCTCCGCCACGCTGGAGAATACGAATTTCACGGTGAGCGGTGTGCAGTGTACGATCTCGGACGGCAATTATACATCCGCAACTCTGGCATCGGCTATTGTATCATCGGTATCGGCTACCGCTGGAATCGGGCTTGGTGTTACCTTTAATCCGGTGACCGGTACGTGCACGATCTCGGGAACTACCACTACCTCTCCCTTCTCTCTCAATTTTGCTCCTGCAATCACCAGCGGAACCTGCTGTGTTACTCGCGAAGCGTCTCTCCGTCCCTTCGATACAGGGCTGGGATCCTATCTTGGATTTATCAGTAATGCATACTCGGGAGCTTCGTCGTACACGGGAGAAACAATCACCAATATCTGGGGCAACACCTACGTTCTCCTGAACCTGGAGAAGTACGAGGCGGTTGACCATGTATCCTTCAACGGAACGGCATCGCCAGCCTTCGCCAAGATCGTGGTTACTGCGGGTAAGAATAATATCATCTATGCCGACGGAGGAAACACCATCACCAACAGGGTGGTGTTCTCCGAACCTGAGAACATTTCCGTGATCAAGCTGAAACTCACGGACTGTTACGGCCGCCCACTCACCCTCTTTGGAAACTTTTCGTTCACGCTCGAGATGCAGGAAGTCGTGAGTTCCAAGCTGTATTCTGCTTACAAGGACAACTTAGCGAAGTAAAAGGCCTGAAATCTGAGCTTCCAATTGTGCGACGCGATCAAGTAAGTACTTGATGGCTTCGTGATGGTAAGGTGTAATTGAACTGTAATTCAGAGTCAGCTGGGCTCCTTCTGGGTGCGTGAACCCGTCATCATCTACTTGACCACATATGTCTGCTCTCGGGATCGCCGAAACCATATGGTCAAATCCTGCCTTGTGAATATCTTGAGCGATGAAGCCCGATCGCAAGCCTCCGCATGGGTCGGATTTCCAGGAGTAATACATTCCACTGACGCTCTGGACAAATCGCAGGGCATCCTCGGCCGTAATACCCCCCGAAATATCCTTGAGGCGTTCATCGGAGGTGGCATCCAACTCCGTGCACTGAATACGTCCACTTGTAAATAGGCTGAACCCCACATTACCAGTGCTACCACCGGTGCCGGCTCCGCTCTGTGCAAGGTATCCGTAGCTACTGAGCGAGTATGTCTTAGTTCCGCTGATGGATACAAAGGCCGTAAGACTGGATGTTCCGATACCTACACCTGTTCCTAGCGAACTTCCTCCAATCGGTTGGGAAATCAAATTTATCTGTCCTCCGCTTGTGTTCAGCCACATGGAACCTCCATTGTTCGTTGAATGAATATGGAAGTTTCCGTCGTCGTAGATGTGCGATTGCGTGTTAAATGCGAGATAGTTGGAGGTAGCCGAGTTGGCCGATGTAGCTGCTGCAAACCCGCCTCCCACATTTAGAACTCCGTTATCGGCAACACTGAAAATATTGGAGGTATATGCATTGTTGATGAGCTCCAGACCTCCACTGGGGTTTATACGAAATGTCTTAGACGGGTTTGTGCCACCATAACTGTTGGAGACACGCAAGAAGTTCATGTATCCTGCTCCTCCAACTGTATCAGTTCCAGTAATTGTATAAGCGACTAGAGAACCAGCATATGTTTGTATGAGTGTTCCTGATAGAGTAGTAGAGGATGCCAGCGTAATGTTAGAGGTCGCAGATAACTGGAGATTGTTGGCTGAATTAATGGAGATAGACCCATATTGTCCAGTTGTTGATGATACTTGACTTGTAGGTATTCCAAGAATGAAAACACCTGTACCACCGTTTCCTCCTGCTCCGCTAGCATCACCACCATTACCATCTCCTCCTCCACCACCACCAGTTCCGTTTGTTGCATTACCTCCAGATATAGTTGCACCTCCAGTTCCTCCGCCATATGCATTTGATCCAGGTGAATATCCAGTACTAGTACCACCGCCACCTCCACCACCAACAGCACGCCCAACATACGTAAGACCAATACCACCTGCACCTCCTGATGTGCTAGGAGCACTTGCACCGGCTCCCGCTATACCTCCACCACCACACCCTGCATATACATATGCTCCACTACCACCCCCGTATCCCTGAGTACCGCTTCCTGCAGAGTGACCATACCCAGAACCACCGCCACAACCACCTGAGTTCGCATTTGTTATGTTTCCAGAACCTCCGCCACCACCTACTGCAGTAACAGTTGTAATTCCAGATCCTGAAAATGTTGTGCTTCCACCGTTGGTTCCAGTATCATTTGTTCCGCTGTTTCCTAACGGGTTGCAGTTTCCAATTCCACCTGCTCCAATAGTGAGAGTATACGCCTGTCCCGCTGTTAAACTAATGTATCCGCTGTTGTATTGGCTAGCTCCAGGAGGAGCTAAACTTGATAAGGCTGGGTCATTTGTCTGAAGACCTCCAGCTCCACCACCACCAGGAGTATAATCACCACCTCCACCTCCACCTCCACCAATTGCAAAGTAGGTTACGTTGGTTAATGTTCCTGCACCAACTGTGACTGTGCAACTTGCTGTGCATATATAGTATGTATATGATCCACTTATTGTTGTCGATGGACTTATAGAAAAGCTTAACGGACTTGCTGCATAGTATCTGCTGAACGTCTCTGTTGCCACATCATTTATATTACAATAGTTCATTCCTACACTTCCATAATGTGTTGTGGCATTCGAGACAACTAGTGCACTGATTGTTGTTGTTCCTGATGCACTAGCGAATGTGAGGGCAGCGCTTCCTGCTGCAATACCCCCGTTATTGTAGAGAATCTGGGTGGTAGATCCGCCGATTGGTCCTGTAGCTCCCTGGACTCCCGACGGTCCTGTAGGACCTGTAGGACCAGACAATCCAGACGCTCCAGTCGGTCCTGTTGGACCGCTGAGACCCGAAGCACCCGTAGGACCCGTAGGACCCGTAGGACCCGACAGACCACTTGCTCCAGTAGGACCCGTAGGTCCAGATAATCCAGATGCACCTGTTGGTCCTGTTGGACCACTGAGTCCCGAAGCACCCGTAGGTCCAGTCGGTCCAGACAATCCACTTGCTCCCGTGGGTCCCGTTAGTCCAGATAGACCACTTGCTCCCGTAGGTCCCGTAGGACCACTGAGTCCTGAAGCACCCGTTGGTCCTGTAGGTCCAGACAGACCACTTGCTCCCGTAGGTCCCGTTGGTCCACTTAGACCAGAAGCACCTGTAGGTCCCGTTGGTCCAGACAACCCACTTGCTCCAGTCGGTCCGATTGGTCCGCTTAATCCAGAGGCTCCAGTCGGTCCAGTCGGTCCAGTCGGTCCGGACAAACCACTTGCTCCAGTCGGTCCCGTCGGTCCAGATAATCCAGACGCACCTGTGGGTCCCGTTGGTCCAGACAATCCACTTGCTCCCGTAGGTCCCGTAGGACCACTGAGTCCCGAAGCACCCGTAGGCCCTGTGGGACCACTCAGTCCTGAAGCACCTGTAGGTCCCGTTGGTCCAGACAACCCACTTGCTCCAGTCGGCCCTGTAGGTCCAGACAATCCAGAAGCACCGGTAGGCCCTGTGGGACCACTCAGTCCTGAAGCACCTGTAGGCCCTGTAGGTCCAGATAGTCCACTAGCACCTGTAGGTCCCGTAGGACCACTGAGTCCAGAAGCGCCGGTAGGTCCTGTAGGTCCTGTAGGTCCCGACAGACCAGAGGCTCCCGTAGGACCCGTAGGTCCACTGAGTCCAGACGCGCCGGTAGGTCCCGTTGGTCCAGACAACCCGCTA
>Ga0007809_10000880_pt1 | contig 12633 bp, 29 predicted proteins | sample CryBogCBE02Aug07_FD_60383 | JGI IMG/M metagenome (GOLD analysis project Ga0007809, IMG submission 60383) | Freshwater microbial communities from Crystal Bog, Wisconsin, USA - CBE02Aug07 | ecosystem: Environmental > Aquatic > Freshwater > Lake | place: Crystal Bog, Wisconsin, USA | collected...
CTGCCATTTCATTAGCCTTGATCTTCTCTGCGTCAAACTCTAGAACAGTCGCTACCGCTGTAGCCTTAGATGCTTTAGCCATTTGTTACCTTTCTTTGTAGTGAAGTGTGTATTATACAGGGGAACTAGTCCCCTGTCAATCGCTGTTAGTCCATGCGTGAGCCAGCATAGGCAGTCAAGCCTAGTGCCTGGAGGTAAGCGGCCAATGCTTCGGCACCCGCTTCCTTAACTGAAATGCTCTGCGTAGGCAAACCAGCTGGATCCCAGTAGGTCATAGTCTTTGCTCGATAGCTCTTGCGGAAGCCTGCCTTAACCAGTTCCTGCGCCTGCTTGGAGTTGGTGCGCTCAACTTGAACATCAACCCAACCAAACCCACATGCGTCACGCTCGCCAACCTTTGCGTACATCTCGCGACCTGCTTGCTCTGCTAGTTGGAAACCTGCTTGAATCTGCTGTGCTGTAATCATTTATCGCTCCTGTTTAGTGTGTGTAAGTGTATATTATAATGCCAAATCAAAGACCCGTCAACCCCTAGGGTTATTCCAACCAGCAGTCGTCTGCGTCTTCGATCGTTTCAGTCTGCCCGCCAATATAGCCCCCTTGGAAGCCATTTGGATTTTCCAGCACCAGGCGAGTGCGATTGAACCCGCCCTGTTGAATCCTAACGATGCGACCGCTCTGTTCACAGTCTGCTTTGAACGACACCCAGTCGCCCACTCCAACTTCCTGTCCATCAACTATTGCTTTCATATTAGCACTCCGGATCAAAGTCATGCCACTCTTGGGCCTCATCAGGCTGTCCATCGCTTTCGCAAAGGCCGTCCTTCTCCATTAGGCACTCCAAACAATCTTGTACACGGCTACTGGTGCTCATGTAGAATACATATTCACCCATCTCGCGGCGGTCATCGTCTTTGATGTATTCGAAGCCACCGTAGTAGTCAATTCGACTGCCCTTGTAAGCCACAACGCAATCTTCATCAACCCAAACCATACCACAACGACTGTCCAAGCCCAACTCGCTAGCCTGTACAGAACGCATACCCTGTACATGACGCTCTACCACTTCCTGTACCGCGTCCAACAAGTCTTCTGAACTATCAAAATCGCAATCTGTAAAGTAACCCATTTCCTGCTCCTGTTTTGTTAGTGTCTGTGTAGTATAGCACAGGTTTTACCAGTTGTCAACCCCTACTTCGCTGAGTGGCAATAAAACAACAGCAGGGTGGGTGATCGAGCCTTCGTAGTCCAACTGGCTTTGCTCGAACTCAGTACGGAAGTCATCTGCTACCACACCATAACCAACCATGTAGTTACGAGCACCTTCGTGATCGTATTCAAAGCGACCGCGGAGCACAGTAACCAACTCTGCTAGGTGCTCATCGCTAGGCACTTCATTGCCCAACTGATAGAAATAGTCCTCACCACCTTTGAACTTCCAACGCTGAGGGCACTCACCCTCGCCGTCCCAATCGTGGGCACCATAGTTCTCCATGTATTGTGTAGTGATATGTAGTTTCATGTCTGCTCCTTAGAGTTTAGTGATTAACCAGCATTTGAAAGCAAAGATTGCTATGACTACTAGAGTTGCTATGACTATGGATGTTGCTGACATTTGTTGCTCCTACTTTGTTAGTGTATGTATGTATTATACGGCCAAATCAAAGACCTGTCAACCTGTAGGGTTTTAGGTAGTGTTGCGCTTCTGCCACATCTTCGCACTCGTCGCAGACCGCTAGAATCATCATTTCCATTACGGTTTCGGCATCCTGGCGCATGGGTTGGCTAAGGCTACGGATGAACCCTTGAACAGACTCCTTGGAGTTCATCATCCACATGATGTCAGCGATCTTGCGTTGGCGCTCGCTAAGGCCTTCGATTTGGATCTTACTCATGCTACTAGCCCTGCGACTGCCATGAATACATTAGCGCAGAAGATGAGAAAGGCACCGAGGATACCATAGTGGATTAAGAACCAAATGAACATAACCCAAAGAATAAATTGAATCATACCAGCTCCTTGAATGTGCGACCGCGTAGGTCAATAGTGTAAGGGGTTTTCCAACGCTCTACAGTCTTACTGCCGACCTTTACATAACCTACCGCTTTGGCTGTACGGCCCGAGGGCTTGTCAGTAAAGATATAGACATGATTGGCACTAGCGTTATCGCCCCAATCAGTAGTTTCTTCATATACGAAATATTTTGTCTTCATGTGTGTATTATACTGAGGTTTTACCACTTTGTCAACCACTATCAGTGTGGCACATCTGCCACGAAATAGTGTGCGCCTGCCATGGCCACGATCTGACCCTGCTTGGCCCACTTAGGGTTCACATAGTAGGCATAATAGTGTAGGACATTAGTCTTGGCTAATCCTTTGACTCTAACCTTGCCGTTGATCAGTTCTGTGGCCATAGCACCGTAGGCATTGGCCTGCTGTTGGCTCCATTGGATCATGCGCTCGCCTGTCCAACTGAACTGTTTCTTAGCAAAGATCACTTGGCATAGGTGTGTGCCCCATGTGCCCTCTTTAAGACGATTGATATGAACCTGCCCTACAGCATACTTGGCTGATTCAGTTTGATTGCCCGCTTCGCGGAAGATTGAGTAGGCTAGGCACTTCATATCGTCTGCTGTTTGACCTGCTAACTTCTGTGGCTTTTTAGCAACGATAATGTCTTTGTCGCTGATCTTGTGAACGCTGGCATGAGCTACGCCTACTATCATCATAACTGCAATGACTAGTATGTGTTTCATGTCGACTCCCTTTTAGTGTGTGTATGTGAGTATTATACTGTGGTTTTACCACTTTGTCAACTCTGGGTGTTGTAGACACGCAACAAAGGTGAACCCCGCGGCGCTTCACAGCGGGCGGGGTTCGGGGGTTTGCCCGGGACACTACCCCCGGGACTTTGGAGCGATCTTTTAGACTAGACCTAAGGCCAATGCCTTGTAACCAGCGGCGATCAATGTACGCGATGCCTGACCTAGTTGGTACTCTGTAACTTCAACGTTGTTACCAGCGACACGCTTGTTAGCGTATACAGCATAACCAGCTTGACGGATACGGCTTACTTCTGCGGCTAGATTGCCAACGCCCATCTTCTTAGCTTGGCTAGTTGTCAACTTCTCACCTGCTTGTAGAGCTGTGAATACCTTGTGTGTCTTAGTTCCTGAATTGATTTTCTTTAACATTTTGTTTCCTCTTTTAGATACAGTTATCTAAACTGTTACAACTATTATAGTATCATGATCTAGAAGAGTCAACACCTTATTTCGCCAATTAGCCTACAGCTCGTAGCTGAATTGGTTTCTCTGCCTTCTTTGGCTGGCGCTGTGGCACTTGTCCGGCGATCAACTTCTGGACAGCACGATCACCTTTCCAATAGAATTCATTCATTTTGGCACGGCAATAGCTAGGCACATCCAACGCATCGTCCTCGATAATCCATTGATAAGGACAATGCTTCCAGGCACCGGTTTCTTCAAAGGTCTTGAAGTAGAGTCGATGTACAGGATTCTCTACATCGAACTTCATAAAGGGTCTGGAAAACATCATCAGTTTAAACATATATCAATCCTTTTTAGTAATGGTTGATTTGAAAATACCAGCAAGGACAATCGCGGCACACCAAGTATCGAATGTGTAGGGGATCTGCTTGCCTGGCCATAGGGTTTCACCAAATGTATTTAATGCCCAAATGCTAGCGAACGGGCCCAGGATAACCAGGGCAACTACGAACGCAATAACTAGAATAATTTTCATCACTGCTCCTTAAAAAGTTCTCTTTGATCAAAGCCCTTAAGACTCTGATCAAAGAGGCACTCAGCCTCTTTGTGTCACGCCCGGGTTAGAAAGGTGCGTCTTCCAACTGTGAAAGAACTTCAGTCTTTGTAACCTGCGTAGCCTTAGCCTTAGCCGCAGAAGCTTTGGCCTTGATAGCATCCATTGAAGGACCCTTCTTGACCGCAACCTTAACCTTAGGTGCCTTAGCAACCTTAGCAGGCTTCTCAGAACGCTTCTCCTGAGCGGCCTCAAGTGCGGCACGAACAGCCTTATTGCCATTGTCAAAGTTAATTGACAAAAGATAGGCAACTGCGTCTGCCTTAGTCATAGGATGCTTCAACTCGATAATATCAATATCGGTATGACCATTCTTTACCAGCACCTTAGTGCGGAGAGCATCGTTAGCAAAGCGAACTTTGAATTCGCCATCAAGTTTTGAAACACCAGCGTGTGAATATGAAGACATTTGAAACTCCTTATGTGTGTATGTCTGTTAACCAAAATAGCTTAATCTCTTAAGCATGTTCAAATTATACAACTATTTGGGTCAGTTGTCAACCGAAATCAAGCACCGTAATAGGGGCTGTAAATCTCTTCCTGTGGCGTTTCTGCCACACCGTTACCTTCAATCCAACCTTTGACCACGCCCAAAGGGCAGTCAAGTTGGGCGGCAATCTCTCCGGCACTCAGGCCGTCGATGTATAGTTGCTCAATGTCGTATGCTAGATCAGCAAGTTTACCCATAGCCATTTCCTTTTTAGATTTAAAACCAGTCATTTGGTTAACTCCTTAACCATCCAATCAATTACTTCACTCATGCTAGTTCCTCCTCAGCAATCTTAGACAACGCTGTCGACAAACGCTTCCACGCTGTCTCGTTGTATTTCTTGTAGAACCACTTGCCGCTATTCAAGTCCTCGTCGTATACGAACAAGTAGAAGTACTCGCCGTCAATACCGTTGACAAAGTCCTTGCGCGATTCAAAACGCTTGTATTCAGTACCAGTCTCGCCGCGATCGCGTCCGTAGAATGTACAGGAGTTGCCGTGCTCTACTTCGTATGCTTCCTGCTCAGCGGGCGTCATGCCAATAGTGCCAAATGCGTGTTTAGCGCCAATCTCTTGCTTCAAGCTACTCAAGTCGCCTAGTGCGATAAGGTTGTTGACCTTAGGGCTTGAATCATAGTGTTTGTTGAGGATAGAGCCATTGTGCTCCAAGTAGCCGTCCCAGTGACAGTAGACTGCTTTGATAACGCCTGTGTTGGGATTCTCAATACCAATGCCGCTTCGTGTACCCATCTTTTGCTCCTTAAGTGTTTAAGTGTATAGTATAGCACCAATTTACCAGTTTGTCAACCAAAAAAACATGGCGCCGTGGATGGGACTCGAACCCACCTGATACTGATAGACAATCAGTTGCCCTCCCCGAGGACTACCACGGCTTGAATTAGATTGGGCGGGCTGAGCGAGCACCTCGTTTAATGTTCAGCCCTCAGGCCAACACCCTGTAACTAGCTAGTTAGAAAAGAACTAAAGGAACTCCGGACTACTTGCTCTATACCGTCTATAGTGCTAGTGCCTTCGTCATTACTGCCTGCCTTATCCACCGTTGCTCGAAGCCTTCTTGCCCTAGATACCAGGTACCCGTCGGTACGCTTCCATCTCTCTAGGCGCCTAGTGGTGTAGGTAACCTTTAATGCTTTTCTAACTATCTTAACTCTATTATAACAAGGAACTGTCCATTTGTCAACCCCTTGTTATAATAACCCTACTCTGCGTAGGGTCATTTGTGTTATTATGCGTCCAGTTCCATTTCCTCTATGTTAGTAACAACATCTTCCAGTCCGTCCTCTAACGCCTCTGCTATTAAATTACGCTGTGCTGTCTCAGCGTTAACTCTGCTACTGTAAACGCCTGTATTATAAAAAGCGTTCTCATCGTCGCCCCATCCCTGCACTTGTACTACAAAAATTGTTTTAGCCATTTTTACTGCTCCGTTTTGTTTAGTGTAAGTGTATTATAACACAAAACGGGCTATTGTACAAGTGTTAGCACAATAGCCCTCCATTTTACTCTACTATTTGTATGTTAGTAGTGTTTAAAGTTTTACTAGCTGTGTGCAACGCTTGTAATACTTCTGTATGCTGTAAATCTCCGCTAACATAAGCGCATTTTGCTTGTACAGGAAAAGCGTGTACTAATTCATTATTTTTGTTTAGCTTTTTATGTACATTAAAAGCGACTACTACTTTTACAGTACCTAATTTTTTATTAAAAACTAGTTTAGCTTTTGCAGGTGTGTTAACTGCGTTAACAGTAAATGTGTGCAACATTGTGCGCTCCTTTTTAGTGTATATGTGTATTATACAATAAAAAAGAAACCCGCGCAAATGGCGGGTTATTATGTGTGGCGCGATAGCCACAATCTAGATATTGGGATGGACGGGGCCTGCTACTAGGGACACTACCCCCAGCCCCGTCCGGAGCAACCTTACTCTTCGTCTGCCTCTTCGGCTTCGTATTCAGCCATAACCTCTGAGATAGCGAACATCTCGTCTAATTCTTCAGGGATCGCATCCTTGATGGCCTCCGATGTCATACCACCGATGTCATAGCAGTCATCGCCATTCTCATCGAACTGACCGCAGAAAGCCATACCAGGCTCATAGTAATAGGCACGAACTGCGAACCCTTGATCCATTAAGGCATCATAGACACCTGTAGCCGGTCCCCACGCTGTGTCAAAGCCAAAGGTAACCTTGTTACTGTCCGCAGGTAACTCAACTGGGTCATAGGGCTCGGTATCCCACTTGGTGCCCCACTCGTTGACACAGAAGTCATACCAGTTGGCATAGCCATGCTTGGCTCGATTGACTTCTTCCTGTGCTACGAGATCCTTTTGCTTTTCGTCTTCGTCGTTGCCTACCCGGCCTGCTACTATGTGTAGACTCTCTGGCACTGGGATCACATGATTAAAGAACTTGCCCTCGTTGACAGCGGCTACCAGAGCCTCCATCTTGCTACGGTCTTCGTGGCTGATTTCTATTGTGTTGTTGCACCAATTAGGCATATTAAACTCCCATTTCGTAGAAACTAACTGTAGGATCAATGCTGAGCAATTCTTCAGCACAACGAGTAAGATTACGCATCTTTGCACGAACCACTGACGCAGGCAGTTCGCCATCGCAGGTAAGGTTCTCTGGACTCATCTCTGAGTCAATGCCATTGGCAATCAACTGACGATCTGCCTTATTGAAGAGACTCAACGGGCGTTCATTAAAAATGGCACGCCACTTGTTCTTGTTCTCTACGTACTTCTCCAGGGTTGCTATATTCATTTCTGCTCCTTGTTTGCTAGTGTATGTGTATATTATAGCATGGTTTTACCATGCTGTCAACCTCTTTATGCCACAGTCAACATCGACAAAGGCACTTGATAGGTTTGGCCGCTGTCCATCTTAACATCAGCCTTCTTAATCTTAACCTTAAGGATCGTACCGTAGGCCTTGCCGCCAACCTTGCTGTGATTGAGAAACACTCGTGTTCCGCTCTTGAGCGTGACTGAGTTGACACGGGCCAACTTGTCTTTGGCGAAACGAACAGCATCGTTGATTGAATCGAGATCTTGTGCTGTGAACTGGCCGCTGATGATTGCGGTGTTGATTGCTTGAATATTCATATCTGCTCCTTTAGTGTTTAAGTGTATAGTATAACAGGTTTTACCAATACTGTCAACCCCGGGATGCTACAAGGTAGCTTATCATCGTTTGACCCAGGGCGACAGTAACCTTTAACTACAGAATACTTCTTTGGAAAGAATCTTTTCTTCTACCAACCGGTGGGCCAAGTTCAGCGCCAGCATAGCACCATACCAAGCCATTTTCTGCTCTTCGGCACTACCACATTCGTTAAGCAAGCGAGTCAAATGATCCATGTCTGCAGGTGTATCCCACAGGCCGGATTTTGGAATTGGGTTTTGAACTACATCATAGATACCGCTCATTGTCTGCTCCTTTTGTTTAGTGTATGTGTATATTATAGCAAGGTTTTACCAGTCTGTCAACCCCTACATTGACCAGTAGAGTTCGCTGGATGGATCGCACGAGCGAGGCGTATCGTAATCAATCTCCACATCCTTGCCAGTCATCAGACTCTTAACCGTCTTCTTCTCAGGATAGATCTCGTAACGGATCTCGGGGTTGGGATTCAGCTGATCAACCAGCTTGACATATTTCATGTTGGCTTCGCTGACCACTGTGGTGTGTATAACCTTCTCGCCTAGTTTGGTACGGCGATCCTTTTTCCAGGTCCTAACAATATAGTTCATCTTCGCTCCTTCTTAGTGTCTATACGTGTATTATAGCGAACTTAGGCACCCTTGTCAACCAAATGCTTTATATAACCCTACAAGGCATATGGCTATTCCTACAGCATTAGTAACCATCTGTGGCTTATTTGCCACACGCAGACTCCACACCATATACAAGGCACCCCCGCAGAACCCTGCTAGAATGTTCCACGGGTACATGTTAAGACTCATGAATGTATACATTACCATGAAGCAGGCAGTCCCTGCCCATTGTATTATGTCATTAGTCTTCATGCTGACACCCCGTCCCTTGAATAGATAATATCACCGTCCTCGTCCTCTACCCACACAAAGATGTCGTCCCATTCAGCCCATTCCCGGCACTCCCTACGAGCTTCTTTAATATTGTCTGTTTCATGTAGTAAAGGGCGCCCGTCTTCAAACGAGCTAACCTCTGTCATTACTCGGTACTTCATTATGCTACCTCCATCATAATTGTCTTGCGCACGAAGCCCGAAGTATCCTTCTTAGCCTTACCTTTTGCCTTCAAGCCAGCAATCACGCCCTTAGGGTCTAAGAAGCGCAAATCGTGCTCGTCAGCATTAATTACAGGCATGCCCATGAACTCATCAGGCACTTTGTCAAACACCATAGCAATATTGTAGCCCTGCTTGATCGCTTTGGCTACATCCGCATCGTTGCCGTCTGCGGCACTGAAGATCAAGAAGTAGTTCTTAAGATGCGCAACCTTACGACCCAACACCTTAGTGTAGTCATAGAACTGTACTTCTGGGAACTTCTCAATAATGCCCCACTTCTCGACTGCCAAGTCACTAGTACCATTCAAGCGGAACACGGGCTTGAGTCCCAGCTTCTCAGCCATCTTGATGCCCTTGCGGATGTCTGCTTCTAAGTCTGCTAAGAAAGTGTCACGATCAAAGAAGTACTGTACAGTCTTGCGAATGCGAGCTTTCTGAATAGCATTGGTGTTCTCGCCCTTCTTGAACATGCCACCGCGCCCTGCTGTATTCAAGCATGCAGCCGCGCAACCTGCTGTAGCCTTAGGGCAAGTGTTCTTGCCGGACAGCGTACTAGGCGCAAGGTGTAGGATAAAGCTCAAGTAGCCAAGCTTCGTGCCCTTTTGAATTTTGGGATTTGCTGTGGAAAGTAATTTAAACATGTCTGCTCCTTTGTAGTGTATGTGTCTATTATACTGGTAAAACCGATCCTTGTCAACCCCTAGTCCCAATCTTTTTTACCACCGAACTTCTCATTCCAATGATAGCCTGCGGTATAGGCCACGATCTCTTCAGCAGTCATATCAGCAAGACCCACGCGAGTGCTGGTATGTGTGTCACCGCTGTAATAGTGCGGATCAAATGATCTGTTGTACCAACTATCGGCACTGCCGCGATCAAAGGGTCCGCCATGTCTTTGATCATATCTTGTTCTAGGATCTTCAATCAGAATCATATCAATCTCCTCTAGTGTCTGTATTCAATGCTGGAGACAGTTCGCGTCGTATACGAACTTCTTCCTTGTGAGCAAGTGCCTTGCCGCGTACTACTGCCAGGACTCGTACACCTATTTCTTCTTTTGAGTCTAGTGAGCGTAGAGCTTCACACAAGAGCCATGCCTTGCTTTCTGTCTTAGCACGATAAAAGTGTTTGGCAGCTCGAGTCTTAGCACTCTTAAGAGCTGTAGTCTCTGTCTTAGCTGTAACACCTACATAGGTCAAGCCGTTGACATTGAGCTCATATATAATGTGATTGCGATCTGCACGCTTTTTACGGGGTTGCTTTTCTAAGTTCATAAGTGTATTATAACTGGAAAAACCACTCTTGTCAACCCCTAAGAAGAAACCCTACAAGTTCTCGGGATATAGATTTTGGTTGACATTTTGGCTAGACTATGCTATACTACACGTACACTAAGAGAACAGGAGCAGATATGTTGAAATATAGAGATGCTGAAGACAATGCGAGAGGCGCTCGTATTAATGCTTTTTACAATAATGAAAAGTATAAGCACACTTACTCACTACGAGAGCAAGCACGTGCGCAGACTGTAGTAGACTTATTAGATCTTGCTTACAAAGGCACTATATATGTAAACTATCGTAAACAGTTTATTAGCATTAAACTAGCACGAGGCGCAATGAAGCGCGACAAATACTATGTGCAACAATTTGCGCTGTTCGTAAAAGAAAGCGGCTTTGAGCAAGTTGAAACGCCGCAGGCAACTATTTTCCACGTACAGCGTATTAAATGAGCTCAGGGAGGGCTCATGTACTGCCAGTCGCTTCCCAGTACTGGCGTCAAATCCATTTTACTCCTACGAATAAAAGTCTTCTCTACAGCGATATTCAGCTGATCAACTAGATTGGCATATACACTATCAATTAGGAACAGAGCTTCCGCCCCTTCTATTACCTTGAGCCAGTTTAGAGCATTGTCGGTAATGCCCGGTTCTATTCTAATGATCTGTATGCTGGGATCCACTTGGCTAAAGTCTAGATCTATGCTAGCGTCCGATCCTCTAAGATGAGTCACAATATATCGCTTCTTGCGCACTACAGTATCCCATACGGCCTGCTCACCAGCTGAGTCCCGCACAATACACTCATTCAGTGTCCATTTACGCAGGAATGGCACTCCCGCCACAGCGTACTTGTACTGATCAAACTTGAGTATAGGGAATATGTCCGGATCACTCAGTTCAGGCATTGAGCTTAGATACTGATATAGGCAGATGTGCTGTTCCTCGGGCACTATATACTTTAGAGCTCTAACAGCATTTTGGTAAAAGAATTCCCCACGCTGATCAGTCTTAATACGAATCCAATTGACCCAAGGCGCACAAGATCTCATAGTAGCGTAGAACTCTTCACATATGGGCCAATAGACTGTTTTACCTTGATCGGCATACCAACGAGCGATAGGTAGGGCGATGATCAGATCCCCAAGTCCTCGGCTCTGTATAATAGCAACTGTGTTCTCTTCCTTTACAGCGGGGTCTTTGTATGTGCCACCGTAGGTTCCATTCCCGTTCATAACAGCGGGGTCTAGCTGATAATCCATTAGTCAATCCTTGTATAGTTGAGAACTGATCCGCTACCATACTGAGCTTCACCCAGCTGTCTAGCATAGTAGTCATTGTCTGCATGCAAGACAACATTAGTAGTCTGTGTAGCTGTGAGTCGGATCCATAGACGATACTTGTACATAGTGCGAACCTTTCCTTAGTTGTATAATTATACTGCCAGACTGGTAAACTGTCAAGAGAGTGGCTACAAGCAGTCTGATCTAGACGGATCTATACAGTGAGATACCCTGGTGAAATATGGCTCTACAGCGGGGTCTATACAGGCCCGTTTGGCACCAGAATCTGAGAGTTTTGATAGATTTCTTGGGGCATTTTGGTAAAAATAATGGTAAAATATTTTTGGCAGGTGGATGGGGAGAGAGGCAATGCCAAAATGGTTTTTACCAAATCTCCACACGAGTCCCCCAAATCTCCACACGATCCCACACGAATACCAAAGTAAATCTACACGGAATACCAAAGTAAATCCGCACTATACAGCGGGGTCTTTGCTCAATCCACGCTGAAACCCATAACAGCCTGTTGACACATGTTGCGAAACACCCTGTCACTCCAGGTGCTTTTGGCATTGTTTGCCCAATGGCAGACCAATCTCACATTGCCTTTCACATAGCCCATTCTGCTGTCCAGACGATCTATACTGGCTCTGTAGGGGTTCCTATCCCACAAGTCACCACTCTTCCAGTCCAGTTCACTCCTGGTTAGGGCGCATAGTCCTTGTTGATTTATCCACATGTCTGCCATATACTTCAGTGTTATGTTACACTCCCAGCCCCGTTCGTTAGCTCGTTTGCGGCTGTTCATGACCAGTTCATTAAGTACCTTGAGATGATAGCTCCAATCTTCGTTCAGCTTGGCTGCTGAGTTATAGCTGCCGCTGACTATCTTCAGCCCTGGGAGCGGAACTGTGGCCAATAACTGTTTCCGGCCATGGGCCAGTATTTTTTGAATCCCTGTGGGTTTTTCGTCCCAGATTGAGTAGTGCATGCGTTGTTGCCTTTCTGTGTGTGTTGATTACCTGTTAATTATACATTCAAATTGCTGGTTTGTAAATAGTCTATATATGCTCATACAATGTTATCAAAGTTACGGTGATCTTCGCACACTAGATCAACTGTTTCAACTGGCACTACGCACGGGTGGATGGTCCAGTAATCTTCGTAGTGACTATAAAATGGGCATACAGATCTACATTCCGGAAACTGTGTCTACGCTAGCTTTACTAATAGATCCAAAGCTCTTGCGAGTTAGTTCAAAAGATCATATACTATAACAACTATGGGAGTGAGTAGCAGAGCTCGTTGTGAGCCGGCACTTATACACTCTTATAATAAAATATATATGTAACAAAATGAACGAACGAATTCAAGAACTTTTCAAACGTGCAGGTGGTAAAACATCTATTCATAATCTAATGAGTAATCCAGTTCAA
>Ga0007809_10000883_pt1 | contig 12619 bp, 8 predicted proteins | sample CryBogCBE02Aug07_FD_60383 | JGI IMG/M metagenome (GOLD analysis project Ga0007809, IMG submission 60383) | Freshwater microbial communities from Crystal Bog, Wisconsin, USA - CBE02Aug07 | ecosystem: Environmental > Aquatic > Freshwater > Lake | place: Crystal Bog, Wisconsin, USA | collected...
TTTGCAAGAGCATTTGCATCTAGACCTGCAGTGAATGCGCTATCCCATGTACCTGAAGTAATAGTACCAACAGTTGCAAGATTTGCTGCACTTGTGATGTTGCCTTGAGTTGCACCAGTTACGTTACCTGCGTAATTTGCAAAGTTTGCAGTGATTGCGCTTGTTACATTGCCAGTTACATTACCACCAGTGATGTTTGCGAGATTACCTGCTTCACCGAATAGAACAGTTGAAGCATTACCTACGTTGCCAGCAAGCAAAGTACCAGTTACGTTTGCACCGGTTGCAGTTACGACGAGTACATTTGAAGTACCGTTTACTGAAGTAGTTACATTACCACCTGCAGTTGCAATAGTTACGTTTGAATTGCCGTTAGTGATTTCGTTAACTGCTGGTGCAGATGTCCATGATAGATTTCCGAGGCCGTCAGTTTGTAGAACTTGACCAGTTGAACCGCCGCCTAGATATACGTTTCCTACGTTACCTAGATTTGCATAAGTTGAAACTACGAGATTAGTTACGTTTGCATTGCCGAATGAAGCATTTGCATTAGGTACGCTTAGGTTACCTGAGATTACTACGTTATTTGTGAAGTTCGCATAGTTAGCAAGAATAAGATTGCCAAGATTTGCGTTAGTTGCTGTGACATTACCAGAAGCAGCGTCGATAGTGACATTGCCGACTGATAAACCATTTTTTACCACGAAATTTTTAATTGTCATTTTTTTTTCCTTTGTTAAGTATTAACCGTTTTAGTCGGGGACATATGTCCCTAGTAGATTTACGCTTGCACTGGAATTCACACTCGTCCCTAGTAATTGAACGTTACCGCCAACTACATCAGTAGAGAATGATGCCAGGTCTATACCAGTCGTTGATAAGCTACCATAGACTGTTATGAAGCTATTTATACTGTCGTGAACCAAAAGTATCTCTATAGCTTGGAATCCGGTGTTATCGGAAACCTTGATAGTGTACTTCGCAACCCTATATGTAGCAAGAGGAAACTGATCAACGACGGTGTCAGTTGTGATAGGAATTGCTGTTTTTTGTGTATATAGACTGTTTACTGCTACATTGTTTGCAGACAGAGTATCGACACCTGTGATATTGCCACCAATGCCATTACCTGTCTGAATATTACCATAAAGTTGAATGTCATTAGCGAAATTTGCATAGTTCGCAGTTACTAGATTGCCTAGACTTGCATCACCTGTGATAGTTACTGCAGTTGTATTAGAGCTTATGCTCTGTGAACCGATGTAGATCGTGTTACCTGATAGATACAGCGATTTGAAGCTATGGGTAGCATTACCTATATTATAAACAGCATCTGTATCAGGAGTGATATCACCGCTGACCTGTAGACTAGTAAGTGTTCCTACAGAAGTGATATTTGGTTGTGCGTTTGTATAGACCGTGCCTGCTACCAATGCGTTTGCTACTTGACCAGAAATAGCATTAGCAGATATATTTGCGAGATTGCTACCATCGCCTGAGAAATAGTTCGCAGAAATTAGATAAGCACCAGTGAGATTGCCGCCAATGCCATTACCTGTCTGAATATTCCCAGAAACCTCAACATCACGAGCAAAGTTACCGTAGTTTGCAGTTACTAAATTGCCTAGATTTGCTGTGAAAGTGCCAGTGCCAACTGCTTCGAATGTGTAGTTTGCACCAGTCGTATCTGTGCTGAAGGTCCATGCGTTACCGAAGTTAGTATCAGTGACACCGATAATAACAGCGCCGCTGTTTGCTTGAGTATTACCATTAAAGACCTGAACATAGTTAGTAACATTCGAACTCGTAGTATCGATTGCACCTAATAATGCATGTCCATTGCTGCCGGGGGCTGACAAGACACCAACGCTACCGTCACCGATGATATTACCTATCACGCCGCCTTGCGGAGTTGATAGATTGCCCGTAGTGTCGAATACCCATTGCTCTGTACCATTGGTATTGAGATAGATATTACCATTTGCAGTTGGAATAGTGACACTACTATTGCCATTCTCTAACTGAGTTATGTACGGAGTCGAAGTCCACGAGAGATTACCATTACCATCGGTCTGTAATACTTGACCGTTGGCACCGCCGGCAATGTTTATATTGCCGACGGGACCGAGGTTTGCAAAGTTCTCTACGGTTAGAACATTCGTGTTCACGTTACCGTAGGCGTCAATTATTTGAATAATTGAATTGGCGCCTACGCTATATCCTACTACCGAGTTAAGAGGTCTTAACGCCATTAGATTAGATTACCTTATATTGTGTAGTCCATACTGTAGAGTTGCTGCTTGAAGGTTGAACTTGTAGAGCAATGTTGCTGCCTACGATATTTACTGACAATGAACCAGTAGTTCCACCGATCCATGTTGTACCGTAGATAGTGTAGTCAACATTAGCACCATCAGTCACAGACATTACAGTTGTTGCTGAGTACTTGCCATTTGCATCTACGCCCTTCACGAAGAATTCGACACCAGTGACGCCTGATACTGCGACTGATGCGATTGTCTGTATTCCGACGCTAGTAGTAGTTACTGTTGCAGCGTATGTAGATGTATTACCTAGATTGATCGCACTAGCAACGTTTGCAACGTTTGCAGTTACAAGATTTGCACTGATTGTACCTGCGTTAGCATATACATTGCCTGCAGTTAGATCAGTAGTAACATCTAGAGTACCAACTACGTTTGCACCTGCAGCAGTTACTGTGAATACAGTATTACCTGCTACTGATGTGATTACGTTGCCGTCAGTAGTTGGGATGCTTACGCTTGAGTTACCGTTAGTGATAGCAGTTACGTTCGGGCTTGAAGTCCATGAGAGATTACCAGTACCATCAGTTGCGAGAACATAACCTGCGCTACCGCCACCGATGTGTACGTTACCGACATTACCTAGCAACACATTTGCATTGTTAGTAGCGAAGTCTACAGTGCCACCGTTTGATGTGAATGAGTTCGCGAAGACGACATTCGCACCGAAGATGTTGCCTGCAGAACCAGTAGTTGTGATGCTGTTAGCTGATAGATTACCAGTTACGTTTGCATTGCCACCAACTGCTAGATCAGTACCAACGTTAGCAGTACCAACTACAATCAAGTTACCAACGTTAGCAGTTGTATTAGCAATTACAACGTCAGATGTCATTGTTCCTGATAGTTGAACATTACCAGCAGTGATATTACCAGTGCCGATGCTCAATGATGTACCAGTCGCATCGCCGATATTTGGTGTGATAAGAACTGCACTGTTTGCTACTGCGATGTTTCCACCGATGATAGCAGTTGTCACGTTATCTACGTTTGCAGAGATTACTGTACCAACGATGCTGATACCATTTGCACCAGTATATGTACCTGCACCACCGAATTGACTCCAATCAACTGGATCAGTACCAACTGTAGTTACTGGGGTAGTCATTACCCAAGTTGTGCTTCCGAATTGAGTACCATTTTCTACGAATACGATATCACCGCCCTGCATCTGTGCAGAAGTGTCAAAGTCTGTAGTTCTGGTTAGAACAGTAGCACTAGTATATACGTAGATACCATTCCATGCTGTATTGGATTCGTTCTTGATGAGAACTCTGTTATTTGCAGATAGAGTGTAATTATCAAGTGCAGTGAGTGAGCCACCAGTGATGACGAGATTTGCACCAACACCTGCAGCACCGTTGTTATAAACAACAGTTGCTCCACCACCAACGATGTTAGCGATAGAATTTCCAGTTGCTGCTTGGGCAGGAGTCTTGATTGTCAAGCCTGCTGCTACGGAGTCAACATATGACTTTGAAGCAGCATCGCTTGGATTGAGCGGAGTCAATGCAAGACTTGTGATATATGCATTAGCAACATCAACATTACCTACGCCGCCTGGAACGATATTTACATTGTAGTTGCCAGATGGGTCTGCGTTCAATCCTAAGTAAGTACCAGTTGATTGAACAGTGTTACCAACAAATGTAGATGTTGTTGTGATGTTACCGTTAGCGTATAGAGTACCAGTTACGTTAGCGCCGGTGTCAGTTACAACAAATGTGATATTTGAACCTGATGCAATGTTGACGTTGCCGTTTGCAGTTGGGATCGCTACGTTGCTTGTGCCATTTGCTAGAACGCCATAGAAGTAGTTTGCAGTTACTAGATTGCCTAGATTTGCATTATCTGCAGTGATGTTACCAGTACCGCCTGTATTTGCAACAGTCAAGCTAGTTAGAGTACCAACTGAAGTGATGTTTGGCTGTGCATTTGTTGTTAGAGTACCAGTTACATAGTTTGCAGTTACTAGATTGCCTAGATTTGCATTGTCTGCAGTGATGTTGCCGAAACCTGAGTTTGCAACAGTCAAGCTAGTGAGTGTACCAACAGTTGTCAAGTTTGAGTAGATTACATTTGATGGTAATGTATTGCCTGTGAGGTTAGCAATGTTGACGTTTGAAACATTGCCTGCGTCCCCGAAGAGATTTGAAGTTGCATTACCGATGTTACCTGCTAGCACAGTGTTTGCAGTGATGAAATCAGCACCAGATAGATTGCCGCCTGCACCAGTACCAACAGTGATGTTACCTGCTGATAGATTACCGAGAACATTAGCATTATCTACAGTGAGATTACCAGTGCCACCTGCTGCATTGACAGTCAATGAAGTGAGCGTACCAACTGAAGTCAAGCTTGAGAAGAGTACGTTTGAAGATAGCGTGTTACCTACGAGAGCGTTTGCCTGTACGTTTGAAACATTGCTTGCATCACCGAAGAGATATGAAGATGAGTTACCAATGTTACCAGCAAGTACGCTTGCTACTGTGATAGTTGAAGCAGCATTGATATTTGCACCGTTGATGTTTGAGATATTGCCACCTTCACCAGTGAAGATTGTTGCTGAATTACCAATAGTATTTGCATAAACAGCGTTTGCAGTGATGATATTAGCAGTGATGTTTGAACCAGCACTGATATTGGCACCGTTGATGTTTGAGATTTGATAACCGTTACCGATTAGATTTGATGTCGCATTACCGATGTTGTCTGCAATAACATTTGCTACTGTGATAGTTGAAGCAACATTGATGTTTGCACCGCTGATGTTTGAGAGATTACCTGCATCACCGAATAGAGTTGAAGTCGCATTACCGATGTTACCTGCTAGCACAGTGTTTGCAGTTACATTTGCTACAGAGATAGAAGACTGTGCATTGATGTTGTTACCATTCAAGTTAGTGATCTGGAAACCGTCACCAGTGAAGAATGTATTTGAATTACCGATGTTACCTGCAACAACTGATGCAACTGTGATGTTTGATCCAACGTTGATATTAGCACCATTGATATTTGATACGTTGCCAGCATCACCGAAGAGATTTGAAGTCGCATTACCAATGTTATCTGCAATAACATTTGCTACTGTGATAGTTGAAGCAGCATTGATGTTTGCACCATTGATGTTTGAGAGTTGATATCCATCACCTGCAACAAAGTTTGCAATTACTAGATTACCTAGATTTGCAGTACCGGTTACTGGTGCAGTCAAGTTACCAGTAGTATCAAAGTTCCAACCATTTACACCGTTAGTATTGATATAAACATTGCCGTTACCATTTGGAATAGTTACATTACTGTTACCATTCTGAATTTGGGTTACATCCGGAGATGATGACCAAGATAGATTGCCGTTGCCGTCTGTTGCAAGAACATAACCTGCGCTGCCGCCCAAGATGTGTACGTTACCTACATCACCTAGCAATACGTTCGCGTTGCTAGTGCTGAAATCTACAGTACCGATACCAACAGTTGTGAATGAGTTAGCCGAGATTACGTTAGCACCAGAGATGTTACCTGCTGAACCAGTTGTTGAGATGTTACCCGCAACGATATTGCCTGTTGCAGTGATATTACCTGCGCTGTCGATTACAACGTTAGATGCTGTATTACCGACAGTCAAGTTAGCGAGGGTACCAACTGTAGTCAAGCTTGAGAATGTAACGTTTGAAGATAGTGTGTTACCTACAAGAGCATTTGCTTGTACGTTTGAGAGATTACCTGCATCACCGAAGAGATTTGATGTCGCATTACCGATAGTGCCCGCAACAACTGATGCTACGTTGATATAAGAAGCAGAGTTGATGTTGTTGCCATTGAGGTTTGCGACGTTGCCACCATCACCGAAGATATTTGATGAACTATTACCCATTGTACCAGCAACAACTGATGCTACATTGATATAAGAAGCAGAGTTGATGTTGTTGCCATTTAGGTTTGAAACATTGCCACCATCACCGAAGATGTTTGATGTTGCATTACCCATTGTACCAGCAACAACTGATGCTACATTGATATAAGAAGCAGAGTTGATGTTGTTGCCATTGATGTTTGATACGTTACCTGCATCGCCGAAGATGTTTGATGTCGCATTGCCTAATGTATCAGCGATTACTGACAATACAGTAATGTTTGAGTTAGAAAGAATGTTTGAACCATTGAGATTTGCGATGTTGCTGCCATCACCAACGAAGAATGTTGCTGAATTACCAATGTTACCTGCGAGTACAGTGTTTGCAGTGATGATATTAGCAGTGATATTTGAACCATTGCTGATGTTTGCACCGTTGATGTTGGAGATTTGATAGCCATCACCTGCTAAGAGTGATGTTGCATTACCGATATTACCTGCAAGAACAACGTTTGCAGTGAGAGTCCCTACATTGCTGATATCGCCGTTACCTAGAATAACAGCGCCACCTGGAGTAGTTAGATTGCCTGATGTATCGAATACCCACTGCTCGCCGCTTGTAGCGTTGATGTAGATATTGCCGTTGAGATCAGGAATAGTTACGTTACTATTGCCGTTCTGAATTTCAGTTGCACTGACTGAGTACCATGATAGGTTACCATTTCCGTCAGTCTGTAGAACTTGACCAGCGTTACCACCGCCAATGTAGATGTTACCTACGTTGCCTAGATTTGCAACGCTGCTAATAACGATGTTAGCAGTTGTGATGTTACCTGACGATGAGATAACATTAATGATATCGCTGTCGCCTACGGAAAAGCCGCCGACTGAATTAAATGCTTTTAGTGCCATGTTAGGGATCCCTCTATATTGCTTATATTTATCTCGGAAGCGAAAAAACCGCTTGTATTACTCTGTTTATTTTACTTGTTTTATTAGTAGTTGTATCGCAAAAATATAGTATATAAATTGCTACCAGCTGGTTGTTCCAGCGATTTTCGACCAAGAATTTGCCGCTACACAGATGTAAAGATTGCCATCGGAATCATATGCGATCTGGCCTGCAGTGCCTGTATCAGTATTGCTCGTCGGTACAGTTGACCAGGTTACGGGCACATTATTCCATGTGAGGTGTCCATTGCCATTGGTTTGTAAGAACTGTCCAGCAGTGCCACCTGTTATCCGCACGTTGCTCACAGCACCTAATGCGAGATTGCCACCATCCCATGATACGCCAGGCATACCGCTGAATGAACCATTGTTGTTGAACTGTACTTGACCAGAAGTGCCACCAGGAATACCTGTAAATGGGACACCATTCGCCCACTTATAATAAGTCGAATACACTGTATTGGCTAACACATTACCTGTCGTATTGACATTCGTGACGATATTGCCATTGGCATTTACTATGGTTACAGGTGGAATACCAACCGAGAAGCCGCCAAGTGAGTTGAATGGATCTGATGACATATATTATCCGCCTTGCGAACTATTTATCTTGTGAGCACAGGTAGGTTGCAGTTGGATCAAGAGACGGGATCAGTGATTACTATCACATTATCACGCTGCATGATATTTGCACTATGTAGGTCCAGCAGGTATGTGGGCAATAGTTTGTTGCCTATCAAGTCACATGCTTGTGTTATGCCAGGCTGTGTATCTTCAAGCTTTTCCATAAAGTCGGCATATACTTCATCTTGGTAGTCTTCGTCCCCCGAAACCATCAGTATGTACTTCAGCATGTGAGCAGCCAGCAAAAATGAAGGGCCCAGTGGAGTATTGTCTGGCAGAGGAGTCAATCGCTCCATCCTTATAGCATAATAATCATTAGTGACTTTCATCATCTTCCCTTTGAACGCAGGAAAATGCGGATTCGGATTCTTCATGACCATGTTCACAAAGGCCATATACGCAGTATCACGAGATTTGAACAGCTTCAGGACATGATCTGCGTCAGCGCGACCATAAACTTTGGCGAAATATCCATCACCTAATCGCTTGTATCCAGCTTTCAGCAATAGGTATTCAGCCTTGACCATAGTTGGCCTAGTGATTTCATCTATCTGCTCATTTTCTGATATTATATCTAATAGACGCATCGACTATTTATGCGGATCACGCTTCGTCCTCGTCGGTGTCTTCATCTTCTTCTAATCGATTGAGGACTTCATCTGCGAGTTCATCTGCAGACCAACCGGATTCCCGCAAGATAAACAAAGAATGGATGAACAATGCGAATACTGCTGCATTGAAGTCGAAGTTCGGTACTGTGCCTTGCTTGCTACCTAGTTCTTCGATGAGACCTACTGCTTCTCGGTTGCACACATCTAGATCGAAATAATGAATAGTGCCATCCGGCAATACTTCTACGCATTCATTGTCTTTCATCTATGTGTCTCCTTATTTAATACTTACTACGATTAGAAATATCAAAAACATTTAACTATAATGAATGTCACGTCGTCGTAGCATATACAGGATAACCATTTGGTCCGGCGCCAACTGCGACAAACAGATTAGCAGTATCGACTGTTACTGCACTCATCTGTGCATAATCTGTACTTCCATTCATTAGTGCAGGTGTTGTCCATGTAGAACCATCTGTAGAATATGCATATAGGGGACGATTGCTATTGTTAATTCCGACTGCTACAAACACGCCAGCACTGTCCACTGTTACTGAAGTCATGTGTGCGAATGCGGTACTACCATTCATATGAGCAGGTGTTGTCCATGTTGATCCGTCTGCAGAGGTAGCATACACTGCAGCATCATTGTAATCATATCCAACAGCCACAAAGAGACCAGCACTGTTTACAGCGACCGAAAGCATAAACGCATATGAGGTACTACCATTCATCACTGCAGGCACAGTCCAAGTCGATCCGTCAGTAGATGTCGCATATAAGGGATAAGTCGTGCCGTTTCCGTCAGAACCTACTGCAACAAAGAGACCTGATGGATTGGCTGTCGTGGGCGGTGACCAAGTTACAGCTTGCATATAACAATATGAACTGGTGCCTCCCATCGCAGCAGGTGCTGTCCATGTCATACCATCAGAAGAAGTTGCATATAATGGTACGGTGCCGCCGTCATATCCGATCGCAACAAATAATCCTGATGAATTTACAGTTACAGATTGCATGTATCCCGGTGAAGAAGTACCTCCCATAGTAGATTGTGGTGTCCATGTCATACCATCAGATGATGTAGAATATGTAGGTAAAATACCGAATTGATTACTATAATCAGTACCTACTGCCACAAAGAGACCTGATGAATTTACAGTGACTGAATTCATCTGAGCCGCAGTATTACCATAAGGATTACCCAACAACACGGGACCAGTCCAATTTGATCCGTCCGGCGATGTCGCATACAACGGTTGGTAACTGGATTCATTGTATCCAACTGCTACAAATGTATCTGATGAATTTACAACTATTGATTTCAAAATAGGGAATCCCATTGGTTGAGGGGCACTCCAAGAACTACTACCAGCATAAGAAATCGCATATAGAGGTACATATCCTTCATTCTGTGAGTTAATCAGGGATCCTACCGCAACAATATCGCCTGAAACATTGATCGCAACTGATGTTATCTGTGTTTTACCAGTATAACCCCCGATGAGTGCAACATTGGTCCATGTTGAGCCATCTGTAGATGTAGAATATATAGGTTCTCTGGTACCAGCTAGGTCCGTGCCAACTGCTACAAATGTACCCGATGGACTCAATGTGATTGCATCCATAACATAAGTGATTTCACTGCCAGGCATCTGTGCAGGAGTTGACCATGTTGATCCATCGGTAGAAGTAGCGTATAATGCACCGGTCGAACGAACAGGTTTGTCAGGTGTGCTAAGCGTTCCACCTACTGCAACAAATAGATCAGAACTATTTACAGTGATTGCAGACAACAAGGCAGGATTCAAGTTTCCAGCTATATACGCAGGAGTTGTCCATGTTGTACCATCTGTGGATGTAGAATAAACTGGACCATAATCTGTTGGTGAAGCAAACTTAAACCCTATCGCAACAAATAGACCTGCTGAGTTTACCGCAACTGAAGTCAAGGGGCTTGAAACAGTGCTTCCATTCATTAGTGCAGGAGTTGTCCATGTTGTACCATCTACGGATGTAGCATATAAGGGTTGAGAACTGTTATTAGTACCTACTGCAACAAAGAGACCTGATGGATTTGCTGTAGAGGAAGGCAACCAAGTAATTGCCTTCATGCCTGCATCAGTGGTGCTACCATTCATAAATGCAGGAGTTGTCCATGTTACGCCATCAGTGGAAGTAGCATATACTGCACCTGAATTTGGATGACCACCAACCGCAACAAAGAGACCAGAAGAGTTTACTGTGACTGCAAACATATCAGCAGGAGTAGTGCTGCCATTCATGTGTGCTGGAGTAGACCATGAATAACCATCATTAGATATCGCATATAGAGGATAATCATTAGCATCATAACCAACTGCGACAAAGAGTCCAGAAGAGTTTACGGCGACTGAATACATGTATGCTGCAGGAGGATTTGGCATTGCTGCAGGAGTATTAAAGAAAGGAAGAGGTGGGGGAGGGGCTGATCCTCCTATAAAATATCCAGGTGTTAGAAGCATTCCTCCTTGAATTGTAATTCCAGGCCCTGTTGTCATACTAGTTCTCCGCTATACGACTATTTATTCAATACCTTTCTTATCGTAGTTATTCTGTATTAGTCGGGAATTCACCGCTTAGCGGCGGGCGGCGTCTGGGCCAGCGCGAAGGATGTTTCATTTTCCGTATTGCTCTGGCTTCTAACTGTCTTATTGTTTCTCCTGCTACACCAAACTTTCTTCCGATTTCAGCAAGTGACATTTCGGGAACGCCAATTCCAAATCGCATTCTAATAATACGTTCTTCTTTTGGGTCTAATTGAAGTAGAACATTTTTTATCATTTTACGAATATCAGCATTTTGAACATTCTGATCAGGATCGCTACCATCTGGGGTATTATAAGCTCGGCGGATCAGACCAGCAATCTCTTCAGGGTCATCTATGATCTCCATGGGTTCTGAAGGCAACGGACCTTCGCCAGAATAATATGCTCTTTGAAAAGCATTAGGACCTTTTCCATCAGATTTTTCATTGCTATTTTCATTGATGATATCAATGTATTTTCTGAAAAGGTCTACACTCATAGTATAACTCCGATAATATATTTATCGTCTTTTACAGTTACTACCGTGCCAGCGCTTATACATACCAACACTTGCGGTCTTTCCGCAGTGTTCGCATGTCTTCTTTTTCTGTGATGGATGTGTACCTGCTGCTAATCATGCTAGGTTGGCTTCTGATCCTACAAAGTTATGAGTACCCGCTTCAACTCGTTTCTTGTTTGTGTCAGGTCCCAAAAAGTTATGACGACCTTCAGCAATCAACTTCTTATTGAGCTTGCCATCAGCATTAGGACTTTTGCCATTTTGCCAGTGATGCGTACCCTTCTCAGCATTTACGGTTGATGGGTTATTGGTGATAGAGTTGTGTGTTCCTCTTTCATATGCGAGTTTAGCGTTTCTACCATCTAGATTGGGATGATTAGTTACCCACAGGTGAGATCCGGAAGTGAATGCTTCTATTTGTCTATCACTTGCGTCTTTTCTTGCGCCTGCATCTTTTCTCATATAATGATTATCCCCTCTTATCTTTGCTGCAACTGCAGGATTAAGCATAGGGTTATTTTTTCCAGCGCCAAACCCAATAGGATCAATGTTTTGATTCATGCAGTTAGGTTTTCCATAATGTTCAGTTAGGTATTCCCCTTCTCGTTGTTTCAATGTTTCAAAATCATCTACAAACTCTAATATCTTTCGGGTTAGTGTAGACTTATCTTTTATAGATAGAGGCCATCTACCTGAACCGATATATCCGTCATCTAGGTTTTCAGTGCTATGCCTGCCTATGTAGTACTTGCCATTGGTGTGAGTGGTTTTGTAAATAAAGTGTTTCATAACTTTATTTATATCATAGTCTGCTGCGTTTGTAAATATTTAACCAAAAGAAAAGGGTGCCGAAGCACCCTTTTCCGTAGTTGAGTTCAGTGTATGGCTTAAGATTATCTCGTAAGCCATTGTATTTTCACTGAAAAGTAAGATTTTGTACGGCAATTTCTCCGACGTAATCGGCGGCATTGCCAAAACTGCTTGCGGTGTTCGTCAATTCGATGTAGCCATAACGTGTCATGAATGAAACGACTGGCTCGAAAGTAGTCGGATCAAGGACGACGCCTGATGACATCAACGGAATGTATGGGCAGTAGAATGCTGCTGCGTCAGTTTCCGATGAACCCTTGTAGCCTACGAGTACTGGCTGGGTGTCTGGTGAATAA
>Ga0007809_10000885_pt1 | contig 12606 bp, 24 predicted proteins | sample CryBogCBE02Aug07_FD_60383 | JGI IMG/M metagenome (GOLD analysis project Ga0007809, IMG submission 60383) | Freshwater microbial communities from Crystal Bog, Wisconsin, USA - CBE02Aug07 | ecosystem: Environmental > Aquatic > Freshwater > Lake | place: Crystal Bog, Wisconsin, USA | collected...
TGTCGGGTATCTATACCAACGATGAGATGAACCAAGCCGAAGAACCTGCTAATCGGTTTATGGTGGAGTCACCAGCAGTTGTCGTAGAAGCACCTGCTATCCCGCAAGCAAAGGCTAAGAAGGATTACAAACCTACCGACCCTGACGCTATCGTTTTAGCAATTGTCGCAAGCAATAACGAAGATGAGTTGCGCGATATTTGGAAGAACTTCGAGCCTCAACTTGATGAAGAAGTAACTGTTAATGACCAGAAAGTTTCTTTGCGTAGCCTTATCTTGGAGCGCCGTAAAGCATTTACGGAAAAGGTGGCGTCATGACCAAGCCAAAGTATTCGCGTGAATTCGTAGATGACTTGATTAAGGTCAAGCAGTTGGCTTTGGAACTTATTGACCTTACTCAAAATCTTGTAGATGAAGTCGTTCATGGCAACGCCGAAAACGAACTCCAAAAGCAGGAAGAACTTTATTCTCCGACCAACCCGAGTCCTTTCGGTTCGGCGGTTGGCGTTACTGCGCGTATCCGTTGGAAAGAATCTAAGGACGAAAGTGATGCATACTTTTCTTTTGAGCAGGTAGACGAAGAAACCATGCACACGCCTTCGGGAATTTTTGCGGGTGAAATCTTTATGGTTTGCACTCCCAAAGAATTCATGGAAGGTTTCCCATTAGAACCATTCGAGTTGGTGTGATATGGACGAGATAGATTTCGCAGAACCTATCTTGCCCTACGCTGGCACTTCGGGCTGGTCGGGAAGTGATTCCAGTCTTGCGGCAATTATCGCGCAAGATAAAGACGGCAGAACTCTCACCCAGCAACGAACGGCTTTTAAGTGGGTAGTAGAGGCTGGTTGTTTTGGCAAGACATGGCGCGAGTTAGCACTTAGAACTGGTTGGCATCATGGTTCAGCTTCTCGCACACTTTCTATTCTTCATAAAGAGGGTTATATCGTGCGCTTAAAAGAAACGCGCGATAACTGCGCTATTTATGTTGCCCCAAATTGCGTTGATGGTCGAGAGATTGCTCAACGCAAAGTAAAAACTTGCAAGAATTGCGGGCATAAACTCTAATGGCGAAATGCTCTATGTGTGACGCGGCAAATAAGAAACTCTATAAAGGCGACTACTTAGACTTTCGGGTTTATGTTTGCAAAGTATGTCTAGTCAATTACGAAATAGAATTAAAGGAGTCAGCATGAAAACTGGTTATGAAGATGACTGGGAAAAGTGGAACGAGATGATGTATTGGGAAGATTTACGGGATGACGAAATGCGCTACCAAAAGTTTAAGCACGATTTACTCATGTCTCGTATCGGCTGGACATTTGCTTGGGCAGCAATTGCTGTAGCAATCTTTATCGGTTTTACGCGCTGGTGAGCGAACCCGTGAAGCGTTGTGTATGTGGTGCTTGGTACTACCAAGGAATGAAATGTAACTACTGCGGAAGGGATAACGATGGCAATTCTAACGCCAGAGAAAGTGGAGCAACGATTAGTCGCTCTGAGTAAAGAAATAGATAACGCGCACCATGACTTGGTGGAAGCAGAGAAGGAATATCACCTAGCCTTCGGTGCTTACCAACTTGGGGTCGCTAAGGTGCGGTTGAGTTATCGCGGTACGGATACCAAAATGCGCGTTCAAGAAGTAGAGGACTCGGCTTTGGTAGCCAACGAAAGTGCTTTTCTCCGTCTTAATACGGCAGAAGCAATGGTTAAAGCAGCAAGAGCAAATGCTCAGAGGCTTCGCCAGCAGGTAGACATAACAAGGTCAGTAGGTACGAGCGTTCGTACCTCTTATGAAGTGGGGGCATGATGGAGATTCAGGAATTCTTAATTGACGCGCTACAAAAAGCAGACAAGGCGCGTGACCGTAGTAATCAGGTGGAGATAGGACCGAGCCAAATCGGTGACTGCCGACCTAAAGTGTGGCTACAACTCCAAGGCAAAGAGGGAACGAATAAGACTCTTAAACTTCCTGCTCTCATGGGTACGGCTATTCACCATGAAATCGAGCGAGCCATCCACCGACTAGACGCCTTTGGTGAAAAGTTTATGCTGGAGACGGAAGTGGAATATAACGGTCTTAAAGGTCATGTGGACTTATTCATTCCCGAAAGTGGCGCGCTTGTAGATTGGAAAACTACAAAAACTAAGAACCTTGCCTATTTCCCGAACCAGCAGCAACGGTGGCAGGTTCATCTCTACGGCTTGCTCTTGACTAAAAATGGTCATACGGTCAAGACAGTTTCCCTCTTTGGAATTCCAAGAGACGGAGACGAGCGTCATATAAAAGTCCATACCGAGGAATGGTCAGAGGAAATCGCTGAGCAGGCGCTCGCGTGGCTAGAAGATGTGAAGTCCAGAGACGAGCAACCAGCGCCAGAGCGTGACGCGGTTTCTTTCTGCCAGCACTATTGCGAGTATTTTGGTGACCTTTGCTCGGGAAAAGAAAAAGCGGCGGCAGCCAGTTCAGTAATCGAAGATGAAATTGCCGTTAAAGCCGCTTCTCGCTACTTGGAAATCAACCGCTTGGTAAAGACACTAGAGGACGAGCAAGCGGGTCTCAAAACCGCCTTAGAAGGTGTTTCTGGGGTAAGTCCAGAAGGGGTCACCGTTACATGGAGCGAGATGGCGGGTCGCTCTACGGTAGACGAGGCGGAAGTGGAGAAGTTGCTAGGTTATGTTCCCAAGAAGGTGGGCAACCCTTCCACCAGATTGTCGGTGAAGTAGGTGACATGGATTAAGTTAGACGATTCGTTTCCCGACCACCCGAAAGTTATTGGGTTATCTAATGACGCTTTTCGACTTCATATAGAGGCGCTTTGCTACTGCGGGCGTTTTCTGACGGATGGTTTCGTGCCTATGGGGGTTACTTCTAAGTTAGCAAATGGCAATATGGCTCTAGTGGTCGAATTAAGTGAAGCGGGATTATGGCGTGAAATGCCAACGCGTAACGGTTTCGACATTCACGATTACTTGACTTACCAAAGCAGCAAGGCGCAGGTGGAAGCGGATAAAGAAGCCAACCGCAACCGAGTCAAAAAGCACCAAGAAAAAACTAATGGCATTACTAATGCATTAGTTAATGAATTACTAATGGAACCAGATACAGATACAGATACATATACAGATACACATAATTTACAAACATCCTCAGAAATTGCTATCGCAATTCCTCGGGTGAAGTCGGCAAAGTTATCTGTTGAGTCAATTCAGAACAAACTACAAGAAGCGCGTCAAAATGGGATAAATGCATGGAATATCTCAAAACTGGTCGAAGATGAGTGGGACAAACTTCACGCGTCTAACGATATAGGTGGTGCTATTGCTTTAACGGTTTGGTATGTTAGTGAGTTACAAAGTCGAAAACTGACTGCTAGTGAGATAGGGAGAATCGGACAGATGACTAAGCGCTTCGGTCGAATTGCTCTCTTGGCTATTGACGAGGCAGCAAGCAAAGACTTAGACGACTTGGTTAGTTACGCATTTCGCGTAGCGCAAAATCTCTACAAGGCAAAGAAAGTAGGTTAGCGTGTTCGGAAAATGTAAGGGTAATCATTGGAAAGTGGAGAATGGTCAGTTAATTCTGGACACCCCAACCGATAAGTATGAAGATTTAACGCGCAAAATGGTCAAGACTCTAGAAGCCCAAATTCGCCAAGAAATCGTTAAAGACATCATGGCATGGAAGCCTGTCCAGAATCGTAAGCAAATTATGAAAGCAGCAGGAAGCCTAGATAACGCCTTGTTAGGAGTCCAAGCAATTTGCGCTGATATAGCCCAAGGCAAGCAAGATGAGTGACGCCCGCTATCGTCTAGAGCAACGCAAGAAACTACAAGCTTTAAAGAAATTTACGGCTTTCCAACTTGCCTACTCAACGAACGATGTCTGGGGAATGATTGACGCAGTTGGTATCCCAACTGAGTTACTGGAAGAAATGAGCGATACCGATGTCGCTGACGCAATAAATGTTAGGGCTTTTGATTTAGCCGTAGCAGCAGGACTAGAACCGATGAGAAAGAAGGAAAAATGATTACGACAATTTGCTTGCTGGGTTGGGGCGTTATGGGTTTTCTTATTATTATGGCAGGTAGAGCATGAGCGTAGTAGACCCTATCTACCCGAAACCCGATTGGGAGATTACGACTCCGTTTAAGGGCAACGGAGATGATGAAGATGATTACGGCGAGGATGACTAATGAAATGTAAGCGTGATGACTGCTTATGTACGCATGAATTTCCGTGTGACGCGGGATGGATAGCGGTCAAAGAAGTAGTGGAAAAACGCACCAAATTAAAAGATGGAACTGATAAGATAATCACAACTACATACGATGCCGTCAAGCCCTGCCAAATCTGCGACCCTGAAAGACATTACATTTTCAAGACGGCAAAGAACCGCGAAGAATTATTTAGGCGGTTACAAGAGCGTTCGCCCAAGAGAAAACTGGATGCCTATGAAAGAGGCGAAGGGGAGCGAACCCGAACCTTGTGAGGTGAGGAAATGACAAGAAAAATTCTAACTATCCTTTTATCGGCTTTGCTGGTGTGGGGATTTCCTAGCGTGGCTCTAGAGCCTGCTAATGCCAATATCTTGCTGATGAACCCGCAGGATTATGCAAAATTACAAATCCAGAGCAAAGGATGGAATAAGCGCCAATTTGCGTGTCTCCAGAACCTTTGGAATAACGAGTCACATTGGAATCCAGCAGCCTACGATTACACGCCTGTCTATTGGTTCTTAAATGGTAAATGGGTTCCGCTTCATGCCGTTGGTATCGCCCAACGCGTAGGAGAGAAATCTAAAGACGCCCATACTCAAATACTTCATGGTCTTACTTATATCCAGAACCGATACGGTACTCCTTGTGCCGCGTGGTCATTCTGGCAACGGCAAGCGCAGAGGGGTACTGGTTGGTATTAGGTGAGATTTTTCGTGGCTGGCAAGCCAGTTCCGCAAGGGTCGTTAATGGTCATTCGCGGAAACCTTGTCCACCAAAAAAGTGCTGAACTTATGGCATGGCGTAAAGCCATAGGTTTAACTGCCAGAAGTCATTTCCCCACGCCCCTCCAAGGGGCAATAGAGGTTCGGCTTCATTTTGGTATCCAGCGACCCAAGACAGTTACTCGCTCAGAGCCAAGTGTCAAACCTGACTTAGATAAATACATAAGAGCAGTCTTAGATGGGCTGACGGGGGTTGCTTATGAGGACGACCAGCAAGTAACTTTTATTGTTGCCCGCAAGTCGTACCAGAAAACCGCTGGTGTCGTTATAGAGTTATGCAGCAGCCGAGGAAGCGGGGAGCAGACGGATGGTGAAGCCGATACCATTTTCGGACATCTCGCAGACAACAGTTACGAGCGAGTTATCGAAGGTAAATGATGGATAAGGCTCTGCGGGAGTTGGTGTGGTCACGGTGTAAAGGATACTGCGAGAAATGCGCTAAGCCTTTACCTAACGACTCTTACGCTTTACATCACCGCAAACTCAAATCCCGAGGCGGGAAAGATGAAGTTGAGAATTTAATCGCTTTACACCATGCTTGCCATAACACGGGAACAGATAGCGTTCATCTCAACCCAAGCAAGGCAGAGCAGACAGGTCACATGGTTGGTTCATGGCAAGAGCCTTCGGAGTGTCCTGTAACGCTAGGTGGCGGAGAAAGCGTTATACTAACGGCAGAAGGCACTTACAAGTATTTAGAAGGGCAAAGAAATGGCTGGTGAGGCAACAGTAGCGTTTAAGGGCAACCTTGGTTCTGACGCAGAACTCAAGATAACCCCGACAGGCAAGTCAGTTTGCCAATTCTCGGTCGCGGTCACTCCCCGCGTCAAGAAGAATGACAACTGGGAAGATGGGGATACCGTCTGGTACCGCGTTTCACTTTGGGGCAGAGATGCAGAAAATGGAATTGAGCATTTGCTTAAAGGAACGACAGTCGTCATCTATGGCGCGCTGACTCAACGCAAGTATGTAGACAAGGAAGGTAAAGATGGATTCTCCAACGATGTCCGCGCCGACCTTTGGGGAATCGTTCCACGCTTCGATAGTAAAGCAATTCATAAAGCAACAGAAACGGCAGAAGATGACTTCCCTTGGTGACACCGTAACCTCTAAAGAGGCTGCTGAGATTCTTAATACTTCGGAAGTTAATATCCGCCAGTTAGTTTTTCGTAAATTGCTTACTCCCGTAGGCAAAGAAAAAAGAAGGACACAGTTTTCCCGTAGTGAGGTTGAGGCGTTGGGGAAGCGCCGTCAGCCTTAGTATGGGATAAGACGGAGAGAGTCGTTCCCTACCCTGCGAACCTCTCTCCGTCACTTTTTAACGGAAGGCGTTAAATGCGATTAACTTTCGCTCTTGGTTTAAGTCATGGAGACATGATGAACCAAATCGCGCCAAAAAATATCCTCGTTTCTTATGAATACAAAAATGCTCTTACCCCTGTTAAATGGACACCTGAATACCTTATTTTTGACTCTGGTGCTTTCTCGGCTTGGTCGGCTGGCAAGAAAGTGGATGTGGTGGGTTATGCGGATTGGGCAGTAGAAGCGTCTAAGAACTTTCCTCGCGTTGTCTGCGTAAATATGGATGTAATTCCAGGACAATTTGGCAGAACTTCGACTGCGGCAGAACGCAAAGCGGGCATGGCATTATCACTTAAAAATGCTGACTATTTACGCTCTCGCGGATTAGATGTGATGGAAGTATTTCACCAAGACGAGCCACGAGAGTTTCTCGATTTACTTATCTCTCGTCAGACAGAGAAAGGCGTCTTAGGTATCTCGCCAAGAAACGATGTCCAAGTCGGACGCAAAATTGAGTGGCAGAAAACTTTGACCAGTTACCTATTCCAGACGCGAGGCAAGAACTTTCCGCGCACTCATGGGCTAGCCGTTACCTCTTTCGATATGTTGGCAAACTTCCCTTATTACTCAACCGACTCTAGCACTTGGTCGTCTCCTTTCCGCTTTGGTGGCTACACCAACGAAATGGGCAAGACAAGCAAAGTGGCTAAACGCTATGGAGTAGAAAAGATTGCGTATTCTCAATCCCGCGAAAGTGTCCGTCACTTGGCTAGACAAGGAATTGAGAACCAGCAACGCATGGGAGACGCAATCACCACACTTTGGGCTAAACGCGGAATCGTTTGGGAAGACTAGGAGACAAGATGAGCGCACTCGATATTTCGATACTTCCAATAGATAAGGTTCTACCTAATCCTTGGAATCCAAATAAGCAGAACGATAGGCAGTACCAAGCCGAAATCCAGTCAATTTTGGACAACGGATTTATCGCCCCTATCTTGGTTCGCAAGCAGGGAGATGACTACCAGATTATTGACGGTGAGCATCGCTGGAAGGCTCTTAACGAGATTTTCGAGCGCGGGTTGGAAGGAAAGTGGAATCTGCCAGAATTGGCTAAGTTGCTGACCATTCCTGCCGTTGTCCTAGATATAGGTGACGCCCAAGCCAAGAAACTAACTATCATTATGAACGAAACCCGAGGACAGGCTGACTTAGCCGAATTGGGTACTTTGCTTGCCGATATTGCTACCGACTTGGGAGATGACCTAGGAATCGGCTTGCCCTATACCGCTCCCCAACTCCAAGAACTTATGGCAATTTCTGACTTTAACTGGGAAGAATTTGGCGAAGGCGGAAGTGACCAAGACTTTGAGACTAAAGGCGAGGAAGGTCACCGCATTACTGCTTTGCTCGATGATGACACAAAAGCCCGTTGGGACAACTATCTTGCTGAGATAGTTAAGGATTTGCCCGAAGAACCAAAAGCCAAGGCTGGCGCGCTTATTGGACACTTACTCAATAAAGCAGGCAAATAGCGTTACTAATCTCAAAAAATGCGTTATAGTAAACCAAAAGGCAACCACTAGGAGAAACCATGAGCCATCCAACAACCGACCACTTAACCGTCCTTGGTAACAAGATTGACGGCGCTTTGGGTAAAGAGCAACTAGAAGTCTTTGACGCGCCTAAGGGCGTGGCAGCAGTCGAATTCGTTACACACGAATTTACTTCTTTCTGCCCAGTTACCCACCAACCTGACCTTTACACTCTAACGATTACTTATATCCCGAACGCAGTTTGCGTGGAATCTAAATCTCTTAAACTTTATCTCCAGTCATTCCGTGACACAGGAATCTTTGGTGAGGCAGTTGCGACAACTATTTGCGATGACCTTCACGATGTTCTTGACCCGCAACGCATCCGCGTTAAGGCAGTCCAGCAGATTCGCGGCGGATTGCAGATGACCGCAGAGGCGGAAAAGTAATGGCTAAAGTAATTGCACTTCTTTCAGGCGGCATGGATAGCACTACTCTTGTCGCAAAACTTATCCATGATGGACATGAAGTTGAGGCGGTTGGTGTCAATTATGGACAACGCCATAGCAAAGAGTTGGACTCGGCTAAAGCCGTTGCTGCTCACTTTGGTATTCCTTATGACACAGTTAGCCTAGAGTCACTCAAGCCATTTCTTTCTGGTTCGGCTTTGACTGACGATGTAGTCGTACCTGACGGACACTACGCAGAAAATACTATGCGTATTACTGTCGTGCCTAACCGTAACGCCATCATGCTTTCGGTTGTCGCTGGTATTGCAGTTGCGCGCAAGGCGCAGCATATTGCTACCGCTATCCATTCTGGTGACCACTATATCTATCCAGATTGCCGTCCAGAATTCTTTGAGGCTATGAGCAAGGCTCTAGAACTTGGCACTAAGTCTTTTGGTGACATTTCTATTCTTGCTCCATTCGTCAATATCTCTAAAGCAGACATCGCGGCAGTTGGCAAGGAAGTATCCGCTCCTCTTGAATTGTCTTGGTCGTGCTACAAAGGCGGAGAAATTCACTGTGGCGCTTGCGGCACTTGCTTTGAGCGCCGTGAAGCGTTTGAGGTTGCTGGTTTAGATGACCCAACCGTTTATGGTTCTACTCCCCACTACGACAATCCTTTGGAGAAGTAATGTCATATCGTATCTGGAAAGAATTTAAGTTCAGCGCAAGCCATATTCTTAACGGGCTACCAGAGGGTCACCAATGCGGTCGCCTTCATGGACATAATTATGTTATTGAAGTTGAGTTGCAGTCGGACACACTTGACGAGCATGGTTTCGTAGTTGATTTTGGTGAGTTAAAGCCTATTAAGCAATTCATAGATGAGAATTGGGACCACCAACACCTCAACGATGTCCTAATGGTTAAAAACAACCCAACTGCCGAAGTTATGGCTGTCATTATCCATAGCACTTTTATTAACCAATTTCCTCAGATTAGCGCAGTACGCGTGCGCGAGACAGATACAAGTTGGGCTGAGTTTCGTCCATGAGTTCATTAGTTGTCTCCGAGATTTTCGGACCCACGATTCAAGGCGAAGGCGCGTATGCGGGGCAGTTGGTCGCATTTATCCGCTTGGGCGGTTGTAACTTATCCTGCTCATGGTGCGACACCCCGTATACATGGGACGCCTCTCGCTTTGACTTGCGGAATGAAATGACTCGGACAACTATTGAGGACATCGTAAACCAAGTAATTGCTATAGATGTAGAAAAAGTCATTATCTCGGGCGGTGAGCCACTTATCCAGCAAAGACAACTTGGTTGGGAAAACCTGCTGGTTGCTTTAGATGACGCTGGTATTGGTGTCCATATCGAAACCAACGGAACCATCATCCCTAATTCGGCAACTTTGGCGGGCGTTGAGCATTTCACCGTCTCACCAAAACTTGCTCATTCAGGCGACTCAGTTAGCAAGCGACTTAACCGCGAAGCCTTAGAGGCATTTCGCAAACTATCTATTCATGGCGCTGCTATCTTTAAGTTCGTTGCTGAGAAAGAAGAAGATTTAGACGAGATTGCTAAGTTGGTCAGGGAACACGATTTAATTCATGAAACTATCTGGGTCATGCCAGAAGGCGCAACCCGCGAAAAGCAATTAACCACACTACAAGAAATCGCAGATAAAGTCATAGAGCGCCGATGGAATCTCACCACTCGCCTCCACACTCTTATTTGGGACTTAAAGAGGGGCGTATGAACGAGCAAGAACTAGAAGTTATGGCTGGAATGGCAGAGGAAGGCATCCGTTGGTTGCTTCGTCATGTCGGAGAAGACCATGAGCGCGAAGGCTTGCAAGATACCCCTAAGCGGGTCACTAAAGCCTATCGGGAGATGACTGAGGGCTACCGCGCCGATATAGATAAGATTTTAGGTGTTACTTTTGATGTTGGAAATGTAGACGAGATGGTTGTGGTCAAAGACCTAGATTTTGTTAGCGTCTGCGAGCATCACCTTTTGCCATTCACGGGTACGGCTTCTGTTGCCTATATACCGAAGGATAGAGTCGTTGGTCTTTCTAAGATAGGTAGACTCCTAGACGCCTATTCTCGCCGTCTCCAAGTGCAGGAGCGTCTCACAACTCAGATTACAACTGCCCTAGACAAGTATCTAGACACCCAAGGTTCTGCCGCTCTCATTACCGCTCACCATTCCTGCATGGGATGTCGCGGTGTCCGTAAGGCTGGCGCAAAGATGGTGACTTCCTCTTTGACTGGGGAATTCCGTAAAGCAGAGGTTCGCGCCGAATTCCTTGCTCTGGTCAAATAAATGGCTAGAGGGCGCAAGACCAAACTAACGCCTGAGATACAAAAAACTATCTTAGACATTATTAGGGCTGGAAACTATGCCAAAGTAGCATGTGAGGCTGCTGGTATTAACTCAGATACCTACTATGAGTGGCTTAACCGAGGCAAAAAAGATAAAGAGGCTGGCAAGACAACCATTTTCTCCGATTTTTCCGATGAAATCATGCGGTCAGCAGCCATAGCCGAGGCAGCAAATGTGGCGCGTATCCGTCAGGCGGCTGACGCTGGCACTTGGCAAGCAGCAGCATGGTTCTTGGAGCGCAAGTATGGAGACAGGTGGGGCAGGAACGATAAATTGCGTCAGGAGATTACTGGGGCTAATGGTGCGCCTATCGAAATAGATGCTCGGGAAGCGGTGCTGGAGTTTCTAAGAAGGCGTAATGAAGAATCTGCTGACTAACGGTAACCGAGAACTTGCGGTGGATGGTATCTGGACATGGACACTCCCTGCCCTAGCCACCCAACTACCAGACGGTACTAACTTTCTCGTCTGCCCTAATGCTGGCGCTTGCGCTCAACTTTGCTACGCCCGCTCAGGCACCTATAACTTTTCTAATGTTAAGAAAGCCCATAGACAGAATCTAGAACTTATCCTAGAAGGCATAGACAACTGGAAGCGTCTTATTATCGAGGAACTGGTCAAGAACCGTTTTCGCCCAACGGGACATAAAGTGCCATTCTGGGATTTGCTTGACCACGCGTCTCTTAACCCTTGGGTGAGCCAATGGGCTAACCATGGCGGTAAAGCCGTCCGTATCCATGACTCGGGTGACTTCTTCTCAGCAGAATACTTTGAGGCGTGGCTGGATATTGCCAAATCTATTCCTTATGTCTTTTTCTATGCCTACACCAAAGAAGTCGAGATGACTAAGCGGTATGACCTTCCGCCTAACTTCGTCCTCATCTATTCCCTCGGCGGCAAGCAAGACCATTTACTAGATTTAGAGATAGATAGACACGCAGAAGTCTTTCCTAGCATGGACGCGTTAGTAGAGGCGGGATATACCGACCAAGAGGATTCCGACATTCTCGCCGCGCTCATGCCTTCCAATAAAGTCGGTATCGTTGCCAATAACATAAAGCACTTAAAGAAAAAGCAAGGCGCAGAGACTTTTGGCAGTCTACAGAAGGCGAGACGGTAATGTGGTCATGGATATTGGCGGTAGTAGGCGTTACTGGCATTTTCTTTGTAGGGCAAAAGAATCTTCTAGGCTGGATTTTTCTGCTCTTTAATGAATGCCTATGGTGCGTCTATGCCGTAACCAGCCACCAGTACGGTTTCATCTTTGCCTCTATCGCCTACTCAACTGTCTATGTCAAGTCGCTCATTCATTGGAAGCGCACAAGTGGCTCTATCTCTTTATGACCAGATTGCTGGCTTATCCCCAGACGAGCGCGAAGCATGGGTTAAGTCACTTCCAGAACCAGTAGTTGGTGACCTTGCCAAGCAGCCTTGGTGGTTTATTGGACGACCTGAGCAGCAGCAACCAGAAGGCGATTGGAATGTCTGGCTTATCCTGTCGGGGCGTGGTTGGGGTAAGACGCGTACTGGCTCAGAATGGCTTATTCAGCAGATTCTTACTCATCCTAAAGCACCAGACGGTGCGCCGACTGAATGGGCAATTATCGCGGAAACCTTTGGTGACTGTCGGACAGTATGCGTGGAAGGACCTAGCGGAATCCTGCGCGTCATGCGCCGTTTAGGAATGGTCGAAGGTCAAGATTTCATCTATAACCGAAGCAGTTGGCAGATTAACTTTATGTCAGGTCAGCGTATTCATATGTTCGGTGCGGATAACCCTGACGCTGGTCGCGGATTTAACCTTGCTGGTGTCTGGGCGGATGAGGTTGCTAAGTGGAAGTATCCGTATGAGACATGGACAGAAGGTATTGCTCTTGCCTTGCGTATTGGAGACAAGCCTCGCGCCATAGTTACTACTACGCCTAAAC
>Ga0007809_10000887_pt1 | contig 12592 bp, 15 predicted proteins | sample CryBogCBE02Aug07_FD_60383 | JGI IMG/M metagenome (GOLD analysis project Ga0007809, IMG submission 60383) | Freshwater microbial communities from Crystal Bog, Wisconsin, USA - CBE02Aug07 | ecosystem: Environmental > Aquatic > Freshwater > Lake | place: Crystal Bog, Wisconsin, USA | collected...
GCGTTCTTTGGTAAGACAGCAGGTCCTGCTACTGCACGTGGTCCTGGTAATCCCACAGTAGAAGGTGGTCGCAAGTGGGCTCCTAATGCCAAGGAAAACTTTGTTGGTAACCCAGACAAGATCAACATGGGTGGTCCAAGTAATACTAAAGGGAACTTAAAATAATGGCCAGCACACTTAATGTAACTCCAGCAGGTGCATCTACAGTGTTAAGCGTTGGGCTAACCAATACCAATGTTACTATCACTGCATTGACACCAGTTCGCAGTTATTATATTACCAACACAGGCAACAACCCTGTATTAGTTAATTGTGATCCTCTTCGTCAACCTACTGCTATTTTCCCAACTACTACCGCTGTTACTGGTTCTGTTAACACAACAACTGGTGGCACAAATTTAATTGGTGTAAGTAGCACAGCCAGCTTGACAGCATTGCAGGCCATTACCATTGCAGGTAATGCTACATCACAAGGTGGATTGAGCAATGGAGTTTATTTCATTATCAATCCTAATGCAGGTCCTAACAGTATTACTGTTGCCAACAGTGCGGCAAATGCGGCATTGGGCACAGCAGTAACACTAACCACAGCCACTGTGACCAATGTAACATTTACTGTTGGTGGACCACAAAATGGCTTAGTACTAGGCAGTCAAGATGACCTTGTGTTCAACTTGCCAGCTGTATTGGCCGCACAAACACCAGGTGCTGTTTACACTGCTTACTTTAGTTTAATCAGTAATAGTGCTGTGCAAAATAATGTATTCATTACTCCTATTCAAGCATCATAATGTTTAAAGTAAGAGTTTATGATTGGAGCAAGGGCATGTTGGAAGTGATTGAAAGCCATTGGCACAATCAACATCATGCTGTTGCCCATGCACATACGCACAACACCACTGTTAAAGTTTATAACCCGCAAGGTGAATTGATTCACACACAAGGTGAAAATTTTATAACCTACGCATAAGGACACGATATGAAAAAGCATGATGGGTTCCCAAGTGAACCAGAACACAAAGAACGACATGGCAAGTGGATCCAGGAAGCTGTCAAGCATCCAGGTGCCTTGCACAAAGAACTACATGTTCCAGAAGGTAAAAAGATTCCAATGAAAAAGTTAGAGAAAGCAGAAGCCAGTAAGAACCCTAAGTTGGCTCGTCGTGCTCGCCTTGCTGAAACATTGGAACACCTACACAAATAATAGGATAATAAAATGGCAAAAGAACGTATATTAAAAAAGGCAGGCAGCGATCGTAGCGATAGTCCTACAGCCTCAGACCACAAGTATGCTGGCAATCCATATGGCGTTAAAAACGTCAACGTGGCACAAGGTGAACGTGTTGGACTAATGGATGACAAAGGCAAACGTCGTGATCATTTAAATGCCAAAGCTGAACGTGCTCCATTGGCCAATGTCATTAGCGAAGCTTTTAGCACTCGTGCTAATCGTGACTATGAGCGCACTACCACTGAGCTTGATACTGTGCTTAAGGACGAAATGAAAAAGCAAAGTTTCTCTAAGGCCAAAAGCAAGTATAGAGATTAATTGTGGCCAAGTTAATTAAGCCCATTAAGATCAATGTAACACTTACACGCACTCCTAAGTTGGGTGCAAGTAAAGTGTTCAAGGCACCTAAAAGCACACGTAGCACACAACCTAAAGTGCCACATGTGCCTAAGATAAGTAAAATGTAAACAGGCTGGGGGCGCCTATATAGCCCCATTTGTATTTTAAGGAAATGATATGAAAAAACAAACCACACCCGCAGTAGACCCATGGAACGACACAGCACCCGCTGAAGAAGTTGTTCAACCAGACGTCCTTGATGATGACTTTTCAGTTACATCAGTAGATGATTTAAAACCCCCACAGGAAGCAGTACAACCACAAGGCCTTGAATATAGCCTAGCTGGCCTACAAGCTGACTTTCCCACAGCCAAAGAACTAGAACAATTTGTATTTGATGAATGCAGTGTCAGTCTTAAACTAAAAGGTATTGATCCCATTAAGAAATATGAAGTTGCTCTTGCTGTGTTGACTGGTCAAGATGTTGATCCTAAATATATCACAGGTGCCAATCCCTATGTGGACCACACTGAGATTATTCCAGAAGATCCTATTAAGCCTATTCCCAAGCGTGATTCTAAACTGCCCAATGAAGAACCTATGAGCATTTACCATGACATGAATGTGCCACATCCTGACACAGAGATGAGAGCATTGGATGCCAAAGTAAAATGCATGTTTAAAACATATGCAGATGGCTCAATCAGTTATGAAATCATTGGTCCATTGGAAAAACATGCCAAAGGTGAAAAGTTAGACAAGTATGGTCGCAGTCGTCCTGAAAAGTTTGTATGGATGGATCCACGTACAGGTGAACAGGCTGTGCGTTATGCCAATGGCCAATATACACGCATGGGACAGCGACTACGCACCCTAATGGAGTCACGTAAGATCAACCGTGACCAAAGTGTATGGAGTGTGTTTATTGATCGCAACTTTACCAGCTTCAATCAAAGTGCGTTGGAAAATCCTTGGATCTAATATGAAGACCATTGAAGAGCAAATAGCAGAAAACAATCAAGTCCAGGACATAAAAATCCTGGGCAAGATCAATGCTGTTCATCGTGCCACCTTTATGGAAAAAGCTCCACAACAAATGGAGCACATACTTAGACTAATCTCTGAGCGATTGCACTTGGGATTAGACAAGCGTGAAGGTGTTAAGATTCAAGATCCCAATACATGGTTACTAACTGCTGAAGAAATTGAACAGCTGGCCAATGCCATGTATTTGATCAATGAAATTAGAATTAGTTTAACCATACCTAAAGATGATCAACAAGGATTATGATCCATTTCAAGTCTTGGAAGAGACTGTACAAAACTTGGAAGCACTGAGTGGGCAAGTTGCTCATTTGGTGCAACATGTTCAAAAGCAAGCACACATTATTCAAGACCTCAGTAAACAATTGATCAATGTGCAATACATGTGCATCAATTGTAATGATCGTTTGACCAAATTGGAACCACGAGATGATTGACAGTAATGTCATTATGCGACGTGCTGTTCGTTTTAGTTGTGATCAACATAATTTAAAAGTTGACACGCTGAACCTAATGCCCAGCGACGCTATGTTTAAATTTCAAGACTATGCGATTGCAGTGGCTGAAGACATGCGTTACAACCAGCTCAAATACTTTAGACCATTTGATCACCAGTTGGCATTCTTTTCCACAGGACTGGCAGAACGTAGAGGCATCCTTGCGGCTAATCGTATTGGTAAAACTGTAAGCACATGTTATGAAACTGCTTACCATTTAACTGGACTTTATCCTGATTGGTGGCCACCTAAAGCTAAACGATATCATAAACCTACCACATGGTTTGTTAGTGGTGAAGGTTGGGACCAAACTGCCCGTGTGCTACAAGATGAATTGATTGGCACCAAGGACATTAAGATCAAAGAGCAAATAGGCACAGGTGCCATACCACGCGACTGTATTGTGCAGGACACCATGCGTTGTGATGGTGCTAACGTTATTGGTGTAGAGATTAAACATGTTACAGGTGCCAATAGTTATCTATTGTTTGGTAACTACACGCAAGAAGTGCGTAACCTACAAGGTTTTAAATTAGATGGAGTTGTATTTGATGAACAACCACCAGATGATATATTTTCAGAACTTGTTACACGTACTGCCACAACACAAGGACAAGTGTTATGTTCATTTACACCATTAAAAGGTCTTAATGGATTGGTTAGTAAGTTTTGGTATGAAGAAGAAGGTTATGAACATGTTCGCGTTACCTGGGATGATGTTCCAGAATATGATCCTTGGGGTGAACCATTCTTATTAAACACCACACGCCGCCAGTTAGAACGAGATTACTTGCCACATGAACGTGAAGCACGTATTGCTGGCATTCCTGTTATGGGACAAGGTGCTGTGTTTCAAATTAGAAATTGGCCCACATACAAAACAGGTGATTTTGATTTTAAAACCATGAATCACATTGAACGTGTTATTGCATTGGACTTGGGATTGGTTAGAGACAAAACAGTTATCAGTTTAATGTATTGGAATCCACGCACACAGGAAGCATGGTTGCACAGTCAAGTATGTGTTAAAGGAACTGAAGAAGCCAATCCCTTAAACTATATACAACATTTGTTGAGACCAGAAGTGTTTGGTTGTCCCATTGTGTTGCCCAGTGATGCCAGCACACAAGGACGTTATACCATGTCAGCATTAAGTTTGAGACAACTGTTTACAGAATATAGTTTGAATGTTTTGGATCAACCCATTATGAATCCACCTGATGCTGAAGGCAAAGTAACCAATCACAAAAGTTTTGGTGTTAATATGATGCGCCAAATGTTAGAATTAGGAACGTTAAAAGTAAATGAAAACTGTGTTGAATTTCTTAGAGAAGCTAAGAATTACTTTGTGGATGAAAAAGGACGCTTTAGTGATCCTGACGATTGTCTTGATTCAGCTCGTTATGCACTATTGGGATGCCTAAATGGTTGGAGCGAACCATATGATGCATTAACACCACAACAAAGATTTGCTGAAGCTAAAATGCGTATTAGAAATTTAAAGTATCAACACAATGACGCAGAAAAGCCAGAATGGAAGCGTGTTTATAGCCCAGAAACTTAAAAGCTATAAATAACAATTATACCAATTAGGATAACCCCATGTTTGACAAGAGTCATTTTGTAACCAATGAAATACACAATCCAAGAGGCGCCATGGAGCGTTTCTTGTATATGAAGAAAATATTAGATCAAAAGTTGGCTGCTAACTTGCGTCTATTAGCCACAAAAAACAATATTAACCGTGCTAGTGATTACCACTACCTTAACCTAGCTGTTACACAAAGTACTGAACCTGTAAATGGATTGGACTACATTCACTCTGTGGTCAAACCCAACGTAGACTATTCCACTGCTGTGATCTCTAAAGGCCTAATGCAAAATGGTGAAATCAATTTTGAATTCATTCCTGACAATGAAGATGATAGAGATGCCGCACAGCAGGCCACTGACATGGTGCATAAGATTGTAAATCAAACCAGTGATCCGCACCAAATACTTCAACATTGGATTCTGGACAGTTTGCTACACAAAAATGGTGAGATGATGATTTCACCACATCGTGAGCAAATCACTCGCTACGTTAAAACCAAAGGCACACTAGCACAACTACAAGCATTTGAAGCACAGGCCGCAGACAGTGGCTTAACCGCACTAAGAACTAAAAAACGTAGCGTGGGCGTGGACACTCAACAAGTATTAAAAGAAACACAGCAATGGCACATGGCTTCAACAGCTGACCAACATGAGCAACGTGTGCAAAAAGTTTTAGAGCATTTAAAAGCAGGTGCAGAAGGTGAAGATTTAGATTTAGGTCAAATGGTGACCTCACCAGATGAAAACATTCAGTTGACAGAAGGTGAAGATGCAATCAAAGACAGTATTGCCCGCAACACCATTCATGAAGCAGAATACAAATTAACTGGTTACAATCTAAGCATCAAGTTCCGTCCAATTAGCCAACACTATTGGATTTGTAATCCCACTATTATTGAAATACAAGAACAAGACTTTTGTGGATTCTATGATCCCATGAGTATTCAAGAAGCCACTGAACGCTATCCTGACATTGATTTAGAAAAGTTTAAAGTACACGCTGAATTCTCCAACGTAGGTGCTTACCAAGCTGGTAGTTTGTTAAACAACTTGGCCATCCACGCACGTGATTCAGTTCCTATTAATGGTTTACCACAACAAGGTTACGCGGCACAGGAAGCTGAAGCACGTCAAGTAACTATTCTAACATGTTGGAACCGTTATGACATTGATGGCGATGGTGAATTAGAACTTGTGGAAGTTATCTACAGTGGTTCATATATTATCTCTGTAAGAGAAGTTGAATTTATTCCAGTTGCCAACATGTGTCCAAGACCTCTACCACAAAACTTCTATGGTATGAGTCTTGCTGAAACACTAGTACCACATCAAGAATACATGACCTCTGCACACCGTGCTGAAATACAATTGGGTCTACTAACTGCCACTCCACGTATTGGTGTTAAACCTGATCGTGTAGACTTTGAGGAATTGGCTGATGGTGAAGCCGCTATCTTTATTCTAGATAGCAAGTTTGATCCAGCCACTGACGTTTATCCAATGCCAGCCCCAAGTGGTAATTTACAATTCTTAGAAGTGGCCATGAGCCGCTTGCAACAAGACGTTATGGCCCTGGTTGGAATGACTACCCCCACTGACACATTTACACCAGAAGTCATGAACGCAGGTAATTCAGGAGCAAAACTACAATTGGCAATGGGCCCTAATCAAATCATACAAGACAATATCATTAAGAATTGTGCTGAAGGTTTGAAGGATGCATTATGGTTAGTTTGGAGAACCCTAGTTCAGTATGGTGATGATTATGGTGTCAAGCGTTTGGCACAACAATTCCACCCACAAGGCAAGTCAGAGTTTATTGATGCCAAAAACTTTGATGACATGAACTTTTATGACCGTAGCATTATTCACATTGACCTAGCATTGGGAATGAAGAGTGAAGAAAATGCACTGCAACGTTTGCAAATTATCAAACAAATACAAACACAACTTGCGGCTGAAGTTGCACAAGGTGTTCAGTCAGGTGCAATGACACCTGAAGCATTTGTTAAGATTCGTAGACCCTATGAAGATATGTTGTATGTGTTGAATGTTAAAGAATGTGACACTTACTTGTTGACACAAGATGAAGTCATGGCCATGGTTAAACAAGCACAAGAACAAGCTAAAAACCAACCACCAAATCCTGAAGCACAAAAACAAAGTGCTGATGCGGCACTTAGCCAAGCTCGTGCCCAGGAGATTATGGCCAACTTGCAAGGTAAAACACCTAGTGCTCAAGTTGATTTGGCCATGGCTAACAAACACAATGCTGACACAAGTGGTATCAGTGCTGGCAAACAGTTAGATGCCATTGCACTGACCCGTCAACATAAAGCAACAAACTATTGAAATGAATTGATTGTAATGGAGAGGAAATGTTAATAAATGATGAATTGACACAGGCTTTTAACCAAAAACCTAGAGTAGATATAAATAGCATTAAGAAAATGACACCAGGACAACTGGATGGTGTTAAGGTCTATGGTAGTGGTGCAGAGAATTTATTAAAAAATAAAGACTTTGCGCTGTTTGTCCATCACTATAAATTTGATTTGGCCAATGAATTAGCCAATATCAAAGGATTTAGTCAAGAGGACAATGAACGTAGAATTAGCATCGCCCATAACCTAAGTGGCATTGACAAATTTGTGGACAGCTTGCATAGAGCTGTTTACTTTAAAAACCAAGCGGTAAGCCAACAAGCCCCGCATGTAAAGGAAAATTTAGATGAGTGAAATATTAGACATGCCTAACGTCTCTGACGCGGCCACTGTTCAAAATTCAGTCCCTTCAATGGATTCAATAGCCCAGAAAATGGCCGCAATGCGTAACCAGGCTCAAGCTACCATGAAGGCTGAGACAGGTTCTGAAGCTGAGGCAACAGCAACAGCCCCTGTGGACCCAGAAGGTAAAGAAAACGATACCTCAAGTGTAGAGCCAGAAGTTGACGACACACAGTCACAAGATAGTGAAGCAGTTCAAGATGAAAGCGGTGCCCCTAGCGAAGAACAGGTAAGCCCACAGGATTCTACTAGCCAAGAGATCATTGATTTCTTAGAGTTTGCAGAGACTAACCCCACTGCAAAATTTAAGTTTATGCGTAATGGCAAAGAAATGATCATTGATGCTAAAAGAGCAGCCGCTATTTTAGGACAAGGTGGAGCCATCCATGAAGAAGCCAGAGAATTAAAAGTTCAAAAGGCAGAGTTTGATGAATACCTCAAGACCAAACAGGCTGAGGCAGAAGGTTTAACTCTAGCACTAGAATTTACAGTTCGTCCGCAGATTCAAAAAGCCTATGATGAGATTTTAAAAACTCAACAGTATCAACAGACATTTAGTCAGCAGTTACAAGTAGCTCAGCAACGCGGCGATTATGCGGCGATTACTAGAATACAAAACAGCATGGCACAAAATGACCGTTGGATACAACAACAGAATGCTACTATTCAACAACTGAAACCTAACTTGGATCAGTTTTATCAAATTAGAAAGCAACAAGTTGAACAAGTTTTAGAATCTAATCGTCAACAGTTCAAAGATAAAGAATTGCGTAACAGCTATGTTTACAATGAACTGCGTGAAAAGGTTGCAAAGGATTGGGCAGGAGCGAAAGGTCAATTAGTGCCAGGTATTGACAACATTGATTTAATCTCAAGTGATGAACACATCATGAGTTTGATTAAAGATGGTTTCAAATACAGAGAAAAACCTACAACCAAATCTGCTGGTAGTAGTATAGCCGCGCTGACCTCTAAAAAGGCCAGTTTAGGTAATACTAAAACACAGGGACAAGTTAACTTTGAGCAACTTCAACAAGCAGCCAATAAGGGCGATAAGAAAGCCCAGGACAACCTATTAGTAGCAAAGCTAAACGCTATGCGATCTGGTAGGAGATAAAATAGACATTACTAAAAGGAAATAATCATGTCACAAATCGCAACATCCGCTATTGGTAACGGTACTACAGCATATGCTTCAGACATCGTTGTCAAAGACTTAGACTTGGACGTCTCTAACCGCGTTAAAGACGATACTCCAGTATTAAACATGGCCATGGCCAAAAAGCGCAAAGTAGTTTCTACATTGCCATTGTGGACAAACGACGTTTATCGTTTGCCTGCTACTCAAGCTAACCAAGAAGGTGCGGCAGTTACTTCAGCTCTAGCTGAAAGCAACCAACGTGCTAACTTAGGTAACTACACACAGATCTTCAGTACAGTTATCTCTGCTACAGGTTCTGCTCGTGCAGTTGAACAAAGTGGTGGTGATCCTCAAGCATATCAAGAAGTCAAGCAATTGATTGAATTGATGTTTGACGTTGAAGCACAAATCGTTCGTGCTGACCAAATTGGTACAAAATACGGCGGACAATCTGGTACTGCTGGTGGCGTTACAGGCGCTACACAAACAGGTCGTCGTTTTGGTAGTTTAAATGCTTTCGCGGCTACACACAGTTTTAACACAACTGGTTCTAGCACCAGCACATTCTCTACATACATCAACGGTGAAACCACAGACGTTATTACAACACAAACTGGTTTATACATTGGTGGTCAAAATGGTCAATACATTGGTTCTTGCTATTATGCGGCAAGTGACGAAACAAACAGCCAATTCTATCCTGCTATCTATAAGCAATTAGTTACAGCCGCTGAAAAACGTTTCAACGCTAAGATCCGCACTGTAGTTGCTCCAACAAGCCTACGTACTCACATCAGTGATACAATGCCTACAAGTCGTGCTATCAACCGCGTTAACAGTGAGCGTGGTGATACCATTCAAACTTATGAAGGCGACTTCAACTACACTTATGAAATCTATGATTCTTGGATCATGGATCAAGTTGGTGTAAGCAACCAGATCTACTTCTTGAATGAAGAAGTTCTACAATGGGGTTCATTACGTGACCTAGGTCCTAACAATGAAATCTTCTCAAATGCTGATGCAAGTTTGGATCAGTTCATTATGGAAGGTACATTAATTGTTCGTAACCCAGCTGGTGTTGCAGTATTGCATGATATTTCTGCAAGTGCTACAGCTCCTAGCTTGAACAGCCAAGGTGCAGGTCCACTACGTCCAGCCAGCGCAGTTGCTCGTTTGAACGTATGGGGTGGCAGCTACTTCTAATCTTAACAATTAGAATAGTCACAAACCAGGAAGGGGAGCTCAATGCTCCCTTTCTTTATGGTTCAATAACCCTAAATCGCAAACAACATAAATATAAAACAAGGAAAATGCAATGAAAAAAGAAGATGAATTTACGTTAAACAATCCCCAAGCAAGTATGTTGGGTGATGATGATCCAGAAACTAATCTAGATTACACACGTAGAGATCATGGCGGATTAACAGACAATGGCATTGCAGATGCATTATTGCGTAACAACAAGTTATACAATAGCATGAAGGGTGATTGGAGCCGTAGTAGTTGGAATAACAGTAATAATATTTTAACTACCACAGGCCGCGAAGATGGTAAGTTTTACATCAAGCGCGAACAAATGAATACTGAAGCTGTAGCAGAACGTTGCCGCAGATACAGAGAAGCGGCAGAGATGGGCATTCCAGATCCATTAGCACCATTAGATGACAGTGGTGGACTAGCATGGAAATGGATGGACCTTCCCTACGTAATAGAACAAAGGATTAGTGATGACTATTTTGGCGGTATGCGTTGGAGCACTATCAAAAGGGATAGAACGCTTAAAGCTCAATTTTACAAAGTTGTTGAACAAGAGTATAACCAATACGTCTGCTACCCAGGGGGCAAACTCCCAATTCCAGTGGATGTCCCGTATCCTACCAAAGTTGGACAAAAACGATTCTTCCAAGGCAGATAAACAATGAGTCAAATAACAGACGCAAATGCACTAGTAAGTTTTATACAAGACTTTACAGGCAGCACCAACCAAGCAGAAATTAAAGAATGTATCTATCTAGGTGAAATGATGATGCGTAACTTAGAGTTACCTATCATGCGTAGTAATCCTTATGATTCAGCTTACATTGCCACCGCAGATTCCAATGGACGTATTCCAATCCCTGGTGACATGTTAAAACCTATTTTGTTTTTTAAACAAGGTGGCACTGATCCAGCAAGTAGTCTTGGTCCTTGGATTGTTTATGATCGCATTGGTGATCGTGACATTATCACTGAAGGCCTAATTGAAAGTTTATACCTAAAGCCCATTAACATTCCTAGTGTATATCGTGGCAAGTTCAGTGAAGTTGGTCAAGAATATCAATTCCTACCACGCTTGGGTCAAGGTGATTTGGTCAATTTGTACTACTACAGAACATGGCCTAACTTGTTTAGCCTAGACACAACGGGCAACACAATTTTAAACAATGGTGTGTTACAAAGTTTCCCAGAAGGTTATGTGTATTCAACATTACACAATTACTATTTGAAACGTAAAAGTCCAGATGATGCTAGCTTGTATAAGGCCAAGTTTGAAGAAAGCATGAGCATTATTGAAGATCAAAATAGTAAAGGTAAATGGGCAGGTGGTCATAATAGATTGACTTCAGTATTCCAACCACGTAAAGATCGTAGATTCACAGCCAAATAACCTATGCCTAGTTTATACTCAACCAATACCAATTATACTGTTAGTAGCACACAGACTAATAGCCTGTATGCTTATGCTACTAGTGGCACAATTATCACAGGTACTGTTCAAACTAGTTACATGCCAGGTCTGTATCAAGGCACCGCAGTTCCACAACCTACAAATGCACAGGCATTATTGACATTGTTTGACAACAGTGGTGATGTGAAGTTTTTTGTTGATCCTGCTACCAATAACACTACCATTTACGCAGTTACTACAGGTAGCCAAACCACAGCCAGCATTACAGCATTGGCACGCGAAGCTATCAGTGCTGGACAAAATATTGTTTACAGTCCTGTTACAGGTGTTATCAGTGGCACAAATACTTTAGGCAGTTATAGTGTTAATAACAATGTTATAACCAATACTGCAAATACAGCTATTGATTTTGTTACCAATACATATCAATGGAAATTAAATCCAGACGGCACTACAGCATTTCCTAACTACGTATTTCCCACAAACAAAGGTCAAACAGGTCAAGCATTGTTTGACAATGGTACTGGTCAATTGTTTTGGAATACAGTTTCAAACTACACCACTGCCACTGTAGACTTATTTGCTGGTGATACAATTACCACAGTGTTTACATTGACCAATACTCCTATTAGTCAAGCATTTTGCACAGTGGACATTAGTGGTGTTACACAAACACCTGGTGTAAGTTGGAGATTGCAAAACTTAAACAACATTGTATTTGCCAATCCACCTCCAGCCGCACAAGTAGGACAAACATCAACAAATATTTCTGTTACCTATTACAGTATTGCCACAGCCAGTTTAATTCCTGGAGCACAAGGCACTACAGGTGCACAGGGCGTTCAAGGTGCAAGCATACAAGGCACACAAGGATCAATTGGACCTAGTGGTGGTGTTCAAGGAGCAACTGGTGCACAGGGCTCTATAGGTACACAAGGAACAACAGGTGTTGGCACAACTGGAACACAGGGCATACAAGGTCTACAAGGTCCAGGAGTTGGTAGCCAAGGCGTTCAAGGCGTCGTTGGACCACAAGGCACAACAGGTGCGGGAACCCAAGGCGTTCAAGGTCCAGCTGGCAGTGGTGGCGGTGGATCAGGAAGTGGTATTGGTTATTATGGCACCAATAGTCAAATTAATATTTTAGGATCTACTACTACAACTGCTATTGACCAAGGTCAATATGCTATTGCTATTGGTGTTAATGCAGGTGAATCAACTCAAAGTTCTTTTACTGTTGCATTAGGTTATTTTGCTGGATCTAATAATCAAGGTGCAAATGCAATT
>Ga0007809_10000891_pt1 | contig 12563 bp, 11 predicted proteins | sample CryBogCBE02Aug07_FD_60383 | JGI IMG/M metagenome (GOLD analysis project Ga0007809, IMG submission 60383) | Freshwater microbial communities from Crystal Bog, Wisconsin, USA - CBE02Aug07 | ecosystem: Environmental > Aquatic > Freshwater > Lake | place: Crystal Bog, Wisconsin, USA | collected...
AGCCCCTGGGCGATCCGAGTCACGGGCACACCGGTCGGCGCGACCATCTGGGCGAGGTAATGGGCCGTGGCTTCCCCCTCGACATCGGCGCCAAGGGCCAGGATCACCTCGCGCGGCCGTTCGCTGCCAAGACGGTCCAGCAACTCCGCGATTCTCAACTGCTCGGGACCAATCCCGTCGAGGGGGGAGAGCTTTCCTCCCAGGGCATGGTAGCGCCCGCGGAAGACCCCGGTCCGTTCGAGCGGAAGGATGTCGGCGGCCGTCTCGACCACGCAGAGTTCCCCGCCGGCCCTCGCCTCGTCCCGGCAGACGGCGCAGAGATCACCCTCGGCGAAAAATCCGCAGAGCGCGCAGGTGCCTAGCAGGTCGCGTGCCGCGGCGACGGCAGCGACGAGTTGGTCCGGCTTCGAGTCGGGAGAGCGCATCAGCCAGAGGGCGATCCTCTCCGCGCTGCGGGGACCGATTCCGGGCAGACGCCGGAACTGGCGGACCAACTCGCGGAAGGACTCGGGATAGTCGAGGGGCACGGGGATGGGAGGCTGTTGGCGGTTTGGGCTGAAGGCTGTCAGGTCCGAAACTCAAAGGCTGGGTATGAGAAAGGAATTTTCTCCGGCTAACAGTCTAAAAGTCTTCAGCCCAAAAGGCTCATTCCTACACCGCCTCCGCGAGGATCGCCTGCTCGGGCGTGGGATCGTCCTCGCCGCGGCGGGCACGCTCCACGCGCTCGAGGTAATGGTCGAGCGCCCTGTCCGCGATTCCGGGGATGCGGGCCGAGGAAAAGGCGCGGATCGCCTCGTCCCACTTGCGTTCGCGAAAGAGAATAACCCCCTTCCAGAACTGGTCGCGGCTCCGTTCCCTCTCCGGCGAGAGTCTGTCTTTCGGTGCCAGGAACTCGTACAACTCGACGCGGCGGCGTGTTCCCGCACGCTGGAGGAGGTCGATCGGACGCGCCTCCACCGAGGTGGAGGCCAGTTCGAAGCTGACCGGCCCGGCAAGGATCCTGCATCCGTACTGGGCACAGGCGGCCGAGAGGTGGCGGGAAAACTCGACGACGGGACCGGAGACGCTGTAACGGCCGGCACGGGCTCCGCCGAACGCCGCGGCGACCATCTGTCCCGAATTCAGCCCGATGCGGAAATCGAGCCTCTTCTGCCAGCGGCTGTCGCATTCGCGGTTGAGGTCCTCGAGGCGGGAGACAAGGTCGATCGCGGCGCGGGCGGCGCGCGCAGCGTGGTTAAGGGAACCCTCCGGCGGCAGGGGGACGCCGAACACGACGCGGATGCTTTCACCCGAGCATTCGTCAAGATACCCCCCGACATCGACGAGGAAGTCGGAGGCGGTCCGGAGATAAAGATTCATCATGGCAACGTAATCCGCGGGACCGAGCACCTCCATCAGGTCGACATGGTTGTGGATCGTGCAGACGAGCGCCGTCGCCTCGTGCACCTCCCCCGGGAACGCTACCGGGAAATCACCCTCGACCAACTTGCGGAAGACCTCGGGCCGAAGCCTCTGGCCAAACAGGCGCCGGAGCGCCGGCTCGCGCGCACCCGCGCGGGTCGCACGGAAGACCAGCAGGGCGGCGATGCCTGTCATGATCGCGGCCAGCAGGGGAGCCGGATCGAGATAGAGGGAGAACAGCGTGGCCACCAGGGAGGCTCCCAGGGACAGAAAAGCCGCCGCCAGGGCGACGGTGAGCGATTCACGGGTGCGGGAACGCAGGGCGAGCCAGATCCAACCTGCGGCCAGCAGAAAACTGACGGAGATCACGGCGGCCAGCGAACAGGGATGGAAATCCCCGGCATGCAGCAGGTCCCTCCACCAGATCAAGGCGCGCGCCGCGGTCCCCGTGCCCACCAGCAGGGCAAGGAGCAGCAGCGCGGGGATCGTCAGCAGCAGGAAGGTGCGGACGATCCTCATGGCATCATGTCGGGGTTGGGATTGGAACGCATCGCGCCGGGGCTCATTCAGGGAGGGGTACAGGGTTTCATCAGTGCCCTCCGGAATCAAGCATCCCCGCGCCGCGATGCGGGCATGGAGTCCCATGCCTTCAGAAGCGCCTCCCTCGCCTCGCGGGGCGTTCGGAAACGGCGCGAGGGATCGGACTCCATCATCCTGTTCACCAGCGCGATGGTGTCGGGGGTAATATCCGTCCTGGTCGGAGGAATCATGACGGCCCTTCTCTTCACCTCACGCAACTGATCCAGAGAGAGACCGTCGGTGACGTGGGGTGGGTGCCCGGTCAACCCGTAATGAAGACATCCCCCCAGACCGTAGAGATCCGAGCAAAAATCCCCGTGCCCTCCCTCCAGGATTTCCGGAGCCACATAATCGGGAGTCGCGTGCAGCCCGAGGGAACCCCCGTCGTTGCCACGAAGGGAACGGGCCAACCCGAAATCGGAAAGTTTCGCCCGTCCCGAATCATCGAACAGGATATTGGCCGGCTTCAGGTCCCCATGGAACATCCCCCTGCGCGACACCGCCTCCAGCGCCTCGATGACATCGAGCGCGGTCGTGATCAACCGTCGCTCGTCGAGCATCATCCCGGCGGCGACCATGTCGTGAAGCGATCCTCCCGACATCAGCTCCATCGCCATCCTGGCCCCCTCCCGGTCCTCCTCGTAACCGAGAACCTTCACTACCCGGTCGCAACGCACCCTCCGGGCGCAGCTCACCTCGTTGCGCAGCAGCGACAGTTGCTCGTCATGGTCGGCCACTCCGGGCTCGATGAGCTTGAGGGCCACCTCGCGGTGAGTGCGCCAATACAGGCCCAGCGCACCGAAAAAACCAGGCTGCCTGACCCTCAGTTTTCCGGATAACGGAACCGCGCGATAGACGCTGCCAGCCCCGCCCCTGGCCAGCAGATCGCTCAGCCTGAAGGAGCCGGCACGGGTCCTCACCCGGATCTCGGAAGAGCACCCCGGGCACCTCACCAGCGAACAGAGACCCAACTGCGACACATCCAGGACCACCCCGCAGAGGGCGCAGGATTCGGTCTGTGGTTGAGTCAACATCGGTTGACCCTAACCGCCCGAGCCCCCATCCTTCAAGAAACGCTCCGCCCTACCCGTACGAATGACTTCCCCGGCCACCCATCAGATCACCGCGGCACCGGAGGATGCCCGACGGCGTCTCGACGCGGTGCTCGCCGGCCATCTTCCCGAACTTTCCCGTTCCAAGATCCAGTCCCTGATCAAGGCAGGCAGGGTGACCCTCGACGGCAAGTCCGTCCGGGCCAGCGACGAAGCCGTTTCCGGAGGCGTTTATCTAGTGGAGGAACAGCATCCCAAACCGCCGGCGGGAGCCCGACCCGAGGAAATCCCACTGCGCGTCCTGCATGAGGACGATGATCTGATCGTTGTCGACAAGCCGGCCGGCATGGTCGTCCATCTCGGCGCGGGACACGAGGACGGGACCCTCGTCAACGCGCTGCTTCACCACGCCGGAACGCTTTCCTCGGGATCGGAGGAACACCGCCCCGGCATCGTCCACCGCCTCGACAAGGAGACGAGCGGTTGCATCGTCGTTGCCAAGAATGATCGTGTCCACGCCGCGCTGGCGGCGGCCTTCGCCGAGCGCCGCGTCCGCAAGACCTACCTTGCCGTGGCACGGGGCATCCCGAGGCACCGCAAGGGAACCATCGACCAACCGGTCGGACGCCACCCCGTCCATCGCCAGCGCATGACCGTCCGGAAACCTCCCTCGGGGCGCGAGGCCGTCACCGACTATGAGGTTCTCTCCACCCGCGACGGATGGTCGCTCATCGCCTGCATGCCGCGAACCGGGCGCACCCACCAGATCCGCGTCCACCTGACCCATCTAGGCCATCCCATTGCGGGTGACCCACTCTACGGCAAGCGCGATCACTTCGGGCGCCACCTGCTTCACGCCTGGAGACTCGAGTTCGCACATCCCGCCACCGGCGAGATCCTACACTGCACCGCGCCGCTTCCCCCAGATTTTGGTCTCGTTCCGCTTCCCCCCGCGCCGTCAGCATAGGGCCATGAGTTCCGAACAACCCGGTTTCGACCTTGCACTCGATGCGGTCCTTCCAATCCTCCACGACATGAAGAAATCCCTGCGCACCCAACCCTCCGCCAACCGCGCTTCCCTCGAACGCCTCGTCTCCCTCCCCGATTCCTTCGTCCAACCGGTCGCCCCGCTGGGCATGGCGGGTGCGCCGCACGCTACCGTCACCGCAGCGGCCCATGCCGGAAAGGACGACGGACGACTCTCCAGACTTGCGGAACTGAAGACCAGGATCCTCGCCTGCACGCGTTGTCCCCATCTGGTGAAAAGCCGCACCCAGGTGGTCTACGGCGTGGGCAACCCCTTTGCGGAACTGATGTTTGTCGGGGAGGCGCCGGGCGAGGAGGAGGATCTCAAGGGCGAGCCGTTTGTCGGCAAGGCGGGACAACTCCTGACCAGGATCATCGGCGCCATGGAATACAAACGGGAAGATGTCTTCATCGCCAACGTGCTGAAGTGCCGGCCCGACATGCCCGCGGGGGAAGCAGGCAACCGCAAGCCGAAGCCCGCCGAGATGGGCACCTGCCTGCCCTGGCTCCGCGAGCAGATCGCCGCGATCAAACCCAAGGTCCTCGTCGCCCTTGGCGCCACTGCTGTGGAGGGACTGCTGGGCGAACCGCGCACGATGCGCGATGTGCGCGGGCAGTGGCTTGATTATGGCGGGGTTCCGCTGATGCCTACCTACCACCCGGCCTACCTTCTGCGCAACCAGAGCATCGCCGAAAAACGCAAAGTCTGGGAGGACATGCTCCGGGTCATGGAGAAACTCGGCAGGCCCGTCAGCGCGAAGCAGCGCGGTTACTTCCTCGAGAAGGCCTGACATCCCGGAGCAGCCCGGTCAACCGGCACGGAGACGATGACGACACACGGCCCCCACCCCGTTCGTCACTCCTGCGGTCGCTTGCCAGAGCGGGTTTTCCGGACCCTGTTTCACTGGCTGGTCATCACGGGTTGCCGCCTGCTTTTTGCGGCGACCTGCCGCGTGAAGGTCCTGGAACTCGCCCCGGTGCCCCGGCGCGGCCGACTCATCATGGCCTCCAACCACATCAGCCACTTTGATCCCCCGCTCCTCAGCGGGTTTTTTCCGCGACGACTCGACTGGATGGCCATGGCGGAGCTCTTCGGCTCCCCGCTCTGGAAGCGAGTCTTCACCTGGCTCAACTGCATCCCCGTCGACCGGGGCGGTTCGGATCGGACATCACTGAGAGCCGCTCTCCATCGTCTGGAGGACGGACGGGTGGTTGGCATCTTTCCTGAGGGGGGGATCCGCGCGGGCGACTACTCGATACTCAATGGGGCCGCAATGAAGAAGGGTCTCGCCATGCTCTCCATTCTTTCGGGAGCACCGGTCATCCCATGCGCCCTGATCGGCACTGACCGACTCTACAAACCGGTCAACTGGCACCGCCGGACCACGATTCATCTCCTCATCGGGAGCGCGATTGAACCTCCCCTCCCCGATGCCCGTCAACCCGGTGCACGCGAAAGGTTTGCCGACGATCTCTCAAAGGCCTTTGTCGCGCTCCGCGACGAGGCGGTGGCCCGCTTCGGTCTTCTCCCTGAAGATTTGCCTCAGACACCCCAGGCCAGAAAGGGAATCCATCCATGATCCGGATATTTGATCGTGCAGTCCATGCCGGTATGGACGCCGCCATGTGCGCGCTCATGAATTTTTCCCAATGGCGCCTGCGACGCCATGCGGTGAGCCGGGAGAGGCTGGATGGCTATCTGGCGGAATGCAAAGCGCTGGAAGCATCGCAATATTATGCAACACCAGAAGAAAATCGGACATTGCCTGCGCCGGATTGGCACTTGGAAAAGGGAATCCTGACTTGGGCCTCTCCGATTAGGGACGAATACCAGGAAAACCATCAGGCAAAGGCTCTTTACTTTGAATCGGACATTCCAGGCAGTCGCCCCACTCTTGTTCTCCTGCACGCCCTGATGTCGGCCAGCGACTTCGGGTATCGAAGGATTGCTGCAAAGTTCACCGCCCGTGGGTGGAATGTCCTCTTTCCTCATCTTCCCTATCACTACAGCCGGACCCCTCGCGCCTACGCCAATGGGGCCCTGACCATCACCTCGGATCTCGTCCGAAATGCGGAAGCCCTGAGACAATCGGTCATCGAGCTTCGTCAACTTCTGGGTTGGTCCCGGGCCAATGGCTCACCCCGCACCGCACTGCTGGGAACCAGCTACGGGGGATGGGTCGCCTCGCTTGCTCTGGGGCTGGAACAGGTGGACTTCGCGGTGCTTCTCCAGCCTGTGGCCGATGTGCCGTATGCCACATTTTCTAGCCCGGCCAGCATTATGATGTCCAGATTACTGAATAAGAATGGCATTCACCCCGACGATCTCGCGCTCCATGCCCACCTGAGCAGTCCGGCCCACCGCCTCCCCCAGATGACTCCGGATCGGATTACCATCATCGGAGGAACCCACGACAGGCTCTCCAAACCCGAGTCGCTCCGCTCACTTTGCGAAGCTTGGGGAGGCGCCCGCTATCTGGAAGTAGAGCAGGGACATTTCGGCTATCGGGCGATGCGGTGTGCCCTTGCCGAATGCGAGCGCTACCTGTAACCCCTGTGACCTGATTCATGATTGCTCTCGTCACCATCGGCCCGACGCAGGAACCGCTCGATGCCATGCGCCTGATCAGCAATCGCTCCACAGGCGAACTCGGCACCCTGCTGGCCGCCATGCTGGCCCAGAGGGGGCATCGCGTGATTGCCTTGAGAGGAACGGGCTCCACCGCATCCGCCGATTCCCTCGTTCACGAACACATCAGGGTGGTCCCCTTCACCACGACCGAGGATCTTCGTGCGGAGTTGGAGAATGCATCCCGGCAAGAACAGGTCGGGGCGGTTTTTCACGCGGCGGCCGTCAGTGACTTTTATCTTCCCGGAGCCGGTAGCGGGAAAATTGCAACCCGGGAAGGGACCCTGACTCTGACGCTCGAACCGACCCCGAAACTTCTGCCCAACATGCGGAAATGGTTCCCCGGCGCGGTGATCACCGGCTGGAAATTCGAGGCCTCCGGCGACAGCGAGTCCGTGCTCACGGCGGGCCGCACCCAGATTGCGGACTGCGCCACCGACTTGTGCGTCATGAACGGACCCTCCTATGGAGAGGGCTTTGGCGTGCTCATGAAATCGGGAGGTGTGATCCATCTCGCAAACCGCAAATCGCTTTGCGTGCATCTGACGGCGCGCCTTGCCGGATAATGATCTCCAGGAGCCCCGCGTGGCTTTCCCCGTTAATATTCTTCTCCTGATACCCTCGTCTCTTTAATGTCGTCGACTCATGAGCGACGACCTGAATCCCTACATCGAAGCCGGCAAGATCACTGCCGCCCACGCCGAATCCCTTAAAAAACTCACCCCCGGCGCCTTCGTCACCCACCGCAGCTGGGGCTTTGGAAAGATCGCCGCCTGGGAACTGATCACCGGCCAGATCACGATCGACTTCGGGTCGAAAAAGGGGCACCCGATGCAGCTTCAGTATGCGGCCGAGACGCTGACCTTCATTCCCGGCGAACACATCCTTGCCCGCGCCGCCACCGACGCCGCCGCGGTGAAGGAACAGTCGTCCGCGGATCCCGTGGGCCTCATTCGCTCCATCCTTGCCGACCACGGAGGCAAGGCAACCGCCGAAGAAATCGCGGCGACGCTCGTCCCCGCGGTGTTTGACGCGGCAGGCTTCAAGAAGTGGTTTGACAGCGCCAAGAAGAAGCTCAAGAACGACGGCCATTTCCTCATCCCCGCCAGGAAGGGCGAGCCGGTCGTCCTCCAGGAAACCGCCCAGAATCCGCACGAGCGCCTCATCGGTCAGTTCCGCGAGGCCCGTCATCCGAAGGATCAGGTCTCCGCGCTCGACACGGCGATGAAGTCACTGAACGACTTTGCCAAGGAGGTGGAGGAACTCCGCGCACTCGCCGCCGAGGTCGAGGAGGCCGCCAAGCGCGGCGGCAAGGTACACCTTGCAAAGGCCATCGAGCTTCTCGTCATCCGCGACGAGATCTGTTCGCGTCACGAGGCCCTCAAGCCGGGTCCCGAGGCCGCGACCATCGCCTCCTTCCTAGCTGGCTCGCCCTCGAAGCTCGGCGAAATCTTCGACGAGATTCCCGCCGCCAAGTACGCCAAGGTGCTGGAGGCTTTCCCGCAGGCCTTCCCCTCCGACTGGGAGGAGAGGGCTCTCCGGATCCTGCGCAACTCGGAGCCACGTCTCAGCGGCGAGACCTTCAAGCTCTTCTCGTCGCACGGCAAGCGCGATGCCTTCGCCGACCACACCCGCAAGCTCATCCGCGAGCGTTCCGCCTCGAGCGATTTCCTTCTCTGGCTCTGCAAAGAGCGCGCCAAGACCCTGCCCGAGCTTGTCGACGAGGAGCTCTTCGCCGCGATCCTCGCCGCCATGGAGGCCGACCTTCACGCCGACATCAAGAGCAAGCGTCTCGAGGAGTACCTATTCGAGGACAAGGAACTCGTGGCCGACCTCCTCGGAAAGGCGCAGCGTGATTCCGCCCGTCAGGCCATCCGCAAGGTGATGCTCAGCCCCGTCTTCGCCGACCTGAACCGACGCTCCCTCCTTGCCCGGATCCTGAAGGTGCATCCCGAACTCGAATCACTCGTTACCGGGGATCATGACGCCCCCGCGGAGAAGAAGGCCGAAAGCCTCGTGGTCTCGTGGGCGAGCCTCCAGCGCCGCAAGGAGGAACTCGAGCACATCGAGAAGGTCCTCATTCCCCAGAATATCCGTGATATCGCGACCGCCCGTTCCTACGGCGATCTGCGCGAGAACTTCGAGTTCAAGTCCGCGAAGGAACAGCAGGCCGTCCTCAATCGTCAGAAGGGCGAACTGGAACTTCTGCTCGGAAACGCCCGCGGAACGAACTTCGAGAACGCCGACACGACCCAGGTCTCGATCGGAACGGTCGTCACCCTGGAACCAGTCTCCGGCGGAGCCAGCGAGACCTACAGCATCCTGGGTGCCTGGGACAGCGTTCCCGAAAAGGGCTGGGTTTCGTATCTGGCAGGGATCGGCAAGTCCTTGCTCGGGAAAAAGCCCGGCGAGATCATCGAACTGCCCGACGACGGCAAGGGGATGCGTTCCATGAAGATCGCCTCGATCACCCCCTTCACCGACATCGACGCCTTGGGCAAAGTCAGCGCCTAGCACAAAACTTGCTTCCAGCCTCAGAGTCTTCAGCCTAAAAACCTTCACCCTAAAATCCAATGAACGACACCACCATCACAGCCATCCACGCCCGCGAAATCCTTGATTCCCGCGGAAACCCCACCCTCGAGGCCGACGTCCATCTGGCGGGCGGCGCCGTGGGCCGTGCAGCCGTTCCGAGCGGAGCCTCCACCGGAGAGCACGAGGCTGTCGAACTGCGTGACGGGGTGAAGAACCGTTACCTCGGCAAGGGCGTCAGCAAGGCCGTCCGCAACGTCATCGAGCACATCGCGCCCGAACTCGTCGGCTACAACGCCCTCGACCAGATCACCATCGACAAGCTGATGCTTGAGATCGACGGCACCCCGACCAAGAAGAAGCTCGGTGCCAACGCCATCCTCGGCGTCTCCATGGCCGCCGCCCGCGCCGCCGCCGCCCAGGTGGGCCTCCCCCTCTACAAATACCTCGGCGGCCCCAACGCCAAGGTCCTCCCCGTCCCGATGATGAACATCCTCAACGGCGGCGCGCACTCGGACGCCCCGATCGACTTCCAGGAGTTCATGATCGTCCCAAAGGGGCTTCCCAGCTTTTCCGAAGCCCTGCGCGCAGGCACCGAGATCTTCCACGCGCTCAAGGGCGTGCTCAAGGACCGCGGCCTCTCCACCGCCATCGGCGACGAGGGCGGTTTCGCCCCAAAACTCAAGGGTGCGGAGGATGCGCTCGACTCCATCGCCCTCGCGGTGAAGAAGGCCGGCTATAAATTCGGCGACCAGATCGCCATCGCCCTCGACGTGGCCTCGAGCGAGTTTTACGACGCTGCCAAGAAGAAGTATGTCTTCAAGAAATCCGACGGCAGCGTCCGCACCGGCGCCGAACTCGTCGCCTTCTACAAGAAGCTCTGCGCCAAGTACCCGATCATCTCGATCGAGGACGGCTGCGCCGAGAACGACTGGGCGACCTGGAAGCTCCTCACCGAGGCCCTCGGCGACAAGGTCCAGCTTGTGGGCGATGATCTCTTCGTGACCAACGTCGACTTCCTGCGCAAGGGCATCGAGAAGGGCGTCGCCAACTCGATCCTCGTGAAGGTAAACCAGATCGGATCCCTCACCGAGACCTTCGACGCCGTCGAACTAGCGAAGGAAAACCGCTACACCGCCGTCATCAGCCACCGCTCCGGCGAGACAGAGGACACGACGATCTCCGACATCGCCGTCGCCACCAACGCCGGCCAGATCAAGACCGGCTCCCTCTGCCGCACCGACCGCGTCGCCAAGTACAACCAGCTCCTCCGCATCGAGGAGCAACTGGGTGACGACGCCGTCTACGGGGGAAAGTTCAAGATCTGACGGCCCGCCCCCGATCCGGCCCCCGATGACTCACGGACACGGCCCGCAGCATGCGAATGTGCGGCGCCGCTCCGCGGAGTCATTCCTTCCCGTCGCGACCCGGGTGGTCTGGGCACTCATCGGGGCGGCGGTCGTGATCACGCTGGCGTTGAACTTCTATCCTGCCTGGATGCGTCTCACCGCAATGAGGCGTGATCTGGCCAAGCAGAAGGAACATCTCGAGGCACTCAAGAAGGAGACGCAGGACCACGAGCGCGAGGTCGGTCTCCTTCAAAGTGATCCCCAGTATCTGGAGATGATCGCCCGTGACAAACTCGACCTGATGAAGGATGGGGAGAAAATCTTCCGCTTTCCGACCAATCAGCAGACACAGGATCAGAAGTCCCGTTGAGATGGCTTGTTGGCGGGTGCCTGTAACGGCACTCGACGGTCCCAGTCACTTGGCTCACCTTTGACGGCGCTTTGCCCCCGCAAAGCCGCGCCGCCCTCCGGGTTCCGCTCCGCGGAATCTACCGCGTGACTTGCCTCGCTCGCTCCCGCTCGCCTCGCCCTTACAGGCTGTGCTTCAGCACAGGCTACGCCGTGCCTCCCGGCACTCGGCGGTCCCAGTCACTTGGTTCACCTTTGACGGCGCTTTGCCCCCGCAAAGCCGCGCCGCCCTCCGGGTTCCGCTCCGCGGAATCTACCGCGTGACTTCCCAGTCACTTGGTTCACCTTTCACCTTTCACCTTTCACCTTTCACCTTTCACCTTTCACCTTTCACCTTTTACTCTCCCTCAATGTCCGAACAAATCGACCTTTCCACTTTGGATGCCTCCGGGCTTGCCGACCGTCTCGGCTCGCTCAGGAGGTTTCTTTGACGCGCCCGCACTAGCCGAGGAGCTCGCGGCCATCGAGGCCCGTATGACGGAACCAGGCTTCTGGGACAACCGCGAGGCGGCCCAGAAGGACATGGAGCGCGTCTCCCTGATCAAGGGGAAACTAGGTCCTCTCTCCCAACTCGAACTCCGGGTTGGTGATCTCGAAATCCTTAAGGAGATGGCTCTCGAGGAGTCCGATCCTGCGGCCAAGGCCCAGGCATCGGCAGAGGTGTCCAAGGAATTCCACGCACTCACCTCGGAGATCGAAAAGTTCGAGCTCCAACAGTTCCTTTCGGGCGAATTTGACAAGGCCAACGCCTACCTGACGATCAATTCCGGTGCCGGCGGCACCGAATCGTGCGACTGGGCCGACATGCTGATGCGCATGTACAAGCGCTGGATCGAGCGTAGCGGCTTCACCGCCAGCGTCGTCGACATCCAGGAGGGCGAAGAGGCCGGCATCAAGTCCGTCACCCTCGAGGTGAAGGGCGAGTTCGCCTACGGCTACCTGCAGGCCGAGCGCGGCGTCCACCGCCTCGTCCGCATCTCCCCGTTTGATTCGGCCAAGCGTCGCCACACTTCCTTCGCCAGCCTCGATGTCACCCCGGAGATCAAGGATGCCCCGATCGAGATCAATCCTGCCGACATCGAGCGCTCCACCTACCGCTCGGGCGGCAAGGGCGGACAGAACGTCAACAAGGTCGAGACGGCCGTGCGACTGCGCCACGTCCCCTCGGGAATCGTCGTGGCCTGTCAGGCCGAGCGGAGCCAGGGACGCAACGGCGAACTGGCCCTGCAGATGCTCAAGGCCAAGCTCTACCAGCTCGAGGCCGATAAGAAGCGGGCCGAGATTGACCGGCAGTACGGCGAGAAAGGCGAAATCGCCTGGGGCAGCCAGATCCGTTCCTACGTCTTCCAGCCCTACCAGATGGTCAAGGACCACCGCACCGGGGTTCAAACCAGCGACGTGCAGGGTGTGATGGACGGCGACATCGACGCCTTCATCGAGGCGAAGCTGCGCGGCGTGACGAAGGGATCCGGATCAGACGACGACGATCTGTAAGCCCTCAGTCCTAGCCGTCGCTCTTCCTCACCTCGTCGGCGATCACGGAGGCGCCCGTTTTGGTAAGGGCGCGCTTCCACGGAAGGGTTCCCT
>Ga0007809_10000896_pt1 | contig 12529 bp, 14 predicted proteins | sample CryBogCBE02Aug07_FD_60383 | JGI IMG/M metagenome (GOLD analysis project Ga0007809, IMG submission 60383) | Freshwater microbial communities from Crystal Bog, Wisconsin, USA - CBE02Aug07 | ecosystem: Environmental > Aquatic > Freshwater > Lake | place: Crystal Bog, Wisconsin, USA | collected...
GGGATGGGGTCTGGATCAAGTCCTATTAGGCCCGTTTAACCGCGGGCTTTCTCATGTGCTGCTAAATACTTGTATGGAACTTGAAAAAGATTCAACTCATTCAACCAAAGGCTCACACGGTGGCGCAAGACCCGGTGCGGGCAGACCCAAGGGTTCAACCGACAAGTTGACCGCACGCCTGCTTTTAGAAACTTGTGAACAGGTCATAGGCAAACCATTTGAAGTTAGTCTCCTGGAAGGTTACCGTGATGCCATTTTAGCCGATGATCGTCGTAATCGTGCTGTGTATGAAAAGATGCTGTTGGACAAGGTATCATCAACCTTGATCGAAGCTGATGTGACCGACACCACCGACACAGCCGCTGCCAAGGCTCTAGTATTCCAAGAAGCCCTGGCTAAACTCCAGCTCTTGGGCGACAAAGCTAAATAAACTTATAAGGAACATGACAGTGCCATTAATCAAATCAACAAGTCCAAAAGCCTTTGGCGAAAACATAGCTCGTGAGCGTGCCGCCGGCAAGCCCGAGAAACAGGCCGTGGCCATTGCCTACGCAGAAAAGCGTGCAGCCGAACGGGATCCACAACACGGAACGGTAAAGATGGCCAACGCTGAACCCATGATGGACACACACAACACCATGCGTGCTCGTCAAGCTTCGGGCGCAGGTCACCACAGTCGTCATATTGAAGAATTGGGTTCAGCCTATGAAAGCAATTCAGTATCCAGTGGCGCTGAGCCACACTACCATCCTGCAGTGCAGGCCAGCATGTCACCCAGTGAGAAACCATAATGAAAAAACCAGAAAACATGAAAGGCGTTACACGCTCATTCAACCGATCAAACCAACAAGGCGATAGCGATCTCAATTCAGATGGCATGGTCAATGCGGCCAAGCCACGCGACACTCGAGCCGATTATTGCTACAATCAGCATGCCGGCACACAGGATCCTAATCGCACCTTTAACTTTGGTCGTCCTGCTGCTAACCTGGTGGGCAACACAGGTAAGGACCTGAACGAAGGTCCCAAGCGTCCTCCAGTCGCCCGCGGTGTCCCCAATTTCAAAGCAGCGGCTCAGCGTGCTCTAGCTGGCATGTTCAATGCCGGTGCACAAGAACGCACACCTGGTGGCACACGACCATTTGAACCACAGGCCGAAGGCAACTATGCCGGCGATTCAGATCGTATTAATTCGGGTCGTGGTCCTACTCGTGGCAACGAACAAGGCACCTCCAAGGCACGCCTGGGTCACAAGTCCGGTAGCAATCCCGAAATGACAGGACGCACAAGAAAATGAGTATCAGCTTCTTACCCAACGGTAATCTACAGTTACTCACTGCCAACACCACCAGTGGATCCACTTTGACCACTGTGCGTGCAGGTGGTGCCAGTCAGATTGGTGCCTGGATGATTGACAACTTGAGTGCCAATGCAGTCATAGTCAATGTGGGCTTTGCCAACACCGTAGTGGCCACGGCCTCACAGGGCTTTGCCATTCCGGCCAATGGCACCAAATACTTGAACCTACATCAGGCCACCAATGTGAACTATGTGGGTGCCAATGGTGTGGTGCAAAACACACAAGCAACCACTGCCTACCTGGCAGCCAATGCAGTCACAGGCACAGCCACGGTGGCATTTACACCTGTTTACATTTACAGATAAGGACTTGGAATGAAAAAAGAATCCCAGCATAAAGAGCATATGAAGAAAGCGGCCCAGCATCATAAGGAAGCCGAGAAGCATATGGAAAAAGCCAAACACTGGATTGGCAAAGCTATCGAGCATCCAGGTGCACTTCGTGAAGAGTTGCATGTAAAGAAGGGCGAAAAGATCCCTACTAAAAAGTTAGAAGCCGCTGCTCGAAAGCCCGGCGTTGAAGGCCGTCGTGCTAGACTAGCTGAAACCTTAAGAACATTCAAGAAGAAATAATATGGCCCGCGATCGCACACCTACCACTTCTCGTGTAGAGAAACCAATCAATCAAGCACAAGGTCCGCGTGCTGGCAATTCTGGCACACCGGCCAAGCGTGAACGCTTTATCGACATGAAGACCTCAGGTTGGCGTGAAGAGTTGGCCGACCATGTGATGTCAAAGTTAGAAGCTCGTAACCCAGGTGGCTTCAGAGATCCGCGTGTGGAGCCCCTAGATGCTGACCGTGGTCCAGAATCGAATCCCACAGCCGGTGGCACCCGCTACAATGTCAAAGTTCGTGCTCCTGGCAACACAGTAAAGAAGTAAATAGCACCCGCAAGGGTTTGTAGTATAGTATAGACAATAAGGAAAAGCAATGAGCAAGAAACCCACCACCCCTCGACCTGAGGAACTAAATCCTTGGGACAACGCCGCAGAGGAATACACTGAACAACTGGCCCAAGAAATTGTGGCCACCGAGCCAGTTAAACCCGAGCCTGCACCCCGCCCCCAAATCGAGTTTGATCTAGAAGGTCTCATGACCGACTTTCCCACAGCTCGTGACCTGGAACGCTTTGTGTATGACCAAACAGGTCATGTGCTGAATCTTAAAGGCCGTGCCAACAAGTTAAAGTATCAGGTCGCAATGGATGTGCTCAATGGTGAACCAGTAGATCCTGTGTTCCTGGGCACAGACAATCCTTACCTGGACAAGGCCGAATTGGTGCCAGTGGATGACCTTAAACCCGTTCCGCCTCGCAGTGCCGAACTGCCTCCGCCCGATGATCTACAGAATCTATTTGTGAGTCGCTTTATTCCACACCCAGATCCAGAATATCGCAGCCGTGGCAAAAAGGTCGACTGTTTATTCAAGAAATATCGCAATGGCATGATCTCATATGAAATCTTGGGTCCGCTAGAACAACAACCACACGGTGAAAAGATCGACAAGTTTGGTCGTATCCGTCCCGAAATCATTCGATGGGTTGATCCCAGAACCGGTGAACAGGTAGTGGTGCGCAGAGATGGCACACTCACGCCCATTGGTCGTAACCTGCGTGCTCTCATGCAGAAGATGGGTGTCAACAATTCGAACCAATGGCAGGTCTGGATTGATCGTGAGTTTGTGAATCTGGAAGGTGGTAGCCTGCGCAATCCTTGGGATTTAGGTAACGAAGAATGACACCGGATCACGAAGCGCGTGATCGTATGATCGGTGCGGCCCGTCAACAGCTGGAAGTTCGTCGGGCCGAAGAAACCCTAATTGTGCAAAAGGTCAACGCGGCACATAGAGAAGCCTTTCACGCCAAGTTTCCTGGACAGATTGAACACTGCATGCGCCTGGTGGCCGAACGGCTACAGACAGGCCTACGCAAGGATCAACCTGTGCCCTTGACCGAAGAGCAGATAGAAAATCTTGCTCATGCCCTGGCCCACCTTTATCAAATACATCAGTCCCTAGAGGCCTAACCCATGTTGGACAGCAGTCTACTCATGCGTCGAGCCATGCGGTGGTGCCTGGATCAGCATGACCTGACACAGGAAAGCTACCGGCAAATGGACACTCAAACCCAACAGGCCTTTGAATCCTGGGTCATAGCCACGGCCGATGACATGCAGTATAACCAACTCAAATACTTTAGACCATTTGAACATCAAAGGAGATTCTTTGCGACACATCTTAGCCCGCGTAGAGGCATACTTGCAGCGAACCGGATTGGCAAAACGGTATCCACATGCTACGAAACAGCTATGCACCTTACTGGTCAGTATCCTGATTGGTGGTGTGGTCATAGGTTTGATCAGCCCATTACAGCCATGGTTGCCGGTGAAGGCTGGAGCCAAGTCGCCATGGTTCTACAAAATGAACTACTAGGCACACAGGATGTAAAAATTCGCGAACAGCTGGGCACCGGAGCCATACCTAGAAGCTGTATCGTAACAGATACCATGCGGTCCGACGGTGCCAACTGTATGGGTGTAGAAATCCTACATCCGCGTGGCAAGAGCTATCTCCTGTTTGCCAACTACACACAGGAAGTGCGTCAGATGCAGGGTTTCAAACTGAACCTGGCTGTATTTGATGAACAACCACCAGATGATTTCTTTAGTGAAATTGTGACCAGAACCGCAACTACACAGGGCAAGATTCTATGTTCGTTTACACCCCTAAAAGGACTCAACGGCTTGGTAAGCAAGTTCTGGAATAGAGAAGATGGTTACGATTTTATCCGTGTGGCCTGGAGCGATGTGCCTGAATATGATCCCTGGGGTGAACCATTCTTGTTGGCCGAAACTCGAGCACAGTTAGAACGCGATTACCTACCACACGAGCGTGAAGCTCGTATTGCAGGTAAACCTGTAATGGGACAAGGCGCTGTGTTCCAAATTCGTTCGTGGCCCACCTATGCCACCGGCGACTACAATTTTAGAGAAATGAACAACATTTACCGAATCATAGCCTTAGACCTGGGCTTGGTCAACGACAAGACTGTGATCAGCCTAATGTATTGGAATCCTGTGGAGCGTGAAGCCTGGTTGCATCGCCAGATCTGTGTGACCGGCTTGGAAGAAGCCAATCCTACCAACTATATCAATCATTTAATGCGACCCGAAGTGTTTGGCACACCCATTGTGCTACCGCCCGATGCTGGCACAGCAGGCCGCTACACCATGAGTGCTCTCAGCATACGACAGTTATTCGAGCAATACGAACTCAATGTATGGCCTCGACCCATAATGAATCCACCGGATGATCAAGGCAGGACCACCAATCACAAGGCCTTCGGCATCAATATCATGCGTCAAATGTTGGAAGCCGGCACCTTGCATGTGAATGAAAACTGTCAGGATTTCCTGCGTGAAGCGCAAAACTACTATGTGGATCCACAGGGTCGATTCAGTGATCCTGATGACTGCATTGATTCGGCACGCTATGCCTTGTTGGGTTGTCTCAATGACATAGCCGAACCTTGGGACAATAGAACACCTCAACAGCGCCTGGCTAGCTATAGAGACCAGGTGCGCAAACCTGAGCCTAAATCCAGCGAATGGAAGCGGGTCTTTGATCCCAACAACTAAATATACAATACACAAAGGTTACATAAATGCTGAACATACGCAACAAGGTCGTAAGCCAATTAAACACTACAAATGCTCAAATGAGCCGTTTTGTCAAGTTGAAGAATCAGCTGGATACCAAAATGGCCAGCTACCTGCGTTATCTCGGAACAAAAAATGCAGTCAACCGTGCCAGTGATTATCACTATCTCATGCTGGCAGTTTGGGATTCAACAGCACCGGTAAACGGCATTGACTATATTCACCCTGTGGTAAAACCCGCAGTGGACTATGTGACTGCTGTGATCAACAAGGGTCTAGCACCCAATGGTGAAATCAACTTTGATTTTGTGCCCGATACCGACGAAGACGATACAGCCGCCCGACAGGCTACTGAAATGGTCAGCAGAATTATAAATCAAGAAAACGATCCACACTTTATTTTACAGCGTTGGATTATGGATGCCTGCCTACACAAAAATGGCATGTTGATGATTCTGCCGGTGCGTGAACAAGTAGTGCGCTATGTGGAAATACAAGGCACCACAGATCAGCTCAAGGCTTTTGAACAACAGGCCATAGATGGTGGCCTAACACCCTTGCGTCAAAGTCGTCGTCGTGTGCGTGTGGACCTGGAGCAGGTCATGCGAGAAACACAACAATTTGTGCAAGGCCTGCCGGCTGCACAGCACGAAGAAATTCTTAATACACGACTCAACAATGCTCAAGCCAAAACTACAGACCTGGATGCCGAAGATGAAACTCCTGACAGCATAGAATTAACACAGGGTGATGATGCCATACAGGACAGCATCAACAGAAATACCATTTACGCAGCCAAATACAAGCTGACTGGTTTTAGTTTAAAAATCAAATTCCGTAACATTGCACAACACTACTGGATCTGCGATCCCACTGTGCAAGAAATGAAAGACCAAGTGTTCTGTGGATTTTACGATCCCATGAGCATACAAGAAGCTGTGCAGTTGTATCCACAACTGCAGGATCACATGGAGGAATTCCGTGAATATGCTGAATACAATCAAAACGGTGCATACCAAGCTGGGTCAGTGCTTAACAATCTCGCTATACATGCTCGCGACAGTGTTCCTGTCATGGGCATTCCTGTGGAGTCTGGCGTTGGTGCTGATCCAGATTCAAGACAAGTCAGTATTGTTACTGTCTGGGACCGCTACGACATCGACGGCGACGGCGAACTTGAACTGTGTGAAATTGTTTTTAGCGGGCAGTTTATCCTGTCAGCCAAAGAAGTAGAGTTTGTTCCGGTGGCCAACATGTGCCCCAAACCACTTCCGGGCAACTTCTACGGCATGAGCGTGGCTGAATCGGTAGTGCCAGCACAAGAATACTGCACAGCGGCTAGCCGTGCTGAAATCATGCTGGGCCTACAAACAGCAACTCCAAGACTGGGTGTCAAACCCGACCGTGTGGACTTTGAAATGTTGCAGGATGGCGAAGCGGCCATATTTGTTTTGGATACCAAATTTGATCCTGCAACCGATGTGTATCCTATGCCCATGCCATCAGGCAACTTACAGTTTATCGACAATGCCATGAGCCGCATGCAACAGGACACACAGGCCCTGATTGGCATGACACAGCCCGGAGATGTATTCAATCCCGAAGTGATGGCCAGTGGCAATTCGGGCGAAAAGCTACAGATGGCCTTGGGTCCCAATCAGATCATACAGGACAATGCTGTGCGCAATGCTGCCGATGGACTCAAAGAAGCCATTTGGTTGGTCTGGCGCACACTTATACAGTATGGTGATGACTACGGTGTCAAAAAATTGGCACAGATGTTCCATCCAGATCACAAACCCGAATTTCTAGATTACAAGGCCTGGGATGACATGAACTTTTGCGAACGCAAACAGATCCATATTGAATTGGCGTTAGGCATGTTATCGGAAGAAAACCGTGTGGCACGCCAACAGGCCATTATACAGGCACAAACAGGCCTATACAACACAGTGCAGGGCATGGTCATGGCCGGCACCATGACTGAACCCATGTATGCCAAGGTCAAGAAACCCTATGCCGACATACTTTATACTCTGGGCATCAAAGATTGCGATAACTACTTGCCTACAGATGATGAGGTCAAGCAGATGATTGCACAGGCACAACAAGCAAGCGCACACAAACAACCTACTCCGGCCGAGCAAAAAGACTTGGCCACCGCACAACTTACACAGGCCAAAACCAAAGAAGTCATGGCCAACACAGCCGGCACCAGTGCCAAACATCAACTGGATTATATGGCCATGGCCAAGGGTGACGAAAAGGTCTTTAACTAATGATAACACCGGAAGCCATTGAAAGTTTCAACAGTCGCTTGACTGTAAATCTCAACAATATCAAAGAGATGAAACCAGCTGACCAGGATCGAGTAAAAAACCTGGGCAGTCAGGCCGAAGCCCTGCTGAAAAATCGAGAACTGGCTTTTTTTATACATCAATTCAAATTTGAAACCGCAGATGCCCTGACCAGCATTTCGGGTCACACCGCAGATGACAATGCTCGGCGAGTAGCCTTGAGCAATCAGCTGGCCGGCATAGAAGAATTCATTAAATCACTGCAGAGGGCAGTGTATATGAAAAACAGGGTGGTAACTCTACAACAGGAGCCCGCCTCTAAACCTAAGGAAGACACTAATGTCCGAACAACTTATCACGCCTAATGCCCCCGAAGGCACGGCCACTGATGCAACCGTAGTTCCATCTTATGATTCAATTGCCGCTAAAATGGCCGCCATGCGCGAAAGCACACAGCGTAACCTATTGCGTCAATCAGAAGATACTACAACAGGTGAATCAGCAGAGGCAAACGCTGAAACCCCTGTGGCACCCAACGAGCCAGAAATCACATCCGCCGAACTCACCGATATTGATGCCGTCGATCAGGACGAGCCCCAGGAACCTGAACAGGAACCGGTAAGCGAATCCACAGAATCGAATTCCAGCACCGATGAACTTATTGACTTTATAGAATTTGCAGAAACGAACCCGAACGCCAAGTTCAAATTCATGCGCAATGGTAAAGAAATGGTCATTGATGCCAAGCGAGCAGCCAGTATTTTAGGACAAGGTGGTGCGATACACGAAGAAGCAAGACAGTTAAAGATCCAGCGAGCCGAATTTGATGAGTTTCTAAAAGAACAACAAGCACAACAGGCTGGCCTGACCTTGGCAATGGAATTTACAGTTCAACCACAACTGCAACGAGCCTACGATGAAATCGTAAAAACTCAAGGATATCAAACCACATTTCAACAACAGTTGGCCTCCACACAAGATCCCGCACAACGGGCTCGAATTGAAGCCAGTATGCAACAGAATGAGCGTTATATCCAACAACAGGGCCAGTTGATCAATCAGATCAAACCCAATATTGATGAGTTCAAGCGTATGCGTAGTCAACAGGTGGCACAGGTTTTAGAAACCAACCGCAAGAGTTTTACCGACAAGGAGTTGCGAAACGAATATGTCTACAACGAACTGCGTGAAAAGTTATCTCGAACATGGAGCCATAGTGGCGATGAAATAATTCCAGGTATTAAAAATATTGACCTAATCTCTAGCGACGAAACCCTGTTTGGGCTGGTCAGAGACGGACTCAAATATCGTGATAAACCTGCTGCACGACAGGCTGGCAATAGCATTGCTGCTCTGACACGCAAGGCAGGCAGTTCAGCCAATACCGGCCGGTCGCAGGAAGAATCTATTAACCGACTTCGTGAACAAGCCAAGAGCGGCGATCGAAAAGCCGCAGACAACCTACTTGTAGCCCAGCTAAGTAAACTTAGAGCGGCCCGAGGCGGTCGTTGAAACCAGCTTAATTAAAGGAAAATAAAATGAGCGAAATTACAACAAGTCAAATTGGTAACGGCACAACCGCCTATGGCGCTGATATCGTTGTCAAAGACTTAGACCTAGATGTAAGTAACCGTGTTAAAGATGATACCCCTGTTTTGAACATGTGTATGACCAAAAAGCGTAAAGTTAACTCTACGCTGCCACTGTGGACCGACGATATCTATCGTAATCCTACAGTGCAAGCCTGGCAAGAAGGCGCACCAGTTTCTACAAACAATGCAGAAAGCAATGGTCGTTACAACTTGGCCAACTACACACAGATTTTTGCGACCACAATCGCAGCAAGCGGCACAGCTCGTGCTGTCATGCAGTCTGGTGGAGATCCACAGGCTTATCAAGAAGTAAAACAGTTGATCGAACTCATGTTCGATGTGGAAGAGCAGTTGGTGCGTAATGACCAAATTGGAACACAATACGGTGGCCAGTCGGGCACAGCAACTTCCGCTTATGGTAACACAGCACAGTATACTGGTCGTCGTATGGGATCATTGAGTTCTTTCGCAGGAACACAAAGTTTCAATACAGCTTCAGGCAATGCCAGCACAATTACAACCTATACCAACAATGCCAGCACAGACAGTGCTACCAGCAATGTGGGTAACTTGGTTATCAACTCCAATGGCACACAGTATTACACAGCTAGCGACTTTACAAACCAAACTTTCAGCCCAATTACCTACAAACAGTTGGTAACAGTAGCTGAAGAGCGTTACAATGCTAAAGTTCGCACCATGGTTGCTCCTGTAAGTCTCCGCACTTCTATCAGTGACAACATTGGCACAAGCCAAACATCTATCAACCGTCGTAACATTGAGCGTGGTGACACGATTCAAACATATGAAGGCGATTTCAACTACACATATGAAATCTTTGATAGCTGGATCATGGATCAAGCTGGTGTATCAAACAGCATTTACTTCTTGAATGAAGAAGTTCTCCAGTGGGGCTCCTTGCGTGACCTCGGTCCTAACAACGAAGTGTTCTCCAACGCTGACGCTAGTTTAGACCAGTTCATCATGGAAGGCACATTAATTGTGCGTAACCCAGCTGGTGTTGCAATGTTGAACCAGATCAGCGCAGGAAGCACAAGCATTCCTACTACTGCTCGTGGATCAGCAACAGTCCAACGCACCAATGCAGGTGCAGGATCAACATACTAATCCGTCCGAGATTAGTCATAGTTGGAAAAGCACCCTTCGGGGTGCTTTTTTTATGAGTCTCGCATGTTGACACAACCGGATCTTAAACTCCAGAGATTGTTTTTTAACTGTTGATAATAGGCATAATCGTCGTCATTGGTGGTTTCATACAGTTTTATGGCCTGTGCCAGTTGGGCAGATTGAAATCGACTGTATCTACAGTCAGGTGGATCTATTGTGACATGTGGAGCCGGCGCAGTGGCACTACAAGCGGTTAAGATCAAGGTCAAGGTGAACCATTTCATAATTGTATAGTATAGGAATTCACACTAGTAGTCAAGGCTTTTGGGCCCTTAGCTAAATACTGTTATGAGCTCAAATCCCGAAAGAATCAACCCCGATGATGTTGCAACCAATCTGGACTTTTTGCGTCCGGATGCAGGTGGAATGGTTACCAACCACAATGGTGTAGCCGACAAACTGTTAAAAAACAACAAGCTGTTTCGTGCCATGCAAGGCGAATGGGAACGAACCGATTGGAACGGCACTAAAAATATCAAGACCACCACAGGTCGCAAAGATGGCAAGTTTTTTATCACCAGAGAACAGTTCAACATAGAAGGCATACGCGAACGAGCACGCCTGTATAGAGAAGCTGCCGAAAAGGGTATTCCAGATCCCTTGGCACCCATCATGCCCGATGGCACCCTGGGTTGGAAATGGATGGACCTGCCGGATGTGATTGCTGTGCGTATTAGTGATCAATATTTTGGTGGCATGCCCTGGGCTGTGATCAAACATAACAAGACACTCAAAGCACAATTTTATCGTGTGGTGCAACAAGAATATCCGGCATTTGTTACCTATCCAGGTGGACGCATGCCCATACCTATCGATGTTCCTTACCCGGCCAAATCGGGCGAACACAAATTTTTTAAAGGCATTTAATCCATGTATATCATTCCAGATGCAGACACCCTAGTAAATTATCTAATGGATTTTACTGGTAGTTCAGATGAAAATGAAATCAAGCAGTGCATATTTCAAGCCGAATTGATGATGCGCAACATTGAGTTGCCGGCCTTGAGAACCAATCCGTATGAAACATTTGGCACAGTGGGTGCCAATCAGTTGATGCCAATTCCGGCCGATATGAACAAGCCTATCTTGTTTTTTCAACAAGGACAAAATGGCATGCCCAACAACACCGGTCCTTGGGTAGTGTATGATCGCATTGGTGATCGTGACATTATCACTCAAGGCCTGATTGCCGAACTGTATTTGAGTCCGGTCAATGTGCCCATGGTCATACGCGGCAAGTTTTCAGAAGTGGGTGACAACTATCAGTTCCTGCCTTACATTGGTGAAAACACTGTGTTAAATCTGTATTACTATCGTGCTTGGAACTTGTTGTTTACTCCGGTCACAGGCGGCACACCGGGTGAAACAGTGCAGACCAATCCAGTTTTACAATCATGGCCTGAAGGTTACATCTACGGTAGCCTACACGAATACTATGTCAAACGGCACAGCCCCGATGATGCGGCCATTTACAAACAAAAATTTGACTTGGCCTGGGCCACAGTAGAAAATCAAAACAATCTGGCCAAATGGTCCGGCGGCAATACCCGCTTGGTATCGGTCTGGCAACCACGCCGTGATCGCCAGTATGCTGTAAAATAAGGAACACCCATGTCAACCACAATTCCACCAAACAACAACACTGGTCTATACAACACCACTGGCACACCAATTCCGGTCAACGACACTATCTTGGCCAACAACATATCGGCCACTGGCAATGTCACAGTGGGCGGCTACATTCTGGCCAACGGATCAATCACAACCGAATCCAACTTTGTTGGTGACCTATTGGGCAATGTATCGGCCGCAGGCAATGTGGCAGCCAATGCTGTTTATACCAACAATTATTTTTATGCCAATGGTCAACCATTCGGCGGTGGTGGCAGTTCATATGGCAATGCCAATGTGGCTGCATTTTTGCCTACCTATGGTGGCAATGTCAATGCCACCACAGTGTTTAACAATACCACAGGGGTGGCCATACAAAGCAATGCCTGGGCACAGTTGCAATACACCAATTCAATATCATCACCGGCTGATCAAACCAATATAGGCACAGGCTCATGGTTTTATGTGGACTCGGATGGTGCTGTGTTTGAATCCAATACCACCGGCACTTTAAGATCAGTGACTTTGGGCAATTCTGGCACCATATCAGCACAGGGCAATATCACAGGCAATTATATTTTTGGTAATGGTAGTCAACTCACAGGCCTACCAGCTACCTATTCAAATGCCAATGTGGTCACCTTGTTGGCCTCATTTGGCAGCAACACTGTGTCAACCACCGGCAATATCACAGCAGGATATGTCTTGGGCAACGGTAGTCAACTCACAGGTTTACCTGCTACCTATGGCAACGCCAATGTGGCCGCTTACCTGCCGACCTATACCGGCAATTTAAATCCCAATATCATTAGTGCCACGGGCAA
>Ga0007809_10000898_pt1 | contig 12519 bp, 11 predicted proteins | sample CryBogCBE02Aug07_FD_60383 | JGI IMG/M metagenome (GOLD analysis project Ga0007809, IMG submission 60383) | Freshwater microbial communities from Crystal Bog, Wisconsin, USA - CBE02Aug07 | ecosystem: Environmental > Aquatic > Freshwater > Lake | place: Crystal Bog, Wisconsin, USA | collected...
AACTGATGTATGTCTGGGTTTCCTCTTGAGATCAGACGTGAATCAGCCAGACCCGTACTAACGAGGGTTAGGCTATTTGCCGGTGTCGCAGCCATCCTTGTTATGTAGGGTTAATTTATGAACGCTTAAACCATAAGTTTTCGGTCTACCGTTTCAACAATCAGAGTATCGCCAGCCGAAACAACATCTGGTAAAAAACTCATTATTGAACGTTTATTAGGCATAATTATTTCCATCCAATAATATTGTTGCGGATAAACTTTATCAATTGTTAATTGACGGTATTGATATACAAACCATGAGTGTGGATTTACTGGTATTTTATGTTTGAAGTCTTCGTGTACAAAAAGTGTATTGCCTTTTCTAGATTCAATATTAATAAAATGGCCTAAATTTTTGATTGTATGATTACCACCGCGATAAATATTATCTACTATGAGACTTCGTTCCATCAATGCGAGAGGACGAAAGCTCAGAATATTTGAACCATGTTTTAAAATATGTTTTGAAGACATGTTATATTAATACGTCTTTGCTGTATCTTTAAACAGATGAATACAACTCTTTTAGAGTGCGGGCCGATGGATCGGTTACACCTGGAATCCAACGAGGAAGCCACATATGAGGAATAACAGTTGCCGCCTTATCACCATACGCTTCTACGAAAATCTGACGATACCAGCGTGCTTCGTCGGTTTGTGGCGGATTATGTTCGTATTGTTTTTCGTTGGAGGTGAGAGTTTTTGAAGCGTATTCGCTTGCTCTCAAATACCAAGAATCGGTGGTTGAACTAACGCCATCACTAAATGCCTCCTTCTTTCTCATTAAAACTTCTAATGGTAAATAGGCGTCATGTACGAAAGCTTCGCGTAAAATGAACTTCTCCTGTATTACACCACGACCTTCCGCATTTTCGTTTTTTGGTCTTCGTAAATAAGTATCAATAGCACGCCATGTAGCAACTACACTCTTATCTAAAAATGGAGTACGTGCCTCCAATCCGTGGGCCGCCATACAACGATCGGACCTCAAGACATCGAACAAATGGATTTCACGTAAGAGACGTTCCGATTCCGCTTCAAACTCTTCATCGCTGGGTGCCTTGTAGAAATACAAATAGCCGCCGCCGATTTCGTCACTACCGTCTCCATTGAAAATCACCTTAATATCGGTATTCTCCTTGATATACTTACCGATGAGCCAGTTGCCTACAGAGGCGCGGACTGTAGTAATATCGTACGATTCTATATCTCGAACAACTTGTGGGATGGCATTCAAAAAGTCTTCTGGTGAGACAACCACTTCGTGATGTTCCGAATCGATGAACTTGGCGACCATTCGTGCGTAGGCAAGGTCGGTTGATCCAGGCATACCGATACTGAAGGTATGAAGTTTCTGGTCTTTTATTCGTAATTCACGGGCCGCTATTGCCGCTATTAACGAACTATCTAATCCGCCGCTCAACAGCGCACCAATAGGACGGTCGCTCAAAAGGCGTTTTTTAACTGCTGCGAGGAGTGCTTCATGGAGACCCGCCTTGGCGAATGAGGGACATTCAGGATGCGCAAAAATTGCCAACTTTGTATGCGGGATTTCGTGATATCTGAATTCGGAGGTGAGTTTGCCCGTAGTTAGATTGTATTGGCGCCAAGTGCCTGGTGGAAATGGTTTTACTGTGTCGTATCCTAGTGGTAAGGCCTTGATTTCAGAAGACCAAATACGACCGCCATCAGGATATTCTGCTTGAAAAAGCGGACGGACACCATATGGGTCACGTGCCACTAGGAGTGTGTTAGTGCCAAGGTCCACATTCACGAAAGCGAATACACCGTCAAGAGTGCGAACGAGTTCAGTAGGATGGAGCAACTTTGATAAATAGGGGATAACTGCGCAATCGCTGGTTCCTTCTGGGAGCGGAAGATTCCAGCGTTTCTGTAATTCTTTATAATTATAGATTTCACCATTACAAATGGTTGAGGTTTCAGAATCGATCATAAATGGTTGCTGGCCAAATGGAGTCAATCCATTGATGGCGAGACGTGTAAATCCCAATAAAACACCGGATACATCTTCTAAAGTAATATATTCAGGTCCGCGGGGTGTAAGTTTTTTAACATATTCTAATGCCTGTTCGTTGGAGAGATTTGAAAGTAGTGCGGCCCAAATTCCACACATTATTCTAATTTACGGAAATTGGTTAGTTTTCTTTTTTAAACGAATTATACAAATCCAGTTACCGTGGTTTCTCCACGATCGTTATCGTCCGCGATAATTTCGGCTGGCAACGCTTCATCTGCTAAGTTGGATTGTCCTTCTACTGGGACTTGTTCAGCAGCGGCTCTTATTTCCCAATTGATTGCATGGAGTGCCTGAGCAGTATCACGTCCGTTCATAAAACTAACGGCCTCCTTCCAATCAACGACTTTTCCATGTGGTCGTAAGTTATTGATATAATGGTTATGAAGTCCGAATACAAATGGACGATATTTAGCCGCAATATTTGCCTTGTTCATACTGCGAGTTTTGAAGACATCGTTGTATATATGATAAACCGCCGCTGTGATCTGTTTCCATTTATCAACGACTTTCTTTGCTAAATCACGTTCTTCAGGATAGATCGCTAAATAATTGCGAAGTGTATTCGAGCGCCAGAGAGAGAGCCAAAGGAAGTCGCGACGAGCCGAATTACCTCGCATCTTACGAACTTGGTTGTATGCCGATGTTCTGATTTTCCAGCGTTTATTCACGCCCCGCTTTACCACATATCCTTGAGTGTTATGTTTGAATTTAGCATTATCTAACAAAAGACGTGCTCTCAAATCATCCCAACTGGGTAAACTCAAATCATCCCAACTGGGTAAAGTTACCGGTTTTACATCAAATTGTGTTTTTTCACCGAGGGCTGCGGTGAGTTCGCCTCCAGCATAGCGTTGCTTTTGGACACAAACAATGGTTGGACTAGGAATACTGACAACAACTCGGTTTTCAGGATGTTGTAATACCCATGAATATTGAAGTTCTTTGTTGAGACCTTCTAAGAAAGTGTTCCAACTATCTTTGTTTGGTTTCAAACTAATAGAAATAGCCTCCTTGAAAAGCGTTATGAAACTTTTAGTTTGGCTAAAGAAGCGACAATTGGCATCTAGAGTTGAACGGGTATGAAAGCGCCATTCCTTATTGTATTCGTCGTAGAATCCGCATACCATAACACCGTCAACAAAAGGTTCAATGGTATAATCAGTAATAAGAGTATCTTCTGGCAAATCTTCGCCATTCTCGCTCTTCATAGGTGCGATACTGACTGGAATATTTTTAGAGACATCCCATACGACCGATCGGAATGCACGGACGTGAGGGAGGTCTAAATTACTTTTACCCTTCACATAACGAATGAGAGCGAAAGGTTGTTCTGGCTTTGAATGATCATCTACGCGAAGGAAGCCACCCGCTTCGCTTTTGAGAAAGGAGGAAAGAGATTCCCATGTGGGATATTGTGTGGAAAGGGAGGAAAAGACGGACATCTTGGATATATTAGATTCGGTTGTGTTCTTTAAATTTCAAACGACGACGTTATCAATTTTTTCAAATTGGCCTAAAAGAGACATTTCCATACATTAGAGATGGACATTGAAAACGTGCCCGAATTGGGCGATTGGATTACCATTATTAGCGATAAATATGGAACCACCTCTGGTCGCATCGTTTATCGTGATGAAAAACTCATCCGTATTCGTCCTACCGAATCACGAACAACCGGTGTAGACTTCCCATTAGATCCAGAAACCGGTCTGTTCAGCGAGGCACTCGGCGTCCAACAACTCCAAATCCACCAAAAGCGAAACTATGTACACTTTTCTCTCCAATTATCGGTGCTAAAAGGTGACGAATTAGAGTTTTACAGCAACGACGGCAAACTACTCGGTACAGGAACTGTTGACCGTATAATTGCTACCGATGATAACGACGCAATCGTATTAGCCGATGGAACTACAATAAACTTCGACTTCATCGGTCCTCCTCCACCATATGATATCATATCACCCATGACAGCACCTGCTCCACCTGAAAATAATAGCGAATCAGTCGCAGAACCAATAGAGGAAACCGAAGAAGAGGTATCCCCGGAACAAGACTATGTAGAGCCCGCTTCACTTATAGAGGAAATCCCTACTGAAGAACAAACCTTTGACGATGATACACAGCGAGAAGATATGTTTTTAGGGTTGCTTTCTCTAGAAAAAGAGTCGGCCAAACGCAATCCAAAGGTGAATCAAAAACTCTATAATCTCACCGATTTGATGTTGGCTATGAAAAACTCACTCGTGGTTCGAGATAGAGCAGGTGCTATTCGCCCCAATGTTCCCTCCACTTCATATGTAATTGATACACTACAGGATGTTTTGGAAAAGAACCGCACCGGTGATTCTCTTCGTGCTTTTCTACCAGTTATCGGCGTCAAGAAAGTACTCTATACTGATGATCCGCAACCAGTTGAACGCGAAGATATTGTAACACGCTCAGACTTCGGCACATTGAAAGGGTTCTCTGTAAACGAATTACGCTTCTCTAGAGACAATACCGATGACGCCTTTATTAACTATATCAACTCTACACTTCGAACAATAGAAGCGTATGTTCCAGCTACTGCGTCAGATACGAAAATACAATACGATATGGACGTACTACGTTCACAATTACCACCAACACCTGTTGATGGATTCGGTTATGACGTAGTTCCAGATGCCTTAGACAAACAGAGACATTCTATTTCGCTTTCATCCGATTCTATTGGTACTATTGACAACAGATATATACGCTTAATTTCCGCCTCATATATACGCAATCCTAAAACCGGATTATTAACGACGGTCGCTCCTGCCGATTCTGGAGACGTTCTCTCACAAATTATCCTAAGCAGCGATATATTAAAGTTTCGTTCTCCCATCCGCTCTAGCGTACTTTTATGGGATATCGGTGCGAGTGAGCTTTCGCGTCGTATTGCGGGTCTGTTTTACAAAAACATGCTCAGCCGATGGACATCCCAAACAACATACGATCCAGATACGGTTGTATCACTTTCCGATTTCTTATCTGACCGCCTACCAACTGCCACCTCATTTCACGACGAACATCTCACTTCTATTCTCGATTCTCTCGGTTTTCGCAATCTAGAAATATCTACTACCGCTTTCGATCCTATAAAAAGAGTCATAGACATCGGTATCGCAGAATGGCAGAATCGTTACAACGAACTTAGTAAAGCGGCAAAAGCGGCTCGTAGTTCCGCAAATATGCCCGCAATCACGCCTCTCATCAACGACAGTTCGCCTCTTCTCAATAAAGAAACACTGTCAAACGATCTCATTAAAGCGTATCTCGATCGCCGTATGGCTAACGAAAATACCCTCAAAACCTACGATTTCAATATTATTAATGCTCTAGTAACCGCTGCTGGTAAAACACTCGGACCATATTACTTCTCGGTTGCTGCCGGTGCGGCCGATGCCGGCGCTGCGACAACCTATAATGCCGAATCTTTGCGTATTCAAAGAAACAGGGAGATAGCCGAAAAGGCTATTAGTTCATTCAAAGCTGAACCTGATATCAATTCTTGTGAGCACGTTAAAGAGTTCGAAAAAGTTATGGGTATTCGTAAAGATGACCAAAGAATGGTTCTGTTCCGCAAGTTTCTCAATAAATACCAAGCCGGCCAACGCAACAACTTTATCACTTGTAACATTTGTGAGCTCAATTTAGTTTGTAAGCACGAAGCGCTTCTTCTTAACGAGTTTCTAAATCCAGAACGTAAAGATGCGTTACATAAGTCCCTTCTTCTTGAGTTCGCCGGTCCAGTATATGAAGGTGCCTACATATGTAAAAACTGTGGACAAAAGATCCAAGAATTAGAATACGATACACATTTGGAGTTTGACGACGAAGGCCGACCACTCGTTGGACGAAGTGTCATTAAAGATGAAGAGAAAGGATCAGAAGAGACAACCGCCGATGTTATTTTATCCGACGAGGCGAGCGAAAAGATTCCTTTCACAGAACCGGCCGATATCAAAACATATTTACTCGCTCGTACAATATTTGAACGATGCGGATATGTTGCGAACTTAGATATGTACAAACGGGTCGTCAATAGCGCAAAAGACTATATTCGAGAACGTGTTCAAAGTCAAAAGACATACGAAGCGGTTATAATGAGTCTCCCTCCTAAAAGACGTGAAGTTGCTCTAAAATACGAAACTTTCTTCGCAAACAATCAAATCGGTATTCTCGGTGCTCTCATCGTCTTAGAAATCCAAACATCAGATATCAATGTTCCATTTCCCGCACCTGGTTGTACATTCTCTCGCAGAGGCGTACCAATTGATGGCGATGATTACGCAACTGTCGGTACTGGAACCATTAGCTACGTCGCATGTACTATAGCGAACATTTTCCGAACCGATGAGCCATGGAGCAATACATCTTGGCAAAAGTTGGTAGGTAATAAACGCCAAACGGATACCGAAAATGTGATTAAACTTTTACTTAGTTCAGTATTATGTTTTGGTAAATCGACTCTTGGACCTCTAACAAATGTCACCGATACCTATAAAACATTATTAGAAACCGCTCGTACTCGTGGTGTGGAAGATATTACAAAAGTGTCGGCTACCGATGTTTTACCACCCGCTTTTCGTCCTACACCTGAACCCGTCGATATATCATTATTTGCCAAAGAGAGCATACAAAATGTCAAAAACTATACCGAAAAAGTTCGAACAGGAAACGTCAATGAGATCGGACCATTTGTTCATCGTCGTCAAGATCAACTTAACGCCGAATTGATCGCACAATTCTATAAGGAAAGCAAAAGCAGTGCTGATATTGAACCAGATTCAGTTCGCTCCGATTCCGTATGTTGTTTCCAATCTTTTTCGGATGTAGAACGTGCCGGTGTCGGTGTAGCATCGCTCGGCATCGAAAATCTCTCGGCCGAACTTGTATTACAGACAAAAGCGGCTATGATATTATCGCGTCGTGATCCCGCTGCGCCCAATTGCGGTTCTCATATCTACGTTCCTTGGTCTGCGGTCACTCGCGTTAGCGATCTTGCTACATTAGATAGTACCGAATATTACAAACTGTTTTTACAATATTGTTATCGTGGTCCTAGACACGGAGGCATTCACGAGTTCAACGCAAGCAATATTTGCCGTTGGTGTGGTTATCGTATTCCCGCTGCCCTTATTGACCTTACGCTAGGCGATATATCCGCCAGCGGTGGTGCGCGACAAAAAGCGATAGAAAAGATGAACTCAGAACGAATGCGTGCGGCAATAGAGGGATTGAATCAACAGAACATTCTTTTTGACAAAGAGGCGTTCGATAAGTTAGAAAATGCAATGAAAAACTTTAAAGCGATTATTCCGCCCGCACCAATTGAAAGTGAGCAGTTCATCAATGTATTAAGTTCGCTTGGAAATACACTCGGTATGTTATTACCGGCCGCCACCGATGATTGGGTACTATTTGTTCGAACAATGAAAGAGATTAATGAACGCTCACTTATCGAAGACGAACGAAGAGATATCATAAACGCCTTTGCTAGACGAACCGATGATCTATTGGCATTGGTTGCTAAAAAGATGGCCGACAAACTCGGTGAAAACGGCTACAAAACACTGCTAACATGGAGTTCTAGCAAGTTTGATAAATTGAATTTTACCAGAATGTTTCAAATGATGTCTCCTAGAGAATATGTAGGCAGTAATGCGAAAATTGGTGCGACTGCTGAACTTCTAACAAAAATGTTTAAGAAAATGACTTATAACCAGAACATCTCCGTCGTTATTAATAACTTTATGGATACCTTTGTAAAACAGGGAACTCAGATTCGCAACGGTTATATGGTAACACGACCCAATGGATACAAATGGATACGCAATATCTCGCGTAATCATAATAGTCTTCTTAACGACATATGGATTAAATCGTTCTCTACGGTCAACGACGCACTTGTAAATATCAAAGATTACGTTGAGGGAGGTGCCGATGGAGATAAAACCGATATTGAAACATCGCTCGATCGTTACACCGCCTGGTTCGGTTCATGGCTTACCGTAATCGGCTCCGAAATGCGGGTTGGTCGCGAACTCAACGAAATAGAGTTCCAAATAATGATTAATTGGGTGCTAACGAGCGGTTTGCTTGCGCTTTTCAGTTACGAATCGCCGATGTACGCTGGTGGTATTGACTCCGCAAGAAAAGAGTTGGCGACCGACTTCCACGTAATGTGGGTATCACGAGCGATTGTTTATGCTGTCGGGCTAATTGAAACATATCAACGCACCCCCGCACAAATCGAAGAGGCGATTAACTCGCGAACTGAAATTGAAAAGGCGTTTTTCGTTAAACGATTTGATGATCTTGAACCAGAACTTCGTAAAGTGGAACTCCAAAAGAAGAAACTCGGTCTCGGTGACTTTGCTTTGAACGTAACAAATGTTTACGACCCTAATACCTACGAAGCATTAGAAGATCAGCGTAAAAAATTCGGATTGGACGCTATGGGTCTCCTCATCGGTGTTGTTGCCGAGGATCAGAGAGTTACCGATAGCAACGAACATCGCGCTATGGCCGATGAAGATGTAAATTAATAAAATAGGATGAGCACGGTGAATGGAATCATATGGATTTTCCAGGATAGAACCACCGGCGGATTGATAGCAAGGCGGGAACCGCATTATTATCAATATATTATGGACCCAGTGCTTGGAGAGGAAGTTGTAATTCTAACAATGGGCGAATCCTGTGATTGCCCTCAATGGGAGGCGGTTTGGACCGATAGAGGCCGACTATTTGGTAGTTATCGCAACCAGGTGTTCGATATCAGCCATTTATCTACGGCCGACGGCACGACGAGTTCGGCGAGTGGTTGCTCTACGACGACGAGTGGTTCTACTTCTCTTAACACATACTGACTTTCCGACGAAACGTTTCAATGGATTGTTTGTGTTGTCCATCTGCTCTAATATATGAGCGATTTTATGCCTGCCATATTCTATTGGTGTAATAGGGAGAATGAGTGTTCTTTATTTCGCACTCGCCATTTACATTGTCGGTGTAGCGGTTATACTATACGTCAGACCTAGCACTATGTTTCATCCTGATAACGGAACCTGGAAAGAGTTCGGACTCGACAACAGTACTCGAAGCACCGTATTTCCTTTCTGGATGTTTACTATTGTATGGGCATTCATGTCATACGCAATAGCGACTATCGGAAACGTTTTTATCGCCAACGTAGTTTTACGCTCGGCACCCGGCGACTTTGAAGATACCAGCAGCGTCGCTATTCCTATTAGCGAAGCCCAATACCATGAACCCGCCGCACCACGTGTTCGTGCTCCACGAGCACCTCGTATGCCCAAACTATTGCCAGCACCAGCACCAGCTGCCGCACCTATTCCATCACCTATGGAACTTCCTAACATGGCTCCTGCTCCTGCTCCTGCTCCTATGCCTACACCAGAACCGGTTAAACTCCCCGGTTACTATTTTGTAGAACCACAGGCATCCGGCATACCACGCTTCGTCTATTTCGGTCACGAACCACCTAGTTTTGAAAACTTAATCGCACATTCCTGAGAAACTAGCACCGATTAATGTACTAAACGCACCGGCAAATCCACCGAAATAACCGTATGCCAACGCATCACTGATATTAGTATCGGTATCGGGAGGCAATAAATTGGTTATAACTCCTCTTAAAGCTGGAATTAACCATACCAACACTAGCGTTGCTACTTGTATTAACAACGCTAAACCGGCATTATTAACTATCTTAGTCATACTCTGTACTTTTCCGCAATCCTCCTTCTGCATAAGCGCGAACACACCCATCGACGCTAAAAATACGACAATACCCGCTATCATAAAGAACGCTACTAATACACGCATTTCACTTGAATTAGCACCAAGAGCCGACGATAAACCCATAAAGGTGAGTACAGGCACCATGAACATCAAGAGAAAAATGCAAATAAGCAGACAAATCGTAATTGCCATATTCATCTTTTTCTTCTTTCTCTAGCCTTGAAAAAAAGAAATGTTCAAACGCTTAAAACAGACCGTCAATCCTGACAAGGTCACCGATATCGCCAGTTGGTTCAAGTACTATAATCGTAACAATCTTATTCGTCGCGGCGGCGAATACGTCGTAATTGACCCCGCAACCTACCAGGCGAAATTCAACGAAATCAGAACTATGGATCAATACAACCCCATCATGGGCGAACCCGTTAAAGTGTTTCCTTCCACCAAAGCGGTCGATGCGCATGATATTCTAGGTAGTACAACTGAGTTTCAACAACTCCGGGCCTTAGCACAGGAAACAGTTGATAAACTTCATAAAGAACAAGTTGCGAAAGTAGCCGAAGCGACCCAAATATTCAATAAAGCCGAACACGAATTGTTAGAGGCTACACTAGCATGGAAAGCGGCCGCCGGTCAAAGTGCCGCCGTACGCAGCGTACTCGCAAACGCAGTCGCTAAAGCAACTGTCGCATTAAAAGAGGCCGACGCTACACTCTCTGAAGCAAAATACCATCTTCGTTATATCAAAGCGGAAACGGGGCTTTTAATAAAAGACCTGTTTTACGAGACTCATAGCGACAAAGTATTTGATAATACATTATATCGTATCGTAGTTGAACCTACAACCGTCACCGAACGTATTGTACTATTGGAAACTACTGAAGCGGGTAAGGCTTAATACGATCCTCCGCCTTATCACAATCTACTGTCTTAGTTTCATACTTAAAACACGCACCGTTTCTATCACGGTAAACTAACTGTTCTACATTTTCTAAATTGGGATACTTAGTAATCACCATTGGTGCCGGTTTGAGGATATAGACACAGAAAATACCCATCGCTAATCCGAACAGAAAGGGAAAGAACTCTAACTTGTTAAAAAACTTCATCTCCTACTAAAGTAAGGATGTTTAATTTTATGGAGATAATTGATAAGCCTGGGTTCGCCACCCTTATCAGTTTAATCCTCGGATTCGGTATCGCTGCCATATTTCGCCCACTCTGTAAAGGACCCGATTGCCTCGTAATTCGCGGTCCTCCCGTAAACGAAATCCGCGGAGCCGTCTATCAGTTCGGAACTAAGTGCGTTGAGTTTGACGCAAAACCGGTCGAATGTCCTCCTAAAAACAGTAATATAACCGTGGTAGATACATTATCGTTCGCTGCGATGAACTAGATGCTGGGATTCTAACAATAAATCGGTGCGGTTTTTAAAAGCCCCGATTCTCTGTTTCCACTCTAAACCATGTCAGGAGCTCCCGAAAGCGGCACACCTATTGACGCACTTGAATCGGGTAATGTGCCCAATGCGGCGGATGCCAGCCGTATGGCCGAAATCTTACGCGACATGAACGCCTCTGGTGCCGAAGTCGCTGCTGGTGCACCATCCGTTGCTGATGTGAGCGCTCAACAAGCGGCTCCTATGCCACCACCACAAATGATGCCCATGGCCCAGATGCCTATGATGCCTATGGGTCAGATGCCTATTGGCATGGGTGGCATGGGCATGGGCGGCATGAACGGCCAGATCCCTATGATGGTCCAGCAACAGCAACCCAACTTCGTCCCATACGAAGAAGAATCCCACATTGCCGGTCCTCCAAAGAAGAACGTCTGGTCCAATATCTTTGACAACGTCATTGACCCAATGTTCGTCGCTTTCTTAGTATTTACATTGTCACTCCCGGTGCTCCAGACCTTCTTAAGTAAATACGCTACCTGGGCCTTCTCCGTCGGCGGACAACTCTCATGGCTCGGTCTCATCGCAAAATCGCTGCTCGCCGGCATATTGTTCGCTCTCTATAAGATTGCCGGCAGTGCTCTCGGTTTATGAAACAAAAACTCGCAATAAATTAGAGTCATACGAATGAAGTCTGTTCGTTCATTAATGAAAGGTAATATGGAATCTACAGCCGGTTACGCTATATTTGCTGTAGTTGCCGTCTATGTTTTATTCAAAAAACAGCCCGAAACAGTCGGACTCGGTGCCGGTGTCGCCCTCATCCTCTACGTTTTGACCGGCGGTAACGTACTTGTAAGTTCTGTTCTCGGTGCTATTGTATCACTTGTAGCACTCTACTATTCCCGGACCCCAATGGTGAAAGTAGAAGGCTTCTCTGACGAACGCGATGAACTCAGTGAAGAAGACTACTTGACCGATAAGGAAAACATGAAGCGCGAATTGGCCGGCCAACCAGGTGCCAAGGAAGGCTTCGACGAAGATGAAGAAAAACCAAAGAAGAAGGCCAAGAAGGCTAAGCGAGCTAACCCACCTCCCGATAACGGAGACCGTGCTGAATTCCTTACACTCGGCAAGAAATACAAGATGCCCAGCGAAGACGACGATGAAGATTACCACTTAGATGCCGGTACAACCTTCATGAACGCCTACAAATCGCTCAAACCCGACCAAATCGCCTCAATGTCGAA
>Ga0007809_10000900_pt1 | contig 12512 bp, 10 predicted proteins | sample CryBogCBE02Aug07_FD_60383 | JGI IMG/M metagenome (GOLD analysis project Ga0007809, IMG submission 60383) | Freshwater microbial communities from Crystal Bog, Wisconsin, USA - CBE02Aug07 | ecosystem: Environmental > Aquatic > Freshwater > Lake | place: Crystal Bog, Wisconsin, USA | collected...
AATGGAGCATCCTCAAGATATTACGTTTCACGCCAAAGTCATAGGCCACCACATGAAGAGGTGCGCTGCTTGGGTTGGTGGATGCGGCCCCAGACTGAGTGAAGCCCGAGCCCAAGGCCCATTCCCCCTCACTCCATTCAAAGGAAGTGTGGGTGGTGACGGTTTGGGCCAAATCGAGTCCGGCCATACTGGGAGCGGCTTTGGCCAGGCGACAAACCTCTGCCTCGTGCGCAGGGGTCAGACTCTCGCCAGGCTTAAGCGCAAGGATGGCTCCGTTTTGAGCACCATGGGTGCGCAAAATACGGGTCAATCGCCGTGTATCAAGCCCCATGATGCCCAGCTTACCGCTGTCGATCAAGTAAGACTGCAAAGACTGGTGACTCCTAAAGTTGCTGGGAGCCAGGGGCAACTCTTTAATGATCATGCCCGCAGCTTGGATGGCCTGGGACTCGACATCTTCTTGATTGATACCGTAGTTGCCAATGTGCGGGTACGTGAACGTGACCAACTGCTGGGCATAGCTTGGGTCAGTCAATATTTCTTGATAACCGGTCATGGAGGTATTAAAGACGACCTCCCCAACACTGGAGCCAGACGCTCCCATGGACTGTCCATGAAAGACAGTTCCGTCAGCAAGCGCCAAGAGGGCGATTGGAAATTTCCCCTGAAGAGAGAGCAGCACTGGGTTCTCCGTAAAAGTTCGGTGGCGCCCCAGGGTGGCACAAAGCTCGAGTGTGAAAAATCAGGTTTCGAAAGCGTTGTGCAGTGATGCGCCTCATGGGGCCTCGGTGTGCCTCATAGCCTGAGGCGATTTGGGTCGTTGGGCAGTGCTTTGGCTGGGGACGCGCGAAGTCAAAATTGACTCTTTGAAAGCCACTCATTATAGTCCACTGCCAAGGGCTTTCCCGACCTAAAGGGTGACAGAAAAAGAGGGAAATTATTTGGCCAGCAAAGTGGCACTGGTGTACAAACAAATAGAGGCCGCCACCGCCACATTGAGAGACTCTTGGCCCGCGGGCTGCCAGATGCGAACATGGGTGTTGGCCAAGGCCTCAATCTCCTCAGACAAGCCCTGCCCCTCGTGGCCCATGGCCCATGCGCAAGGTGTTGGCAACTGGTTCGAAGACGCCAAAACATGCAAATATTGCCCCACATGTGAGCTCGTGGCCAAGATCGGTACTTCTAAAGAGGCGACCTCACCTGCGCTCAAGCCCTCGATCAGCTCCAGACCAAAATGTGCCCCCATGCCTGAGCGCACCACTTTGGGCGACCACAACGCCACAGTGCCTTTGATGGCCAAGACTTGGCGACAACCAAAAGCAGCAGCGCTCCTCAAAATAGTGCCCACATTGCCCGCATCCTGTAAGCGGTCAAGCACCAGCGTGTTGGCGTGTGGCTTGAGGGTGGGGGCTTTGGGGAGCTCGCACTCAAGGCCAAAACCAGCGCTTGACTCGAGCGTGGAGAGTGAGGCAAAGAGAGCCGGCGTCAAGAGCACCACTTTGTCACAAATAGGTCCAAATCTCCCGGCGAAGCGGTCCCACGCCTCTTGGGTAAAAACGCCCGTGCAGACCCGAACGCCAGTGAGCTTGGCCGCCTCGCACAGGTGCTCACCCTCGATCCAAAAACGTTGCGCGGCTCTGTACGCCGTACTCTCATGGGCCAAGCGACGCCAGGCTTTGAGGCTTGCGTTGTCTTTGGAGGTGATGAGCTCAGGCTGCTGGGGGGGGAAGCTCATGCGCGAACCTTCTGATGCGGGTGTGGCAAGGTTGGAAGGCTTGAAGCTCCCTGGGTGCGAGATTGGGCCACTCTGAGCGCCACTGGCGCAAAGCTCAAACGGTGCCAAGGGGTGACGCCCAAACGGCTCAACGCCTCTTGGTGCTGGGCTGTGCCGTAGCCCTTGTGAGCAGCAAAGCCATACCCTGGATATTCCAACTCCAGAGTCTCGCACCATTCATCTCGGTGCACTTTGGCCAAGATGGAGGCGGCTTGGATGGACTGCACATAACCATCCCCACCCACCAAGGCAAACGAGCGTTGCTCAAGGACAGGCAAACGGTTCCCGTCCACCAACACTTGTTCGGGCGTTGGACTCAAGCCCAGTACAGCCCGACTCATGGCGAGCAAGGTGGCTTGCAAGATATTGAGTGTATCGATCTCTTGAACACTGGCCTCACCGATGGCAAAGCACAAAGCCTTTTCTTTGATCTCATGACTCAAGCGTTTGCGCACCTCGGGCTTTAATTTTTTGGAGTCATTGAGCCCGAGCACTTCACGTGCTGGATCCAAAATCACCGCCGCTGCCACGACGGGGCCCACCCACGGTCCTCGCCCCGCCTCATCCACGCCTGCGGTGAGGAGGATGGAGGGGTCCCAGGCAAAGAGGTCTTGGCCAGACCGGGATTGGCTGGAGAGGACTTGAGTAGAGCCCCCCGAAGAGTGGATGAAAGAGTTTTTCAAAGTCTTTTTTGAATAAGCCATGGTCTTTGGGTGTGCGCTCAGCCGGCATGGCCGGGATGGTCGATGGGCTCACTGTCGGTGTTGGATTTTGTTGCCTTGGTAAGAGCCTGTCCCATCAGACGGCCCAAGACGTCTGCACACAATGCGGGCGTGTCTCTCATCAAAGTCTCGTGCAAAGCACGCATGCGGGATTGATACTGACCCACCCGTTGGGGGTCATCAAACCAAGCCAAGGTCTCTTGGGCCAGTGCCTCGGGGGTGGCAGCGGACTGGAGCAATTCGGGCACCACAAAGTCTTGGCACAAAATATTGGGCAACCCCACCCAGGGCTGAAGTTTTTGGCGTTTCATGATGAGCCAACTGAGCCAATTCATGTGATACGCAATCACCATGGGGCGCTTGAAAAGAGCGGCCTCTAGCGTTGCCGTTCCACTCGCAATCAAACTCACATCGCAAGCGGCCAATGCCAAATGCGACTGACCCACAAGGACCCGGCAAAACGCGCTGAGACCCAATTGGTCCACAAGGCCCTTTAGTCTCTCGCGGTGGGCTTCTAAGGTGGGGAGCAGAAAATGCACCCGAGGGTTTTGAGAACGCATGAGTTGAGCGGCTTTCAAAAAACGCTCTCCCAAGTGATCAATTTCGCTCTGGCGAGAGCCCGGCATCAAGGCCACCCAAAGGGGCGCCTGGGAGGTTGAACTGGCGAGCTTCTCATCCAGGCCCAAAGCGAGCCTAGCCCCTTGTTGGTCCACCTCCAAAGGAATGGTGCCCGCCAAGGGGTGTCCCACATACGTGGCAGCAATCCCGTGGGCCTCCAGCAACTCTGGCTCAAAGGGGAATAGGCACAAGACGTGGTCTACACTTTGAGCCATCGTTTGAATTCGGTGCGCTCGCCACGCCCATACGGAGGGACAAACAAACTGCACTGCAGGCACGCCCGCAGTTTTAAGACTTTTGGCCAGGGTCAGATTGAAGTCGGGCGCATCAACTCCTAAAAAAAGTCGGGGTGGCTTGGCCAAGCACTGTCGGGTGAGCTCATCTCGAATCCCCACTATACGGCGGTAGTGTCGCAAGACCTCAACATACCCCCTCACGGCCAACTCTTTGGCTGGCCACCATGCCTCAAAGCCCAAGGCCTGCATGCGTTCACCGCCAATACCATATAAACGCAAATGCGGCCAGCGTTTTTGCAACTCGGGAATCACCAAAGACGCCAGCAAGTCCCCCGAGGCTTCACCGACCACTAAAGCCATCTCCAAATCTTGGGATGAGTCCTTCAAGCTTGCCACTCCTAGCGATGTGAGTCAGCGCACGATGCCGCGGTCTTTGGGGGTGTGCGTCAAAAATTCAAGCATGATCGCCACATCTTCGCGCGCTTCCGGATACGCCTCTTCCAACTGCTGAATGCGAAGCATGGCGTCTTGCAAAGTCAAATCCTCTCGGTACAAGGCTTTGTGCATGCCTTTGACGGCCTTGATGCGATTGGGCGAGAAGCCCCGCCGCTTCAAACCTTCGAAATTCATTGACCGCGCTTTGGCGGGTTGGCCTTGGCACATGACAAAGGGGGGCAAGTCGGCAAAAAGTAGCGCATTCATCGAAGTGAAGCTGTGCGCGCCGATGCGACAAAACTGGTGAACGACAGTGAACCCGCCCAAAATCACCCAGTCTTGAACCTGCACGTGACCGGCGAGTTGGGTGTTGTTGGCAAAGATGGTGTGTGAGCCCACTTGGCAGTCGTGCGCCAAGTGAACATAGGCCATGATCCAGTTATCGTCTCCAAGGCTAGTGACCCCGCGGTCCAAGGCCGTGCCAATGTTGAAGGTGCAAAACTCTCGTATCACATTGCGAGAGCCAATCACAAGCTCAGTGGGCTCGCCAGCGTATTTCTTATCCTGCGGGACGGCACCCAACGAGTTGAATTGAAAGACCTGATTGTTCTCCCCCATCGTCGTGTGCCCCTCAATCACACAATGAGCACCAATGCGAGTGCCCGCGCCAATGCGCACATGGGGCCCAATGGTGGTGTAGGCTCCCACCTGAACGCTGGAGTCCAACTGGGCCTTGGGGTCGATGATGGCACTGGGGTGTATCAAGGTCATGGGTGGGATCAAACAAAGTGAGATGGCACAAGGCCTGGTTCAAACACATCGCAACTCAACACCTGAGCACATCGGTGTGCCCAAGGGCCGTAAGTCACGCGCTCTTGCTGGGCTCGATGGCCCGAGAGGTGCACATCAATTGGGCCTCGCAGGCAAGCTCTGAGCCAACCCAGGCCTTGGCGTTGAATTTAAAAATACCTGCACGCATGCGGTCCAACTCCACATCCAAAATCAACTGGTCGCCTGGCTCGACGGGACGCTTAAAGCGAGCCCCGTCAATGCCGGCAAAGTAATAGACTGACTCCTGGTCGCTGGACTTTTTGAGAATCTCAAAACTCAAAAGCGCAGCGGCTTGGGCCAAGGCCTCCAAAATCAACACCCCAGGCATCACGGGGTGGTGTGGGAAATGGCCGACAAAATAAGGCTCATTGATGGAGACATTTTTGAGTGCCTTGATCCTCTTGCCGCTCTCGAGTTCTAAGACCCGGTCCACCAGCAAAATCGGATAACGGTGCGGCAGTTGTTTGAGAATGTGGTGAATGTCCATGATCATGCTGAGGGTCCCTTGCTCAAATCGGTCGCTTGTTCTAATGCCAAAATTCGTTGTCTCAGACGCTGCAGTTGCTTTAAAGCGGCTGCGTTCTTTTCCCAATGGGCGTTCTCATCGATGGGGAAAAAGCCCGTGTAGTGCCCCGCCACCGAAATGGAGCGCGTGACCACACTGGAAGCGGAGATGTGCACCGAGTCGGCCAAACTCAGGTGACCCAAAATCACAGCACCACCACCCACGGTGCAGTGCTTACCAATGGTGGCACTTCCGGCAACACCGACACATCCCGCCAAAGCGGAGTGAGCGCCGATGTGCACATTGTGACCGATCTGAATCAAATTATCCAACTTGACTCCGTCTTCAATCACAGTGTCCACCAAAGCACCACGGTCAATGCAGGTGTTGGCTCCAATCTCAACGTCACTGCCGATGCGCACAGCGCCCAGTTGTTCAATTTTGACCCAATGGCCCTCGCTGTCTTTGGCAAAACCAAAGCCATCGGCCCCCACCACCACACCGGCGTGCAAGATGCAGTTCTCGCCAATCACACACCTCTCACCCACCGTCACATGGGACTTGAGCCACGTGCCTGCGCCCACCACAGCAAAGCGCTCAATCACGCACAAAGGGCCCACGCGAACACCCTCCCCCAACTTGGCTTGAGGATGGATAACGCTGGTGGGATGGATGAGTGAGTTGGACGACAAACCTGCTTGTTGGTCTGCCTCCATTTGTTGATCTCGCGCCTCTTGGGCCCACCACTGCGTGAGACGAGCGTAGCCCAGATAAGGCTCTGGGGTGACCACCAAGGCCAAATCAGGGCGATCCTTGAGTTGGGCCGCAGCCTCTGGCGAGACGATCACAGCGCCTGCTCGGGTGGTGAGCAACTCGTGCGCATAGCGAGGATGGCTTAAAAAACTGATCGCATCTTTCTCGGCACTCGCCAATGGACTGATGCGAGAGAGGACCAAGTCACCACTGCCTTGAAGGCTTGCGCCCAAGACCTCAACAATGTCGGCGAGCCTGGCCTGCACGAAACTCTTATTTACTGCTCGGTCCTGGCCCAGGACCTTGAGCGGGCGACAAACCAGAACCATTGGTGCTGCCAAAGGCTGGGCTTAGACTTCCTGCGTTGGCATTGATGGCTTTGATCACTTTGTCGGTGATGTCGTGCTTGGGGTTGATGTAGACCGCTTCTTGAAGAACGAGGTCGTATTTTTCACTCTCGGCAACTTGGCGAACGACTCGGTTGGCTTTCTCCAAGACTTGCTGGAACTCTTCGTTCTTACGTGTGTTCAAGTCCTCTTGAAACTCGCGGCGTTTTCTTTGAAAGTCGCGGTCTTGCTCAATCACCACTTTTTGTCGGGCCACGCGCTGTGACTCGGGTAGTGTTGGGGCATCTCGGTCGAGTTTTTCCGAGGCATTCTTTAAATTATTGCCCATCTCCACCAAGTCTTTCTCACGCTTGGAGAACTCTTGCTCGAGCTTGGCCTGGGCGGCTTTGGCGGTATTGGCTTCACGAAAAATTCGATCGGTGTTGACATAGCCCACGCGAAACTCTTGCGCATGAGCGGCCAAAGTAGCCCCCAGCAAAACCATGGATAAAAAAGTGTGGCGCAAAATAGTGTTCATTAAAACGATGTCCCAATTTGAAATTGAAGTTTCTGTATTCTATCTCCAGCCAGCGTATGGACGGGGTTGGCAATGGCAAATCGCAAGGGTCCCATTGGAGAGACCCAACTGATACCAAAACCGTATGAGCTCCTCAGGCTAGAGAGCTTGATGGGCTCGAACTCCCCAAAAACATTGCCCATGTCAAAAAAGCTGTACAGGCGAAGGGATTTATCGTTGCCAGCCCCTGGGAAGGGCAAATAAAACTCAGCATTGCCCACCACTTTTTTCGCACCCCCCACCACCAAACCGGTGATGTCTCGAGGACCCAAGGAGCCTTGATCAAAGCCACGCACCGAGCCCAGTCCACCGACATAATAGTCTTTAAAGATGGGGAAGGGTTGGCCTTGCAGTCCTCGGCCCAGTCCCACCTCCCCGTTTAACGCAATGCTGTACTGCTTGGACAGAGGAATGTAGTACTGGTACTGTGAGCCCGCCCGCACATAACGAGTGGCACCACTCACGGACATATCCGAATAGGCTCGGGCAAAGACCCCTCGCGTGGGCGCCATAATGCTGTCTCTTGAGTCTCGAATCCACCCCAAGTTCAAGGGAAATGAGGTGGTGGTGAAGCCAAAATGATCGGCATAATCCAAATAAGCTGCGGGAATACTGGTACCGGGCACAATGGTGGTTTGCTCGGCGGTGATGCCCGCCACCACACGGTCAAGTTCAGTGACGGGCACACCAAAACGCATCCCAAGCCCAGAAGTCACCATGCGGTAGTTCCCCGCTTCGTCGTTGTAGGGGCGTTGCGAGCGGTGGGAGAACTCAAACGTTCGGGAGATTCCGTCCTCGGTGAAATACGGGTTCGTGGTATTGATGGTGAAGACTTGGTTGTACTTACTGGTGCTCACCTGGGTGCCCAAGAAGTTGCCACTTCCAAAGATATTGTCCTGAGTGATACCGAAGGTGATGAAGAGTTTTTCGTAAGATGAAAATCCCGCTCCCAACTGGAGAGATCCGGTGGGTTTTTCTACCACCGTGACCAACAAGTCGACTTGATCTTGCGAGCCTGGCACGTCTTGGGTATCAATGGTGACATCCTTGAAGTAGCCCAAGCGCTCGACTCGGTCGCGAGAGAGGCGAATGCGGTCACCGTCGTACCAAGCTGACTCCATTTGCCTGAACTCGCGGCGAATGATCTCATCACGCGTACGGGTGTTGCCGGCCAAGTTGATGCGCCTGACATAAGCACGTCGAGCAGGATCGGCTTGGAGCACGAGTTTGACCTGGTTGGTGGTGTGATCGATCTCGGTGCGGGGCTCCACACGGGCAAAGGCAAAACCAAAATTACCAAAATAATCGGTGAACGCTTTGACGGTTTGGCTCACATCGTTGGCGTTGTAAGTTTCTCCAGCCTTCACACTCACCAGCGCCTTGAACTCATCGTCTCGTCCGAGGTAGTAGCCTTCGAGCTCAATGCCAGACACCACAAAACGGTCTCCCTCGGTGACGTTCACCGTGATCACAATGCTTTGCCGGTCCGGTGAGATTGAGACCTGGGTCGAGTCAACCCGAAACTCCAAAAACCCGCGTGCCAAATAATAAGACTTCAAGCTCTCCAAATCGGCGTTGAGCTTGGTGCGTGAATAGCGGTCCGATTTGGTGTACCAAGACAACCAGTTGCCCGTATTCAAGTCCAGTTGTTTTCTCAAATCCGATTCGCTGAAAAAATGGTTTCCTTGCAGACGGATTTCTTTGATTTTCGCCACATCTCCCTCAATCACGCTGAAGGTCAGGTTGACTCGGTTTCTCTCAATGGGCGTGATGGTGGTGGTGATTTCTGCGCCGTACAGACTTTTATTGATGTACTGGCGCTTGAGTTCTTGTTCAGCCCGGTCAGCCAAGGCCTTATCAAAAGGACGGCCATCCGATAAGCCAATCTCTCGCAAAGCTTTCTTTAAGGTGTCCTTATCAAACTCTTTGGTCCCAATGAACTCTACGCTGGAGATGATGGGGCGTTCTTCCACAATCACCAAGACAACGGTTTGCTGGGTCTCGATGCGAACGTCCTTGAATAGACCCAGTGAAAAGAGTGACCGAATGGCAGCTGTGCCCTTCTCGTCCGAGTACGTCTCCCCCACTTTAAAGGGCAGGGACGCAAAAACCGTCCCAGGCTCCACGCGTTGGAGGCCTTCGACTCGAATGTCAGTCATAACAAAGGGCTCGGCAGCGCGAGCCGAGACCAAGGTCAACATCAACCCACAAAGGATCGCGATCAAGAAAGCACAAAAACGCGTAATAAGTGATGGCATGATCGAGTTGTGGTTTTGGGACGTGGTGAAGTTTATCGATGATCGAGCCTGCCAAGTATAAAGGACATGCAAGGGCGTCATACGCTGAGGTCTAAAATCAATGAAAGAAAAGATTGCCAGAGTTGGAGTGTCTCAGCTGGCAAGCCAACGGGCGATATCGTTTCTCAGAGCCAATAGCGTCAAGAGCAGCAGCAAGATGAGACCCACTCGTTGGATGATGCTCCAAACTTGGGCCCCCATCTCCCGCCCAGTGATCGCTTGCCAAGCGTAACCCAGCAAGTGTCCGCCATCGAGAACGGGGATGGGCAATAAATTAAAGACCCCCAAATTGACGCTCACCAAGCCCAAATAAGCCAAAAAAGCGGCGACCCCCAGACCCGCCGATTCGCCGGCGTATTTGGCCAAGGTCAATGGCCCGCCCAACTCCGACCACGCCTTGGGTGAGTCAAAAAGTTGCCCCAGGGCGTGCACGGTTTGCCATGTCCAGCTCCCCGTCGTTGAGAGCGCACGCAGCAAAGCCGCCCCGGGTCCCAAACGTACGGTCACATGCTCAGGCGGCGCTCCTAGATAAATCCCCACTCGAGCCGTCATCACGCCGGGTCGCTCTTCGTGCTGCTCAGCCTGCACCACCAACTCCAGGGTCTGCAACTTTTGTGGCTCAGTTTTGTCTTGGTTGACTTGGACTTGGGCTTGGGCTTGGACCTCTCCCTGAGTATGGGCATTGCCTGCCAGTGGCTCCTCGGAATTGAGCGCCCGTGTGTCCTTGGAGTCCCACGGGGAAGAGGGCTCGGCTTGCCGCTCAATGCGCCAGTGCATCGGGTGAACCTGAGCGTCACGCAGTGAGTGTGCAATGCGCGAACGCAGATCTGCCGCATCGGCAATAGGCACTCCGTCCACGCTCAACACCCGGTCTTGGGGCTTTAAGCCAGACTTTTCCCCAGCACTCCCCGGACTCACCGACTGAATGATGGGGGCTCGGTAGGGACCTTGAAGCCCCAATGTCTCAAAGCCCTGGCTCAAATCCAGGCTGGACAAAGGAAGTTCGAGCCGATGATTGGGAGGGGGTGTGGGAACGTGGTCCAGGGGGACGTTCTCTTCACTGGTGGGATTGAAGACTCTTGGCTTAGCCTCATCCTTGGGGCATTGAAGCCAAAGCTCTATGTCTTGGCGGTGCTCGAGGGCTTTGTCAATAAAGCTCTCCACGTCTTGCAAACTTTGGGCTTTTTCGGCTTCATGGCCCATAAGGTTCATAGAGCCCATGGTGAGCACACGGCAACCGGCCTCCAACCCCCAGCGCTCCGCCATAGAGCCCGCAGTGGGGCTGGCCAGCACAGGAGCATCTTGTTCCACCCCCCAGAGATACATCACCCACGTGAGGACCACACACAAGAGCAAATTGGCAAGCGGTCCGGCCGCAACGATGGCCGCGCGTTTGAGTAAACTTTGCGACTCAAACAAAGACACTCGGGCCTCTTCACTGAGGGGCTCCGTCAGACCCAGTTCAGTGGCTTGGGCTTTGTCCCAAAACGTCACATACCCACCCAGCGGAATCAAGCTCAAGACAAACTCGCTTCTTTGTGCTGAATGTGTAGAGCTCGGTAAGCCCGCCCTTTGGGGGATCACTGGGCTAAAGACCGGGCCAAATTGACGACGGAATAAGACTGGGCCAAACCCCAAAGAAAAGCGCAGTACCCGAACACCACACATCACCGCCACCTTGTAGTGGCCGTATTCGTGCACGGCAACCAAAATCCCTAGGGCCAATAAAAAAGCCAACAAACTGTGCATAGTGTCTAGGATGGTGAAGAGTGAGGGTGTTAAAGAACAATAGCCAGCAAGAGTGGCCCAAAAAAGTGTTTCAGTAGAGCTTGGGTGAGCTACAAACGCGCCACTTGCTCACTGGCCACACGGCGCGCTTGGGCATCAATCTCGATCAAGTCATCAATGGTTTTGGCGGGATCAGGCGTGTAAGCCTCCAAGGTCCCGAGGTTGACTTGGTGAATGTGGTGAAAGCCAATCTGCCCTGTCAAAAATGCTTGAACCCCCACTTCATTGGCTGCATTGAGCACAGCAGTGCAGCCAATGGGAGCCTTCAGAGCTTGCCAAGCCAGTGCCAAACCCGGGTAGCGTCTGGGGTGATCTCCCGAGTGAATCGACTCAAAACTCAAATTGGCCAGTGTCGAGAAATCAAGCGCTTTGGCGCCTGAGGTGATACGCTCGGGCCAACTGAGTCCGTAGGCGATCGGTACTCGCATGTCCGGTGTGCCCAGTTGCGCAATCACAGACGCGTCAACGTACTCCACCATGGAGTGGATCACGCTTTGCGGATGAATCACGACTTCCAACTTCTCCCCCCCGAGGCCAAACAAATAGTGTGCCTCGATGACCTCCAGGGCTTTATTCATCATGGTGGCCGAATCGACCGAGATTTTCCGTCCCATCACCCAAGTGGGGTGAGCACAGGCCTCTTCGATCGTCACTTGGTGCAGTGTCTCAGGCGCCCTTGTGCGAAACGGCCCACCTGAAGCAGTCAAGATAATTTTGGCCACACTTGTGGGCCAACTGAGCCGCTCGTGTGGCAGGGATTGAAACACCGCCGAGTGCTCGCTATCAATGGGCAGTAAAGTCGCACCCCCGGCTTTCACAGCGGCCATGAACACATCAGCCCCCACCACCAAGGCCTCCTTGTTGGCCAAGAGCAGACGCTTGCCGCTCAGGGCCGCCGCCATGCAAGAGGGCAACCCTGCCGCCCCCACAATGGCCGCCATCACGGTATCGACCGACTCGTCTGAGGCCACTTGGCAAAGCGCCTCGGGACCACAAAGCACTTGGGTTCGAAGGGACAAGGCCTTCAAACTCATTTGCAAGTTGTGGGCTTTTTGCGGCTCCATCAAAACAGCATATTGAGGCTCAAACTCCTGGCACTGTTTTAAGAGGAGAGCCTCATTTTCCTTGGCACTCAAAGCAAACACGGCAAAGCGCTCAGGATGTCTGGCCACCACGTCCAAGGTGTTTTTACCAATCGAGCCGGTGCTGCCCAGGATAGTGATGTTTTGTTTCATTGCGCAATGCTTCATTAATTCTTGATCGATGCTTTATCAATGCATTATTGATGGTCTGGTCTTAGCGAAACCAAGTGAGCATGGTGACAGCCAACGGGAGCGTGGGGAGTAGAGCATCCACTCGGTCTAGGACACCCCCGTGACCTGGCAAGAGATGGCTGCTGTCCTTTAAGCCGGCGCTGCGTTTGACCATGGACTCAAAGAGGTCTCCCATCACACTGAATAAGACCAAGACGCCTAAGCCCAACACCGTCACCCCAAGACCTTGTTTGTACAGCAATCCAAATAAATTGTCCGCTGCAAAGGGTTCAAAGACCGGGCAATTCAACCACGCGTAGGCCAACAGGTAAACCCCCAAAAGCCCTGAGGCCACGCCCTCCCAAGTCTTACCTGGGGACAAAGAGGGTGCAAGTTT